>Ga0070683_100003788_pt1 | contig 12348 bp, 11 predicted proteins | sample KBSC713LmetaG_FD_64662 | JGI IMG/M metagenome (GOLD analysis project Ga0070683, IMG submission 64662) | Corn rhizosphere microbial communities from Kellogg Biological Station, Michigan, USA - KBS C7.1-3L metaG | ecosystem: Host-associated > Plants > Roots > Rhizosphere ...
GCGGGGAGGGTCTTCGCATGTCGCTCGCCGCCTTCGACCGGAAGTCTGGCGCTTCGCGCCGTCGTGTCTTGCAGGGACTGGCCGGCGCGGCGATCGCCGCCGGGCTGCCATTGACCCGAAGCCGGGCGGCGACGCTGCCGCGCGTCGCGATCGTCGGCGGCGGCATCGCGGGGGTCGCGTGCGCGTGGCTGCTCGACGGCGTATGCGACGTCCGGCTCTTCGAGGCGCGCGATTCGCTCGGCGGCAACATTCGAACGGTGCCGCTCACGCTCGGCGGCCAGAGCCGCGCCGTCGACCTCGGCGCGCAGTACTTCCACCCCGGGCCGTACCCCACCTACGTGCAGTTGCTCGAGCAGCTCGGCCTGTGGCCGGTTGCGACCGGCGAAGCGCGTGCATTCAACGCGTCGATCACGCTCGACGCGACCAACGAGAGCCTGCCGCGCTTCGTCTCGCCGATCCTGCCTGGGCGCACGTGGCCGCTGTTCGCCGACTGGAACAAGCCGGCAGTGCAGGCATTCCGCACCACCTTCAACGCGGCGCGCCGGCGCGAGCAGAACGACGCCTCGTGGCAGCTCACGATGGCCGAATGGCTCGCGACGCTGCCGATCACGCCTGCCCAGGCCGACACGCTGATCGAGCCCTGGGCCGCGTCGCTGAACTCGGGCGACGTGGCGCAGACGGGTGGCCTGTCGGCGCGCTCGCTGATGGTCTTCGCTGCCGGTGCGCTGCCCGATTCGCCGCTCGACCCGATCGTCTACTACGTGCTCGAGCGCGGAATGGTCGAGCCGCTGAACCGCATGGTCGCGCAGCTCATCACCGCGCAGATCGCGACCGGCACGCCGGTCGACGCGGTGGTGCCGGCCGCCGGCGGCTACGTCGTGCAACCGCGCCAAGGGCCGGCGCAGCAGGTCGACGCGGTCGTGTTCGCTGCATCGGGTCCGCCGACGTTGGCGTTGCTGCAAGGCTTGCCCGGTACCGGAATCGCGCGCAACGCGCTGCAGGGGATCGGCTTCTATCCGGCGCGGGTCGCGCTGCACACCGACCCTGCGTTCGCACCCGCCGACCCGGCGTGGTGGTCGTTCCTCAACTGCCGTGCCGACGGCAACTTCTGCGAGGTGTCGATGTCGCTCGACGCGGTGCTCGGCGTCGAAGGCCTGTGGAAGAGCTGGATCACGCACCGCGCGCCGCCGCAGCAGGTGCTGGCCAGCGCCGATTTCGTGCACTTCGCGCCGTCGCCCGCCGCGATCAGGGCGCAGCGCGTGCTCGCCACGCAGCAGGGGCGCGGCGGGCTGTGGTTTGCGGGCGGGTATACGCTGCCGTTCGATTCGCAGGAGACGGCGCTGTTGTCGGCGATGACGGTGGCCGAGGGCCTCGGCGGCGGCAACGCTCGGACGCAGCAGTTGCGGCGCGTGCGCGTGCCGGACTTCAGCGCGTGAGCGACCGCCGCATCGGCGTCTTTCTGACCGCGATCAGCGCGTCTGCTGTGTCGCCGGCTTGCCGCCGACGAACGAAGGCGCCTGTCGCGGCGACTGGAACGCCGCCGGCTCGGACGTCCGCGTCGCGTAGTCGACGCCGCTGAGCGCGAGGAGGATGAGCAGCGTTGCGAGTGCCGTCGCGGCGACGATGCGCACCGTCGCCGACGACTTCCGCAGGCGCATGAAGAGCCAGAGCACGATCGCCGACTTGACGAAGGCGATCACGAGGCCGGCGACGACGTTGCCGGCGCCGAGGTCGAGGTAGGCGCTGCCGAGGCTCGTCAGCATCAGCGCGAGCAGGACCGCCCACGCGATCACGACGACGCGGGCGTGTTCGCGAAGCGTCGTCTGCTTCATGCGTGGCGCTCGACGAGATAGAGCAGCGGGTAGAGCACGATCCAGACGATGTCGACGAAGTGCCAGTAGAGCGCCATCGTGTCGACGCGTCCCGGCGTCGGCCACGACTTGCCGGCGCCGGTCGCGCGCGCGAACGCGGCGACGCCGACGATCCCGATCAGCAGGTGCACCGAGTGCAGGATCGTCATCACGAAGTAGAGCACCCAGAACAGCTCGGCTCCCGGCTCGGTGAGGGCGAAGTCGGCGAGCGGGAACAGGTGCTCGCTCCACTCGTGCGCGTACTCGACGCCCTTGATCGCGAGGAAGACGACGCCGAGCGCGGCGGTCGCCCAGAGCGCGAGCGCAGTCCAGCGTCGCTGCGCGGGATGATCGGCGCAGGCGACCGCGAACGCGACGATCGCGCTGCTCGTCAGCAGCACCGCGGTGTTGACGGTGCCGAGGACGACGTCGGTGTGTCGGCTGGCGACCGCGAAGCCGTGCGGCCAGTGCGCCCTGCCGACGGCGTAGGCGACGAACAGGCCGCCGAAGAAGAGCACCTCGGTGCCGAGGAAGATCCACATCCCGAGCTGGGCGGTCCGCGGCGCATCGTCCGCGGCTGCGAGCGCCGGTGCTGCGATCGCGCTCATGGCGATGTCGCCTGCGCTGCCGGCGTGCGCGCGGGCTCGGCCTTGGTCGGCGTCGCGTAGTCGTAGACGTGCTCGGGCACGGTCGGCGGCCGGTCGAAGTTGTGCGTCGGCGGCGGCGATCGCGTCTGCCACTCGAGGCCGAGCGCGCCGAACGGATTGGCGCTCGTGCGGCACGTCGCGCGCAGCGAATACGCGAAGTAGACGAGCGGCAGGAGGTAGCCGAGCGCGAGCACGACCGCGCCCATCGACGAGGCCATGTGCAGCTGGTGGAACTCGGGCGGATACGCGTGGTAGCGGCGCGGCATGCCGCGCAGGCCGAGCAGGAACTGCGGGAAGAACGTGAGGTTGAAGCCGACGAAGATCAGCACCGCGGCGATCCGGCCCCAGAGCTCGGGATACATGCGGCCGGTCGCCTTCGGCCACCAGAAGTGGAGCGCGCCGAAGTACGCCATCACCGATCCGCCGACCATGATGTAGTGGAAGTGGGCGACGACGAAGTAGGTGTCGGTGAGGTGGACGTCGAGCGCGAGCGAGGCGACGAAGAGGCCGGTGAGCCCGCCGATTGTGAAGAGCCCGACGAAGCCGAGCGCGTAGAGCATCGGCGCGTCGAAGCGGATCGACCCCTTGTAGAGCGTGGCCGTCCAGTTGAAGACCTTGATCGCCGACGGCACCGCCACGAGGAAGCTGAGCAGCGAGAAGACGAGGCTCGCAGCGAGCGACTGGCCGCTCACGAACATGTGGTGGCCCCAGACGAGAAAGCCGATGCTCGCGATGCCGAGGATCGCGTACGCCATGAAGCGGTAGCCGAAGATGCGCTTGCGCGCGAAGCACGGCACGATCTCGCTGACGACGCCCATCGCCGGCAGCACCATGATGTAGACCGCGGGGTGCGAGTAGAACCAGAACAGGTGCTGGAAGAGCAGCGGGTCGCCGCCGTGCGCCGGGTCGAAGACGCCGATCTGCAGCAGCCGCTCGGCGACGACGAGGAGCGTCGTGATCGCGAGCACCGGCGTCGCGAGGACGAGGATGATCGCCGTCGCGTAGTGTGCCCAGACGAAGAGCGGCAACTTGAACCAGCCGAGCCCCGGCGCGCGCAGCGTGTGCACGGTGACGATGAAGTTGAGCCCGGTCAGGATCGACGAGAAGCCGACGACGAAGACGCCGACCAGCGTCAGCGCGACCCAGCTGTTCGAGAACATCGTCGCGTACGGCGCGTAGAACGTCCAGCCGGTGTCGACGCCGCCGAGCGCGAGCGCCGCCAGCACGATCGCGCCGCCGGCGACGTAGAGATACCAGCTCAGCAGGTTGAGGCGCGGGAACGCGAGGTCCTTGGCGCCGATCATCAGCGGGATCAGGAAGTTGCCGAACACCGACGGGATCGACGGGATCAGGAACAGCCAGACCATGATCACGCCGTGCGCGGTGAAGAGCTTGTTGTAGGTGTCGTGCGAGACGAGGTCGCCGGCCGGCGTCGCGAGCTCGAGCCGGATGACGGTCGCCGCGAGGCCGCCGATGAAGAAGAAGACCGTGATCGAGATCGCGTAGAGGATCGCGATCCGCTTGTGGTCGTGTGTTGTCAGCCACGAGCGCAGCGTGTGGCCGTCCTCGAGGTAGCTCGGCGACGGCGCGGGCGCAGGCGCGGACGGCGGCCGAACGATGACGTCGCTGACGCTGCTCATCGCGGTGCTCCGGCGCCTGCGGCCGTCGCGCCGGTCGAGCGCAGGTACGCGATCAGCGCCTCGATGTCCTCCTCGCTGACCTGGCCGGCGAACGACGGCATCACCGGGGCGAAGCCGGCGACGACGTCCTTGCGCGGCACGAGGATCGAGTCGCGCACGTAGTTCTCGTCGGCGACGATCGTGCGGCCGTCCTGCAGATGCACGGTCCGGCCGAGGATGCCGTCGAGCGAAGGCGCGTGCACCGTCGACGCCGGCTCGTGGCAGCCGCTGCAGCCGAGCGACCGGAAAAGCGCGAAGCCGTACTGCGCGAGGCTCGGCTGCTCGTTGCCGCTGCCGAGCCAGCGCGTGTACTCGGCGGGCGGCATGACGACGATGCGGCCGAGCATCTGCGAATGATCGGTGCCGCAGTACTCGGCGCAGAAGAGACGGAACTCGCCGAGCTTGGTCGCGGTGAACCACAGGCCCGTGTAGCGACCGGGGACGACGTCCTGCTTGAGCCGGAACGCGGGGACGAAGAAGCTGTGGATCGCGTCCTGCGACGTCATCAGCAGCCGCACCGGCTGGCCGAGCGGCACGTGCAGCTCGTTGATCTCGCGGCGGCCGTTGCGATGCTGCAGCTTCCACATCCACTGCTTGGCGACGACGGCGACCGGCAGCGCGTCGGCCGGCGGCCGGTAGAGCTCGACGAAGTCGTGCGCTGCCCAGACGAAGAGGACGATGAAGATCGCGAGCGGCGTCGCCGTCCACGCGATCTCGATCGCACGCGTGCGCTGCGGCCCGGGCTCGCCGCGGCCGGCACCGGCGCGGTAGCGGATCGAGAACGCCAGGATCGCGATGCAGACGCCGAGCGCGACGGTGCCGCAGAGCAGCACCATCGCGCCGAACAGAAGGTCCCAGCGCGGCGCCACGCTCGATGCGCCGCCGAGCCAGGCGACGCCGCCGTCGCGCGCGATGTCGGCGACGCCGTTCATCGCGCGCTTCCCTGCGCGCCGCTGGCGGCGCGTCGGCGCCAGCACCAGGCGGCGAGCGCGAGCGCGACCAGCAGCGCGACCGCGCGCGTCGCCTCGAGCACCGCGTCGCTGTGACGGCCGACCGTGCGATCGAGATGCGCGCAGAGCAGCGCGATGCGATCGCTGAGCGTGCCCGTGCGCTCGTCGCGCGCGTCGGCGATCGCGTCGCCGAGCTCGCCGGGATCGAAGCGGACGCCCATCAGGTAGCGCGAGATGCGGCCGCCCGGCGTCGCGACGACGAGCGCGGCGGGGTGGTCGACGCGCGCGTCGCCGGCGGTTTCGGCGCGGATCCGGTAGCCGGCGGCGGCAACGACGCGATCGATCGCCGCTGCGTCGCTCGTCAGCAGGTGCAATTCGGGCAGCGGACCGTGCGTCTGCGTCGCTCCACGCAGGAACGCGGCGTACGCGAGGTCGGTCGCGCGGCGGGCGCGCGCCGTCGCCGGGGTGTCGCCGGGATCGATGCTGACCGCCACGATGCGCGTGTCGCGTGCGCGCAGGCCGGCGGCCTGGACCGACTCGAGGACGCCGTGCATGAGCAGGCCGCACAGCTGCGGGCACGTGTAGTAGCCGAGGACCAGGAGCACCGGCTTGCCGTCCGCGAACAGGTCGGCGAGCGCGACGCTGCGGCCGTCGGCCTCGACCCAGCGCGAGTCGAGCGGCAACGCGGCGCCGACGCGCTGCGTCAGCGCGACCGGAGCAGCGTCGGTCGCGACGTTCGCCGCCCGTGCGGGCGCGAACGCGGCGAGCGCGAAGGCGAGCGCGAACGAGCGCAGTGCTTCGAAGCGCGCCGAGCTCATCGCGTGCCCCCGGCCTCGCTGTCCGGCGGCGACGCCGGCGCGGACGCTGCCGTTGCTGGCGTTGCTGCCGACGCCGCGGCCGTGACCGCGATTGCGCCGCCTTGCGCGACGAGCGCGCGCATCGCCGTTTCGATCGGGATGCGCGCGATGCCGTGGGCGCCGTCGACCCAGCCGCTCGTCGTCAGCAGGCGTGCCTTCGCCGCGCGCTCGCCGCGCAGCTCGGGCTGCGGTGCGCTCTGCAGCTTCGGCCCTTCGACGGCGAGCGTGTACGACGCGCGCAGACGGTCCGCGCCCGGCGGCGTGCGCCAGAGGTGCAGCAGCAAGAAGACCGCGCAGACGACGACGACGATCGCCGCGGCGATCGAGAACCCGGTCCACGCGACGGCACGGACGTCGACGTCAGGCTTCGGCATGGCGCACCTCCGTCGAAGGATCCGGAGCCGTCGGCCGCTCGGTGCTTCGGCGCACCGCCGCAGGCACCCCGGAAAAGAGGAGAAATGCCATCCCGACGACGGAGAGTGGCGCGAGCCACCAGCCGTGCAGGTCGTGCGGCGCGACCGACGGCAGCACGGTCCAGACGACGTCGAGCGCCGACGAGGCCAGCAGGAGCATCGCGACGGCGCGCAGCCGCGGGGGCCGGTCCTTGACCGAGCGGAAGAGCAGCGCGACGAACGGAATCGCGAGCTGCACGACGACGAGCGCGATGCCGACCCCGACCCAGCCGGTCTGCAGCCGGGGCACATACCACGCGATCTCGCGCGGCAGGTCCTCGGCCCAGATGATGAGGAACTGCATGAAGGCGAGGTATCCCCACGTCATGACCCACATCAGCAGCAGGTTGCCGAGGTCGCGCGAGAGCGGCGGCTGTCCGATCGCGCGCTCGCTCGGCGCGATCGCGATGCGCGCCGGCCACGCGACCGCGAACGCGGCGCCGGCGAGCGCCTGGTTGGAGACGACGACGAGTCCGAACGCCGTGCTGTACCAGCTCGGCATCAGTGACATCAGCAGGTCGATGGCGGCCAGCGACGTCACGATCGTGCAGACGATCGTCGACGCCGCGGCGCGGCCGCTGCTGCGCAGCGATCGTGCGCGGGTCAGCCACCACCAGACGAGCGCGTAGGCGACGACGCGCGCGATGAAGAAAGGCACGTTCAGCCATGCGTGCACGAACCTCGGCTCGGCGACGGCGTCGAGCCATTTCCGGTCGGTGGCCGCCCACGGATAGAGCGTGGGCACGCCGACCAGGACCGGCACGACGAGGAGCAGCAGCCACGGCAGGCGGCGGCCGAGCACGACCGCGACCGGATCGATCGCGGTGCCCCAGTCGCCGCCGCTCATCCGATGCATCCAGGCGTTGATGAACGCGCCGAGGACGACGCCGAGGCACCACCACCACGCCGAGAGCCACGCGGCGAAGAACATCGGCGCATCGACCCATGCGCCGGCGAGCGTGACGACGAGCAGCGCGATGCCGATCGAGTGCGGACGGGCGAGCTTCATCGGCTGATCGGTGTCGACGCCGTCGGCGGCGCGGCCGTCGGCGCGGACGGCGACGAGGCCGCAGGATTCGCCGGCAAGGCCGCCGCGAGCTCGGCCTGCAGCGGCTGCGGAAGGCGCGCGAGCTCGGCGTGCTGGCTGAGCTGCAGCGCCCGGATGTAGGCGACGATCGCCCAGCGGTCCTCCGGCGCGACGCGATCGGCGTACGACGACATGACGCCGTAGCCGTTCGTGATGACGTCGAAGAAGTGGCGGTCCGGCGCCGCGCGCAGGCGATCCTGGTGGTACGTCGGCGGCGCCGGAAAGCCGCGCCGCACGACCGTGCCGTCGCCGTCGCCGACGACGCTGTGGCACGGCGAGCAGACGATCTCGAAGCGCTCGCGGCCGCGCGCGAGCGTGGCCATCGTCGGCGCCGCCGCCGACGACGCCGCGTACGCCGCTCGGCGCGCTTCGCTCGCCTGCTCCTCGCGCCGGCCGCTCGACGTCATCGCGAGCGTTCCGCGTGCGACCGCGACGCTGCCGGGCGGCGGCGGCCGCGTCGCGCGGCCGTCGGCAAAGAGCGTGCTCGGCTCGTTCGGGTCGAAGCGCGGCTGCCGGTACATGTCCTGCATCTCGCGCTCGCACGACGCGAGCGCAACGCAGCCGGCGAGCGCGAGCAGCGTGCGCACGATGCCGCTCACCGAAGCACCTCCGCGCGGCGCATCGGCTTCAGCTCGTCGAGCAGCCGCTCCGCAGCGTCGCGGTCGAAGCCGGCCTCGTCGCTGCGCAGGCAGAGGAAGAAGCGGTTGCGCGTCGCGAGCTCGAAGTCGGGCGCATCGGCGATCGGGTGGCGCAGCCGCGGCAGCCCGCTCGCGAGAAGCATCGCGAGCACCGCCGCGATCGCGCCGCCGAGCACCGCGAGCTCGAACGTCACCGGCATGAACATCGGCCAGCTGTTGAAGGGCCGGCCGGCGACGTCGATCGGATAGTCGATCGCCGCCGCGTACCACTGCATGAAGTAGCCGCCGAGGCCGCCGACGAGCGCGCCGCAGAAGGTGAAGAAGGCGACGCTGTCGTGGCGAAAGCCGAGCGCCTCGGCAAGGCCGTCGACGTCGAACGGCGTGTACGCCTCGACGCGGACGTAGCCAGCGTCGTGGACGCGCCGCGCCGCCGCGATCAGCTCGTCGGCGGTCGCGAACTCGGCGAGCAAGCCGTAGAGGCGCGGCGCCGTCATCGCTTCTCCTCGACGCTCTCGCGCGCCAGCGCGCGCATCTCCGAGATCGAGATCGACGGCAGCACGCGGATGAAGAGCAGGAACAGCCACGCGAAGCAGCAGATCGAGCCGATCAGGAAGATCCAGTCCCAGACCGTCGGGATGTAGATCCCCCACGCGGACGGCATGAAGTCGCGGTGCAGGCTCTGGACGACGATCGTCACCCGCTCCATCCACATCCCGAGGTTGACGACGAGGCTGAGGAAGAAGAGGAGCACGGCGCTCCGCCGCGCCTTGCGGAACCACAGGATCTGCGGGCAGACGACGTTGCAGAACATCATCGACCAGTACACCGGCGCATACGCACCGACCCAGCGGTCGACCGTCATCGCGATCTCGAAACGGTCGCCGCTGTAGAACGCGGTGAAGATCTCGGCGAGGTAGCCGTAGGCCAGCAGCGTCCCGGTCGCGAGCATCACCTTGGCGGCGTGGTCGAGGTGGACCTCGGTGATGAAGTCGTAGAGGCGAAAGACCCGGCGCAGCGGGATCGCGAGCGTCAGCACCATCGCGAAGCCCGAGAAGAGCGCGCCGGCGACGAAGTACGGCGGAAAGATCGTCGAGTGGTAGCCGGGCGTGTTGCCGATGGCGAAGTCGAGCGAGACGACCGAGTGCACCGAGACGACGAGCGGCGTCGCGAGGCCGGCGATCAGCAGGTACGCCGAGCGATGCCGCTTCCAGTCGCGCGCCTCGCCGGTCCAGCCGAGGGCGCCGAGGCCGAACACGATCTTCTTCCAGCGCGACGCGGCGCGGTCGCGCAGCGTCGCGAGGTCGGGCAGGAGGCCCATGTACCAGAAGAGGAACGAGACGACGATGTAGGTGCCGATCGCGAAGAAGTCCCAGACCAGGGGGCTCCGCCACTGCGGCCAGAGGTCCATCCGGTTCGGGTACGGCGCGATCCAGTACAGGAACCACGGCCGGCCGAGGTGGAGGACCGGGAACAGCCCCGCCATGCCGGCGGCGAACAGCGTCATCGCTTCGGCGAAGCGGTTGATCGAGGTGCGCCAGCGTTGCCTGAGCAGCAACAGGATCGCCGAGATGAACGTCCCGGCGTGGCCGATGCCGATCCACCAGACGCAGTTGGCGATCGCGAAGCCCCACGCGACCGGGATGTTGACGCCCCAGATCCCGATGCCGCGGATGAAGAGGTACGCCATCGCGGCGAGGAAGATCGCGGTCGCGAGCGCGGTGCCGACGAACGCGGCGCGCCAGCCCCAGTGCGCGGGCCGCGTCAGCACGATGTCGGCGATCTTGTCGCCGATCGACGCGTAGCCCCAGCCGGCGTGGAGGACGCCGATGTCGCGCGAGATCGGCGGCGCTGCCATGGCTCAGCTCTTCGGCTCCGTCTTCGCCGCGATGCGCGCGAGGTACGTCGTTCGCGGCCGCGTGTTGAGCTCGCCGAGGAGGGCGTAGTGGCGCGGCGATGTCCTGGCGCGGACGACGTCGCTCTGCGCGTCCTGCAGGTCGCCGAAGCGGATCGCGCGCGTCGGGCACACCGCCTGGCACGCGGTGACGACGTCGCCGTCGGCGATCGGCTCGCCGGTGGTCTGCGCGTGCTGGCGGGCGCGCGCGATTCGCTGCAGGCAGTAGCTGCACTTCTCCATCACGCCGCGCTGGCGAACGGTGACGTTCGGGTTGCGCTGGCCCTTCAGCGACTCGGTCTCGCGGTCGACCCACTGCAGGAAATTGAAGCGCCGCACCTTGTACGGGCAGTTGTTCGAGCAGAAGCGCGTGCCGACGCAGCGGTTGTAGACCTGCACGTTGAGCCCTTCGGCGTCGTGCACCGTCGCGCCGACCGGGCAGACGAGCTCGCACGGCGCGCGCTCGCAGTGCATGCACGGGACCGGCTGGAAGATGCTGCCGGCAACGTCGGGGGTCTCGTAGCGATCGACGCGGATCCAGTGCATCTCGCGTCCCTTGATGACCTCGTCCTTGCCGACCGTGGGGATGTTGTTCTCGGCCTGGCAGGCGATCGTGCATGCGTTGCAGCCGATGCACGCGTCGAGGTCGATCGCCATCGCCCAGGCGTGCTCGGGGCTCGTGGAACGCGGATAGAGCGACGCGTGGTCGAGACCGGGATCGGCGATCCGCTCGCCGGGAGCGACCGTGCGCGCGAGGTCGCGGCCCGACTGCGAGATCGTGTGCTGCGTGACGGCGAAGTCGTGGCGTCGGTGCAGCCGCTCGATGCGGGCGTGCGCCGTCGCAGCGTCCGTCGGTCGCACGCGATAGGCGTCGAAGCCGACGCCGTTGCCGACGCGGCCGGCGTCGCGGCGGCCGTAGCCGAGCGGCAGCGTCAGCACGCCTTCGGCGTGCATCGCGCTGACCCACACCGGGGCTTCGAGCGCGCGGCCGTCGATCGTCGCGCGGACGACGTCGCCCGTCTGCAGCTGCTGCATCGTCGCCGTCGCGGGACCGAGCAGCAGGGCGTTGTCCCACGTCAGCTTGGTGTGCGGTCGCGGCAGCTCCTGCAGCCACGCGTTGTTGGCGAAGCGGCCGTCGTGCGCCGACGGGTCGGCTGCGAACACCGCGACGAGGTCGTCTCGCGGCGTCGGCGCGTCGTCGGCGGGCCTGCCGACGCTCGGCGTGCGCGGCGTCAGCGCGAGCGGCGCCGCGGCGCCGCCGGCGACGACGCCGCGCCGCAGGCTCTCTTGCCACCACGCGTCGAAGTCGCCGCCACCGGCGTGCGCGCGCCACTGGCGCTGCACGAGCCGGTGGCCGTCGCGCTCTTCGTCGCCGCCGACGAGCGCCAGCAGCTCGGTCGCCGAGCGGGTCGCGTAGAGCGGCGCGATCGCCGGCTGCACGAGCGTCGCGCTGCCGTCGTGCGCGAGCGCGTCGCCCCAGCGCTCGCAGTCGTGCGAGAGCGGCAGGTGCCACGTGCTGGCGTGTGCGGTCTCGTCGCGGTAGAGGCCGGCGTGGATCGTCGTTCGCACCTTCACGAATGCGCCGGCGATGTCGAGCGCTGCCGGTGCGTCGTAGAGGGGGTTGGCGTCGACGACGAGCAGGGTGTCGACTGCGCCGTCGGCGATCGCTTCGACGAGCTCTGCGAGCGAGCCGGCTTCGCTCGCCATCGCGAGCGGCGCGACGAGGTCGATCGTGCGGCCGCTGGCGCCGATGCGCTGGTGGATCGCGTGGATCGCGGCATGGCTCTCGGCGGCGAGCGCGGCGCCGGGAACGATGACCGCGTCGCTGCCGGCGCTCGCGAGCGCGGCGACGAGTGCCGTCTCGAACGCGAGCTCGGCTGGCGCCGCAACGAGGTTGCCGTCTCGTCGGCTGCCGTCGACGATGCGCGCAGCGAGCCGCCGCACCAGCGCGTCGATCCGCGCCGGCGGCAGGGCAACGCGCACGTCGGCGCGCGCGCCGAAGAGGCCCGGGCCGACCTCCGCGGCGAACAGCTGCGCCAGCTCGCCACCGCCGTTGCGGTCCGCATCGCGACGTGCCGACCAGTCGAGCGCGCTGCGCACTGCGCCGGGACCGTCGCTGAACGGATCGGCGGCGAGCGCGACGATGCAGCGCGCGCGATCGAGGTGCAGCACCGTCTGCACCGGCTGTCCGAATGCTGCACGCGCGCCGGCATCGGCGGCGACGTCGCGCAGCGGCCAGTGCTGGTGCCAGCGTGCGCGCGGCAGGCGCTCGAGCAGGCCCGCGAGCTGGGCGCGCA
>Ga0070683_100003791_pt1 | contig 12344 bp, 15 predicted proteins | sample KBSC713LmetaG_FD_64662 | JGI IMG/M metagenome (GOLD analysis project Ga0070683, IMG submission 64662) | Corn rhizosphere microbial communities from Kellogg Biological Station, Michigan, USA - KBS C7.1-3L metaG | ecosystem: Host-associated > Plants > Roots > Rhizosphere ...
CTATCTTGGACAATGATTAAAGTTTATGTAAGTGCTTACCTCTCGAAGGGAGGTAGTTGACGAGGATAATTAAATATACGAATTTTCAGGAACAAAAAGCCTTCGCATTTACGAAGGCCCTTGTCCAGTGATTGAATATTAAAAACGGGAGAACTGTATGTAAGATAGTCTGCTTCATTAATACCCCAAATAAGAGTAATTCCTTAAAATAAAAAAGTACTGTAGAAACAGTCTCTCACCAGGAAAAAGTTGGTATAAACTTTTTAAAATGAACCTGGCATGAATTTCCTTGTCAAATCTCTAACCCATGATTTAACAGTAAAATGGAAAGGAGGACTTGACGCAATCCCTCTCTATAGACAATTACCTAAACTATATTAGATACTTAAGCTACTGTTTTTCTTATGAACTCGATCAATTGCCTTGAATTGAACTGTGCATCCTGCTGTTCTGATGCGCTTTGATAGCTTCCCGTATCTTTTCAACTTCTATATGAAGACTACGTATTGCGAAGCCATCCGCATTTTTTATTCCGCTTAATTGCATTAATTCCTTTGTCTTATTTATGAGCATGTCGCTAAGTTCTTGAAGGCTCAAGTTCTCTAAATCGGACTGCATAAAATTTTTTACTATTTTTAAAAAATTGCAATCCTGAGTCTGATGAGGTCGGGCGTTTATCCGAGAATTTTAATCTGAGGGAGGAATGTAATTTTATAGTGGACATTGAATATACTTCATTTTATTAATTTAGCCAAAACAGTTTTCAATTGTCTAAGATATTGTGGCATTTTACTTGAGATTTAGTGTTCTTGCCTCACTGCGCTGCCATTCCCGATTTGGGAAAAACTGCGGATAAAAACTACCACTTCTGAAATTTCATAACGGCAAAATTGGTGGCACACTATTTTACTATTTCGATTAGTATTGAATTTATTATTTAAAATTTTTACTATGGCCACAAATCAAAAAAATCAATCGGACCGTAGTGATCGATCAAGTCAATCGTCACCTGATAACAAGGATCGCGAGACCCAAACCAACAATTCGCAGGACCAAGGAGTCTTCAACAATAATCAGAAAGGTTTGCCCCAAAAGACGTTTAATGGAAATGATGATGAAACCAGGCAAATCGATGGAAAGAAACCAAAAATGGCAATAGACAAAGATGATGATGATCTGGATATCGAAGAAGGTGATGAAAGGGTAACTGAAGTTGACTACGAGAATATTGATGAGGAAAACACTGATCCCGGAACCACTGACGATGAAGAACAGGACGGATCCGATCCAATTCCCGGAAAAGATTAAATCTAAAAGCGGTTATATATTTAAAGGCTGAGTAACAATTTTTCAATGTCCTGATCGCTCTTTATTGTATAGCCGCTTTTAGTATTTTCGATAGCGTGTTCGCCTGTGATACCAGCAAATTTCTTTTCAAAAATAAGTTATGCGAAAAAAATTACATTTAGAAAGAAGGAAAGATTTCAGGGGAACAAAAAAACTCACCCCCTTTGGCAAGTCTTCCCGCGACCATGAACCCGTAAAAGGACCCACAAAAAGTCAGACCTCCTTGTTAGACGGAACTGAACTCTTCTCCAAGTTTACAGCCGACATTATTAAGGAGGATGTCTTGTTTACGAGATGATTACCAATTGTCGAATGTCAGCCCGAAGCTTTCTTCATTCAAGATATCTTTCCATTCAAGAATAAGGGATTTGTATGCTTCGCCTACGGGCATAATGTTTCTGTCTAAATCGACAAGTCCCAGCTCATTAATATTCCCTGTGTCATTACGAAGCGCTGAATCCCAGTCAACCTGGTGTTGGAGGCTATACCATGTAAAACCAATTATAGGAATGCCATCGTGTTTTAGCCGATGCACGTTCGCCCATTGTTTCAACAACCATTCTTTTGAAGCAGGCATTTTCAGGTTGGTTTCGGTGTGCATGATCTGCAGCTTATATCTTTTATAATATTGATTGGTGATAACATAATAACCAAAAATTTCTCCTGCGGCCTGCGTATGGCCATCTGGAAATACAAGATGTTCATTGGTTACATAGTAGTCATTTCCCATAATGCATTTTGCCTTCACTTGGTTTTTTGCGAACCAGATATATTCTTCTTTTGTCATTCCATTTTCCAACAGATACTCATACATCGCTACATTCAAGGGATAGCCATAAGTAAGATCAAGGGAAAGAAAACGCTTTTGGTTAAGAAATCTTGCCAGCGATACAGCTCCACGTTCCATTGCATGAAAATATTCTGACGATTCGCTTTGAATAAATGTTGCTTCCGGCTGAATTTTCAAAATCGCGTGCATAGCCATCACATTAGCTTTGCTAAGATGTTTTAAAGCAGTAACGAATGCTTCATCTGACTGCAATCGCTCATTCCACCATCCGTATTGCGCAGAAAACATAGCGGTGATGAAAATTTCATTGATAGGTGTGTACAATTGCAATTCCGGGAACCGTTTTGCAAAGGCGCCTGCATATTCGGCGAAGTACCGGTGGAAATCTGGATTTTGAAAATTGCCAAGCCAATCAGGTACACCAAAATGGCAAAGGTCTACAATGGGAGTAATATGCAATTCCTTCAACCGGGTGAAGGTGGCGTCGGCGAAGTCCCAATCATATTTGCCGGGAGCTAGATGAGTTTTATAATAGGCAGGTCCGTATCTTAAAAATTCAATGCCCAGTTCTTTTACCCGTTGAAAATCTTTTTCCCAGAATTTATAATGAAAAGTTTTTTCCATTTCATCGACTCGCCTGACAGGCTCACCTGGAAGATGAATGGTTGGAGAACTATTCTCAATACCGGTTGCAAACATGAATTTATTTCCTGTCATCGCTATTCAATTAAATATTTGCGGGAGTGGCGGGTATGTTCCACCAACCGGGTCGAACCAGCAGCGGGTTTTCCGAGTAACCTTTAGTTGCGAGTGCGAGAATAAGCCTTGCCAAATCCGTTGGATTGCATTTACCATTGCGGACATCAAATACACCAGCCTCGTAGTGGCCATTGCAGCTGGTTAATAAACTGTTCCAATCGTATGAGCCGAGAAGAGACCAGGCTGTTACCCCCCGCAGATCCATTCCGTTTTCTTTCAAGGTGCAGCAGGTATCCCATGTTTGTTTGAACCAACGCAACTGCTCTTCAGGCGTACAGCCTAAATGACATTCTGTAATAGCTATGGGAACCTGGTAACGGTTCCAGGCTTCGGTTAACAAGAATTCCAGACCGGCAGGTTTTGTTACACGCACAGCTTCTGTATCCACATATTTTATCTTTCCGTTTCCACCGTGAATGGAAACAGGATAGTTTGCGAGATTTTCATCGAGATATCTTTCGGAAGTTACATAATAATTGAAGCCCATAATATTGGGCATGCATTTGTTTTCAACGAAGAACCATAAATCAGCCTCGGGTATGCCCAGTGCAACGAAGTAGCTCCAAAAGAAGTGTTTGGAATTTACTCTTCCACAAAGAAGATCATAGGTAAGCCAACGTCTTTTATTTTCAAACAAGGCCTGGTAGGACAGAGCCGGGGTACTATGTGTCTTGGGGAGATCTTCTGTTTGTACTAGTCGGGCAAAAGGATTTATCTTCCGGATGGCCTGGATCGACAGTACAATGCCCTTCACCTGGTTGAGTAACATTTTTACAAAACTGAGTTCATTTTTATGATGAGGGTACCAATAACCATACAAACCACTAAATCGGGCGGTGGTCAGGGGCTCATTGATAGGAGTGTAATATAAAATGGAAGGAAACTTTTTGGCCACTTGATATGAGTAAGCAGCCAGTTTGTATGGAAATTCATCATCGCAGAGGTCGGTAAATGGCGGCCCGCTGCCGTGATGCAGCAGTCCCACTATCGGCTCTATGCCTGAGTCATAAATCATTTTAAGCTGTTGATTTGTCCAATTCCAATCGATGGCTACATCAGCCGTAGGCTGATGTTTTTCCCATAATATCGGGTAACGCAGTTTGCGTATTCCGAGGGCGGCAAATTCCTGGATATCTTGCGGCCTTGTGTAATGTCCTGTTTCCTGCAACTGGTCACGGTAAGTATCATTTACGCGATTGATGGTGCATTCAACTCCTCCCCAGATCTCAGGCCTGCTGGAATATGGATTGTTTTTGACGATTGTTGGTTTGTCCATTCTGTTGAAGTGAGCTGATTTTTTTATAAAGCGTGAGCGATTGCGCTACCACCTGGTCCATGTTGTAATATTTATATGTAGCAAGTCGCCCTGTAAAATATACAGACTTCAGGCCCAGTGCGAGTGTCTGATATCGTTTATAAAGTTCACTGTTTTCCGGGCGTGGTACAGGATAATAAGGGTCTCCGTCTTTTTGTGGATATTCATACACCACTGTTGTTTTGGAATGTTTCTGACCCGTGATAAATTTAAATTCTGTACTTCTTGTATAAGGATGTTCGTTGGGATAGTTTATCGTACCTGTCACTTGATGTCTTTCTGTTTCCAGTGTTTCAAACCTGAATTCAATTGAACGATAGGGTAATTTCCCATAACAATAATCGAAATAGTAATCAACAGGGCCCGTAAAAATCATCTCTTTATGTGGGATCATTTGTTCAATTTCTTTGTAGTCTGTGTTCAGCATGATTTTTATATTAGGATGACTGAGCATGTTTTCAAACATTCTGGTATATCCCAACGAGGGCATGGCCTGGTAGGTATCGGTAAAATATCTGTTATCCCTGTTGTTTCTAACCGGTATCCTGGCAGCTACAGCAGCATCGAGTTCTGAAGGATCAAGACCCCATTGTTTTTTTGTATAGCCTTTGAAAAATTTTTCATACAGCTCTCGTCCAACTTTATTTACCACCACATCTTCCGAAGTAATGATGTGTGTTTTTGTTTCTGCTTTTGATCTCAGAAATTCATCAACCTGGTTCGACGACAGTTGCAGGCCATATAGTTGATTAATCGTATTCAGATTAATGGGAATAGGTACAAGCATTCCGTCTACACTGGCAAGCACACGGTGTTCATAGGGACGCCATGTAGTAAATTCGCCGAGATAATCAAATATCTCTCTTGAATTCGTATGAAAAAGATGAGGTCCATATTTGTGAATAAGTAAGCCGTCGTTATTATAATGATCGTATGTATTGCCACCTATATGGCTGCGTTTATCGATAATTAGAACTTTTTTGTTCAATTGGCTGGCGAGGCGTTCAGCCATCACAGCTCCGGCAAAACCGGCCCCCACAATTAAAAAATCAAACATATTTTATTTTCGGTTTTTGTGATGAAGTAAAAGGTGTAACCTCGAGTTTGGTATTGATGATATATAACATCTCTTCAACAGTATCCTCCCAGGAACTTTTTTCAAGGAACTTGTCAACGGCCGTCAACCATTTTTCTTTATCAAGTATCATCAGTTCTTCTTCAATACCGTTTATGAACTCATCAGCATTGCGAGCGATATAAACCAATCCATTCAGGCCATATGGGTTTACAACATCCTGTATGGGAGTTGAAACAACAGGTTTACCTCCCGCCAGATATTCCGGTGTCTTGGTAGGACTGATATACTTCGTTGATTCGTTAATAGCAAAAGGCATCATAGCAACATCCCAACCTGCCAGGTAATGAGGCAGTTCTTTGTATTCTTTAGCACCCAGGTAATAGATGTTAGGCAGAGTGGGCAAAGATGAAGGATCGATTTTTACTGTAGGGCCGAGAAGGATAAAATTCCAATCCGGTTTTTTTTCTGCTATTGTTTTCAGCAGGGTGATATCCAATCTTTCATCGATCACTCCAAAAAATCCAATTCTTGGATGCGGGATTGATGACTGATCTTCCGGGTCCGTTAATGGCGTTCTTGACTTTTTGAAATGTTTTTTATCAATGCTGCTGGGAAAGGGAAAAATGCAGGGGTGCAGGTCTTTTTTTGCCTCGTAAAGACTTTGTCCGCCGGTAAATACAATATCGGCCGTGGCAAGTAATTCTTTTTCTTTTTGCTGTAGGTCTGCAGGTGCGTTTTTAAATGCCGACAGCTCATCCATGCAATCATATATAACGAGTATGGGTGAAAATGCATTGGTGATCGGCAGGGCCATCGGCGTATAATACCAAAATATATATTCGGTTATTTCAAAATAGTTGAAAAATCGCTGTAACAATTGATGTATGGTCTCACTACGTGCGGCATCATCCATTTCTGCAGCTAAGTGCGGTACAAGAATCCAGACTCCTTCACGACTGATGGTGTTATCGAGAAATGCCGTGTCTGTATCAAATATTGGTTCTTCGACAAAAAACAACCTGAACTGGTTGGCTAGTCTGCTTAGTATATGCTGCGGCCGTTGGTAAACAAAATTCCATCGCAAATGCGAAAAGCATATTATATCCATTAATAAATATTTAAGTATGAAAAATGAGGGGTAAGAATATGCTTGTATAAAATAAAAAAACTGTGCCATAGTAACATAACATGCTTCGAGCAAAATATCTCAATGAGAACGGAATTTAATACCCCGCATGCGGCAATATTGTTCTGCTATAAATTTTATTGATACATTCATTGCAGTTGGGTGAATAAACAATTTCGCATGGCATATGGTTTGTTTTAATTATTGTGACGGGATAAATTTTATTTCACCAAAAGATTTTATAATATGGCAAATACAAAAACAAAAAAAACTTCGCAACCTTCAAAAAACTCAAATGGCGGTGGACGATCGTCTTCTAATGGCAACGGTGCAAAGAGAAATGGAGCAGGATCAAAAAGCTCAAATAGCAAAAAACAAGGCAATGGGGAACAGCAGAGAGAATCATCTGCCGGTGTTTCCAGCTCCAGGCTTGACAAATTTTTCCTGGATGCAGTAAAGGATATTTACTGGGCAGAAAAACACCTTACCAAGGCATTGCCTAAAATGCAGAAAGCGGCCACATCCGAAGAACTGCAGCAGGCTATTGAAGATCACCTGGCACAAACGGAACAGCATGTGGGCAGGCTTGAACAAGTGTTCGAACTACTTGAAGAAAAGCCACAGGCAAAGAAATGTGAAGCCATGGACGGTATTACGAAAGAAGGGGAAAGCGTAATTGAAGAAACAGATGAAGGAAGTGCAACGCGTGACGTCGGCATTATCGGCTCGGCACAAAAAGTGGAGCATTATGAAATTGCCACTTATGGTACGCTTGTCCAGCTTGCCAAAACCATGGGCAATGAAGAAGTTGCGGATATCCTGGCACAAACACTGGAAGAAGAAAAACAGGCGGACAAATTGCTATCACAAATAGCAGAAAATAATATTAATTGGGAAGCAGAGGAAGAGTAAAGGATGTGGGTATCTGTTTCATCTGAACCCACCCATCGCTCTATGTAAGTGGTGGGTTCTTTTTTCCACGAAAACATACAAAAAATTTCCTTCCAGGTTTCGATCGCCATTGCGAACAATCGAAATGTAAGGCGGGCCATCTTCCAGTATATTTACTGAATTGATTCCATAATGTTGCAGCATTGAGTAGTAGCTTATTCTCCTGTATCATCATTAGATTCCTAAATTATACGAGATGGCGGAACTAGACATCATGGGGCATCAGGACGGTCAGGGCTCGCGGAATAATTTCAGCGATGACCGACGTCGTTTTACCGATATATTCACCATCAACCTGGAAATGCGCCGAGTGCCGGCTATTTATTTTTACTGATCTTGTTTGAAAGACTTCTGTTTTTTTCGGATCATATTTGTCACCATTGATCTTCATTTTGAAAATCTCCTTTAACGATATTTTCTTTACGATCACTATTTCAAAAATATCGTCTGTTACATCCCCGGATGGATTAATTACTACACCAGTTCCGTATTTTGTCGCATTAGCAATGACCACCATGAAAGCCTGCCGCTGGATCTGCTTATCGCCCGCGCGAATTTCAACTTGCATCAATTGTGGCCGCCAGATCACCTTCCATGCCGCTTTAAGATAACCCAACCAGCCACGATTGTTTTCATTTGTGAACTTTTTCACCAACCAGGCGTTGATACCAATATCACTTAAATGTATAGACAACTGATCGTTAATTTTAATGGCATGTATAGATTGAGTTGCGTTCTTGCAAATAATATCCAATGCCCCGTTTGTTTTTATCGGAATACCCAAATCTTTGGCGGTGCCGTTGGCCGACCCTGCCGGCACTATTCCTAAAGTCACGTTAGTTCCTAAAAGACATTCGGCAACCAGCTTGACTGTGCCATCGCCACCCACCGCTACTACAGCCCGCGGCTTCAGCCCCGCGATTTTTTGTTTGATGATGCCCGGTTGAGTATTTTTTTCCAGCTCAAAAAAATGAATTTGATATGGCAATGAATGGAAATATTTTTCAATTTCCGCACGAAAGTTGGTATTTCTATTACCAGCACCAGGATTGATGACAAACAATAGAGTTGAAGTGTTTGAATGACTCATAGAAGAGTTGCTAAAAAAATGAAAATGTCGTTATGATAAAATGGTTTCATAAGCGATCGGTTTTTGAAACGGCAAGCGTAAAAGTTTATCATGGTTTTGGTCATACACATCACCTTGTTGTGTATGGACATGTGTTTAAGAGAAAAGCAATTACATGGCCAAAGTTTACAAGCAATGTTTTTTATAATACAATAAGATTGTTGAAACTGTTCGTGGTAAAGCCTTTCCCTCGGGTAAGGGTACAATTACACTGGCATGAACAGGTGCTGCCAAGCAAATCGGAAGACGATGGTTTTTTTAAAGTTGAATGGGAGGCTGATCATGAAGTGGAAGCCGGATGGCATCACTTGTCTGTTGATCTGCTTGATGAAACGGGAAAAGTGGTTTCCAGTGGTGATGGTAAAATGTTTGTACCTCATTCCACCCAATATGCATTCATTTCGGATATTGATGATACGGTCATGGTATCAAATTCGGCGACCACCTTCCGACGACTTAAAGAACTTTTTTTCCGCAATCCACGAACGAGAAGCATTTTCCCCGATGTGGCACGCCATTACCGACTGCTGGCAATGAATAATAAAGGGGAAGAAGTGTCCAATGCGTTTTTCTATATATCCAGCAGCGAGTGGAATTTATATGACTACCTCAACGAATTTTTCAACTTCCATGGCCTACCAAAGGGAGTGTTTCTATTGAACCAGGTGAAGCGTTGGTTTCAACTGCTAAAGACAGGCAAAACCAAACATGAAGGAAAATTCCTCCGGGTGGTTAAAATATTAGAAGCTTTTCCACAACAACAGTTTATTTTATTTGGTGACAATACACAAAGAGATCCTTGGATCTATGCGGCTATTGCTAAAAAATTGCCGGGAAAAATCTTTGCAATTTATATCCGGAATATTATTGCAAGTCATGAGGAAAAAACAAAAAATATCCTTCGAGATGCGATGAAAGCTGGGGTTCATGTTTGCTTATTCAATCATAGTGGAGAAGCGATCAGGCATTCAGAAATGATTGGCCTGATTAGTTCGCCGCCGTCGGATATATCGCTGCATTGATTTATAGTATTTCAGAAATTGCGTAATGGCTTATTCTCCTGTTTCGTCATTTGATGCATCAACTGGTTTTGATTGTGGCGAACCCTTCTGACGAAGGAAAATCGAAAGCACCACGATTGCAAAAACAGATAAAAATTCACTCTGCCAGTTTTGAAAAGATTCAAACCAGAATCGACTTTCCCCAATATAATTAGTGATTGTTTCAGGAGGCAATCCTTTTAGCGAAAGGTGTTCATTCTCATCTTTAAAGCTTCCATAAAAATGCAAAATGAATGATAAAGCAAAAAGTATCAATAACGCTATGGTCAGTGAATGTTTATAAATTCTCAAAATCCAGCCTCCTTTACGAACTGGCCAAGGCGCACCTTTTCTTTTGGAAGAAGGCTCCCGGTCTACCTCTTCCTTTCCCTCACATTTTTTAGATTCTGAAGATCCTTTTTGCCTTAATGAGATCGTTAATACGACAAATAAAGCCATTTGCAAAAACTCACTTTCCCAATTTTCAAATGTGCCCTGGATAAAGTGCCCCGAGGTAAAATATTCGCTCGTTGTAAGTGGAGACCGCTCTTCCTCTTCTCTTTCCTTGTTGTGCTCGGCAAAGCCGGTGAAGAATTGTGCAACAAGTGACCCCATAAACAGGATCACGAAGACTATTGACAATCCATTGTTACGTAAAAATTTTTTCATAGCAAATATTTCTTGATCACCGAAGAACAAGAATAAGAATTTGGACCAGTCGAAGTAGTCTTCCGTTAAAAAGCAAAAAATACTTTAAAATAAAATTTAAAAAACGTGTCTTAATTATTTTTCTTACCATCTCTTTACTGTCCCTCGGTTTTCCAGATCTTGGGAACTCCATTTGCTTTTATAACACAGGTAAATGTTATTATGGAAAATCCTATTGTCATTAAGAAAATATTGTTTGGGCTTCATGAGTTTTAGTTGATCATTGTCAATAATTTTTTAAAGAGCTTTCGCTTAATAGCTAATTGGTATTATTAAAGAATCAAAATGTTCGTCATTAATGGCAACTGTTAGGGTCATGATATGCAATTGGTTTCAAATGATATACCATAGTGTATGGCATAATTTTATGGCAAAGACAAAAACTCCAGGTCGTCACTCCGAAAAGCAAAGGGTCGAACAAATTTCAGGGACGGGGCGCTGGTAATACATAGGAAAAATTTTGAAGGTTCGTTGAAAGTTATTTATCGGGCCTGGAAACATTAACTAAAAGCTCTTCGTAAGATGCAGCCCGGGAAGCTGCGACGGAGGAATTACAGACTGCAATTGAGCAACATATTGCACAAAAGGATGGTCATGTAGGCGAGGCTTGACCAAGTGGTTGAAATTCTTGAAAAAAAACAAACACCGTCACAAATACATCAATGGAATTGTGGGAGAGGGGAGCGAAACTAATAAGGCTTCGTTGCCTTGGTATATTATGCATATTTAAAATGAGAAAATTTCTTCTTAGTAGTCTGAGGAAGCAGACCACGAACGTCGAAATATGCAACGAGCGTTTGGTATAATTCTTTCAGTCATTCTTATTCAAACATTAATCAAATTATCATGAAAGTAACATTAGGTATCATCGTGGGTATTGCAGTAGGCGTTGGCATTGGATTGCTAATCGCCCCGGCAAAAGGAAGTGAAATTCGTAAAAGGCTGGCAGACTCAGCCAATGATGGGCTGGAAAAATTAAAAGATCGCTTTAGTGCGGGCGAAGAAGCGGTTTCAGATTCAAGTTTTAAGAGTCAGCAGCCAACGCCGCAGACCTTCTAGAAAACAATAGCCCGGAGTGCTGTAAGCTTTCCGGGCCCTTTATCATAATGGTAGATTGTACCATGAAACCGAAAATTAGCTCATACAAGGAACTGTTAGAGCATCAAGGTCAGCTGAAGGCATTATTGGAAGTAAAAAAAGATTTGATGCGTTCAGATGTCGAACTTTTGAAGATCGAGACAAAGCCAGTGTCGGATTTATTCGGAGACCTAAGCGACTCTGAAAGAAAACGACGATTGCTTGCAATCGGTGTAGCATTCGCTGCTAAAACAGTTCTTCAAAAGATAATTCTAAGGAAGGCCGGATGGGTCGTCAAGTTGATAGCACCATACTTCGCAGAGAATTCCCGGTTTGATTTGCAAGCTGTGATGAGCAAATTTAAAAAACGCATCTCCTCAATTTTGAAAAAGAATCCAATGGAATCCGATGATGGCGAAGAGGACATGGCAAGCAGGGCGATAATTCTTTGTAACCTTCAGTATAGATGATGAAAATACATAAGCTTGGAAATGCCCTCCTTAAATCATTTAAGTATTTCAGTGAGGACAAAATATTAAAATATAGTGCTTCACTAGCTTATACGACTGTATTTTCCATGGGCCCTCTGCTGATAGTCATTATATTTCTTGCCAGTTTTTTCTATGATAGGGAAGCAGCGGCGGGAAAGATATTTTTCCAAATGCAAGAGTTCGTTGGAAAGGACGCTGCAAAGCAACTGCAAACGATAATTGAAAATGCATCAATAAGCGGCAAAAAAACCTTTGCAGCGACCATAGGTATCGCTACACTTTTAGTTGGTTCAACTGCGATCTTTGCCGAAATTCAGGATTCAATAAACAGTATTTGGGGATTAAAGGCCAAACCAAGGAAAGGGATCTGGAAGATGTTGAGGAATCGTTTTTTGTCTTTTTCTGTGGTTATCAGCCTTGGCTTTTTACTGCTGGTGTCTCTTGCAATAGCCACTGTTATTGAGGGCGTGAGTGATCGGCTGACAGCTCAATTCCCAAATGTCGCGGTCGTTTTCTTTTATATACTTAACCTT
>Ga0070683_100003792_pt1 | contig 12343 bp, 9 predicted proteins | sample KBSC713LmetaG_FD_64662 | JGI IMG/M metagenome (GOLD analysis project Ga0070683, IMG submission 64662) | Corn rhizosphere microbial communities from Kellogg Biological Station, Michigan, USA - KBS C7.1-3L metaG | ecosystem: Host-associated > Plants > Roots > Rhizosphere ...
CCGGCGAAGCACCGACGGATGGCACGCTCGGTCTCTTCCCGGAGAATGACGTGCTGCCGGGCCAGTGCTTCCGCGGTCCAGCCGAGCCGCGCGCGCTGCATGCCGTGCCGGTCGGCGATGAAGCGCTGCAGGTCGGCGGCGTCGGAGAGCAGCATCGTCGGCGTGCCCGCCGAGTCCTCGAGCGTCACGAGCGCCGAGGCGATGTCGGCCAGCATGGCGCCGACATGGTCGGCGAGCTGCGAGTACTTGAGCTTCGGGGCGACCGGCGTCAGCGGCTCCTCGCGCAGGCGAGCGACGAACGCGTCGAGGATCGTCTCGATCTCGTGCATGAGCGCGTCGCCGACGGCGCGCAGCCCCCGGGTGCGCTCGGACAACGCGGCGACCGGCGCGGCCGTCGCGTCGGGTGGTTCCGCCACCGGCTCGTCGGGGGCCGGGAGCCAGAGCGTGAATGCCGACCCCTCGCCGAGGACGCTCTGCACGACGACGTCGCCGTGCATGAGCCGCGCGAGGCGGCGGCTGATCGTCAGTCCGAGCCCGGTGCCGTCGGTGCGACGCGTATGACCGCGATCGCCCTGCACGAATGGCGAGAAGATCCGGTCGAGGTTCTCGGCGTGAATCCCGATGCCGGTGTCCGTCACGCGGAGACCGAGCCAGTCCGTTGCGGCGATGAGCTCCTTGGACTCCGGGGGACGCTCGCCCTGGACGAGGTCGAGCCGGACCGTGCCGCCCGGCTCGGTGAACTTGACGGCGTTGGAGAGCAGATTGACGAGGATCTGCAGCGTGCGCTCGCGATCGCCGACGAAGCGCACGTCGCGTGGCAGGTGCGAGGGCACGACGAGCGTGAGACCGCGCGCCTCCGCCTGCGGCTGCGCGAGCACGATGGCGGCATCGATCACCTCCGCGACGACGACGGGCACGCGCTCGACCGAGAGGCGACCCGCGTCGACCTTGGAGAGGTCGAGGATCTCGCTGACGAGGCCGAGCAGATGGCGCCCACTCGAGACGATGCGCCCGACCTGCTGCCGCTGTGCGGGTGAGAGCGCCCCGGCGACGCCGAGGTCGAGCAGCTCGGCGTAGCCGATGACGGCGTTGAGGGGCGTGCGCAGCTCGTGGCTCATCACGGCGAGGAAGTCGGACTTTGCCTGGTTCGCCTCTTCGGCGTGCAGGCGGGCGGCCTTCTCACGCTCGAGCTGCCGGGACTTGCGCTCCGACTCCGTGCGGTCGGTGACGTCGCGCAGGCTGACGAGCATCGCCGCCTCGTTCTCCCACGTCGTCTCGACGCTGCGGAGCTCGCAGACGACCGGCGTGTCGCCGCGGCGCACGATCTCGATCTCGGTCGGGTCGGCGGACGAGAGGGGAAATCCAAATTCACGGCCGACGAGCTCGGCCGACGAGCGTCCGAAGAGTCGCTCGGCCGCGGGATTGGCGAAGCGGATCACCCCCTCCTCGCTCACGATGACGACGCCATCGGCGAGGCAATCGACGATCTGCCGCACGGCGTCCTGCGGCGAGGCGGGCGCCGGCGTGCGCCGCTCCGCCGTCCGGTCGGACGGGGGCTCCCGCTCGACGGGAATATCGCTGTTCCGCTCCATGTCGCGCCGCGCGGAGGAGCTCATGTCAGCCGGGTGGAACGCAGCGCGAGCGCGGCGAGCAGGCGCGCGGCGTCGCGCAGGTCGCCGGTCGCGCGGCGCCGCGGCGGGGGGAACTCCCGCACTACGGTCGGCGTCGTCAGGACGGCGTACGCATCCGCCAGATCCGGCTGCAGCAGCACGTCGATCGTCTCGATGACCGGCTCGCCGTCGAGATGATCGTGGCAGACGCGAGCGAGATCGCTCGCCGCCGCACGAGCGCGGGGCGAATCGCCGGCAATGAACAGCTTCAATCGCAACTCGGACACATCGTGCGAGGCGCGAGGAATCTCCCAGAGCATCACGCTGCTGGTCGCTCTCGGGTCTTCCGCAAGGGCGGGGCCGATCGACGCACGGGCGGTAACGGGCTCGGCCGAGGTCGCCGTGACGTGATCGTCGCGCATGACCCCGGCGTGCGTCTTGCTCTCGGACGTGGTCGTCAGCCCCTCATTCTCTCCCGACGATGTCGACCACACTCTCCGCACCGCCCGCCGCGTCGCGCGTGGATGCCAACGAGCTGCGCGTCACTCGCGTGCGTCCCTTGCGCGGGCCGAACTACTGGCGTCTCGCGCCGGTGATCGCGTGCGACGTGCGGCTCGGCGCGCTGGAGCAGCTCTCGACGGCCGAGCTGCCCGGGTTCACCGAGCGCCTGCTCGACGCGCTGCCGACCCTGCGCGAGCATCCGTGCAGCCGAGGGAGCGCGGGCGGGTTCGTCGAGCGACTGGAGGAGGGGACGCGGCTGCCGCACGTGCTCGAGCACGTCTCGCTCGAGCTGCAGACGCTGGCGGGGAGCGACGTGAGCTTCGGCCGTGTCGTGCCGTCGGGAGACGAAGGGGTGTGGTGGGTGATCGTCGCCTACGAGGAGGAGGCCGTCGGCGTCGAGAGCATGCACGAGGCGGCGCGGCTCGTCCGCGCGTCCATCGAGGGACAGGAGATGGACGCGGCGCAGCTGGTGCACGATCTCCAGCGATTGTACGAGACCGTACGGCTCGGCCCTTCCACCTCCGCCATCGTCGAGGAGGCGCGCCGGCGCGGGATCCCCGTGCGGCGTCTCAACAATCGCTCGCTCGTACAGCTCGGCCTCGGCCGGAACCTGCGGCGGATCCAGGCGACCGTCACCGACCGCACGAGCTCCATCGCGGTGGAGGTCGCGCAGGACAAGGACGAGACGAAGCGTGTGATCGGGAACATCGGCCTCCCCGTGCCGAAGGGCGACGTCGTGCGCACGGTGGACGACGCGATCGACGTCGCGCAGGAGATCGGCTTCCCGGTCATCGTCAAGCCACTCGACGCGAGCCATGGCCGCGGGATCTCGCGGCGGCTGGACGACGTGGCGTCGCTGCGCAGTGCGTTCGAGGTCGCGCAGGCGATCTGCAAGCGGGTGGTGATCGAGCAGTTCGCACTCGGCAACGACCACCGCGTGCTCGTCGTGAACGGCAAGGTCGTGGCGTGCGCCGAGCGAGTGCCGGCGCGCGTGTTCGGCGATGGCGTGACGCCGGTGCGCGCGCTGATCGAGCGGGAGAATCGCGATCCGCGGCGCGGGATCGGGCACACCAAGATCCTCACCCACTTGCCGACCGACGACGAGACGATCGCGTATCTCGCGGCGCAGGGGCTCTCGATGGAGAGCGTGCCGGGAGAGGGGCAGCAGGTGTTCCTGCGCCAGACGGCGAACCTCTCGACGGGAGGCACGTCGATCGACCGCACGGAGGAGATGCATCCCGACAACGTGACCGCGTGCGAGATGGCCGCGGCCGCGATCGGCCTGGATGTGGCGGGAGTCGACGTCATCACGGAGAACATCTCGGTGCCCTTCCGCGAGAATGGCGCGGTGATCATCGAGGTGAACGCCGGCCCGGGGATCCGCATGCACACGCACCCGACGGAGGGCACGCCGCGCGGCGTCGGCGCACCGATCGTGGACATGCTCTACCCGCCGGGCGTGGAGTCGACGATCCCCGTCATCGCGGTGACGGGGACAAATGGGAAGACGACCACGACGCGTCTCATCGCGCACCTCTTTCGCAACACGGGACGCACGGTGGGCTTCACGACGACCGACGGCGTCTACCTGCAGAACCGGCTCGTGATGGAAGGGGACATGACCGGCCCCTTCGCGGCGAACATCATCCTCACCAATCCCACGGTGGACGTCGCGGTGCTGGAGACGGCGCGCGGCGGAATTCTCCGTGCCGGTCTGGGCTTCGACGAAGCGGACGTCGGCGTCGTGCTGAACGTGTCGGCCGACCACCTCGGCCTGCGTGGCATCCACACCATCGAGCAGCTCGCGGACGTGAAGAGCGTGATCCCCGCCGTGACGAAGCGCGAGGGGCACGCCGTGCTCAACGCCGACGATCCGCTCGTCTACGCGATGCGCGAGCGGACGGGGGCGGACATCGTGCTCTTCTCGACGCGCGAGTTCGGCGAGAACGAGCTCGTGGCCGACCACATCTCGCGTGGGGGAATCGCGGCGGTGGTGGAGCAGGGCACCTTCGTCATCCGGCGCGGTCGGCTGCGCATCCCGATCGCAGCCGAGCACGACGTGCCGCTCACGCTCGGTGGGACGGCGCGGTTCCAGCGGCAGAACGTGCTCGCCTCGATGGCGTCGGCGTACGTGCAGGGGATGCGCTACGACGACATCCGCGCCGGGTTGCTCTCGTTCTTCCCGTCGCCAGGTACGACGCCGGGCCGCATGAACATGATCCGCGTGCGCGGCGGCGGGCGCGTGCTGGTGGACTACGCGCACAACGCCGCGGCGATTGCGGGGCTGGTGGACTTCGTCTGGCGGACGCCGGCGCAGAAGCGGTTCTGCGTGCTCACCGTGCCCGGCGACCGGCGCGACGACGACATTCGCGGGGCGGGTCGGCTGTGCGCGAAGTTCGATCGCGTGATCATCAAGGAGGACGTCGACCGCCGCGGCCGCGCGAAGGGCGAGATCGCCGCGCTGCTGACGGAGGGGCTCATCGAGGAAGGGATGGATCCGGCGCGGATCGAGGTGCGCTACGAGGAGGGCGAGGCGGTGCGGCGCGGGCTCGATCTGCTGGGCGAGGACGATCTCCTCGTCATCCACGCCGACAAGGTGCCGCAGACGCTGGCGATCGTGCGGGAGCGCGCGGTGCAGGGCACGTGACCGCGGCGACGACGCCGGTCGCCGCGACCGAGATCCGGATGACGATGCTGCACGCGACGCGCGGCAAGAACTTCTGGTCGCTGCGGCCCGTGACGCGGATGGACCTTGAAGTAGGGGCCTACGAGAACGTCTCGTCGGCCGCCGTGCCCGGCTTCGTCGACCGACTGCTCGGCGCGATGCCCGGGTTGATCGAGCACCGCTGCTCGATCGGCGAGCGCGGCGGCTTCGTCGTGCGGCTGCGCCGCGGGACGTACGCGCCGCACATCATCGAGCACGTCGCGCTGGAGCTGCAGACGATGATGGGCCACGACGTCGGCTTCGGGAAGACACGGGGCGGCGACGTCGAGGGGGAGTACACGCTCGTGTTCGAGCACATCCACGAACAGGTCGGGCTGCGCGCCGCCGCGCTCGCGCTGGAGACCGTCCAGCGCGCGTTCGACGGCGAGCTGACCTCGGTGGACGCCGCCGTGGCCGAGCTCAAGGCGATCGCCGCGACGCCGGACGTGCCGCCGCCGCACGTGCGCGTGGTGTGCGGCGTCACCGGCGGGACGGGGCGCTCCGAGGCGCAGCGGCTGCTGCGCGAGCGGCTCGCCGATCCGGACGCCCTCGTCATCGACGTGTCGCCGGCCTATCTGCTTCAGGCAGGTCTGCCGTATGCCCGTTCGAACATGGCGATGATCCTCGACACGGCACTCACCGACGTACCGGCGCGCTACCAGGAGGAGGAGCGTGCGACGCAGCTCGTCAACGTGCTGTGCGACGCCGTCGTGCGCGACGGCATGGTCGTCTGTCCGGCGAAGGCGTGGGAGATCCAGGATTACGCGCGCGACTCCGGGTGCCGGATCGCGGTGTTCGCCACCGACGACGACGTGACCTCGCGCGACAGCCGGCGTGCGCGCGCCGTCGCGAAGGTGGTCGACGGACGGATCGTGATCGAAGGATTCGGCGACGACCAGGACGGCGGCGCACTCGACCCGACGCTCCCGGCGACCTCACAGGTGGCGGTCGCGCTCGCGTACGCGACGATGCGGGCGGGAGGGGGCGCATGACGCGCGAGCGGAATGGCGTGCCACCGCGCATCTCCACGCCGACCCAGCCGCACGTCGATCCGGACGCGCACGGACCGCTCGTCCTCATCGGCGGGGCGTGCACGCCGCACGGCGAGGCGCTCGGCTCGTTCATCGAGCTCGCGCGCCAGGTCGGTGGTCCGATCATCGGGATCACCGCCGCGTCGGAGAAGCCGGTGCGGAGCGCGCGGCTCTGGCGCGAGGACTTCCGCGTCGCCGGCGTGCACAACATCGAGTTCCCGCGCGTGAAGCGCGACAATCCGAAGCTCGACCGCGAGCTCGCGGCGCGCATCGACGACGCGGGTGCCGTCTTCCTCGGTGGAGGGAATCAGGTCAAGCTCGTCGCGGAGCTCAGCGGGTCGTTGGCATGCGCCTCGATGAAGGCACTCTCCGCACGTGGCGGAGTGATCTGCGGGACGAGCGCCGGCGCAGCGGCGCTCACGGCGCTCACGATGGCGGGGGGCGAGATCGACGAGGAGGGGAATCTCGTCGAGCAGTATGTCGGCCCCGGCTTCGGGCTGTTGAACTTCGAGACGATCGTGGACACGCACTTCTCCAAGCGGCGTCGCCTGCAGCGGTTGTTCGTCGTCATCGCCGGCAATCCCGAGCTGATGGGCCTCGGCATCGACGAGGATACGGCGCTGGTGGTGAAGGGACACCTCGGCGAGGTGGTCGGGGCGGGGGGCGTCACCTTCGTCGACGGCCGCGACAGCGTGCGGTTCGACAATGCCGACGATCTGGAGAAGGGGCGCCAGCTCACCCTGAGCCATCTGCGCGTCGGCATCGTCGGCACGCACTATCACCTGAACCTGCGCGAGCGCGAGCTCGAGGTGCTGGTGCAGGGCGAAGCGAGCCCGCACCGACGGACGCCTCCCTTCTCGGCGACGATCGCGGCATCGGACTGACCGCGCCGGGGCCGCGCGAGAGCGCGCTACGTGTTCGCCGCTTTCCGCTTGGCCTCCGCCTCGACTTTCTCCATCGACTCGGCGGAGTGCGAGGAGGGCGTGCGGGTGCGCAGGTCGAACTCGTCCCCCTGGCTGAGCATGTGGACGGCGATCCCGAACGTCGACCCCGTCCGCGCCTCGTGCGCGTCGACGACGTTCGACCGGGTCGTCTTCGACGCGTCGACGACGTACACACCGCCGGCGCCGAGCACGCGGAAGCTCCGTTCGCGCTCGAGGATCAGCGCGGTGTCCTCGTCGATCCCGACGCCCAGCACGCGTGGATGCCGGCTGATCGCGCTGATCAGCCGTGCCATTCGCCCCCGCTCGGAGAAGTGCTGGTCGATGAGCATGTCCGAAGCGAAGCCGAGGCCTGGCGCCAGGAGCAGCGCCGACCTGATCGGGGCCGACGGGTCGCTGCCGTTCGTCACGAGCATCGTCTCACTCATCACCGAGGCGCCCGCCGACGTGCCGGCGATGATACCGCCCTCCTCGAAGATCTCCTGGATGCGGGAGAACGTGGGCGTGTCGCCGATATGGCTCGTGATCTTGAGCTGATCCCCACCGGTGAAGAACACGCCGCTCGCGCCCTCGAGGGTGCGCATCGCGTGCGGGCTCGACGCGTCCTCGCGCGACTCGATGTCGAGCCGGTAGACGTGCGGGATGTCGAGCGCCCGGAACGCCGCCTCGTACTCCTCCCAGAGCGCATGGGGCTCCTCGCTCGCCACCGTACACACGACGAGCTTTCCATGGGGGCCGAGCCGGTCCGCGACGGCCCGCAGGATGTGCTTGTCCCCCACGCGATCCTCGTGACCCCCGATCGCCACGACGGTGCCCGCGCGCCGGGCGCGGGCGCGCCGCGGCGGGCGCTCGCGAAACATCTCGACCTTCCGACGTACGTCCATGTCTCGAGACCAGTGAAGGGGTTCTCGATCCCGCATCCATACAAACGACGTGCCCTGTAACGCCCGTGCACCATGCGTCGCACTGGCTCGGCGCCCGCGCGACAGACATCTTTTGCGCGGCACCGTACGCTCTCTCCCGTTTTCCACATGCCCTCACTTCCGCTAAGGCCGCGCTCGGCGACCGAGCTCGTGGACGCCGCGTTCCAGATCCTGCGCGCCCACTATCCGCAGTTCATCATGTGCTCGGCGATCGCCTACCTGCCGCTGCTGATCGTGCAGCTCGTCATGGTGAGCGATCCGGCGCAGCTGGCCAGCAGGCCCGAGCTCAGCCTGCTGTTCGGTCTGGGCATGTGGCTCGACTTCGCGCTGATGAGCGCCGTGCTCGTCATCTGCGCGTCGCAGGCCTATCTCGGGGATCCGCTCGACGTCGGCGCGGCGGTGCGGAAAGCGCTGCCGAAGATGCCCCTCGTGCTCGTCGGCGCCATCGTGCGCTACGCGGGCATGATCCTCGGCATGTTCGTCTTCTTCGTCGGCGCCCCGTACATCATGGCCCGCTGGTTCGCCGTCACGCCGGTGCTCGTCCTCGAGCGCCGCGGGCTGGGGCAGGCGTTCTCGCGCTCCTCGGCGCTCTCGAAGGGGCAGAAGCTGCACATCCTCGGGGCCTTCCTCCTGACGGCGGTGATCTACTTCCTGCTCACCTTCGGGGTGCAGGTGGCGGTGCTCATGCTCGTCGGGAACCTCATCGTGCAGGCGATCGTGACGGCGCTGTTGACGATCCTCATCTACCCCGTCGTCGCGATCACCGAGGCGCTGCTGTACTTCGACACGCGCATCCGGAACGAAGGGTTCGACATCGAGCTGATGGCGGACGCCCTCGAGGGTGGTGGCGTCGCGCGCGAGCCCGCCGCGCCCTGACGTCGATGCTGCTCGCCCAGCTCGCGACCCGGCAACTGCCGGCAGCCGCCATCCACGACACCGTGGCGGCGATCGCGCGCGGCATCGACTACCGGCGGAGCCTCCGGCAGTCGCTGTTCGACCGGTTCTTCCTCTGGATCTCGGAAGGGATCGCGCACCTGCTGCGATTCCTCCGGCATTCGCCTGTCTCGCGACCGTTCGGGTACGCCGTGATCGCGTTGATCGTGCTCGGCATAGCGGCGCGGCTGATCATCGCCGCGCAGGCGCGTGACGACGAGCGCGGCCCGCGGCGGCGACGGACCCGCGCGTCCGGTTCGGAGGATCCCTTCGCCGTCGCCGAGCGCCTCGCGGCGGAAGGAAAGTTCGAGGAGGCGGCGCACGCGCTCTATCGCGGCGTGCTGCTCGCGCTGGCGCGCCAGGAGCGGCTGCGGCTCGATCCGTCGAAGACGAGTGGCGACTACGCGCGCGAGCTGCGGGCGCGCGGCTCGGCGGCGTATCAGCCCTTCCGCGCTTTCGGGCGGCGGTTCGACGTTGCCGTGTTCGGCCACGGTGGCTGCGACGCGCAGCTCATCGACGACCTGCGCGCGCTCGCGCAGCCGCTCACCGCCCGGGCGCGCGCCGCATGAGCGAGACTCCCGCACCACCGCCACGCCGTGCCGAGTGGTGGGCACGACCGCGCGTCGTCCTGCCGATCGTCGGCGTGCTCGTCGTGCTCGTGGCGCTGCTCACGCCGCAACCCGATGCGGGACGCACCGGCGATCCGCGGCTCTCCAGCCACCTCGCCGGAGCACTCGGCGCGAAGTTGTTCTACGAGACCGCCGAGCGACTCGGCTGGCGGGTGTCGCAGCGCGACGAGGTCGCTGCGCCCGCGCGTGGCGACGGCCGGACGATCCACGCCGTCCTCGCCCCGATCGTGCCCGTGACCCCCGAGGAAGCGCATGCCTACCTCGAGGCGGTGCGCGCCGGCGACGGCCTGCTCCTCGTGCTCAACGAGCGCAATGCGCTCGCCGATTCGCTGGGCGTGTCCCACTCGGCCGGCGGCGGCACGATGGAGCCGGTGGCGGCGGATGCAACGACCTGCCCGCGCGCGCCCGACCTCGTCCCACCGCTCTGGCTCGACGGCAAGGTGCACCTCTGGTCGCTGCGCTGGAAGCGCGACGTGCCGAGCGATCGCGTCGTGTTCGCGACGACGACGTCCGACTTGCCGGCTGGCCCGCAGGGCGGTGGGGACGCCGCCGTCGGCTTCGCGCTCGGCCACGGGCGGGTCGTCGTCGTGGCCGATCCGGATCTGCTGCGCAACGACGTGATCCGCCGCTGCGGGTGGGCCGCCGACGTGCGTGCCGTTCGCATGCTCGAGTGGCTGCGCGACGGCGGCGCGGCGCCGCGCGACGCGCTCGTGTTCGACGAGTACCATCAGGGCTATGGCCACACCGCGAACATGGTCGACACGACCGGTGAGTTCCTCGTTCAGCATCCGCTCGGCCGCACGCTGCTCCAGGTCGCCCTCGCGGCGATCATCCTCCTGCTCGCCGTCGGGCCGCGGCCCATCCCGCCGGTCGACGTGCTGCGCGTCGAGCGGCGCGACCCGTTGGAGCAGATCGATGCGCTCGCCCACGCGTACGAGCAGGTCCATGCGACGCGCACGATGACCGCGCGGCTCCTGCGCGGTGTCCGCTCGCGCGTCGAGCGCGCCTGGTCCGACACGCGCGCGCGACCGAACGAGGCGTTCCTCGCCGACGCCGTCTCGCGCGCGCCGGCGCTCGCTCCGGACGTCGCGCTCGTGCAGCGCGCGCTCGACACGCCGGTTCCCGATCGCACCCTCCCCGAGCTCGGTGCCGCGCTCCATCGCATCGAGCAGACGCTCACCACCACACCCAGCGCATGACCAGCACCTCCCCGTCCTCTACACTCAATGTCGAGCAGGGCGCCGCGCTCCTCGACCGCGTCCGGCAGTCCGTGGCGCAGTACGTCGTCGGGCAGGAGGCGACGGTGCACGACGCGCTCGTCGCGTATCTCGCGCGCGGCCACGTGCTCGTCGAGGGCGTACCGGGCACGGCGAAGACGCTCCTCGTGCGCGCGCTGGCCGCGGCGCTCGGGCTGCGATTCTCGCGCATCCAGTTCACCCCGGACCTCATGCCCTCCGATGTCACCGGCGTCAACGTGCTACGCGACCCGGCGAAGGGGTTCGAGTTCCAGCCCGGTCCGATCTTCACCGACCTCCTCCTCGGCGACGAGATCAACCGCGCACCGGCCAAGACGCAGTCGGCGCTGCTCGAGGCGATGGCCGAGCGGCACGTCACCGTCGACGGCGTGTCGCGCCCGCTCGGCGACGCGTTCACCGTGTTCGCGACGCAGAACCCCGTCGAGCACGAGGGGACGTATCCCCTTCCCGAAGCGCAGCTCGACCGCTTCCTCGTGAAGACGGTGATGCCGTACCCCTCGCGCGAGGCCGAGCTCGAGCTGCTCGCGCGCTACGACGGCGGCTTCGACGCCGAGCGGCTCGACGCGAGGCAGATGACCGCCGCGCTGTCGACCGAGGAGGCGGTCGCGATCCGGCAGATCGTCGACGGGGTCCGCGTCTCTCCCGAGGTGCGCGTCTACATCGCCGACATCACGCGCTCGACGCGCGAGGAGCGCATGTTGTCGCTCGGCGCGTCGCCGCGTGCGACCGTCGCGCTCTTCCGCGCCGCGCGCGCCGCCGCGGTGCTCGACGGCCGCGACTTCGTGACGCCGGACGACGTGAAGGGAGTCACGCCCGCCGTGCTGCGCCACCGGATCAACCTCGCGCCGGAGCTCGAGGTCGAGGGCCGCACTCCCGACGACGTGCTCGGCGCGTTGCTCGCCCGCGTACGCGTCCCCGAGTGACGTCGTGAGCTGGCTGCCGGAGCCACTGCGCCGGTTCGGCCGGCGCGTCCGCGCGGTTGTCGTCGTGCCGACGCGGCGGCTCGCCGTCGCCGCGGCGTTGTGCGCGCCGTTCTGGCTCCTCTCGACGCTGCCGCTCCTACGTTGGCTTCCGGTGTTGGCGCTCGTCGTGCTCGCCATCGCCGTCGTGCTCGACATCGCCTTCCTCCCTGCTGTCAGTGACGTCGCCGTCGACCGGCTGATCGAGCCGACGGTGGGCGTGGGCGACGAGACGGAGCTCCGCTATCGCGTCACGTCCGAATGGGGTCGGCCGCTCCATGTCTCGCTCCACGACGCGCTGCCGGCCAGTCACCTCTCGGGTGGCGTGGATACCGAGGAGCGACGGCTCGAGCCGCGCGGCGCGCTGGAGCTCGTCGGCACGGTCACCGGGGTGGCGCGCGGCGAAGCGCTGCTCGGCGACGTCGCGCTGCGCGCGCGCAGCACGCTCGGTCTCGTCGCGCGCACGCTGCGCTACGAGCGCGACGACACGGTGCTCGTCGCGCCCTCCCTGGCCGGCGTACGGCGATTCCGCTGGCTGGCGGTGCACCAGCGGCTCGCCGCGGTCGGTGTCCGCAACACGCCGCGGCGCGGGGAAGGGCGCACCTTCGCCAACCTCCGCGACTACGTCGTCGGCGACGACCCGCGCCACATCGACTGGAAGGCGTCGGCGCGGCGCGGGCGTCCGATCACGCGCGAGTACACGATCGAGCAGTCGCAGACCGTCTATCTGCTCGTCGACGCAGGACGGAGCATGACGCAGCTCGCCGGCGAGTTCTCGCGGTTCGAGTACGCGCTCTCCAGCGCGCTCGTGCTGGCCGACGTCGCCAGCACGGCGGGCGACCGCGTCGGCGCGATG
>Ga0070683_100003795_pt1 | contig 12337 bp, 9 predicted proteins | sample KBSC713LmetaG_FD_64662 | JGI IMG/M metagenome (GOLD analysis project Ga0070683, IMG submission 64662) | Corn rhizosphere microbial communities from Kellogg Biological Station, Michigan, USA - KBS C7.1-3L metaG | ecosystem: Host-associated > Plants > Roots > Rhizosphere ...
TTCGATCCAAAGAGACTTCGCCGAAACGAGTGACGGCTTGGAGAGATCGGTTCTCTGTGTCCCCCTCGCCGAAAATAGCTCGATAGTGGCAAGTCGGAGAAGCGAGATCCGCATTGGTCTGGGAAAGGTTTGGAACATAGCGATGCAGCCATGTGGGGTCTGTCTGCCGCTCTTGCGCTCGGAGCCCAGGTACCAACAAGAGCAAGAACAGCAATAGTTTTTTCACGTTCGGTACTCCCGACATGCTTTAGATTCATTTCCGGTCTGCAGTGGATTCTAGCCCAAAGCGGTACGACCCCGTGTCTTATCAAATGCAATCATTCAATGTTAAAACCAAGCGTTTACACTCAAAACCTGGTCAACATCCCCAATCTCGCAGGAGGGTGCATGGTGGGTCAGACGGTTAGCCAAGAAAAGTCTCCGTTGAAACGATTTGCCCGCTAAATTCTGTCGAGTGAACCTCTCGATGCGATCATGTATTCTGGAAGGTCCCAGTCTGCAGTGATGAAAGCGTGATAGTTCTATGCTCATAACATGGCAAAGTCGATAACAACGACGCATAACGACATCGTGGTAAGCGGTGAAGAATCAAGTAGAGTAGAGAATTTTCAGAACCGGGGCAGCGGTCCGCATTCTTAGTCAGGCGCAATCGCCGGTTGCCGATGTTGGCAAATGGTTAAATACCGCGAACTCTCAATCAACTCTTCAATCTTCCTCTCTTTGTCATTGCTCATCAAGCTCTCTCTTCACCCTCAACTCTTCACATCAACTTAACCTGGGAGTACAGAGTGGGTTTTGTGTTGATAGTATTTAGCTCTCTTTCGATGCTGGAAGAGATGTTGCGCTTTATCCAAGCGCGACAGAGAGCCCGAAACACTGCGCGTGTGAGCGGATTTTTGCGAAGGTCTATTTCTTTATTCCGGCAGTTGAAGTACTGGAGCCTCAGGCCGACAACAAACGCCGTAGGTCTGCCATAGCCGGAACCACGGACTGTGCGCAAGCATTTCATCATGCCTTCGATTCGCGGCCGAGATGTCGCTTGCACTCAATGGCCTTATATCCGGTGCCTCGAACATTTCCTGTAGCTGTACGATTTCGTCAATGATGCGTTCGACGTCCATGGGTCACAATATCCAACATAAGCACGGCAACGGTCAAACGGCATGGCTCAGACGGGATGTTGTGTACGAGGTTGAAAGCGTCAGAATCGAAGGGGCTCACGGTCGCACCGGCCGAATGCCCGGTGGATTGTTCGTGAGCAGGATGCGACGCCTGTCAGGATCGGACAGTGGGCGACATTGTGATTAGGTCTTAGGCGGCCGATCTACAATTGTTTCGTTAACCGGGTCCCAATACTGCTTCTTTCCCGACCAGTAGGACTCTGCTGACATGATGCATGCTACCGAATGAGCAAATCCGTCATGTACAGTGCAATGAGGCTGCTGGCGGGAGCGCATGCAGTCGAACCAATTCGCCATGTGTCCAAGCGTCAGATCGTCAATGCCCATCGGCGGAAGTTTTGTTTCGCCGGGCAGAAGAATATATTTCGCAGCCCTTTTCTCATCGATGTCAGCATCATTCTCGTGCGTCCCCATTTCTTGAATCACTTGATACCGCGGGCTACCCTCTCCTCCTATGTTGATTAGCGTAGCCTGCTTCCCCATATAGCGCGTGAATCCCGGACAATCGTTGCCAAAACTTGTTGAGTAGCTGACCAAAAAACCTTTTGGATATTCCAACAAGGCTTGGAACGTATCGGCATTCTCGCGGCCATCGTGCCACGCAAAAACGCCGCCGTGAGCAACAACGGAGCGGGGAAAGCTGTCATTCATAAACCAATGCACGAGATCCGTTGCGTGACTCATCCATTGATCGGGAATGCCGCTGGAAAATTCCTTGTACAAGCGGAATTCACAATAGACTTGCGGATCGAATGGGCGATACGGCTTTGTGAGCAGCCATTTACGCCAATCTGTGTCTGCTTCGCGGAGCAGCTTCGTTTGCTCACGCCCGCGCCATCTGGGACCGTGGTAATTCCAGACAATTTCGATCTTGGTTACGTCTCCGAGAGCCCCAGTCTGTACGAGGTCGTGCGCAGCAATCGGATAAGGTTCGCTGCGATGTTGCGTGCCTACCTGCACAACACGTTTGTATTGAAGGACAGCGTCGCGGGCACCTTTTGCCTCTGCCAGCACATTGCCCATCGGCTTCTCCACATAACTATCCTTGCCCGCTTCCGCCGCCATCTTTAGGATAGGCGAATGTGAATGCTCGGGCGTGGAAATGAGCACTCCATCGATATCTTTAGCTGCAAGGACTTCCTCCAAATACTGAAACCCGCGCGGCGCGCGCCCGTAATACTCGGTGTTCTTCGCGACTGCTTTCTCGCGGTTCACTCGCCACAAATCGCAGACGGCAGTCATTTCGACGTTATGACTAGCCTTAAGTTGCGCAACGATCCAGGCCAGTTCACTCCCCCTACTGCCGGTCCCGATGTGGCATAACGAAATACGATCATTGGCCTTCACAATCCTCCCGTAAGAAAGAGCTGTGCTTGGGAAAGAGGTCTGCGCGGCAATCAGCGCTGCGGATTTCGCCAAAAATGTTCTCCGATTGATCGATCCGTCCGCCTCGCTCATGCTTCCCTCCGTTTGGATTGTTGCGGGATTACGTTGGAACGCGAGTCCATTCCCAACTGCGAATGAAGGCAAGCAGTTTAGCATCGACAATCTCTATCGAATCACGTTCGGTCCACCCATCATTTAGAAACGCCGAGCTTCGGTGACTGCGTTGATCGCGTGGCCCACCTTCCACCCTGGAGATGGAAAGAAACGTTTCTCAACGGGTGGCAGCCACCGTTGAAACGACACAACCAACTTACACCGAGCCAAGAACGGTCTTTGCAACCGCTAGGCTACCTCAGGCGGCTCTGCAGGAGCGAATATGGCGGGTCAGCCGGTTAGGCGGCGGGCGGCAGGTCAACCTGTCGCCGGTGCGTTCGACTCGCACATGCTTCCGCCAGAATTGCGAGCCTTAAGACCGATCGACTGTCGGATAAAGTGCGGTACTAGGTGGCTAAACTTGAGACAGGAAGCTCGGGCCGGGGTGTGCTACTCGGATCGCCGCCCTGAGCAATCCGTCGAATGTCGCCGCTCCTGCTGGTCAAAATCAGCGCGCCACTCGAGAATTCTGAAATTGCACTGATCGCAGCACGACTCGACATGTACGCGTCCGTTTTTGCTGAACGATACGCGGGTAAAGCCCAGAAATTTCGAAGGAAGCGACACTGCGGCGCCCGGCAAGGCACCTACGGTGATAACCGCGCCTTGTTCATTTGCGAGGCTTTGGCTTGTGCCCATATGTTCGACCATCTTCCATTGAACAATGGGCTGTGCTAAGAAAACTGGTCAAAATTGCACAAATGAAGGCGCCGAGCTTGGACTGGAGATGCACCCTGCAAACCTCGCAGTCAAGATGCCACGCATCGACCGCTCCCGACGCGGCAATGCGTTCGGAAGAGCTGGCTTACCAGTTCCTGGTCGCAACTAAAAAGAAAGCTTCAGAGCGACTTGCCCGATACGCGGATCGCGGGCACTCGAAATGAAGCCGAAGCCACTTCCCGAATCAATCGACCCATCGGGATTCTCGAACTGGGTGTGATTGAAGACGTTGAAGAACTCAGCCCTAAATTCAAGATTCATGCGCTCGTAAATCGTCGTGTTCTTGTGAAAAGCGATGTCCCAATTGTTCAGTCCGGGACCGTGGAAAAATCTTCGATTGGCGTTGCCTACCTGCCCAATGGTCTCCGGGAAGAACGGGGAGGTGTCAAACCACTGATTTCCAGACTGACGGGGATCAAGGATGCGTATCTTTTCGCCGGTGTAGTTAGGCCGATCGGCGCCTTCGCAACCACACAGTGAAGCGTCATCGCCCTCGCTCAGGGTGACAGGAAGGCCGGTGGTGAAACGAGTGATGCCTGAAACGGTCCATCCAGACAAGATTGCACGAGAAAAGCCTGTCAGGGATTTCGGTGAGGGCAGATCGTAGCTGTAGCTGATGACAAAATTGTGACTCAGATCGAATGCTGACAGCGATCGGCTTACTGCCGGGTTGTAAGGGTTGACTCGGTCAAAGAAACCGGAGGAATTGTCAAATGACTTTGACCACGTGTAGGCCGCCAGAAAACGTAGGCCCCCGAATCTCTTTTCAAAACTCACTTGCAACGAGTCGTATTGAGAATTGGCGAGCGTTGCGATGTAATCATTCGAAGCAAAATCCAGTAACCCGCGCGAGAGTTCGCGGCCCGAGGTGACGGAGAAGGGCCTTGTTCCATTCACCGTTTGTCCATTCGCCAGGTTGTAGATCGAATCCTCCCCGAACGGACCGCATTGCTCGTTTTCCGGCAGGAAGTCATTCGCGGCCAAACATGTGGCAGGATCTCCGGGGTTGAAGTCGATTCTCGAAAGCAAGTGGCGTCCGCGCGTCCCGACATAACCCACGGAAAGTAGTGCACTCCGGAACAGCTCCCGCTGCACTGTCAGGTTGAAGTGGTAAGAATATGGGAGCTTGTTATCAGATTTGTATGCGGGCGAGCCGCTCACTGGCATATAGACCGGCCATATCCCGGTAGCACCGGGCGGGGGAATGGTAAATGGGAATCGGTTACCCACCGGATCCGGAGGATCGATGCGTCTCTTGTAGGGTTCTTCGAGATAGACCGGCACGGGACTTACCCAGAACAGGCCGAAGGGTGCGTCACCGACTTCATTAAAGAGGGTCACATCCTCGATTGCCGTATAGAAGAGGCCGCCCCCCAAGCGGATGCTGGTTTTTCCGGGACCGCCAAAAACCTTGCCGGCAAAACCATCCGTGGTGCTAGGGGAATAGGCCAACCCAACGCGTGGAGCAAAGCGATCGTACTGTGTAGGGGCGAGCGTCTTTGGAATTCCTGGGTCGCCAGGAAAGAGGAACCCCTCAGGCGAGTCAGGATAGATCGTAGACTGCACTCCCGGCTTGAATGTCTGAATCCGGTTTTTTGTGTCGTAAAAAGGCTGACTAACGTCCCACCGCAAGCCGTAGTTCAGCGTGAGATCGGGTGTAACTTTGTACGTATCCTGCGCATAGAGTCCGAAATATTTTGTCCGCGAATCAAGCAGTTGCGGGCTGGTCTGGTTGAATAAATCAGGCGCTCCGATCAGGAAGTCGGCAAAATCGTTTCCGGTCTCAGACCCCGAGAAAGTGAACCAGCCATTGGATGTGTAGGTATTTCGCTCATTGATCTGAATGTAACGGACATCGCCGCCAAATTTCAGCGTGTGCCTTCCAATAATTTTCGAAAAATTGTCGGTGATCTGATAGGTGTTGTTGTACTGGCCGGTGGTACCGTCTGGAAGGCCAAAAGCAGTTCCCATTTGATCAAAACCGATTGGGGCAACACCTTCGTACGCATCATTGGTGGGGATCACTCCGAGCCCGCCGGCGACATAGCCAAAATCGGTGATTTTTCCCAAGCCTTCGACCGGTTTGTTGTTCAAAAAAGCAAAGCGAGTGTAACCAACGTGAGCCTCATTGACGGCGTTGGGGCCAAGCAGGGCGGTGTGATTGATGACGAACTGCTGCGCTCGCGAGACACTGGTTGCAGAGAATCCAGGTACATTCGACGTAAAAGCCGGGTAAGGGTTCAAGAAGTTCGCATCATCAAAGTGATAATAGAACGACCAATTGCCGGCGCGATTGAAGTCCACCTTTATCCCGAATTTATCGTCCCGCAGGTTCGAGTTGTGAGCAGCTGTTGAAAAGAAGGGGTGGCCAGTAACTGAATCGACCCCCGTCGGCGTTGGCAGGAATTTCAAGGTAGCCGCGGCTACCGGCGACCAGGCCGATTGGGGAATCACAGGCCCAGCGGAGCCAGGAAATACACAACCCGTAACAGGGTTGTTGCTGACGCATCCGTCAAACCAATATGGCTCACCCGGCGCCACGCTGTACCCAAGTCGACCGGTCAATGCTGCCGCAAAATTCGTCTCGCTGTCGTCACCGCGAACGAGCGTAGGGTTTCCATCGGAATCAACGAATGGCGAGTATTGAGTGCTGCCTAAATCCGAAAAATCACCAGTCCGTTCCAATTCGGAAGGAACATCCTGGCGCTGCGAGACACCGCGCACTTGACGAGTTCCCTCGTAGTCGCCAAATATGAAGAGCTTGTCCTTCAAGATCGGACCGCCCACGGTGCCACCGAATTGATTGCGCTTCAGGGCGCCCCGTTCCGGATCGAAGTAATTTCGTGCATCGAGTTTCTCATTGCGCAGAAACTCGTAAACAGAGCCATGGATGGAGTTCGTCCCGGATTTCGTAACTGCATTCACGATGCCGCCTGAAAAGCGGCCGTACTCGGCGTTGAACGAACTCGTGAGCAATCGGAATTCCTGGATGGAATCGAGACTCGGCACGACCGAAGCGCCGTTGTTCACGCTCTCCTCGACGTCGCCACCATTCACCAGGAAAGAATTCGCGGATTCACGCTGACCGTTTACCGAGACGTTACCTGAATTGCCGTTCCCCGACGGATGTCGGTCATTGATTGCGGCGTCTGAGGAGATCGGGACGACGCCGGCCTGCAAACCGAGAAGATCGATGTAACTCCGCCCGTTGAGAGGCAAACTCTGCATTTTCTTGTCTTCGACAACGTCACCCAACTGTGTATTCGTGGTCTCGACTTGTGCCGCCAAACTGGAAACATCTATCTTCTCGATGACTCCAAGAACGGACAGCTTAAAATCAGCGCGATACTTCTGATTGACGAGGAGCTTAATGCCGGTTTGAGTTGATTTCTGAAAGCCGACAACATCAACCTCAAGAGAGTAGTTGTCCCCGATGGGAACACTCAGAAATTCGAAGTTGCCAAATGCATCGGTGCGGGTCTGACGCGTGAGCCCGATATCGGAATTGGTGAGCGTCAGGGTCGCGTTCGGAATAGCCGCGCCGCTCTGGTCGACGACCGTGCCCAGGATCCCACCTGTCACTTCTGCTAGTGAAAGAGAGCTACTGAGAATCAGCAGCGCGACGATCGAAAAGAATTTTGTGATTGAGTGCAAGCTCACAAAGCACCTCCCCACTCGGCACTTGAAAGCCACTACCTGATTTTTGAGAGCATTTAAGGCAGATGAGACGTAGAAGTCAAGATATAATCCCGGCGCTCCTACGGATTTAGCCGAACGCCGCGCCAATCGCAGCTTGTGCGCGTTCGAAGGTTTTCACGGGATGAAAGTGCTCGGCAGTCCGCCACGTGCTCTCAGCGCAATTCGGCAATCGGCAGCAGTGCTCACGATTGTCTTGCTGACGCTTTCAGCATTTGCCAAGGACGTACCGGGCTCGCCTCACAACCGTTCGCTTGCGCGTTCTTATGTCGTGAGTGCTCGGAATGCGTGGAGCGCAGGAAACCAAACCCAAGCACGAGAGAAACTGAAACTGGCTCTCCAAGCAGATCCGACGTATGGCGAAGCTTACCTCCTGATGGGCCTGATCGAGTTCCAAAGCGGCAACGTTGCTACTTCCATCCAGCTCTACAAACACGCAATTAGGTTGCAGCCATCGTCGTACTCGGCCCACTACAATCTTGCGCTCTCCTACTTGCGCCAACATCGTCTCCCAGATGGAAAGCTCGAACTTGAGCGAGCGGTGAAATTAGACCCTAGTCAAGCCGATGCCGCGTACGACCTTGGAGTGGTTTTGCTGGAGTTGGGTGATCCATCAGCGGCGATCGTCCACCTTGAGCGTTCGAGGAAACTGAATCCTCATCGGCCGGATGTTTCGTTCAATCTTGTCCGCGCCAACCTTGAAGCGGGAAAAATCTCAGAAGCACGAGGCGAAGCAGAAGCTGCTGTAAGCCAACTCGGCAGTGACTTCAAATGGAATGCTGCGGTGGCACAGCTGTTTCAGAAGAATGGCCACCCGCAAGACGCGGTGAACTATTTGCGTCGGGCCGCGCTCATTCGCCCCGACGATACTGCAGTTCGCCACCAGCTTGCTCTCGCGTATTTGGCATCAGGCGATTCGAAGCAAGTGTTGGATCTGATTCCAAGGCCGACAACAGCCGACGATCACTTCTTGAGAGGAAGCGCTTATTACCTCGCTCACCAGTACCCCGAGGCGGATAGTGAGTCGCAGCAGGCACTCTCGCTGGAACCAGAAAATCCACAAGCGTTAATTTTGCGTGTCCGGCTTTTACAACGAGCGGGTGAGCAAGAGGCGGCCCTTCAACTGGCGGAGAAAACGATTGGGTTGGCACCGAACTGGGACGAGCCGTACTACATGAGCGGCGTCAGCCTTTTCTACAAACGACATTACAGCGAAGCGAGCCAGCGCTTAGCACGCTCTGTGGAACTCAATCCGCAGTCGGCCCGAGCACATTTTTTGCAGGGCATAGCCTTGGCCAGCCAGGAAAAGGTGGCAGAGGCCGAACAAGCCATGCGACGAGCCGTCGCTTTACAACCTAAGAACGCCCGTTTCCTCTGCCATTTGGGAATACTGCTGATGCGCAAGAATGACTCCGCCGCAGCTGAGCAGTTGTTCCGACAGGCGGTCGAACTTGCTCCGGGTTACGGCTTGGCGCACTACGAGCTCGGCAAACTTCTGGCGCGTTCCAGTCAGTGGAAGGCCGCTGCAGGTGAGCTCAACGAAGCCGTGAAGCGCGACCCAAGTCTTGGTTCCGCCTACTATCAGCTATCACGTGTATACGCCCGGCTCGGAGACGCGGAAAACTCAGCCCGCGCACTTGCGGAGTTCCAAAAGCTTTATCAGCAGCAGAACAATGAATCGCAAGAGTTGGCAAATGATGCTGCCAAGGAAGCTGAGATGTCCGACTTGCCTTAAACTCGCGTGGTTCAGAGATTCGTGTTAAGCCTCGATCGTCTTCCGCTGACCAATAGGCGCCACAGCCGGCCAGTCCGCTCTCCATGCATCAGGACCGGCGGTATTTGCGTATCTGATTCGTATAGGCATGGCCGCCAGTCGATCTGAAAGCAGCGCCTCGTTCCGAATCGGCCACCAGTCATACAGGAATACTTCAAGCGGGCGCCACATCGAGACCCAGCCGCCGATCGTGAGGCTTTCGCGCACGATCTCGCCAATGCTGCTGCCCTTCAAAAGGGTGGCAAGAAAATCCGCGAGTCCAATCGCTGCCGCTAACGCGAACAGACCGATCACCAGACTCGTGCGACCTACGCGGAACAATTCTCGCAGCCGTTGTCTCTCTGTTTCAGCGCGATGCCGAAAGAACTCGTGAATCGCGTCCCGCAAAACAGCAGCTTCGTCTGGTAAACCTGCCTCGCGGTCGAGGTCCACCACTAACGCGAGCGGTACGTCACGGGGAAGATCTTTGGCCCAGCCAACGATGAATGCTTCGGCTTTCGGATCCAAGTCCCTATCGCGAAAAGGCGAGGGGTCGATGGCATCAAATAACTGTTTCAGTTCGCCAACGTGCACCTCGATGACGGCACACTTGGGCGGAATTGGGTCGCCGGCGCTGGGATTACTGGACATCGCATGCCCCGTGCAAAATGATTTACCTCGGAAGAGATCACCGACTCCATTCTAGCTTCGCTTACCGCCCGCAGAAAATGATCAGGGAGAGCGCCGATAAGAACTAGGTTTGGCGCGTGCCGCGGTCACGAAGTTCGCCAACACAAACAACACGCAGGGTCCACCGACTGTCTGCGATTCTCCTTCGTCGGTGGCAAGCGGAAGAAATCGCGAAAACTCCGCTCCCCCGCGTTTCGCGCATCTGGATCAAACATAAGATCCAAATGTATCAGATAAGAAACTGCCTAGTGATTGAGTCAGTAAAAACAAGCTCCGTCTAGAGCAGGAGCGCTAGTTTTCAGTTGCTGGTTAGTTGGCCGGCACCAACACAGGAGCCCCTTTGTCCTTTACGAAGACAACAATGAATTTCGCCGGTTTTGTTTTACTTGCATTCCGCCCAACCACGTGGACATCATCCGGCCCTTCGTAGAAGGTCTGGCCGGGTGTCAGGGTCGTTTCCTTCCCCCCTTTTACCTGCATCACGATTGAGCCTTCCAGGACATAGATAAACGCATGTGCGTTGTGGCGATGGATAGGATCCGTACTGCCGGGCGGATAATCCACGATAATCATCAGACCTTCTTTACCAGGAATGTTGGTCATGTCTTTCGACATGAGTTCCGTTACCTTAGCCTCTTGCGCTACGAGCATGCTGGACATGAGACATGCCAGCGCCAAAATGAGTTTCGTGAACGTCATGAATTCACCTTTCGTTTGAACGACGCCATTCAGTGCGTCTGTCTTGGTTTACACGCGACACCAATAACCGCGCCTGCACAGCCAGAATTTACGCTGCGGACTTCATGATCCAGGTTTCGAAACGCGTCTCTCCGAGTCGAGCGTCATTTCCTGGAACCAGTGTTTTCTCGCTGATCGTCGCGCCAGAATAAAGCGCCTTTGGATCGGCGATGACCTCGCGTGTATCTTTGAGCAAGGCCAAGCATTGCCGAACGAGATCATCTAAACGGAACTGTTCGGGACCTCCAATTTCGACGATACCGTTTACCGGCGGCCCTACCGCAATTCTTGCTAGCGCACTCGCCACATCGTCGGCCGCCATTGGCTGGAAAAGCACAGGTGGCAAATGCACCTTGCCGGCGACAACAGAAATGTCCGCGATGCCTTTGAGAAACTCGAAGAACTGCGTCGCATGGACGATCGAATAAGGAATAGGGGAGCTCTTGATGAGTTTTTCCTGAGCGATCTTTGCGCGGAAATAGCCGCTTTCGGACAACTGGTCGGTTCCCACCACCGATAAGGCAACATGATGGCCTACGCCTGCAGCCGCTTCATATGTGAGGAGATTATTGGTAGATGTCTCGAAGAATTTCAGTACCGCCGAGTCTTCCCACGAAGGAGAGTTTGATACGTCCACTACTACCGAGGCACCTTTCAGCACGTCGGCTAGTCCCTCGCCCGTAAGGGTGTTCACGCCCGAATTGGGAGATGCCGCTACCGCCTCGTGCCCCTGCTCGCGCAACTTGTTAACCAGCTTTGAACCAATGAGCCCGGTACCGCCGATCACTATGATTTTCATAATTATCCTTTCATGATTGACCCAGGCGCTACAGAACGATCGGTGTTTCGTAGCCCCTAAGACAGGACAGACTGTGACTCTGTGACACAATGCCGACCGCAATTCGGCAATTTCAAGTGGCGCGATTGAGGAATGCCGTGATGCGTCGGCTCGATGGTTGGCCAACCGGATACAAATGTTATCTACGACGGCCACAGATTCCGAGGAGTTTCGCGTTAGCTAGGAGGCGAGCAATTCAATAAGCGATTTTTGAGGTCGCCACTCCCGGCCGTTCCGCCGAAACGATGTCACATCCGCATCGATGAGTCCAACCAATACATCCGCCACGATCCGGCCCCCAACGGGACCTAGACGATGACCGCCTGTACAGGCGTCGCCTTCACGGAGAATGTAGTACCACAACGGAGTCTCTCCAGTCCAACCCGTGGGCGCGATGCCAACCTGCTCTGCGCTGAGCGGAACAATTCCGATATAACGTGCCACGGCCTCGCCAGACGGGAGCCCAACACCCTGGCCGCGTTGCAAGTCTCGGACGGCGAGCGAATGATAGTCTTCGATCTCGCACTCACCAGTGACGGCTACTGGCAACTCGATGAGCGCGCGGACCAGTTTTCCGTCGATTTTCTTGGACCGTTGAGCCTTCATATCGCCGGGTGCGTCGAAGAACAAAGTCCAGTCGACGGTGCGTTCACGCGGCACCGCGCGGAACCCCAGCAGATCAGGAAAGAGTGGCACCGGATCGGTCTGTAAATTTAATTGATAACGGTGGCGAATCTGGGAATGGCCGTACCGATATGCCGCATCGGCGAACTCGAGCGGAATAAAGCCGCCGTGCGTAGGACGAAACCACCGCGGGCCTTCTCGAAGCACCTGACTCGCTAGCTCCTGTCCGACGAGGGCGGGAAGAAACTCGTTAAGGACGAACCACTGATAGTGCCAGCGCAATTGTCGTGCCGCTTCGTCGAACACGCGGTCGTTCGCTAGTCCGGTGAGTCGCACTTCATCGACAAACGCGTTGTGAGCCTTGAGCATGGCGAGATGCAGCTGTGACACTAGCGTGTGGGAGTCGTTGCGCGGGTCGCCGATGACGGCGATGCCCTGGGCGTTTCGTTGCAGGTCTGCTCCATGCGAACCAAGCAAAAACTTCGCCGGATCGTCACGCTGGAATAGAAATGGATGCCCGGTCGGTCCATCGCCATACAGACATTCCAAATTAAGTTG
>Ga0070683_100003799_pt1 | contig 12334 bp, 9 predicted proteins | sample KBSC713LmetaG_FD_64662 | JGI IMG/M metagenome (GOLD analysis project Ga0070683, IMG submission 64662) | Corn rhizosphere microbial communities from Kellogg Biological Station, Michigan, USA - KBS C7.1-3L metaG | ecosystem: Host-associated > Plants > Roots > Rhizosphere ...
CGGCCATCAGGCTGTTGGCCATCATGAAGCCGCTGCCCTTGTACGTGGCGGCGATGAACGCCGAGACGCTCGCGCGGCCCTGTTGGACCGCGTCGGCGGCCTCGTCGTACTCGCCGCGCGCCACTCGCTCGGCGGCCTCGGCGGCGTCGCTGTCCCGCTGGGCCTGCTTCGCGGTTGCCTCGGCACCGATGGCCCGCCCGGCGGCGTCGGCCTCGGCCGCCTCCGCGTCGGGAAGGGCCGCCGTCGCGGCGTCGTGCTGGGCGGCCGCCTGCTGGGCTCGCTGGGTCGCGGCCTCGAGCGTGGCGGCGGTTTCCTGAAGCTTGCGATCTACGCGGTTCTTGTCGTCGCGCGGATCCGCGTATCCGGTCCCGGCCGGCACCCCGACCAGCAGTACGAGCGCGATCACCAACAGAAGACTGCGGCGCCGGCGGTGACTCTGGTCCACGACAACCCTCCAGCAGTACTTGAGAGTTACCGTACGCCCATTAAGTCAGCATAAGCACCTACTTGCCCAAAATACCCTTTTCTGGAAACGAAAGAGGGACGGCTTCCGTGGAAAGCCGTCCCTCACCTCGTACCAGTGCGGCTAAACGCGCACGTAGAACCGCAGCGTGACCCAGGCGGTGACCGCCGCGACGACGGCCGAGGCCCCCGCCAGGATCGGCAATTGGAGCCAGACGGTTTCCCAGGCCACCGGGGTCAGCAATGTTGTCAACGGTTTCAGCGAACCGTCGATGATGAATATCTTTGCCAGCACCAGCGTGACGAACGCGAGGATCGCGCCGATCAGGCCGGCGAACACCGCCTCGAGAACGAACGGCATCTGGATGAACCAGTTCGACGCGCCGACCAGCTTCATGACCGCGACCTCACGGCGTTTGCTGTAGGCGGCGACCTGGATGGTATTGGCCACCAGGAGCAAGGCCGCTATGCCCTGGACGGCCGCGACGGTCAGCGCGAGGTTCTGCAGGGCGCCGAGGATCGCGAAAACCTTCTTCAACAGCTCTTGCTGGTCGACGATCTCGCTGATGCCGTCGCGCGAGCGGAACTCGTCGGAGAGCGCCTGGACCTTCTTCGGGTCCTTCAGCTTCACCCGGAACGACTCGGGCAACGAGTCCGGCTTGGTCGCCGCCACGAGGTCGGGCGCGTCGCGGAACTGCGTGGTGAAGCGCTGGTAGGCCTGTTCCTTGCTTTCGTAGATCACCGACTGCACCAGCGCGTCGTTCTGCAGATCGTTCTGCAGCGTCGAGCGCTGGTCCTGCGTGATGTCGGCCTTGAGGAAGATCGACACCTCGATCTTGTCGTAGTAGAAGTCGCGCATGTCGTTGACCTGCAGGTAGAGCAGGAGGCTCGCACCCAGCATGGTCAGCGAGACGGCCATCGTGATGATCATCGCGACGGTCATCGTGACGTTGCGCCAAAGCCCGGTCAGGACCTCGGTCAGGACATACTTCCAGCGCTGCATCGGGTGGGGTTTCCTTCAGAGCTATACGTCGACAGGATGGCTTCGATGGGACGCGATCGGCTCAGCCGTAGACCCCGCGGGCCTGGTCACGCACGATGCGGCCGCTCTCGATCTCGACGACCCGGCGGCGCATCTGGTTGACGATGTTGGAGTCGTGGGTGACCATCACGACCGTCGTACCGGTCCGGTTGATCCGGTCGAGCAGGCGCATGATCTCGATGGAAGTGTCCGGGTCGAGGTTTCCGGTCGGCTCGTCGGCCAGGAGGATGAGCGGCCGGTTGACGAACGCCCGCGCCACGGCGACGCGCTGCTGTTCACCGCCGGAGAGCTCGTGCGGGTAACGGTGCTCCTTGCCGCCGAGGCCGACCAGCTCGAGGACCTCGGGAACGACGCGCCGGGCGACGCCCTTGGACTTGCCGATCACCTCAAGGGCAAAGGCGACGTTTTCGTATGCGGTCCGGTTGGGCAGCAGCCGGAAGTCCTGGAACACGCAACCGATCGAGCGCCGGAAGGACGGGATGCGCCACGACCGCATCGTCGTCACGTCCTTCGCGTTGACCACCACCTTTCCCTTGGTGGGGGTCACCTCGTGCAGCAGAAGCTTGATGATCGTCGACTTCCCGGAGCCCGATGGGCCGATGAAGAAGACGAACTCGCCCTTCTCAATGCCGACAGTGACATCGTCCAGCGACGGACGAGAAGCCTTGGGGTAGGTCTTCGTGACGTGGTCGAGGCGAATCACGGGTCAGCAGTCTACGCGGTGTCACCTCTGCGCCAAGCAGCCGACCGCCATGCGGGCCGGTTTGCCGCAATTGCCTACCCAGACCGGCGACAGAATTGCCTGCCAGCGCTAGCAATTAGCCGACGATGTGACGTAGGTAACACTGTCGTGGTGAGCTTGCGCGATTACTGAGCGTTGGCAAGTTCCCGCTGCTTGCGCCACCGGATGCCAGCCTCGATAAACCCGTCGATGTCTCCGTCGAAGACCGAGGCCGGATTGCCGGTCTCATACTCGGTGCGCAGATCTTTCACCATTTGGTACGGGTGGAGCACGTAGGAACGCATCTGATCGCCCCAGGACCCGGCCACGTCGCCGCGCAGCGCATCCATCTTCGCCTGCTCTTCGGCCTTCTTGACGGCCAGGAGCTTGGCCCTGAGGACGTTCATGGCGGTCGCCTTGTTCTGCAGCTGGGAGCGCTCGTTCTGGCAGGACACCACGATCCCGGTCGGGAGGTGGGTCAGCCGGACCGCCGAGTCGGTGGTGTTGACGCCCTGGCCGCCGGGGCCGCTCGACCGGTAGACATCGACGCGGATCTCGTCGTCGGAGATGTCGATCTCGTCGGTCTGCTCGACGACCGGGACCACCTCGACCGCGGCGAACGAGGTCTGCCGCCGGCCCTGGTTGTCGAACGGGCTGATCCGGACCAGCCGATGCGTGCCGGCCTCGACCGACAGCGTGCCGTAGGCGTAAGGCGCCTTGACCGCGAACGTCGCCGATTTGATCCCGGCTTCTTCCGCGTATGACGTGTCGTAGACCTCGGTGCTGTAGTGATGACGCTCGGACCAGCGCAGGTACATGCGCAGCAGCGTGTCGGCGAAGTCGGCCGCGTCGACGCCACCGGCGCCGGCGCGGATGGTCACCAGCGCCTCGCGAGCGTCGTAGTCACCGGACAGTAGCGTCCGGACCTCGAGCTCCTCGACGGCGCCGTGCAGCGAGGTGATCTCCGTGCCGACTTCCTCCATCGAGGAGGAGTCGTCTTCGGCCTCGGCCAGCTCGAGCAGCACCTGGGCGTCGTCGATCCGGGACCGGAGCTTCTCGAGCCGGTTGATCTCCGCCTGGACGTAGGACAGCCGCGAGGTGACCTTCTGCGCGGCCGCCTGGTCGTCCCACAAGTCGGGAGCGGACGCCTGCACTTCGAGATCGTCCTTCTCCTTCCGGAGACGGCCGAGGTCGAGCACACCCTCGATGTTGCGCAGCGTGGCATCGAGGGACTTCAGTGATTCGGCGTAATCGGCAACGGTCACGGTTATTAAGACTACGCCGGGTGGCGGACTACTTTGTCGGCGCGCTCTTCAGCCAGGAGAGGGCCGCCCGGTGGTAGGACACGGCGAACTCGAGCGACGCCGCGAAGAAGTCGTCGCCCGACTTCTTGGCCTCTTTTGCCTGCTCACGGGCCTCGGTAAGAGCCGTGTTGTGGTAGTCCGTGGCCGATGCATAGACCTGCTGCAGCTGGGTGCTCGACTGGTGCGAGCCGAACGCCGCGCGCAACGCAACCGGGTTGCGCAGCGCCTCGCGGCCGGCCGGCTCCGACAGCCAGCGGGCGAACGCGCGCTTGCCGGCCGGCGTGATCGAGTAGGGCTGGCTGGAGCGGGCCCCGGGCTTGCCGAGCTTGACGTAGCCCGCCTCGGCCAGCGCCGGCAGCTCGCGGTAGACCTGGCTGCGTGTCATCGACCAGTAGGCGCCGAGCCGGCGCTGGGCCGCGGCCATCAGCTGGCCGCCGGTCATCGGTCCCTCGTGCAGCAGACCGAGCAGGGCCGCTGCTGTCGCGTTGACTCCGGAATCCGCCATGGCCCTACGCTGTCATCTTTCTGGTCCACAGTCCAGGATTTCGACAAATCCACTTTGAACTGTCGCGGTGCGACTGTGCACTTAGGACCCCGACTGCTATGGATACGTCGGGAACGACGGCGGCGGCGGGAAGTTGAAGGTCGGCGTCGGGAACGGCGGGAAAGCCGGAAAACTGGGCATGTCCGGCACGTTGGGGTCGCTCGGCTTGTTCCCCTTGTTGCCGCTGCCGTTGCCGCTCCCCTTCCCGTTTCCTGGACCATTGTTCGGACCATTGTTCGAACCGTTGTCGCCCGGCCCGCTCGGGTCCCCGGTGCCGTACCCGTCGGTTCCGTCCGCACCGTCCGACGTGGACGGCGCGACCGACGGCGTGGTCGGCGCCGGGCTGGTCGAGGGTACCGGCGACGAAGAGTTGCCGGGTCGTGGCTGTTGGTTCCCACCGACCGGCTCACCCCCGCCGATGGCGTGGCCGAAGACCAGGACGGACGCGCCGACGACGATGAACGCGAGGAGCGCGACGGTGCTGCCGACCATGACCAGCAGCCGCCCGCGGCGACCTTCCCGCCAGCGGTTGGGTAGTGGCGTCGACGGCGGCGGTGTCGGCCCGACCTGCGCGGTGTCGGCCGTGTCGAGGTTCTCCCAGCCGGAGGCGGGCTGGCCGAGCGCCAGGTGGCCGGTGGCCGCGTCCGGGTTCCACGGCATGGCCGGCGCCGCGAAGGCGGCCATCTCGTCGGCCGGACCGGCCGCGAGATCGGCCGGCGACGGACCGGCGGGCGAGAACGGATCAGCCGGGCCGGCTGGGCCACCCAGACTGGCCACCCCAGCCAGGGCCGCGGCACCAGCCAGGCCAGCGACGGCACTCGGGCCCGCCGGGGAGACCGGCTCGTTGGTGATCGCGGCCGGTGATACCGGATCGTCGGCGTCCGATCGATCGGCCGCGGCGGGCCAGACCGGGTTGCCGGGCATCGACGAGCCGTTCAGGGGAGCCGGCGAGACGGCAGCCGGCATACCGGGCGACACCGGGGCAGCCGACGAGGCCACCTTCGGATCGATCTTGGCGTCGCTTGGCGCGGGGGCGGACGGCTCGGTCGGCGGCTCGCCCGACACCGGGGCCGACGGCACGGTCGGACCCTCGACCCCCGCAGACGCGGCGATCGGCGACCCAACCAGACCCGGCTCGCCCGACGGGGAGATCGGGGCCGACGGCACGGTGGACGGCTCGGCCGGCGGCGCCACCGAAGGGGACGGCACGGTCGGGGGCTCAGCGGCAACCGACTGCTCGACCGTCGCCGGCTCGACCCGCGAGGCAGCCGCGGGCGAACCAGCCGGCGTCTCGACCGTCGGCAGCTCACCCGGCGCAGGCGACCCCTCGATCATCGCGGCGGGCGCCGACGGCACGGTCGGAAGCTCAGGAGCGGCCGGCCCGGCCGGCGACAGCGGCATGGCCACCATCAAGTGCGCCGACGCGGCCGCCGGCGACACCGGCGACGACGGCAACGGCACTGGCAGCGGCACCCAGTCGACCCGGCGCACAGGGAACTGAACCGGCGCGGTCTGCTCGGCCGACCGGGCCCAGAACGTCACCGCTTCGGCCGGCAGCCGCGGGAGCGGCTCGAAGCCGTCGAGGGCGGCCTCCGCGGTACGCAGGCGGTTCACAACAGAAGCAGCGTCCGGGCGCATCCGCGGGTCAAGGGCGACACACGCGGCGATCACCGGCCACAGCACGGCCGGCATGCCCGGCGGCGGGACCGGCACGCACTCGCTGTGCCGGCGGAGCACCTCGTTCGGGGAGCCGCCGCGGTAGGGGCTGCGGCCGCAGATCAGCTCGAAGATCACCAAGCCGAGCGCGTAGACGTCGGACGCCGGCGAAGGCGCGCCACCGGCGACCACCTCGGGCGCGACGTACTCGGGGGTGGCGTGCGTGATGCCGGCCGGCCGGTCGAGCCGGCGTGCCACGCCGAAGTCGGCGAGGCGAACCGGCGTGCCGTCCAGCGGCACCAGGATGTTGCCCGGCTTCACGTCGCCGTGGACCAGGTGGTTGGCGTGCACGTACGCAAGCGCGCTCGCCACCTGCCCGGCGACCTCGGCCGCCACGGCCGGCGGGAGCGGGCCCTCGGCGCGCAGCCGGCGCCGCAGGTCCGGACCCGGCACGAGGTCCATGACCAGCGCCAGGTCGCTCTCGTCCGTGATCAGGTTCCGGACGCGGATCACCGACGGGTGGTCCAGCCCGGCCAGGATCTCGACCTCGCCGAGAAACCCGTCCACCAGCTCGGGAATGTCTGCCGCCTCCGGCCGAAGCCGCTTGACCGCCACCCGCTCGCCGGTCTCCGTGTCCAGCGCGCGCCAGACAACCCCGATCGCCCCGCGGGCGATCTCGGTCTCCAACTTGTATCGCCGGCCCAACATCTCGTCCATGTGCCTGCCTCCCCCACAGGTCTCGAGGGGAACGCTATGGGCCGAGCAGGGGCCAGGACCGGCGCCGATACCACCGTGGCACAAACACGGGAGTCACAGCAGGCTACGCAGCTCCCACAGCTCCGGATAGAAGCGCAGCTCGATCCGAGATCGCAGGTAGGCACCGCCGGCGCTGCCACCTGTTCCGCGCTTTGTCCCGATTTGTCGCTCGGCCATCAGGACGTGTCGAGCCCGCCACAGCGACCAGGCCTGATCATGCGCGACGAGCGCCTCGGCCAGGTCCCAGAGCGGTCCGAACTGCTCACGATCGCGCGCGATCCGCAAGTACGCGGAAAATCGATCTTCAATGGTTTTGGTCTCGAACCCGGCGCGACGGACGGTCGCCAGGAAGGCGTCCCACAGGCTCGGCTCGGTCAACCGGCGCCCCAAGCGGGCGCGCTCCACTTCGGACAGTCCCCGGAACCGGCGCAGGAAGCCCTCGTCCTTGAGCCCGGACAGGAACTCGATCTCGCGGAACTGGGACGACTGGAAGCCGGACGCCGGCGCAAGCTTGTTCCGGAACGCGAGAAATTCTTGCGGGGTCATGGTGTCGATCACATCGACCTGCCCGACCAGGACGCGCTCGATCGAGATGCAGCGCTCAAGGCGCAGCCGGGGCAGATAGGTCTCACCGGCCAGCATGCGATCGCGGGCATCGGTGAGCTCGTGCAGCAGGAGCTTGAACCACAGCTCGTACACCTGATGGATGGTGATGAAAAGCAACTCGTCGTGCGCCGGTGGGTCGGATTCCGGCGACTGGGCCTCCAAGAGGCCGCCGAGCTGCAGGTATTCGCCGTACGTCAGCAAGCCACCCTGCTCGCCGAAGCGCGGTCCGCGCGGATGATCGGTCACACCCGCGAACATATCCGCCCGGCGGTTTGATTCTCGGCAAAGGGTGCGGAACATTGGTGCGTCGTGGCACGCAGCGATCTGATCCGATGGCTCGGCTCCCTCGACGCCGACGAGCTCGCCGGCCTGATCACCCGCCGGCCGGACGTGACCGCCGACCGGATGCCGCGTGACCTCACCGACCTCGCCGAGCTGCTCATGCACCGCGTCGGCCTGGCCCAAGTGCTCCGCGACCTGCCCCAGCCGGCGGTAGAAGTCATCGAGGCCTTGCAGGCCCTGCTCCCCGCGTCGGAGGATCGCGACGGCGTCGAAAGAGGCCGCCTGGCCGACCTCTTCGGCCGGAAGCCGGACGACCCGGAGCTGGACGCCACGCTGCGAGTGCTCGCCCAGCGCGCGCTGGCCTGGGCCGACGGCGACCAGGTGTTCCTGCTGCCGGCCCTCCAGCGGGTGTTCGAGAGCCCGCTCGGCCTCGGGCGGCCGGTCGCCGACCTGCTCAGCGGGTTCTCGGCGGCCGAGCTGCGCCAGCTGACCAAGCAGCTCGGGCTGCCCACCACCGGCACCAAGGCCGAGCTCATCGCCGCCGCGACGGCCTGGCTGGCCGAGCCCGAGCACGTGACCGGCCTGCTCAAGGACGCGCCGGGGATCATGGCCACGACCCTGACCGAGATCGCCGCCGGCCCGCCCTTCCTGGACATTCCGCTGCTCATCGGCCGGTCCGACCCTGTGTACTGGGCGCTCGCCCACGGGCTGCTCGTCAACTCCCCATACGACCTGCTGGAGATGCCCCGCGAGGTCGGCCTGGCGATCCGGGGGGCCGGGTGGCACGCGCCGTTCGACCCGGTGCCGCCGTCGCCGCGGCTCACCCCGATCGATCCGGCCGCGGTCCGCGGTGAGGCCGGCAACGCCGCGAGCGACCTGCTCGACCGCCTGGCCGCCCTCGCCGAGGAGTGCGCGAAGGCCCCGGCCGCGATCCTGCGCACCGGCGGCGTCGGCGTACGCGAGCTGCGGCGGCTCGGCAAGGCCATCGGCGTCGACGAGGCGATGGTCCGGTTCCTGCTCGAGCTTGCGGCGCAGGCCGACCTCGTCGCGCCGGGGTCCGGCGGATACCGGCCGACCGCGGTGTTCCGGAAATGGCGGATCAAGGAGCCGGCCAAGCAGCTCGCCGCCGTCCTGCCCGCCTGGTATGCGATGCCGTCGATCACGCTCGACGCCAGCACCGAGCCGGCGCTGGTGCCCGACAGTGCCGGGCCGGTCGCGGTCGCCCTGCGCCCGGCCCTGCTCCGGGTGCTGGACGAGCTGCCGCCGAGCACCGGCATCACCGACACAGAAGCATTTTTTTCACTGGTACGGTGGAGCGCGCCGATCCCGCTCATCGGCGTCGGTGAGGCGCCGCAGCTGCTCGAAGGGCTCTGGAACGAGCTCGTCGCGGTCGGCGCCTGCGCGCACGGCGCGATCAGCCCACTGGGCCGCGCGCTCGTCGAGGAAACCTCGATCGTCGACGCGGCCGTGCGGATGCTCCGGTCGGTCGTCGGTACTGCACGGTTCCAGGCCGACCTGACCGTGGTCGTCGGCGGCGTACCGGCCCCGGAGGTCCGCGAGGTCCTCGACGCGAGCGCCGATCGGGAGGCGCGCGGCGCCGCCTCGATCTGGCGGTTCAGCCAGCGCTCGATCCGGCGGGCGCTCGACGGCGGACTCTCCACAGTGGACCTGATCGCCCGGCTGCGCGCGATCGCGGCCGGCGGCGAGCTGCCCCAGCCGCTGGAATACCTCGTCAACGACGCCGGCCGCCAGCACGGTGGGCTGCGTATCCGGGCGGTCGCCTGCGTCGTCTACGCCGACGACGCCGACCAGGTCGCCGAGCTGGTCGGCGCGCGGGCGCTGAGCGCGCTCGGGCTCACGCCACTGGCGCCGACCGTCCTCGCAAGCGCGGCCACCCCGGACGCGACGCTGGCGGCGCTGCGCAAGGCCGGCTATGCGCCGACGGTCGACGGGGCGGCGGTGGCCGTCGAGGCCAAGACGCGGCCGCCGCGTGAGGTTGCGCCGCCGCGACGGTCCACAGTCGACCCGACCGCGCTCGCGCGGAAGCTGCTGGCCGCCCGTACGCCGGTGAATGACGACACCTACGGCCAGATCGCGAAGGCCGCGCCGCAGCTGTCCGAGCGAGCCGTGCGGCTGCTCGCGTCCGCGGTCGAGCACGGCACGATGGTGCGGATCGACTACACGGACACGAAGGGTCAGGTGTCGACCCGCATCATCGAGCAGGCCGCGCTCGACGGACGCCGGCTCGAGGCATGGTGCCACCTCCGCGACGACGAGCGCGCCTTCCAACTGGATCGGATCGCCGCGGTGTATCCGGTCTAACCCATGTGCGGGTAGCGGTGGTCGGTGGGCGGCACGAACGTCTCCTTGATGGTGCGCGGTGACGTCCAGCGCAGCAGGTTGTGCCACGAGCCGGCCTTGTCATTGGTGCCACTGGCCCGCGCGCCGCCGAACGGCTGCTGGCCGACGACGGCGCCGGTCGGCTTGTCGTTGACGTAGAAGTTGCCGGCCGCGAAGCGCAGCACGTCGGCGGCCCAGTCGATCGCCGCCCGGTCGGTCGCGAACACCGCGCCGGTGAGCGCGTACGGGGCGACCGACTCCGCCTGGCGCACGACGTCCTCGAACTTCGCGTCGTCGTAGACATAGACGCCGAGGAGCGGCCCGAAGTACTCGGTGGTGAACACCTCGTGCGTCGGGTCGGTCGACTCGACGACGGTTGGGCGCACGAAGTAGCCGACCTCGTCGTCGGCCGTACCCCCGGCGATGACCGTGCAGCTGGGTGAGTTCTTGACGCGGTCGAGCGCGCCGGCCAGGCGGTCGAATGCCCGGCGGTCGATCACCGCACCGCCGAAGTTCGTGAAGTCGGTGACATCGCCGTAGGCGAGCGACTCGGCCGTCGCGGCCAGCCGGTCCCGCAGCCCGCCGGCATGCCACAGGGAAGCCGGCACGTACGCGCGGGAAGCGGCCGAGCATTTCTGGCCCTGGTATTCGAACGCGCCCCGAACGAGTCCGGTCAACAGCGCGTCGACGTCCGCCGACGGGTGGGCGATCACGAAGTCTTTGCCGCCGGTCTCGCCGACGATGCGCGGGTATGACCGGAAGCGTTCAAGGTTGGCCGCCACCGCCTTGTTGAGCACCCGGAACGTGCCGGTCGAACCGGTGAAGTGGATGCCCGCGAGGTCGGGGTCGACGAGCGCGACGTCGGAAACGGCCAGGCCGTCTCCGGTCACCAGGTTGATAACCCCGTCGGGCAGACCGGCCGCCTCGAACAGCCGCATGGTCAGATGCGCGGCCAGCCCCTGGGTCGGCGACGGCTTCCAGACCACGGTGTTGCCCATCAGCGCGGGGGCCGAGGGCAGGTTGCCGGCGATCGCGGTGAAGTTGAACGGCGTGATCGCGTAGACGAAGCCCTCGAGCGGCCGGTGGTCGAACCGGTTCCAGACCCCTGGCGAGGACATCGGCTGGTCCTCGTGGATCTGCTGGGCGAACGCGACGTTGAAGCGCAGGAAGTCGATCAGCTCGCAGGCCGCGTCGATCTCCGCCTGCACGGCGGTCTTCGACTGGCCGAGCATGGTCGCGGCGTTGAGCCGGTCCCGCCACGGACCCGACAGCAGGTCGGCGGCGCGGAGGAAGATCGCCGCCCGCTCGACGAAGGGCAGGTCGCGCCACATCGGGGCGGCCCTTTTCGCGGCCGCGACGGCGGCCGCCGCGTCGTCGGTGGTTGCGTTGCGCATGACCCCGAGCACGTGGGCGTGGCGGTGCGGCTGCACGACTTCGATCGGGTCGCCGCCGCCCATCCGCGGCCGGCCGTCGATCGTGCACGTGAGCTCGGCCTGCTCGCCGGCAAGCGTCTCCAGCGCCCGTTGGAGGTTCTCTCGCTCGGCGCTACCTGGTGCGTATCCCTTGACCGGCTCGTTGCGCGGCTCGGGAACAGCGAACACTGCATCCATCAGCCCATCTTCCCTCACGTACCCTGTTCCGCGTGCCGAAGGTCGATGAGGATGCATTCCGTCCGGCCGGGTCCCTGGCCGTGGCGGTGCTGGCGCTGGTGTGGCTGGTGATCGACCTCGGCATCGCCTACAAGACGGTGCGGGAAGGGGTCCTGGCCGACACCCAGGTTGCGCTGATCATCCCGAGCATCACGGCGGCTGCGCTGGTGGCCGGGGCGGCGGTCGGCGTGCTGGCGGTCGGCCGCCTGGCCGGCCGGTTCGGCGACGTCGAGCGGGCCGTCCCCCGGGTGCTGAGCGGGGCGCTCGGCGGGTCCGTGATCGCCGTCGTCGCGGTGGCCGGGATGCTGCTCGCCTACCACGCCGGAGCGGCCGTCGCCGCCGTCGCGATCACGGTCGCCGTGGCGGCGATCGGTGGCGGGGCGCTCGCCGCGATCCGCCCGACCGCGACGATCGCCGCGGGGCTGGCCGGCTCGCTCGCGTACACGGTGGTCAGCGTCATCGAGGCGTTCTTCCGCGACAGCCTGCTACGGCTCTTCGGGGCCGGGGCCAACACGGTGGCCGCGTACGCCGCCGCCGAAAACCGGCTGAGCCTCGTCGTCTCGCTGCTGACCGGGATCATCGCCGGCGCGACCGCGTTCGTCTTCCTGCGCCGCAGCGGGTTGACACTGCCCTGGCCGGCGTACCTGGCGGCGGGCGCAGTGCCGGGCGCGCTGCTGCTCATCGCGGACGGGGTCGCCTGGCTCGGGGCGATCCAGCTAAGGCAGGCGATCGGGGCGTTCAGCGAGTTCGATCGGATCTCCCTGGCCATGCTCCAGCCGGCCAAGACCAACAGCGAGATGATCGTGTTCTTCGCCGGCACCGTGACCGCGGTGATCCTGGTCGGCCGGAAGATGAAGTCGTCGGTCTAGGGTCCAGCCAACGCCTCCTAGACGAGCCGGTCGAGCTCCGACGGGTCATACCACTCGAGCTCGTGGTCCTCGGCCCCGTCGACGGTGAACTGGGCGTCCGGGT
>Ga0070683_100003803_pt1 | contig 12331 bp, 12 predicted proteins | sample KBSC713LmetaG_FD_64662 | JGI IMG/M metagenome (GOLD analysis project Ga0070683, IMG submission 64662) | Corn rhizosphere microbial communities from Kellogg Biological Station, Michigan, USA - KBS C7.1-3L metaG | ecosystem: Host-associated > Plants > Roots > Rhizosphere ...
TCGACCGCGCCCCGCACGACCGTGCCGCCGACGACGGCTCCGCAGCCTCCGCCTCCCGCGCCGCCTCCACCCGCGCAGCCCCCGCCGCCGCCGCCGCCACCGCCGCCACCTCCTCCGGTCGCGCCGCCGCCAACTCCTCCGCGCCGGCCGGACCTGGTCACCGACGACGCAACCGCCGCGTTGAACCGCAGCGACTATGCGGGCGCTGAGCGCCTCGCCCGGCAAGCCCTCTCCGCCCTCCAAGGTTCCGGCCGGCTGTACGAGGCCTACGCCGAGTACGACCTGGGCGCGGCGCTCGTCGGCCTCGGGCGCTGCAGCGAAGCCGTTCCTCATCTCCACCGCTCGGAGGCGATCCAGGGCTCTCGAAAGGAGATCCGCAAGGCGTTGAAGTCGTGCGGCGTAAAGTGACACCGTGCGGATCCTCGTCACCGGCGCGGCCGGCTTCATCGGCTCGAACTTCGTCCACTACTGGCTCGAGCGGCACCCCGAGGACTCGGTCGTCGCGCTCGACCTCCTGACCTACGCGGGCAACAGGGCGAACCTCGACGGCACCGAGCAGCGGGTTCCTTTCGTCCAGGCGGACATCGCGGACCTGGACATCGTCGAGAACGTCATGCGCGAGCACGAGATCGACGCCGTCGTCAACTTCGCGGCGGAGTCGCACAACAGCCTCGCGGTGATCGATCCCGGGCTTTTCGCGCGCACGAATGTCCTCGGCACGCAGCTCCTGCTGGAGGCGGCGCGCAAGGTCGAGGTCGCGCGGTTCCACCACATCTCGACGTGCGAGGTCTACGGAGATCTCCCGCTGGACTCCAACGAAGCTTTCAGCGAAGAGTCGCCCTACCGGCCGCGGACGCCGTACAACGCGTCCAAGGCATCGGCCGACCATTACGTGCGTGCGTATCGGGAGACCTTCGGCCTGGCCACGACGATCACGAATTGCGCGAACAACTACGGGCCGTTCCAGTTCCCCGAGAAGGTCATCCCGCTCTTCGTGACGAACGCGCTCGACGACCGGCCCCTGCCCATGTATGCGTCGACGCAGAACCGGCGTGAGTGGCTGCACGTGCGCGATCACTGCACCGCGATCGAGCTCGCGCTCAAGGAAGGCGTGCCCGGAGAGACCTACAACGTCGGCTCCGGCGTGGAGGCTTCGATCGAGGAGATCGCCGACCGCGTGCTCGAACTGACCGAGAAGCCCGAGTCGCTGAAGACGATCGTCCCGGACCGGCCGGGCCACGACCGGCGCTATCTGCTCGACTCGTCGAAAATCAGCCGCGAGCTGGGCTGGGCGCCGGAGATCGGCTTCGAGGACGGGCTCCGCGAGACGGTCGAGTGGTACGCCGCCAACCGCGGCTGGTGGGAGCCGCTCCGCGAGCGCCTGCAAGTCGAAGAAACCGCCTGGACTAAGTAATTCCGAGCCGCGCAAGGCAATCGCGCATGCCTTGACGCCAATGCGGTAGGCGCGGCGCCCCCTTCTCACTTCGCAGCACAGAGTAGGACGGCCTAGGTGCTGGCGCGCCGTATTCCTCCGCAGTGATGCGCCGGACGCGGCACGTGAGCCCGGCGGCGAAGAAGATCTCTTCGGCGAAGTCCGCCCAGGTGCAGTCGCCCTCAGCAGCGACGTGGTAGAGACCATGGGGAAGCTCCAGGACATCCTTCGTGGCCAGCGCGAGATGGTCGACGAAGGTCGGCGACCCGCGTTGATCGTCGACGACCCCGACCTCCTTCCGCTCGGCTCCCAGTCGAAGCATCGTCCGAAGGAAGTTGTGACCCGACCAGCCGAAGAGCCACGAGGACCTGATGATCCAGCCCTTCCGAATCTCCTGCTCGCCCTCGAGCTTCGTAGCGCCGTAGACGCTGAGCGGATTGGTCCGATCGCTCTCAACATACGGCGCTCCCTTGGCGCCGTCGAAAACGTAGTCCGTCGAGTAGTAGACGACCGGCACGCCGAGCGAGACGACATTCCTGGTTCCGTCGACGTTGACTTTCCGAGCGACGCCGCGGGCCGTCTCCGCGTCGTCGACGTTGGTCCATGCGGCTGCGTGCAAGACAAAATCGGGAATCTCATCGAGGGGATAGCGCCGCGTGACATCCCACTGCTCGCGCGTCATGAAGATCCCGCCCGAAAAATAGTCCGCGAGCGCGCTCCCGAGCTGCCCTCCGGCGCCGGTGATCAGGGCGTACGGGAGTCTCTTACCGACAGGATCGGCGATCTCGTGCTCCAGAGGTCGATGACGCGCGGGTCGTCCCAGGGAACGCCGTGCTCGTCCGGGTCGTCCGGGTCGTACTCCTCGGTCACGTGGTAGAGGAACAGGCAGTCGGTCAGCGCCTCGTAGCCGTGCGCATTCGTGCCGGGGATGTAGATGGCGACCGGGTTGTCGTCGCCGATGTCCTCGGTGAACGTCTCGCCCGTCTCGCGATCGAGCACGACGACGCGCACCGTCCCCTGGACACACGCGAAGAGGTCGTCCTGCCCGCGCTCGTGGTAGTGGAGCCCCCGGATCACCCCCGCCCGCGAGTACGAGAGGTTCGACTGCCGCACCGCTTTCGGCAGGCCCGAGGCCCGCATCAGCTCCATGAACCACCCGCGCTCATCCTCGAACCGTCGCAGCGGAATCCGCCGGATGCCCTCGATCACCGGTTGACGCCCTTCTGCCGCACGAAGTCGTTGACCTCGTAGTAGGCGTCGATCGACTCGCCCGCATCGCCCCAGAACCCCTCGACCACGTCGTATTCCATCTCGCCCTTCTCGACGAACCAGTTGTTGACGTCCGTGATCTCGAGCTCTCCGCGCGCGGACGGCGACAGCGTCGGCAGGAACTCGAACACCGTCGGGTCGTAGAAGTAGAGCCCCGTGACGGCGAACGCGGAGGGCGGTGTCTCCGGCTTCTCGACGATCCGGACGACCTTGTCGCCGTCCAGTTCGGCCACGCCCAGATGCCGCAGGTGCTCCGGCTCCTCGACCTTGGAGAGGACGATGCGCGCGCCGCGTTCCTGCTGCTCGAAATTGTCGACCGCCGGCTTGATCGACCGCTCGAAGATGTTGTCCGCGAGCATCACGAGGACGCGGTCGTCCCCCGCGAAGCGCTCGGCGAGCCCGAGGGCGTCCGCGATCCCGGCCTCGCGCTCCTGGTACGCGTACTGCAGGAGCCCGATCCCATGACCGTGCCCGTCGCCGAGCAGCCGGAAGAACTCACCTGCATGCGTGCCGCCGGTAACGAGGAGGATCTCCGTGATCCCGCCGGAGACGAGCGCCTCGATCGCGTACGTGACCATCGGCCGGTCGTAGATCGGCAGAAGGTGCTTGTTCGTGATCCGCGTCAGCGGGTGGAGTCGGCTGCCGGTCCCTCCGGCGAGAATGACGCCCTTCATGTCCGCGGGATCGTACGGTCTAGCGGCCGGCGGGGCGCATTGCGGGCGTGCTGCTCCGCGCGAGCGGCGACGGCTGCACCCGCGCGACTCGAGCGGCCCAGTCCGGAAGCCACCAGTTCCAGCGGCCGAACAGCTTCATCACGCTCGGGACGAGCAGCGCACGGATGACCGTCACGTCGATGATGATCGCCGCCGCGAGCCCGAACCCGAACTGCTGGAGCCCGACGAGCGATCCCGCGACGAAGCCCATGAACGCCGCGAACATGATGATCCCCGCCGCCGTCACCAGGCGTCCGGTCTTGGCCAGCCCGGTCGCCACGGCCGCCTCGTTGTCGTGCAGCAAATCCCACTCCTCGCGCATGCGGGAGACCAGGAACACCTCGTAGTCCATCGAGAGGCCGAAGAGCATCGCGAACAGGAAGACCGGGATCCAGCCCTCGATCTGGTCGAACTGCTGCAGTCCGAAAGGCTCGCCGAGCCCGAACTTGAACGCGAGCACGAGGAGCCCGTACGCGGCGCCGATCGAGAGCAGGTTCATGACGATCGCCTTCAGCGGAAGCAGGATCGAGCGGAACGCGCGCACGAGCAGCACGTACGTGAACAGGAGCACCGCGAGCACGAGCCACGGGAACGCGCCGTACGTCATGTCCAGGAAGTCGACGCCGCCCGGCGGGCCGCCGCCCGCGAGGACGGTCACTTCGCCGGGGAACCCGGCCGCGGGAACGATGTCGTCGCGTAACCGGTCGACGAACTTCTGGCTCGCGGGCGTCCCATAGTCGTCCGTGCCGATCGCCGAGACGTGGAAGTAGCGGCCCGTCGAATCGACGAACGACGGCCCCTTGCCCCACACCACGTCCGCGACCTCGGGATCGTTCCGCAACTCGACGGCGAGCCGCTGGATCGCCGCCTGGACGCCTGGAGCCGAGACTCCGCCTGCCCGGCCCGTGTCCCCGACGAGGTCGGTCGGCGCGATCGCGCCCTCGCCGACCGCCGCCGCCAGCACGTTGAGACCCTTCACGGCCTGAATGTCCTGCGGGACGCCCGTGTTCGAGCCGGGCGTGAGCTGGATCTTGAGGATCGGCAGCGCGACGAGCAGGAGCGCGGCGATCGTCGCACCCGCGACCCGGGCCGGGCGCTTCATGATCCAGCGCGCGAGACGCGGCCAGAAGCTGTTCACCGGGTCGGCGCGCCGGTCGGCGAGCCGCTTGGGAATGAAGCGCACGCGGTCGAGCCGATCCTCGAGCCAGTACATGAGCACGGGCAGGAGCGTCACCGCCGCGAGCACCGAGACGAGCGGGATGATCAACCCTGCAAGCCCGAAGCCGCGCATGAACGGAACGGGCATGAACAGCATCAGTGCGAGCCCGATCGCGACCGCGGTCCCGCTGAACACGACCGCGCGCCCCGCCGTTTCCATCGTCCGCTCGACCGCCTCGATGCGCGACCGCCCAGAACGATGCTCCTCGCGGTAGCGGTAGACCATCAGCAGGGTGTAGTCGATTGCGATCCCGAGCCCGATCAGCATCACCATGTTCTGGAGATAGGTCGAGAGCGTCATGTAGTGCGCGAAGATCCAGACGACGCCGAGTGTCACGGGGATCGCGGCGGCGGAGAGCATGAACGGGAGCAGGAAGGCGAGCGACCCGAAGACGTAGATCAGGATCAGCATCGCGATCGGAATCGCGATGAAGAGCTCGCCGACGAGCAGATCGTGGTTCTGGACGGGATCGAGGTCGTGCTCGATCGCCGCCTGGCCGGTGAGGTAGGTCGTCGAGCCGGGGATCTCGCCCGCCGCGCTGCGCATCGCCGCCACGTGCACCTTCGCGTCCGCCGTCTGCAGCTTCGACACGATCGAAGCCATCGCCACGTGGTCGGATACCGCGCGCGCTCCTGCGAAACGCCCGGAGGGCAGCTTCTCCGCCGCCCGCTCGCCGGCCGTCCGCACGTTCGGCAGCAGCGCCTGCGCCTGGCCAGGCGGCGTCGTCACGACGAGCGTGAACGAGCCCTCGGGCTTCTGCCCGAAATGGTCCTTGAGAATGTTCGCGGCCTTCTCGCTCTCCGACCCGGGCAGCACAAAGCGATTCGTGAGCAGGTCCGAGAGGCCGGCCGACGCAGCCCCGGCAGCCACGACCGCGACGACCCAGACGGCGAGCACCGCCCAGCGGAATCGGATCATCGTGCGTGCCCACGCAGCCATGGCGCCGACTAGGTTAGTAACGACTAGCCAAGGCGTCAAACGGCTGCGGCGGTACCATCGGCCCATGCCCCGCGACCCCATCGACCGCCTGCGCGGAGAGATGGAAGAGCTCTTCGCCGACGTCTGGCAGGTGCCCCGCTTCACGCGGCGCCACAGCGGCTTCCGTCCCCAGATCGACTGCTACCGCACGGAGCGTCCCGCCGCGTTCCACGTGATCGTCGACCTGGCGGGAGTCGATCCCGAGAAGGTTCAGCTCTTCGCCGACGAGGGCACGCTGATCGTCGCCGGCGAGCGGCGCCGCCCGCGCAACTCCGGGCGTGTCTACCAGCAGATGGAGATCGACTACGGCCGCTTCACACGTCAGATCGCACTCGGGGCCGAGATCGACGTCGACCGGGCAAAGGCGACGTATGAGCGAGGGATCCTCACGATCGTGCTGCCGCTGGCGAAGAAGCCGGCGAGCGCCGAGCGGGTCGAGATCCGGGTGAGGATCGCGCCGTGAGCGAGCTGGTCGAAGAGCAGGTCGACGTCGAGGAGCTCGAGCTCCCGTCGCAGCTCCCGGTTCTGCCGCTCAAGGACACGGTCGTCTTTCCCGACTCCGTGCTCCCGCTCGCAATCGGTCAGGAGCGCTCGGTCAAGCTCGTCGACGCAGCGGTCGGGGGCAACCGGCTGGTTGCACTCGTCGCGTCCAAGGACGCAGAGATCGAGCAGCCCGGGTGGGAGGACCTGTACGAGGTCGGGAGCGCGGCCGTCGTCCAGAAGATGATCCGCGTCCCCGACGGGTCGCTGCGCATCCTCGTCCAGGGCATTCGGCGGATCCGGCTCATCGACAGGATCGGGGAAGAGCCGTACCTCGTGGGACGGTTCCTCGAGATCCAGGACGTCTACGAGGAGACACCCCAGACCCAGGCGCTCTCCCAGAACGTGCAATCGCTCTTCGCGCGGCTGATCGGCCTCGTGCCCTACCTGCCGGAGGAGCTCGCGCTCGCCGCCGCGAACGTCGAGGATCCGAGCGCGCTCTGCCACCTCGTCGCGTCGACGCTGCGCCTGAAGACCGAGGAGAAGCAGCAGCTGCTCGAGCAGGAGGTGGTCGAGAAGCGCCTGCGCTCGGTGCTCGTCATCCTCAACCGCGAGCTCGAGGTCGCGGAGCTCGGCTCGAAGATCCAGAACCAGGTTGCCTCCGAGATGGAGTCCTCGCAGCGCGAGTACTTCCTGCGCCAGCAGCTGAAGGCGATCCAGGAGGAGCTCGGCGAGGGCGACCCGGAGCAAGCGGAGGTCAATGAGCTCCGCGACCGTGTGAACGAGGTGAAGCTGCCCGAAGAGGCGCGCAAGGCGGTCGACCGCGAGCTCGCTCGCCTCGAGAGGCTCCCGGCCGCCTCGGCCGAGTACGGCGTCATCCGCACATACCTCGAGTGGATCCTCAGCCTCCCCTGGGACAAGGAGACGAATGACAACCTCGATCTCGAGCAGGCGCGCAAGGTGCTCGACGCCGACCACTTCGACCTGGACAAGGTCAAGGAGCGGATCATCGAGCACCTCGCGGTCTCGAAGCTCAAGGAGGGCGACCTCTCGGGCCCGATCCTCTGCTTCGTGGGGCCGCCCGGGGTCGGGAAGACGTCCCTCGGCCAGTCGATCGCGAAGACCCTCGGGCGCAAGTTCATCCGGATCTCGGTCGGCGGCGTCCGCGACGAGTCCGAGATCCGCGGCCACCGGCGCACGTACATCGGGGCCATGCCCGGAACGATCATCCGCGCCCTGCGCGACGCGGAGACGATCAACCCGGTCTTCCTGATCGACGAGATCGACAAGATGGGCGCGGACTGGCGCGGCGACCCGGCCAGCGCAATGCTCGAGGTGCTCGACCCCGAGCAGCACTCGTCCTTCCGCGACCACTACCTCGACCTTCCCTTCGACCTCTCGAAGGTCCTCTTCATCTGCACGGCGAACCAGCTGGAGACCATCCCGCCGCCGCTCCTCGACCGGATGGACGTGATCCAGCTCTCCGGCTACACCGAGGAAGAGAAGCTCGGGATCGCCAAGAAGTACCTCGTCCCGAAGCAGCTGAAGGCGCACGGGCTCAAGCGCTCGCAGCTCACGTTCACCGACAAGGGCCTGCGGACGATCATCCGCGAGTACACGCGAGAGGCGGGCGTGCGACAGCTCGAGCGTCAGCTCGCGGCCGTGTGCAGGAAGGCGGCGCGCCGGGTCGCCGAGGGGGAAACAGAGAAGATGAGCACGACCGAGAAGCTCGTCCACGACTGGCTCGGCCCACGACGGTTCGTCGCGGACGTCCGGAAGCGCACTTCGGAACCAGGCGTCGCCACCGGGCTCGCGGTGACCGCGGTCGGCGGAGACGTGCTCTTCATCGAGGCGACCGCCTATCCCGGGAACGGCGGGCTGAAGGTGACCGGCCAGCTCGGAGAGGTGATGCAGGAGTCCGCGCAGGCCGCGCACTCGTGGGTGCGCACGCACGGGCTCGAGCTCGGGATCGACCCGCAGTGGTTCGGCGAGAACGACGTGCACCTCCACGTCCCGGCCGGCGCGGTGCCGAAGGACGGGCCCTCCGCCGGCATCACGATGGCGACGGCGATCGCATCGGTCGCCACCGGGAAACCCGTCTCCGAGCAGGTGGCGATGACCGGCGAGATCACGCTTTCGGGCCAGGTGCTGCCCATCGGCGGCCTCCGCGAGAAGGTGCTCGCGGCCTCGCGGGCGGACATTCCGAAGGTGATCTTTCCGCGCGAGAACGAGCCGGACCTGGAGGAGCTTCCGGCGGAGATCCGCGACGAGCTGGAATTCGTCCCGGTCGACTGGGTCGAGGAAGTGCTCCAGGTGGCGTTCGAGGGCTCGCTGCCGAAGGTGGCGGCCGCGCGGCCGCTCTCGCCGGAACGCAAGGCTGCTGCGTCGCGCTAGCTGTTTGCAGCCTCTTCCTGCGGGGTAGAGTCGCTTGGACACACGACTCGAAAGGACTGTTTCGAATGGCCAAGCTCCAAGACCGCGCGAAGGACCGGGCCCAGGACATGAGGCCCTACATCGAGCGCGCGTTCAAGGACGAGCGCGTGCGGGATGACGTCAAGAGCGCCGTCGCAACGGCGCGCGAGATCTACGAACAGCTGATGGGCGGGCGCCAGCTGACGGCTGCCGCCGCGCGCGTGGCGACCGACAAGGAGGTCCAGGAGAGCCTCCGCGACGCAATCGACGATCTCCGCGACGCCGCCGACCGGATCCAGGGCAAGGGCTCGCACGCCGCTCGAAACGCGACGCTCCTCCTGACCGGGATCACGCTCGGGATCCTCTTCAACCCGGTGACGGGACCGGGGACGCGCCGCTGGCTCCAGGAAAAGCTCTTCGGCGAAGGCGAGGAGTTCGAGTACCGGCAAGACAACGCGAAGTAGCCGCGTGGTCAGGGACTGTCCCTATGAGGGACAGTCCCTTGTTGCACAAGTCGCGAGGGACTGTCCCTCTAAGAGCCTGCCGCTCGGTTAGCCGCGGTTCGACTGCTTCGCGGCTTGTTTCAAGGCTCGCTGGAGCGAGCCCGGGTCCAGACCGTCGGCGGTCGAGATGTCCGTCTGCGAGAGCAGGATCGCGCCCGGCTTCGGGGCGCTCGACGTCGGCGAGACCGGCGGCGCCCAGCCCGCGACCTGCGCGAAGTCGACGTCCTGCAGATGCTGCCACGCCATCAGGTACGCGGTTGGGTTGACCGCACCGTCGTAGCCGAGGTAGAGCAAGCCGACGGGATGGATCTCGAAGTGCAGGTGATACGGCGTCGTCGCCGCGTCTCCGGTGTTGCCCATGAACCCGAGCACCGTTCCGGCCTTGACCTGGCGCCCGTTGACCGCGAACGGCGAGTAGGCCGAGAGGTGCGCGTAGTAGAACTGGTTGCCGGCCCTGTCGCGTAGCCACAGGCGGTAGCCGCCGATGTCGTTCCAGCCGACGGAGAAGACGGTTCCGTCGGCCACCGAGAGCAAGGGCTCGCCGATCTGGCCGAAGATGTCCGCGCCGTGGTGCCAGCCCGAAGCGAGGTCGCCGCGCGGGGCCCCGAACGTGTCGCCGAACGACGACGGGCCGTAGACCGGGAAGACGTATCCCCCAGCGGTCAGGCGAGGCGTGACGTCGGGCGGGGGCCGGACCGTCAGGCTCGGCTTCTCGGGAGCGACGGGCGCCGGGCCTGACTTGTGCTTCTTCGCACGCTTCGTCTGCTTCGGCGGCGCCTTCGACCTGCGGTTGTGGTTCGTCGGCGGCTTCTCCGCGATCGCCGCCTTCGCGCCCGCCTCGGCGTAGCCGATCATCACCGACGTTCCGGCCGGGTAGCCGTAGTGGTCGACGCTGAGCGTGACCTGCACGCCGGTGACGAACGCGCGCGTGCCGGGGGAGCCCTTCGTGTCCAGCGAGGTCAGGCCCTGCTGGAGCGTGACGACCGAGCCCCAGTCGCCGAGCGGGAACGACGTGCCGACTCCGGGCGTGACCGCCTGCCCCTGGACGACGAGACCGGTCACACCGGAGCCGCCCGAGTCCGCGGACGACTTCGTCGAGCTCGCCGAGGCCCTTGCCTTGGCGGTGACGGTGCCGATGGTGACGTCCCCACCGAAGATCGAGGTCGTCGAGACCTCGGCCGAGGAGGTCGCCGTCGCCGCGGCGCCGGGGTTCGCGAATGCTCCGGAGGTGACGGAGCCGGCATTGACGACCGAGCCGTCCGAGGGGTAGGCGAACGAGCCGCCGACGCCCACCGCATCGGGTGGTGCTGCGACCGGAGCTGCCGAAGCGCCGGCCTGGCCGGGGACTGCAACCTGCACGGCGAACGCGCGCGCCGCGGTCAGGTCGGCGGCCGCAACTCGGGTACGAGTCGCCGAGGCCGGCCCGACGACCAGCGCGACGATCGCGCAAAGCGCAAGCGCAACTGGGGCCAAGCGAACCACGACGATCATTATGGGCGATCCGAGCGACGGCGAGAGAGTTCGCTCTGACAATGAGAATCGTTCTCATGTAGGGTCGAGGGATGACGGACCTGGCTCTCCCGAGCGGCACACGGATGACGGCTCAGCGCCGCGCCGTGCTCGATGCGATCGAGGCCTCGAACGGCCCGTTCACCGCGATCGAGCTTTTCGAGCGGGCGCGTCGGGCCCATGCCAGGCTCGGCCTCGCGACTACGTACCGCACCCTCGAGCTGCTCCGTCGAACCGGGTCCCTTCACGCTCTTTCGGGCGCGACGTACGTTCGCTGCTCGCCGAAGCACCACCACCACCTCGTCTGTCTCAGCTGCGGCTCCGTGGAGGACACCGAGCTGTGCGCCACTCCGTCGCAGCAGGCGCTCACACGCCGCCACGGCTTCCGCGCCGAGTCGCACGAGCTCGAGATCTACGGCACCTGCCGGAACTGCGTGTGAACTGGATCGCGATCCCGCTCGCTTCTCTGACCGTCCTGTCCACGCTGGCCGGCGGGGTCGTCGCCCTGCGGCTGCATCGCGAGCTGACCACGCTGATCGCGCTCACGGGCGGAATCGTGATCGGCGTCGCGCTCTTCGAGGTGCTGCCGGAGGCGATCGACGCCGTCGACAACGCCGCTCGCGTCACCGGGCTCGTGGGCCTCGGCTTCCTGATCTTCTTCCTCGCCGAGCGCGCGCTCGTCCTGCACCACCGCGACGACGCGGACCAGGCTCGCGCGCACGAGCAGGTCGGCGTCCTGGGCGCGGCAGGGCTCTCGATGCACAGCTTCATCGACGGCCTCGGGATCGGGCTCGCGTTCGGCGTCAACACGACGACGGGACTGCTCGTGTTCGTGGCCGTGGTCGCGCACGACTTCGCGGACGGCATGAACACGGTCAGCTTCATCCTCAGCCAGAGCGACAACCGGCGGCGGGCGATGACCTGGCTCGGAGTGGACGCGATCGCGCCGCTGATCGGAGCGACGGTCGGGGCGACGATCTCCATCTCCGAGTACGCGCTCGGTCACCTGCTCGCGCTCTACGCGGGCTTCTTCCTGTTCATGGGAGCGACCGACCTGCTGCCGGAGGCGCACCAGCATCCGTCCCGGCTCCGAGTCGGACTGACCGCCGCGGGGTTCGTGGCGATCTTTTGCGTCGCGACGCTCGCGAGAGCGGCGTAGCTAGCCGAGCTCGCGGCGCGCGAACTCCTGGAAGCGTTCTCGCGCCGCCTCGTCCGGCCCGGGGCTCTCGCCGTCCTCATCAGCCAGCTCCTGGGCGACGGCGTGGACCTCGGCCGCGATCTCCTCGCGATGCTTCGGATTGCGGAGGAGCGCCTGCACCCACGTCTCCGAGCCGTCGTAGCCGTCGACCTCTTCCTCCATCAGGAGTCGGCCGAGAACGATCCCGACCCTGATGTTGGCGAACGTCCGGAACGCGAGCAGCTTCTCGGGCGTTGCGACCAGGGCTTGCAGCTCCGGCTCCTCGGCCTCGAGCTCGCTCACGATCGCGCCGATCGGCTCGTCGACGAGCGACAGCCACAGGTCTTCCTGCCTGGTCACCATCTTCAGGGTAAACGGTGAGCGCGCCACGCGAGTTGCGCGGCGACGACGAGCAAGAGCACGGCGAAGAGCCGCTGCAACATGACTTCGGACAGCGACTTGGCCGTGAGCACTCCGAGCTCGACGCCGGCGACCGCGGCGAGCCCGACCACGAGCGCCGCGCGCCAGCGCACGTTCTCGTAGCGATGCTGGCTCCAGGCTCCCGCGGCCACGACCGGCAGGATCGCGAGGAGCGACGTGGCCTCCGCGTCGACCTGGCCGAGGTCGAACAGCAGAACG
>Ga0070683_100003804_pt1 | contig 12331 bp, 13 predicted proteins | sample KBSC713LmetaG_FD_64662 | JGI IMG/M metagenome (GOLD analysis project Ga0070683, IMG submission 64662) | Corn rhizosphere microbial communities from Kellogg Biological Station, Michigan, USA - KBS C7.1-3L metaG | ecosystem: Host-associated > Plants > Roots > Rhizosphere ...
GATTCGAACCTGTGTAGGCATAGCCAACTGGTTTACAGCCAGTCCCCTTTAACCACTCGGGCACTCCCCCAGCTGTGGCGACGATTCTAAATGGAAGCGGTGTGGACTAACCCGGTGCGACGCCGAGCCGCTCCTTCATCTGCTCGTTGAAGGCGGTGAGGGCGGACATTGGGCGCATGAAGACGGTGAGCTCGGCGACGCGGCCGTCCTCGTCGAGCTCGAGGAAGTCGATGCCCTCCAGCTCGCGGTCGCCGACGTTGGCCTTGAAGCGCAGGGCGACGGAGCTGCCTTCGTGCAGCTCGTCTATATAAGTGAGGTCTTCGAGGGTGGCGGCGACGTGGGTGAGGACGGCGCTGACCATCTCGCGGCCCTCGAAGCCGCGGAAGAGGATCGGGCTGTGCAGGACGACGTCCTCGCGCAGCGTCTCGGTCAGCAGCTCGAGGTCCTTGGCTTCGGCGGCGCGGCGGAAGGGATGGGGATCGGCCATCGCCTTCACCTTACGCCCCGATGGGCGACTTTGTCTCGGATACCGCGACAAAGTCGCCCATCGCTCTCTGGGATACTCGCCCCGTGCCAAGCGATCGAACACTCGCCCGCTTCTCCAACTCGCTCGGGGCGAGGGGGCTGCGCTGGGCGGGCAAGCTGAACGTGCCGCTCTACCGCGCCAGCGGTGGGCGGATCGGCGGCAAGGTCGGCCGGGCGCCGGTCCTGCTGCTCACCACCACCGGGCGCAAGTCCGGCCGGCAGCGCACCGCGCCTGTCGTCTACCTCGCCGACGGCGAGAACGTGGTCGTGATCAACACCAACGCCGGCAACGCCAAGGTCCCGGCCTGGTCCCTCAACCTGAAGGCCAAGCCGGAGGGCGAGGTCGAGCTCGGGCGCAAGCGCTACCTGGTGCGCGCTCGGATTGCCGAGGGCGAGGAGCGCGAACGCCTCTGGCGCGAGCACAACGAGCAGTACGCGGGCTTCGACGACTACCAGGAGAAGCTCGACCGCGAGGCCTCGGTCATCGTGCTCGAGCCGCGCTGAAGCGCGGCTCCCGGTCCGCCTTAGCTGGCCTCGCGCAGCATCTGCGCCTCGGGCAGGGCGCGCAGCTTCTTCAGCGTGTTGGTCTCGATCTGGCGGATCCGCTCGCGGGTGACGCCGAAGGTCTTCCCCACTTCCTCCAGCGTCAGCGGCTCCAGGCCGGAGAGGCCGTAGCGCAGCTCGATCACCTGGCGCTCGCGCTCGGGCAGCGCGTCGAGCGCCCGCCGCACGCCCTCGCGCTGCAGGTGCTCGCTCGCTTCCTCGAAGGGCTGGGCCACTTCCTCGTCGGCGACGAAGTCGCCGAGCTCCGATTCGTCCTCGTCGCCGACCGGCTTCTCCAGCGAGACCGGCAGCTGGGAGACGCGCAGGATGTCGCGCACCTCGTCGAGTGGCCAGCGCAGCTCGGCGGCGATCTCGAAGGGCTCGGGCTCGCGGCCGAGCGACTGCACCAGCTGGCGCTCGACGTGGGTCACCCGGTTCAGCTTCTCGACCATGTGGACGGGGATGCGGATCGTCCGCGCCTTGTCGGCGATCGCCCGCGTCACTGCCTGGCGGATCCACCAGGTCGCGTAAGTGGAGAACTTGTAGCCGCGGCGGTAGTCGAACTTCTCGACCGCGCGGATCAGACCCAGAGAGCCCTCCTGGATCAGGTCGAGGAAGCTCAGCCCCCGGCCCAGGTAGCCCTTGGCGATCGAGACGACGAGCCGCAGGTTGGCCTCGACCATCTGCCGCTTGGCGACCATGTCGCCGCGCTCGATCCGTTTCGCCAGTTCGACCTCCTGCGCCGCGGTGAGCAGGTCGACCTGGCCGATCGAGCGCAGGTAGAGGCGCAGCGAGTCGAGGCTCGGTTCGACCGTCAGGTCCAGCTCGGCCTCCTTTTTCGCCGCCGCGCCGTTGCTCTCTTCGGCCCGCGCTTCCTTGTAGGCGTCGACGCCCTCCTCGGCCAGCACTTCGACGCCCTGCTCGACCAGGTGGGCGTGCAGGCCGGCGATCTGCTCCTTGGTGACCTCGACCTCCTCGAGCGTGTTGGCGATCTGCTCGAAGGTCAGGTAGCCGCGCTCGCGCCCCAGCGCAATCAATCCACGCAGCTCCTCCGGCTCCGTAAACGGCTGTGCGTCCGAGTCCTGATCCAGTCCCGCAGGGACCGTCTCCAACGGTTCGATCTCGCTGCCTCCGGTGCAACCCTGTCCCCCTGGCAGGGGAGGCCGACCCCAACGCTCCGGCCGTCGCCAAGTATAGGCAGAAGAAATCGGTTCGGTCAGGCCCGCCGGACCCCGGCCGAGATGCCCGGTCGCTTACGCTTCATAAGCCGTGGCCAGCCGCACGACGATCACACCCGCCCGCTCCGCGCCCGACGTGCAGTCGTCGGTGCCGGTGACGCAGGTCAGCCTTTCGCGCGTCGGCGTCACCGGGGTCGAGAAGGTGATCCGGGTCAAGGCCGACGGCACCGAGAACCTCTTCCACGCCAACTTCGAGTGCTTCGTCGACCTCGAGCCGCGCCAGGCGGGCGTCCACATGTCGCGCTTCGAGGAGAACGTCGGCGAGGCGATCGACGCGGTCGTGCTCGGCGAGGCCTTCCAGGCCGAGGTGCTCGCCGCCCACATCGCCCAGCGCGTGCGCGAGACCCAGCACGGGCGCCGCGCCGAGGTCTCGGTCGAGGCGCGCTACCCGGAGACCGTGGAGACGCCGGCGACCGGCCACTCCACCCAAGAGATCTACGGCCTCTTCGGCACCGCGGTCGCCTCCGAGCACGGCACCCGCACGCTGACCGGAGTGCAGGCCCAGGGCATGACCGCCTGCCCCTGCGCCCAGGAGATGGTCGCCGAGCTCGGCCGCGAACAGCTCGCCGCCGCCGGCTTCGACGCCGAGCAGGTCGAGCGGGCGATCGAGGCGGTCCCCGTCGCCACCCACAACCAGCGCGGCATCGGCACCCTCTACATCGGTTGCCCCGAGGGCGGCCAGGCTTGGATCGATGCGCCGGAGCTGATGCGCCTGGTCGAGAGCTCGATGAGCTCGGAGATCTACGAGCTGATGAAGCGCCCCGACGAGCTCGCCGTCGTTGCCAAAGCCCACGCCAACCCGCGCTTCGTCGAGGACTGCGTGCGCGAGATGATCCGCGCCGTGGTCGAGGGCTACCCCGACCTGCCGGACGAGACCTTCGTCATGGCCCGCCAGGAGAACCTGGAGACGATCCACCGCCACAACGTCGTCGCCGAGCGCTACGGCACCCTCGGCGACCTGCGCGCGGAGCTCGCCAGCGGCGAGCACACCGAGCGCCACACGACGATGCGCGAGTGGCTCGAGTCGCCGGGCGCTTAGCTCGGCTTGGTGCCCTTGGCCACCGCTCGGGCCTCGCGCTCGGCCTCGATGCGGCGGCGCAGGCCGAAGAAGTAGTCGGCGCCGCTGATCAGGGTGGCGGCGACTGCGAGGTAGACGAGGGCGTCGACCCAGGCGGGAGCGGGGTTGGCGGCGATCAGGGCGATCACGGCGGCGATCTGCAGCACTGTCTTGACCTTGCCGAGCCAGCTGGCGGCGATGACGATGCCGCGCTCGGCGGCGATCGCCCGCATCACGGTGACGGCGAACTCGCGGGCGATGATCACCATCGCCACCCAGGCTTCGAGCCGGTCGAGCGAGACCAGCGAAACGAGGGCGGCGACGATCAGCAGCTTGTCGGCGATCGGGTCCATCAGCTTGCCGAAGGTGGTGACCGCGTCGCGCGAGCGGGCGAAGTAGCCGTCGAGGCCGTCGGTCAGCGCGGCGAGGGCGAAGACAGCGGCGGCGAGAGCGTCGCCGTTGGGGGTCTCGCCGAGCAGGGCGACGACGACCACCGGCACGGCAAGGATGCGCAGCAGGGTGAGGGCGTTGGGCAGGTTGAGCGGGAACATCCCGCTCAGGCGCTTCTCGCCGGCGTCTTGGTGGCGGCGGCGAGCTCCGCGTCGCGCCTGGCGAAGTACTCCTCGCCCTCGATGCTGATGTGGGGGACGAGGCGGCCGAGCCAGCCGGGCATCCACCAGGCCCGTTTGCCGAGCAGGACCATGATCGCCGGCACCAGCAGGCAGCGGACCAGGGTCGAGTCGATCGCGATCGCGACGGCGAGGCCGACGCCGAACTCCTTGACGATCGGGTTGCCGTTGAGGACGAAGCTGGTGAAGACGCAGACCATGATCGCCGCCGCCGAGGTGATCACGCGGCCGGTGTTGGCGAGGCCTTCGATCACCGCCTCCTTCTCGTCGCCGCTCTGGCGGTAGTGCTCGCGCATCTGAGTGAGCAGGAAGACCTCGTAGTCCATCGAGAGGCCGAAGAGGATCGCGAACATCAGCAGCGGCACGAAGCTGACGATCGGGATCGGGTGGTCGAGGCCGATCAGCGAGGAGCCCCAGCCAAGCTGGAAGACGGCGGTGACGACGCCGTAGGCGGCCGCGACCGAGATCAGGTTCATCGCCGCCGCCTTGATCGGCACCAACAGCGAGCGGAAGGCGAGCAGCAGGACGAAGAAGCTGAGCGCGACGACAATGCCGATCATCAGCGGCAGCTTGTCGCCGATCTGGGTGGCGAGGTCGATGTAGCCTGCGGTCTGGCCGCCGACGTAGGACTGGGTCTTGGTCCCCTGCAGCGCCGCCGGGATCGTTTCGTCGCGCAGGTCTTCGACCAGGCTGACGGTCCCATCCGCCCAGGGCGCCGATTTGGAGATGACCGTGAAGACGGCCGCGGTGCCGGCCTTGTCGAGGGTCGGTTCGGAGACGCCGGCGACGTCGTGGGCGGCTTTGATTTTCTGCTCGAGGACGGGCAGCACCTGTTTCGCTTCCGCCGGGCTCTCGAATTCCGAGGCGATCAGGAGCGGGCCGTTGTAGCCGGGGCCGAAGCCCTGGGTGAGGCCGTCGTAGGCCTGGCGCGCGGTGGTCGACTTGGGCAGGGCGCTGATGTCGTTCTGGCCGAGCTCGAGCTGCAGCAGCGGGATCGCCAGCACGATCAGGACCGCGAGCGCGGCGAGCGCGGAGCGCCAGGGGCGGTCGGCGACGCCGCGGGCCCAGCGCCGCCAGCCGTGCGGCTCGGCGTCGTCGGGGTGCGTTTTGCCGAACTGCACGCGGAGCGAGTTGATCCGCGGGCCGAGCGCGCCGAGCATCGCCGGCAGCAGCGTCGCCGCGGCGAGGACCGCGACCACCACGGCGATCCCAGCGGTGAAGCCGAGCGTGGTGACGAGCGGGATGCCGGCGGCGGCGAGCGAGCAGAGCGCGATCACGACGGTGAAGCCGGCGAAGACGACGGCGCCGCCGGCGGTCGCGGTGGCGCGGGCGACCGACTCCTGAATCTCCATCCCGTCGGCGAGCTGCAGCTTGTGGCGGGTGACGATGAAGAGGGCGTAGTCGATGCCGACGCCGAGGCCGATCATCGTCGCCAGGGTCGAAGCGACGCTCGGCACCTGGACCACGTGCTCAAGCAGGCGAATGATCGAGAGCGAGCAGGCGAGGCCGAGGATCGCCGATGCGATCGGCAGCACCATCGCCGTCGCGGTGCCGAAGGCGAAGAGCAGGATCACGATCGCGGCGGCGATGCCGATCGCGTCGCTGGCGCCGGTGTCCGGCTTGGAGAGCTGCGAGCCGACGTAGGCGCCGATCGAGACGTTGAGGCCGGCCGCTTCCGCGGGCTTGCCCGCGTTAAGCACCGCCAGCCCCTGCGCTTCGGTCAGTTCGCTGGGCCCGACGCTGAGGACCACCGGCGAGTAGGCGACCGAGCGGTCTTTGCTGAGGAAGGCGGCGCCCTGCGGGGTGAGCGGGTCGACGGCCGAGTTGACGTCGTGCAGGGCGTTCAGCCGCGCGACCGATTCGTCGATCGCGCTCTTGTACTTCGGTGCGGTCAGCACTTCCCCGGCCTTGGCCTGGAAGACGAGCGGGTTGCTGCCGAAGGCCTGTTCGGGCAGCTTGTCTTCGAGCAGTTCGGTCGCCAGGGTCGAGCCGGTGCCCGGCAGGGTCAGGTTGTCGTTGGTCTTGCTCTCCCCCGCCTGCCCGGCGACGATGAGAGCGACCGCGGCGAGGATCCAGACGGCGATCGTCGGCCAGTGGTGCCGAGAGCAGAAGCGGCCGATCGCGTAGAGGGGCCCGGTCACGTGGGCATCATCCCCCTTGGCCAGGCGGCACGGGCGCCGCCGTGTCGCCGCTCTCGAACGCGTCGGGGACCGAGGCGGCGAGACCAATGCCAAGCAGCCGGCGCAGAGCGACCAGGTGCTGGGCGTGGCCGGCGGCCAGAGAGGCGGCGAGCATGCTCGCCGCCGACGTGCTCAGGTGGGGAGTCGCGTCCAGTGCCTCACCGAGCGCCGCGTTCTCCTCTTCGTAGGCGAGCAGCAGCGCTTCTTCGCGGCCCTTCGGGCCGGGAGGTTCGAGTTCGCCCGCTTCCGCTTCGGTTTCGCCGCCGACGCCGCGGATCGCCTTGGTGATCGCGTCGAGATGGGCCTGGTCCTGCCCGCGCAGCTGAGCGGCCACGGCGAGGGTGCCGCCGCGCAGCTGCTCCAGTCCCTGTTCATAGGCGGCCACCGTCGTCAGTTCCTGCGAGAGGACCGAGTTGAGGACTTCGGCATCGGCCGCCTTTTCGCCTTCGCTGGCCGACACGTTGCCGCTGCGACCGCAGCCGGAGACCGCGATCGCCAGGGCGATCAGAAAGGCAGCGGCGCGACCGAGGCCGCGCCGCTGACTGCTGATGGCAAATACTCGCTTCGAACCCATATGCGGGCGCGAAGCATAAGAGGAGTTCTAGCCGCTTTTGCTCGAAATTACTAGACCTACTTGGCTGCCTTGCGAGCCCGGGGCTTCTTTTTCAGGCCTTTTGCGTTCTTGGCCTCCGTCGGAATGCCTTCGAAGTTCATCAGGACCGCAGTGGCGGAGATCCCCGCCTCGCCGGACTTCGTGAGGCGCTTGGCGCTAGACGACTGGATGTCGAGGACCTTCTCCAGCGTCTCGTTGAAGAGATCGACGGTTTCATTCCAGCCTTGCTCGTCTACGACGCCTGGGGTCCAGCTGATGTGCCGGTCTTCGCGCTTGTCAAATGCCCCTGCATTAAGAGAGGTAACGACATCGTCGATAACCATCTTGATGAAGGCAGCGCTCATTCCCGGCTTGATCGAGTCCGGGAGCTTCTTCCAGTCCGCGTCGCTGAGAAAGGCTCTCGCGGTAGCTCGGTAGTAGTGCTCAACGGCCCCACGTCGAGGCTCGGTCTTGACCATCTCGATGCATTCGAAGTCCTTTAGGACTTTGACGTGGTAGCTGACCTGGCTTAGGCCCTCTTCGAGCTCCTTGGAAAGTTCGTTGGGACTCGCCATCCGCTCATTGAGGATCGCGAGGATTTCGACGCGCAGCGGATGCGCCAGAGCCTTGACCAGGCGCTGATCTACACCTCCGCTGCTGCTATTTCGTTTTGTCTTGGTCTTTGCAGCCAAAGCGGACTCCTCATTTCGTTTTCGCAACTTGAACCACTCGATCATATTGGACGCAAAGCTGAAATGACAACAAAGAAATAGGTATTTTGCAGGCCTGAAACTTATTACTGGAACTTTTTCCAGCATTGGATTGGTCTAAAGCGTCGTACCGGATGGGTCGCGACCCCCAACCGCAAGAGCTGACGATTGCGAAGGGGGTGAGGCAGGGTGAAGATCATCATCAAGACGGAGCACGTCGTGCCGTTGCTGTCAACCAGCAAGGCGCGCTAACAATGGGCTTATGCAGACGGATCGATCTTCTGGGGCCCCAGAGATCGATCCGTTTACGCAGCATGAAACCGTGGCGAGACCGTGATTCAGTTCAGGCATGGCGGAAGGAGCTGGCCAAGAGCAGGAATTTGAGCGCCTCGCAAGCGAGGTCCACTCCTGTCGGCGTTGTGCACGCCTTGTCAAGTGGCGCGAAGAGACCGCCGCTAATCCTCCGCGTCGCTATCAAGGTCAGGACTACTGGGCCCGACCGCTCGACGGTTTCGGAGACCCCTTGGCCCGGGTTGCGATCGTCGGACTTGCTCCGGCCGCCCATGGCGCTAATCGCACCGGCCGCATATTCACCGGGGACCGCTCGGGAGATTGGCTATACGCCGCGTTGCATCGTGCCGGCTACGCAAATCAACCGACCAGCCGACATCGGGGCGACGGTCTACATCTCAACGACGCTTACGTAACCGCGGTCGTGCGGTGCGCCCCTCCCGCAAACCGGCCCACTCCCATTGAGCGCGAACACTGCCTTCCCTACCTCGAGCGGGAGCTAACGATGCTGGAGAATTGCCAGACGATCATCGCCCTGGGGGGCTTCGCCTGGGACGGCACGCTCCGAGCCCTACGAGCTATGGGTGAAGACGTGCCGAAGCCAAAGCCGCGTTTTGGACACGGCGCGGAATTTGTGATTGGCCGATGGAACTTGCTGGGCTGCTACCACCCGAGCCAGCAGAACACCTTCACAGGCAGACTCACTGAGTCGATGACGGATGACGTGCTAACGCGTGCCCGCCAGCTTGCTGCTAAGTCGCATCTCGCCTAGGACCGGTCTCAAACGCCAAGATCGACATCGTGGCGGAAATCTCCGGGGCATCGCCCTTCGCCAGCCGGCTCTCCGCAGCGTCCTGGATTCGCCTCAGCTGATCGAGGGTCTGATTCATTAGACCCATGACCTCATTCCACCCTTGTGCGTCAAAGCTTCCGGGTGTCCAACTCACGTGCCGGTCGTCGCGGGCGTCGAGCATCCCCGTTGAAAGGGCTCCAACCACATCGTCAAACAACAACTGAAGCGAACTCACCGCCACATCCTCTCTTAGCGACTCTGGCATCTGCCGCCAAGCCTCATCGCTAAAAAAGACAGTCCTCTTCGCCTGAAAGAAGTGCTCCTTCACGCCGCGCCTCCGCTTGCTCGCGACGCGCTCGATGCAGCCGAATTTCTCCAGCTCTTCGATGTGGTGGTAGAAGGAGCTGACGTCGGCGCCGAGTTCCTCGCCGATTTCGGTAGCGCTGGCGATCCGTTCGTTGAGCACGGCGAGGATGTGCTCTCTGACCGGGTGGGCCAGGGCTTCGATCAAGCGGCGATCGAAGAACGTCTTCAGCTCATCCGATTCGCACAGCTCCCGCATCGACTTGCCTCGCACAGCGACCCCCTCTGACGGTTTGTATGGAAATCACGATAGATCGCTCCGTTCCGGCAAAACGGGGCCTTAATATGCGGATTTCGGCATTATTCGAAACTAATTTGAGCAATCATGCGGTCTCAAGCGTACCCATAGGAGGTGGGCACTCATGCAACGACCGCGGCTCAAGCGCACCACGCAGCGAATGGAAACGCCCAACGGCGACGTCTACCTGCTCCGCCCCAGCTCTGGCGCGGACATCCACATCGAGAACCCCGACCGCGAGGGCCGGCGCCTGCTCGCGGCCCTCGACGGCACCTGGACCGAGGAGGAGCTGGTCGAGGAGTTCGGCGCCGACGAGGTCGGCGACCTGCTCGCCCAGTTCGAGGAGCTGGGGGTGGTCGAGGACGCAGCCGACGACGACGGGATCCCCGAGGCGGTGGTCGAGCGGCTCGACCGCCAGCTGCGCTACTTCAGCGACATCACCACAGGGCCGACCGCGGCCGAGTGCCAGGAACGGCTGGCGCAGGCGCGGATCGCCGTGCTCGGCGTCGGTGGGCTCGGCGGCTGGGTTGCCCTCAACCTGGCCTGCTGTGGAATCGGCGAGATGCTGCTGCTCGATTTCGACAAGGTCGAGTTGAGCAACCTCAACCGCCAGGTCCTCTACTCCGAGGCCGATATCGGTCGCTACAAGGCCGAGGCGGCAGCCGAGCGGCTGGCCGGCTTCAACTCGGGGATCAAGCTCGAGCCGCGCGTGCAACGGCTTGACAGCGAAGCGGCGATCGCCGAGACGATCGCCGACTATGACCTTGTGATCGACGCCTGCGACTGGCCCGCGCACGACATCGAGCGCTGGATCAACTCGGCCTGCTTCGCCGCTCGCATTCCCTTCATCGCGATGAGCCACTTCCCGCCGGTGGCGCGGGTCGGGCCGCTGTACGTGCCGGGGTTGACCGGCTGCTTCTCCTGCCAGGAGATCGCCTACCGGCGCACCTTCCCGCTCTACGACATCGCCGTCGACCAGCAGCGTGGCAAAGGCTCGCCGGCGGCCACGCTCGGGCCGGCCTGCAGCATGATCGGCGGCCAGGTCGGGCTCGACATCATGCACCACATAACGGGCCTCGCCCGGCCCTCGACCCTGGGCGTCGGGCACATGTATGACCTGCGCACGATGGCGGTCGAACGGGAGCCGGTCGTGCCTGATGCGAGCTGTCCGGTCTGCGGCGCGATGCAGCCTTCCTCCGATCAGGCGGAGCGCGAGACGGCGCCGCCGGGCTAACGCGCCCTGCCGAGGGCGCGGCCGGCGATCGGGACGAAGAAGAGGGCCAGCCAGCACCAGGTCGCGAGTTCGGGGCTGAAGAGGGCGACGAGGATCGAGAGCAGGAAGATCCCGGCGATCGCCAACGCCGAGCGCTCCCCCGACCGCGCCTGCTCGGCCGAGACTTTGCTGAGGCCGGCGCGCCTGGCGTCGGCGAAGAGCAGGACGCCGGCGAGAATCACGCCGATCAGGTTGACCGCGTAGAGGATCACGGCGGCCTCCGCCCCACCGTGATCGCCGAGGATCTGGCTGCTGAACGGGATCAGCACGATCCAGGCGAGGTAGAAGAGGTTGAGCACGATCAGGCGGCCGTCGAAGCCGGTGACGTCGCCGAAGAAGCGGTGATGGACGAGCCAGAAGCGGCCGATCACGGCGAAGCTGATCGCGTAGGCGAAGAGATCCTGCCGCTCTTCGAGCAGCGCTTTGCCGAGTTCGCCGTCGGAGACCTTGGGATCGACCCCCAGCTGCAGGACCAGCAGCGTGATCGCGATCGCGAAGACGCCGTCGCTGAAGGCGACGATGCGGGAGAACTCGACCTCGTTCTCCTCGCGCTGCTTGGCCGTCTGCGCCCGCGACACGGCCCCATCATCGAGACCGGCCTCGACGGAACCCGGTGGCTCAGGGCTTCAGCACGACCTTGATCGCCCCGTCTTCCTTCTTCTGGAACATCGCGTAGGCGTTCGGCGCCTCGGCCAGCGGCAGCTGGTGGGTGGTGAGGTCGTCGACGCCGAGCGGGTCCTCGTCGCCTTCGAGCAGGGGCAGGATCTCATCGGTCCATTGGCGCACATGCGCTTGGCCCATCCGCAGCTGCAGGCCCTTGTCGAAGATTTTCATCATCGGCAGCGGGTCGAGCCGGCCGCCGTAGACACCCGAGATCGAGACCGTGCCGCCTCTGCGCACGCTGTCGATCGCGTCAAGCAGGGCGGAGAGCCGGTCGACCGCTGCCTTTTCGGTCATCTTCGCCGCCACCGCATCGGGCAGCAGGCCGGTGATCGCCTGCGCCATCTTCGCTCCTGGCGCTCCGTGAGCCTCCATCCCGACCGCGTCGATCGTGCTGTCGGGGCCGCGCCCGTCGGTCAGCTCGCGCAGCGTCGCCGCGATGTCGCCGTGCTCATCGCTGTCGATTGCCTCGATGCCGTTGCGCCGCGCCATCGCCAGCCGCTCCGGCACGTTGTCGATGCCGAAGACCTTCTCCGCTCCGTGGTGGGAGGCGATGCGGGCGCTCATCTGCCCGATCGGCCCGAGCCCGAAGACGGCGACCGAGCCGCCCTCGGGAATCGCCGCGTAATCGACCGCCTGCCAGGCGGTCGGCAGCACGTCGGAGAGGAACAGGTAGCGCTCGTCCGGGCCGTCCTCGGGCACTTTGATCGGCCCGAACTGGGCTTGCGGCACGCGCAGGAACTCGGCTTGGCCGCCCGGCACCTGCCCGTAGAGCTTGGTGTAGCCGAAGAGCGAGGCGCCCTTTTCGGTATCGCGGTTCTGGGTCGTCTCGCACTGGGCGAAGAACTGGCGCTCGCACATCCAGCAGTGACCGCAGGAGATGTTGAACGGGATCACCACCCGGTCGCCGGCTTTGATCTGCTTCACCTCCGGCCCGACCTCCTCGACGATGCCCATCGGCTCGTGGCCGAGGATGTCGCCCTCATCGATGAACATTCCCAGCACCTCGTAGAGGTGGAGGTCCGAGCCGCAAATCGCGGTCGAGGTGATGCGGACAATCGCGTCGGTCGGATCCTGGATCGATGGGTCAGGAACCTCGTCCACGCGAACGTCGCGTTTGCCGTGGAAGGTGAGCGCCTTCACGACGCCACCCCGAGCGGCACCTCAGGGCGGTCCCAGCTCTCCGCGACCCGCTCGGCTGCGCGGCGCTCCTCGGCGAGGATCTCCTCCGCGGCCGTG
>Ga0070683_100003805_pt1 | contig 12328 bp, 10 predicted proteins | sample KBSC713LmetaG_FD_64662 | JGI IMG/M metagenome (GOLD analysis project Ga0070683, IMG submission 64662) | Corn rhizosphere microbial communities from Kellogg Biological Station, Michigan, USA - KBS C7.1-3L metaG | ecosystem: Host-associated > Plants > Roots > Rhizosphere ...
GTGGTGATCGCCGCGCCGAAGTCGATCGCCGCGGTGACGGCGATCTCGCCGAGGAAGTTGCACCAGCCGACGAACCACGCCCAGGCCGCCTTGTTGCGCTTAGCCAGCGCAAACGCCCACCAGTACAGACCGCCGGCGGTCGGGTACGCGGAACAGATCTCGGCCATGGCGAGCGCGACGAGCGTCACCATGCCGCCGACGAGCAGCCAGCCCATCGTGATCGCGACCGGCCCGCCGTTGGCCATCGCGAGCCCGTAGGAGGTGATGCACCCGGCCAGGATCGAAATGATGGAGAACGAGACGGCGAAGTTCGAGAATCCTGACAGTTTTCTGCGTAATTCCTGTTTGTACCCGAGTTGCCGGAGCCTCTCCTCGTCGGCGCTGATTACCGCGTCGGCCGCCCAGGCCGGCTGATTGCGGAGACTCACGTACGCTCCTCGGCGCGGCAGGAGGGGAAGGAAATACCGCGGCCATGATGTTCTTCCGTGGCGGCGGCTCTGTCAAACCCGAGCGGAAACCTGGCGGCCGGTCAGCCGGCGCCTACAAGGAACATAAGTGCGACAGATCTTCCCTTGAATGCAGCGCAACTCACGGTAGCGTGCGAGGCTACATCCGAACCGGCGGCGGATCGGCGCAGGGGGACGGCATGGTCACTCTGGCTCTACCGGATGAGCTGTTTCTGCATGCACACGACGAATCGGGCAAGATGCTCACCCACCGGTCGAGTATCGAGATCGGGCTGCTCGGTGCCGCCCTGATCCAGATGTGGATCGCCGAACGCGTCGACCTCGTCGACGGTCTCGTCGTCGTCCGCGATCCGCGCCCGGTCGGCCATCCGCTGTGCGACCGCACGATGGAGGCGATTCTCAGCCTGTCCAACGCCCACGCGCCGCGCACCTGGGTCGGCTGGCTGAACGAGGGTGCGCTGGACCGGGTCCGGGACCGGCTGATCGACGTCGGCGTGCTGGCCCGCGGCACGTCGCGTCGGCTCGGCCTCGGCAAGGCCCGGTACCGCATCGACGAGAACGCGGTGGTGACGTCGCACGCCCGCACCCGGTACGCGGTGCTCGGTTTGGAACGGCCGGCGCCGGAGACCGCGGCCCTCTGCGGGCTGATCGCGGTGCTGCGCCTGGAGGGTGGCCTGTACGTCAACCTGTCCGCGGCCGACGTGCTCAACCGGCTGGAGATGATCGGCCGGAACACGCCACGCGAGGTCAGGGAGATGATCGCCGCCGTCGACGCCGCGTCCGCGTCGGCAAGCGTGTCGATGTATCGGTAACGTTGGGGCGCCGATCCTGCCGACGTGGCGGCTACACGTCGGCAGGATCGGCGTTCACCGGTCCGTGGTGTGGGCGGGCGCCGCCCGCCCACACCGGTACCGATGGATGCGGATCCGAGCACCGAGGAGCGTTGTCGTCAGGCCTTCAGGCCCCACTCCTCGATGTTGTAGGTCGGTCCCGCACTGGTCGGGTTGTTGCGCACGTTCACGAAGTCCGAGTAGACCGCGAGGAACACGGCCTTCTGGAACAGCGGCAGGTTGTAGGCGTCCTTGACCATCAGCTCGTCCATCTGGTTGAACAGGTCGCGCGCCTTGTCCATGTCGAACTCCTTGATCGCCTGCTCGACCAGCGCGTCGGCCTCCTTGTTGGACCAGTGGCCGTAGTTGCCGCCGCCGCCGGTGGTGAACAGGTCCTTCTTGTCCGACAGGAACGGCGTGCCCACCCAGCCGAAGATGATCAGGTCGAAGTCGCCCGTGCTCAGCGTGTTGCCGAGCTTGTCGGTCGGCTCGATCTTCATCTCGATGCCGATCTTCGCCAGGCTCGCCTGGACCAGTTCGGCGGTCTGCTGGCGCAGCTGGTTGCCGGTCGTGTACCGGAACCGCAGCGGGCCGACGGCGTCACCGGACGGGGTGGTCAGCTTGTTGCCGTTGAGCTTGTAGCCGGCGTCGGTGAGGATCTTCTTCGCCTTCTCGACGTCGCCGCTGCCCTGTCCGGACGCGGTCACGTTGTCCTTGAAGCCGGCCGTGCCGGGCATGAAGATGTGGTTGTTCAGCGGCGCCGCGTTCTTGAAGAACGTCCCGACGGTGTGATCGATGATCGCCTTGCGGTCGATCACGGTGAAGATCGCCTGGCGCAGCGGCGTGTCCTTCAACCACTTGTTCTCGAGGTTGAGGTCGATGTGCTCCCAGTTCGGGCCCTTGCTCAGGTTGAAGTTCACCCCGGGCAGGTTCGCGACCTGCGCGACCAGGTCGGCGTTGGGCTGCGACGTGAGTGCGAGGACCTCCTTGTTGCGCAGCGCGGCGGCGTGCTGCGCCTGGTCCTCGAGGATCCGGAAGACGACCTTCTCCAGGGAGGGCTTCGTCTTGCCGTACCACTTCGGGTTGGGCACCAGCGTCACCGAGACGTCAGGAACCTGTTCCGAGATCTTGTACGGGCCACCGGACCAGGTCGGCGGCTTCTCCTTGAACGCGTCGAACGCGGCCTTGAGGCCGGCCGGCGTGTTCAGGTCGCCCGCCTGCGCCGCGACGTGCGCCGGGTACAGGAACGGGAACAGGCTCATGTAGTCCGGGTACGGGCTCTTGAACGTGACGGTGACTGTCTTGTCTTCGTCCGAACCCACGACCGAGGACATGACGTCGTAACCGGCCGACGCGGCCGGCGTGCAGTCCGGGCAGTCGGTCAGGTTGTTGGACTTCCAGAAGTAGATGAAGTCCTTGGCCGAGATCGGCGTCCCGTCGTCCCAGACCGCCTCCTTGCGGATCTTGAACACCAGCGTCATCGGGTCCTTGCTGGTGAGCTTCGGCTCCTCGGAGAACAGGTCGGGGTTCCACCGCACCGACGAGTCCGGGTCGGTGATGAACGGCACCGGCAGCAGGCCGGTCATGACCTGCGCGGTCTCGAACGTCGAGCCGTCCGTGTCGAACACGTTCCAGTTCGGGAGCTTCTTCTCGATCGCTATCGTGAACGTGCCGCCCTGCTTGGTCGGGCCGCTGTTGCAGGTGTTGGGCTTCGCGTCGCACTCGGCGAAGCCCGGCGAGTACTGACTCGGTGCTGCCTTGTTTCCGGATCCACAGGCGGCCGTGGCTAGCAACGCGACCAGGCCGGCCGCCACCACCTTTACGGTGACGCGCATGGGCACTCCTTGAAGTAGCTGGTAGCAGCCAGCGTCGAGGGGTCGCGTCGGCGGTAACAACGACTTTCAGCGCTGGCTGAAACCGCGCCCCGAACGCGACTGAGCCGTGCCCTATTCGTGATGCATCCTTTTCCGCCTCTCGTGAATCCCTTATCTAGAAGGACTTCTGCGTCGTCCACAGTGGACAACAGAGGTGGGGCGATGCTGCGTCTGCAGTTCTCGGCGAGCGATCTGGCGAGGGTGCGCCTGCGCGGCACCCTCGGCCCGCTCCCGGAGACGCTGCTGGCGCTGCGCGCGCTGCGCTCCTCGCGCGACGCCGGCCCGCTCGCCGAGTGGCGCCGCCGGGTCCTGTCCCGCCTGCCGCCGGCCGCCTCCATGGCCCGGCTGCTGCCGCCGGGCTGGACCGCCGCCGACGTGTTCGCGCTCGTCGGCCCCGCGGCGACCGTCGAGCAGGGGCTGGCGGCGCTGCGGCGCGGTTCGCCCTTCGATCCAGGCGCGGCGTCCGCGCCGGTCGAGGTCGGTGGCGCGGGTACCGGTCCGATTTCCGACCCGGAACCGGCGGGACGCGCGCCGGCCGGCCGGTTGCTGGCCAGCCGGGCCGGGACGCGGCCGGGCGGGCTGGACCGGTTGGCGGCGCTGCTCGCCGTCAGCTACGAGTTGGGCGTCGCGCCGCACTGGCCGGCGATGCGCGCGCACCTCGACGCGGAACGCGCCACCCGGGCCCGCATCCTCGCCGACGGCGGCATCGACAGGCTGTTCGCCACGCTCCATCCGGCGCTGCGCTGGCGGCCGCCGGTGCTGGAACTGCCGGCCCTGCCGCGGCCCGAGTCGGGTGGCGTCATCGAGTGCCGGCTCGCCGGCCGCGGCCTCGACGTCGTCCCGTCGGTGTTCTGCCGCGACACGCCGGAGGCCTACCTGCCGGCCGACGGCGGCCCCGGTGTGTTGATCTACCCGGTTCCCGACCATGCGACGGTCCTGCGCGAACCGGCCGACGAGGTGCCCGACGGCCTCGCCGGGCGGGCCGGCCAGTCCGGCCTCGCCGGCCTGCTGGGCCCGACCCGGGCGGCGGTGCTGGCGGCGCTCGCCGGCGGCAGCACGACGGGCGAGGTGGCGCGGCGGCTGCGGATCAGCCCGGCCGGGGCGAGCCAGCACGCGACGGTGCTCCGGCGGGCCGGCCTGATCCTGAGCACCAGGCGCGGCAACAACGTGCTGCACACGCTGACGCCGCTCGGCACGGCCCTGCTGGACGGTTGGCTCGCCAGCTAGCCCTCAGGTGTCGGCGCGCGGCTGGAACCCGCCGATGAGCTGGTTGAAGTAGCTGGTTCGCGCGCCGACGTCGTAGTCGGGCAGCGAGACGCTGATCGCGTAGCAGATGCCCCTGTCGACGAACCAGCGGCTGACCGTTCGCATCGGCCCGGGATCGGTGTAGGTGTACTCCCACTGGACGCCACCGGCGAAATAGTCGACGGCCCGCAGCTCGACGTTCTTGTAGTTCTGCGGCGGGTTGTCGGTCCCGGCGCTCCACGCCTGGTCCATGGCCCTCGCCGCCGCGATCGCGCCGCCGTTCGGCACGGGCCAGCGCTTCATGGTGAGCACCTTCGGGCCGTCGGGCTCGTGCAGGCGGGTCGTCGGGCCGTCGCGCTCGATCTTCCACCCGAGCGGGGCCACCATCCGGAAGCGACCGGGCTCCTCGTAGTAGGTCCAGCCGGGGTAGGGGGCGATGCGGTCGGTCGGCAGCGCCGCGCTCGAGGTCACCAGGGCGGTCGGCTCGGCGGTCGGGCTCGGCCGGGCGGCCGCCGCGGTGCTCGACGCGCCGGCGTTCGGCTTGTCGGGGTCCGCCGAGTCGCGGTTCACGATCAGCATCGTCGCCCCGCCGAGCGCGACAGCGAGCAGCACGGCGGCCGTCGCGATCAGCCAGCCGCGGCGGCTCGGGCCGCGCGGTCCCGGCTCGGGTGCCAGGGTGGCGGGCTGGCTCACGCCGGTCGGCGGCGGTTCGGGCAGCGAGTACGACGCGATCGGGACCACCGACCCGCCATCGCCGTTCTGGCCGTTCTGGCTGTTCTGGCTGTTCTGGCCGTTCTGGCCGTTCTGGCCGTTTTCGCCGGCCGGGGCGGGGCGCTGGCGGGGCAGCCGGCGGGGCTTGCCGCGAGCGTCGCTGTCGACGATCCGTTCCAGATACCGCTCGACCTCGCTGGCGCGCAGCCGGGCGCGCGGGTCCTTGCGCAGCAGGCCGGTGATGACCTGCTTGAGCGCGCCTGCGTGGGCCGGGGCGGGCGGCTTCTCGGTGGCCAGCGCGGTGAGCGAGGCCATGGCCGTCGAGCGGGCGTACGGCGAGGCGCCCTCGACGGCGGCGTACAGCGTCGCGCCCAGCGACCAGAGGTCGGCCTCAACGGAGGAGACCCCGTGCTTGGCCCGTTCGGGGGCCACGTACTCCGGCGATCCCCACACCAGGCCGGGCCGGGTGACCGAGCCCTCCCCGCCCTCGAAGGTCGCCAGGCCGAAGTCGGTGAGGACCACCCGGCCGTCCTCGGCGATCAGCACGTTGCCCGGCTTCACGTCGCGGTGCAGTACCCCGGCCGAGTGGGCCGCGTCCAGCGCCCGCAGGATCGCGAGGCCGATGGCCGCCGCCCGCGGCCCGGCGACCGGCCCCTCCTCCACGAGGATGGTCTGCAGGCTCTGCGACTTGACGTACTCCATGACGATCCACGGCCGGTCGTCGACGCCGAGGACGTCGTAGATCTGGACGACGTTCGGGTGGCTGAGCCGCGCCGCCGTGCGAGCCTCGCGCAGCGTGCGGATGCGCAGCTCCTCGCGCTCCGCCGCCGAGAGGTCGATCGGAATGTTGACCTCTTTGATTGCGACGTCGCGGTGCAGCACCTCGTCCCGCGCCAGCCACACCCGGCCCATGCCGCCATTGCCAAGCGGCTCTAGCAGGCGGTACCGCCCGGCGAGGAGGGCCGGCGACATAGTCATCACAAACACTGTATGACCTGCGCCGGTAGGTGCGCATGACCCCTGTCGGGGTTCGTGGACGGATACAGGTGAACGCGCCGAAAGTCGGATTAGCCGGAATAGGGTCAGACACTGGTGCGCGGGTAGGCCGGGCGCAACGGCAGCCGCGGCGTCGGCACCGCCCCGTGGTTCGGGCATATCGCCGGCTGCGGGTGGTTGTGCGCACCGGGATGGGCGTTGGCCGGCCCGTGCGAGCCGCGGCCGTGCTGCTGCGGCAGCCGGGGCGACGGGCGCGGCGCCGGCCGGGCCAGCACCGGGCGGCCGGTGCTGGCCAGGGTGGCCGCTTCGGCGTCGAGGTAGAAGTTCGGCCGCAGGTCGAACTCCTCGTAGTAACGGTGGAAGACGGGCGTCGCGCCGCCCGAGATCGGCGGGACGATCCACGTCCAATCGGCCGGTACCGGCCGGCCGGCGCGCTCCTCCCGGGTGCAGTGGCTGATGAAGTGCCTGGACTCCGTGTGGTGGTCGCTGATCCGGGCGCCGGCCCGGTCGAACGACCACAGCACCGCCCGGTTCAGCTCGACGAGGGCCCGGTCCCGCCACAGTGAGCGCTCGGTCGACGTGTCCAGGCCCATCGCCTTGGCCACGATCGGCACCATGTTGAACCGGTCGGGGTCGGCCAGGTTGCGGGCGCCGATTTCGGTGCCCAGGTACCAGCCGTTGAACGGCGCCAGCGGATAGTCGACGCCGCCGATCGTCAGCCGCATGTTCGAGATCGCCGGCACCGCGTGCCAGCGCAGCCCGAGGTCGGCGAACCAGGGCAGCTCGGGGTGGACCAGCGGCACCTCCCAGACCGCCGCGTCGGGCAGCTCGAAGACGCGCACGCCGTCGGCCGGGGTCTGCACCACCACCGGCAGGACGTCGAACGCCTCGCCCTTGCCCCGCCAGCCGCGCTCCACCACGGCGGTGGTGAAGTCGACGTAGCGCGGGTCGCCGAGCACCGTCCCGTCGGCGCGGACGTAGCCCGCGTACCGGACCAACTGCTCGTTCCAGACGCGGGCGAACGGGCGTCCGGGCGCGGCCGGGCCGAAGATGCTGATCACCGGGCGGATCGCCCGGCGATTACGGTCGCCGGCGACGCGCAGGTGCTCCACGAGCTCGGTGAAGATCTGGTCGGCCGCGGTCACGTGCCGGCAGTCGCGCACCACGAGGCTGTGCCAGTACAGCCGGCCGATGCAGCGGCTCGAGTTGCGCCAGGCCAGCTTCGCGCCGTAGGTCAACTCCGTCGACGTGTGGGTGTACGTGCCGGTGGCCGCCACCTCCGCCTCGACCTCGGCGATCCGGTGGGCGACCGGGCCGAGGCCCGGGTTGTCGGCATGTACCTGCCGGAGAAACTCGGCGGCCTCGGCGGTGTTGACCGGGGCGTCCGGCCGCCAGGGCATCGTGGGCGCATCGCGGTATCCGGGGACGGGCACGGAGCGGATTTTGAGCCGCGCCGGATCGCAAAGATCGCACGGGCTGTCCGACGGGGGTTGGCGTTCCCCCGGCCCGGGTAACCCGGCCGCGCAGGGTCGTTATCGTGGGCACGTGCCGAAGGGAGGGCGCGGTGGCTGACCCCGCGACCGTCGATGATCTCGAGCCGGGCGACCACGCCTGCCTCACCTTCTCCGACGCCGACGAGCGGCTCGACATCGTCGCCGCCTTCGTGCGCGACGGGCTGGACCGCGGCGACAAGGTCGTGTGCCTCACCGACACGCTGCCGCCCGACGACCTGTCGGCGGAGCTGTCCGAGCGCGGGTTGCCGGTGGCGTCCACCATGTGCAGCGGCCAGCTCGAACTGGTACCGAGCGTGTCGGCGTACATCGCCGGGGGCACGTTCGACCCCGAGCAGGTGATCAGCGGGCTGCGCAGCCGGATCGACGGCGCGCTCGCTGCCGGCTACCCGGGCCTGCGGATCTCGGCCGACATGGTGTGGGCGCTGCGCCCGGTCAGCGGGCTGGAGCAGTTGCTGACCTTCGAGGTGCAGTTCAGCGAGCTGCTCGCCACCCGCCGGGCGCTCGCGGTGTGCCAGTACGACAGGGAGGGCTTCGACGCCGTCTCGCTGGCCGGCGCCGCGTCGGTGCACTCGCGCGGCGTCGCCGCGGTCACCTACCACAGCGACGCCGTGCTGCGGATCTGCCGGCAGCACATCCCGCCCGGGGTGCGGATCGCCGGCGAGCTCGACTACCGCGGCCTCGACGCGCTGATCAGGGCGCTGGCCGAGGGCGTTCGGCTGGACCAGGCCCTGTTCCTCAACCTCTCCCAGCTCCGCTTCATCGACGTCGCCGCGGCCGGCGTGGTCCTGCAGACCGCCCTCGGTCTCACCGGCGGACGGTTCATGACTGTCGTATGCCAGCCCGCGGTCGGCAAGGTGCTGCGCGCCCTCGGTGGTGATGAGCTACCCGCACTCAAGCTGGTCATCCGTGATGTCGGCTAGCTGGCAGAGGCAGAACGACGGCAGTTCGTCGGGCCGCGCGCCCGACGGGATGCAGCAGCGGTTCGAGGCGGGCACCCTGGTGTCGTTGCGGTCGGCGGTCGCCGCGCACGGCAGCGCGCTGGGCCTGGCCGACGGCCGGGTCGAAGACCTGGTGCTGGTGGCGCACGAGCTGGCCACCAACGCGGTGCGCCACGGCGGCGGCGCCGGGCGGTTGCGCCTGTGGCGGGTGGACGGCTCGGTGTTCTGCGAGGTGACCGACGCGGGCGCGGGCTTCGTGTTCCCATCTCCCGACCGGTTGCGCCGCCCCGACCTGGGGGCGTCCGGTGGACGTGGTCTGTGGATCGTGGCCCGGCTGGTCGACCACATGCGGGTGGACTCTGGCAATGCCGGCACCGTCGCCCTGGTGGAGATCCGCCTCTAGCCGCAATGCCGCTGAGTTAAGCGTTCGCGGAGATCTTGGAGTCCCGTCGCCCCTATGACGGCCACGAGACTCCAAGATCTCGAAACCGTCGAGGAGAACGGAGTGGACGTCCAAGATCGCGGACAGGGGAGGCGGGCACACTGGACCGGTGAGCGAGCGGTGAGGAGGGCGTGCGCGGGGATCGCCGGAGCCTGCGCGGTGTTCGCCGCGGTGGCGATCGGGATCGCTACCGCGGCGACGGGGACCGTCTACGGGTACGTGAGCGAGGCCGGTGCGCCCGGCGCACCGCTGCGCGGCCTGTACCGCGCCGGCGTGTACGGCGTCGCCATCGCGCTCGCCTTCTTCGCCGCCGCGATCATCGCCCTCGTGCGCGAGGAGGACCGGCGCGGCACGCTACTGCGCAGCGCGGCGCCGGGCAGCCCCAGCCGCTGGGCGGGGGTCAGCCGCTGGGCGGTCGGCCCCGCCGGCGTGGCGCTCGCGTTCGCCGCGGCTGCCCCGCTCGCCGCGACCTCGGGAGCGGTGTCGTGCACGCCGGGCTGCCCGCTGCCACCGTTCGAGAGCCCGAGCCAGAGCGACATCGTGCACGCGCTGGCCAGCATCGGCGGGTTCGGGCTGGCGACGGGCGCGATGCTGCTGCTCGCTATCGGCGAGGCCGGAGCGGTGGGTTCGAGCGGCCCTGCCGGCGCCACGGCCGAGGCCGCCGGCGCCACGGCCGAGGCCGTGCGGACGCGCGACCCGCTACGGGCCGCCAGCCGGGTGAGCGCCGGCCTGCTGGTGCCGCTCCTCGCCATCACCGGCCTGGTGATGCTCGTCACCGGGCGCGGCCTGCTCGCCGGCCTGCTGGAACGCGCCGCTCTCGGCGTCGCCCTGGGGTGGCTCGTGACCGCGGCCGTGACCGTGACGATCAGGCGCCCGCCCGACGGCGCCGCGGCCGGCCGCCTGTCGACGGCCATCCGCCGGCGGACCTGAGCCAGCGTGACCCAGCCGATCGCGACCCCCGGCAGCCCGAACAGCAGCGTGGTGAAGACGTTCGAGCTGCCGAACACCGCGGTTCCGACGCCCTTCGCCACGAGGCCGAGCGTCACGTAGCCGGCACCCCACATCGCGGAGCCGACGGCGGAGTAGCCGAGGAAGCGGCGGTACGGCATGCGCAGGCTGCCGGCCGCGATCGGGACGATCGTGTTGAAGACCGGCAGGAACGGCGCGGCCAGCACGACCCGGCCCCCACCGCGGGCCACCAGGTCTTCGGCGCGGGCCCACCGCTCGGCCCCGATCCGCCGCCCGAGCCAGCTGCGCCGCAGCGGCCCGGCCAGGAACCGGCCGACGGTGAACGTGATCGTCCAGCCGGCGAGCGTGCCGCACACGACCGCCAGCACGACGGCCGTGGCGGCGAGCGGGCCACGGGTGGCGACCGCCGCGAGCACAGCGACGTCGGCCGGGATCAGAACGCCCAGCACCGGAATGGAATCGAGCACGAGGACGAAGCCGACGAACACGCTGACGAGTGCGGTCGACAGCTCTTGCGCTGACCCGATCAACCCGTCCATCTCGATGCCTTCCCCCTGTGCCGCCCCGTCCCGGCGACCCTTCAAGCACGCTATGGAACGCGGCCGCGAAGGGCATCCGGGTTTCACCCCCGGACCGGGCCGGGGGATTCCCCCGACTGGCCGCCGCTCACGCTGCGGCCCATCGGTTCAGCTTCCGCCCATGATCCTGAGAATCGGCTGAGGTGTGGCTGCGGGCACACGTAACCTGCGCCACACACAAGGCATAGCAGGGGGGTATGACAAGACGTGGCTACGGGCGAGCCTCGTGTCCGGGCCGGCCGCGCGTCCGGCGCCGTTCCTTCAGCTCGGCCTCGTACAGGTGCCGCCGGCCGCCGGCAAGCGTATCGCGGGCATCCCGCTCGAGCTGCCGAAACTCGGCGTAGTAACCGTCGTCGTACTCCTCGACGAGCTGGAATGTCCAGCGGCCGCCGATGACGTTGCGGCCGATGAGGTCGGTGGTGAGCCGGTCGGCGATCGCGTCGTGGCCGGCCGCCCGGAACAGCTCCACCGCGTCGTCGAGAAGGAAGTCGGCCTTGCCGGTCAGCTGATGCATCGAGTAGAGGTGCCCGCGCACCCGCTCGACCGTCTCCAGCGCCTCGCTCAGCTTGCCCAGCGCCTCGACGGTCTCGTCGGTGACGCCGGCGGGCCGGCAGTGGGCGGGCGTTGGTCGATCGTCGCTGGGCATGGCCGGGTCTTACCCGGTGACCACGTACCAGACACCCGCCGCGGCGAGCAACACTCCCAGGGTCAGCACCAGGACCAGGGTGAGGCGGTGACGGGCCCACCAGGAGGCCGGCTGCTCACCCGTCGGCTCCGGCGCCGGCCGCTCCACCCCACCCGGCGCGGCCCGGGCCGGCCGCGGCCGCGGGCTCGGCCGCTCCTCCGCCGGTGCGTTTGCCCGGTGCGCGACGGCCACCTGGGGGTCGCTGTCGTCGACGGCCACGATGTCGGCAACGATCGCCGTGATGTTGTCCGGGCCGCCGGCCCGCAGAGCCAGGTCGATCAGGCGCTCGGCGCACGCGTCCGCGTCGCGGTAGTCGCGCAGCACGTCGCCCATCGTGGCCATGCTGACGACGTTGCTGAGGCCGTCGCTGCACAGCAGGTACCGGTCGCCCTTGATCGCCTCGCGCACGGAGTAGTTCGGCTCGATCGGCTCGCCCTGCAGCACCTGCGTCACCAGCGAGCGGTGCGGGTGGTGGCTGGCCTCCTCGGCGGTGATCGCGCCCTCGTCGACGAGCATCTGGACGTACGTGTGGTCCTTCGTCACCTGCCGCAGCCGGCCGTCGCGCAACAGGTAGGCACGGGAGTCGCCGATGTGCACCATGGCGATCGCCCGTCCCGAGATCAGCAGCGCGGTCAGCGTGGTGCCCATGCCGCGCAGCTCCGGGTTCGCGTCGACGCCCTCCCGCAGCTCCTCGTTCGCCGCCACGACCGTCTGGTCGAGAGCGTCGATCATGGCGGCGGTCGGAACGTCCTGGTCCAGCTCGGACAGCTTGGTGATGACGACGCTGCTCGCCAGGTCACCGGCCGCCATGCCGCCCATGCCGTCGGCGACGGCGAGCAGCCGCGAGCCGGCGTACACCGAGTCCTGATTGGTCTCGCGGACCAGACCGGGATCGGTGCGGACCGCATACCGCAGCGTCAACGCTGACATGACCAGGGCACCCCTCGAACAACACTCCCGCAAAGCCCAGTGGTGGAGTGAGCCTACTGACTCCGTGCCGGTGCGGCGAGGCGGCGGCTCCCCACGTCCAATTTCCAAGGCCTGGACCGCGACGTCGCCGCCGGCCGCCGGCGGCGCCA
>Ga0070683_100003808_pt1 | contig 12323 bp, 13 predicted proteins | sample KBSC713LmetaG_FD_64662 | JGI IMG/M metagenome (GOLD analysis project Ga0070683, IMG submission 64662) | Corn rhizosphere microbial communities from Kellogg Biological Station, Michigan, USA - KBS C7.1-3L metaG | ecosystem: Host-associated > Plants > Roots > Rhizosphere ...
CGTCGAGACGTTGCCGGCCGGATCCTGGGCGCCGAGCCGGAGCACGTAGCTCCCCGGACGGACCGGCTTCCCGTCGATCCTGCCGTTCCACTTCACGGTCCCGACCGGAAGCTGACTGCGTGTGAAGACGACCCGCCGGGGCCCCACGAAGAGCAGTGCATGGGCGCGCTCGGAGAGCGAGTAGCGGACGACGACGCTGTCGCGGCGGCCGTCGCCGTCCGGCGAGATCTCCCGCGGTGCGACCGAGCGCACGGTCACGGCCGGCGCTGTCGTGTCGACCCGCATCTCGTTCGGCAGGTCGATCGTCCGGTGCTGGTCGGTCAGGTGGACGCGCGGCTTGTAGACGCCCTCCGCGACGAAACGGCCCCGGTCGTCGCGGCCGTTCCAGGTGTAGGTGACCGTCCCGCGGCGCAGCCGCCTGCCGGGCACCAGCGTCCGGACGACGTTTCCGCCGCCGTCGACGATCTGGAGCCGCACGCGGTCCGGCTTGCGCAACCTGAACTGGATCACGGCGACGCGCGTCGGGCAGTCGCACTCGGGCGAGAAGACCTTCTGGATCCGCGGCGCCGTGATCGGGCTCGGCCGTGTCTTCAGGCCTTGCGTGACCGCGAACGCAGCCGCCGTCCCGCCCAGCAACGCGACGACGAGCAAGGTCGAGAGGAACCGGGGCACGGCCCCGGAACTCTACGGCGCGGAGATTTCCCCGGCAGGGACGAGCAGCTTCTTTCCCTCGGCGCGCAGACGCCGCCGCGTGCGGACGACGATCGCGGCCCCGACGGCGACGGAGACGCCGATCGCGACCGCCAGATAGACGTTCGGGATCTGCACGAGCTTCAACCCGCTGATCGCCAGCACGTCGGCGAGTGCGAGCCGCAGCCACGCCTCGGGGATGCGGACGGAGTAGTGGCTGCCGATCAGGACACCGGGAACCGAGCCGATCAGCAGCCAGCCGACGGCGTGCAGGTCGACGTTCCCGGCGATGAAGTGGCCGAGGCCGGCGACGTAGAGGAGCGCAGCCGCGTGGAGGATGTCGGTGCCGACCACCTTGTGGGCGCTGAGCGAGAACACGAACAGCATGGTCAGGCCGAAGAACACGCCGCTCCCGACCGAGGTCAGCCCGACGATGAACCCGCCGACGATGCCGATCGCAACCGCGGCGAAGCGGTCACGCCACACCATCTCGAACGGATCGACGACGTCCACCTTGCCCTTCACGAAGCTCTTGAGCACCAGCCCCGCCGCGCCGAGCAGGAGCGCGCTGCCGAGGATGTAGCCCATCACCTCGGTGGCGCGGTCCCCGTAGGCGTGCGTGAGCCGCGTCCCGACTGCGACGCCGAGCAGCGAGAACGGCGCACTGCCGAGGAACATCCAGCCGGAGAGCTGGTGGTGCACCGTGCCCAGCCGCCGGTGCCGGATCGCCCCGACCGTCTTGAAGATCGCGCCGTGGAGGATGTCCGTCCCCACCGCCAGCGTCGGCGTGAACCCGAAGACGATCACCAGGATCGGCGTCATCAGGGAGCCGCCGCCCATACCGGTCATGCCGACCAGCGCACCGATCAGGAGGCCGGTGAGGACGAACTGCCAGGTCATGTCGCGCTACTGCCTGTACGCCTCGATCAGCACCTCTGCCACCTCCGGGCGGGAGAACTCGACCGGGGGCAGCTCGCCGTTGCCGAGCATCTCGCGCACCTTCGTCCCGGACAGGAAGACGTGGTCGTCGGACGGATGCGGGCATGTCTTGGCGCTCGCCATCGACCCGCACGTCCTGCACCAGAAGGAATGCTCGAAGAACATCGGCTCGACGTCGAGCTCGTGCGGCTCGAACTCGTCGAAGATCAGCTGCGCGTCGTAGGTGCCGTAGTAGCTGCCGACGCCTGCGTGGTCGCGGCCGACGATGAAGTGCGAGCAGCCGTAGTTCTTGCGGCAGATCGCGTGCCAGATCGCCTCACGCGGTCCGGCGTACCGCATCGCCGCGGGGAAGGCGGAGACGAGCACGCGGTCGGCGGGGTAGTAGTTCCTGACGAGCACGCCGTAGCACTCGACCCGGGTGGCGGCCGGCACGTCGTCCGACTTGGTGTCGCCGACCAGCGGGTGGATGAGCAGACCGTCGACGGTTTCGAGTGCGACCTTCGTCAGATATTCGTGCGCACGATGAATCGGGTTGCGGGTCTGGAAGCCGACGACCCGCTTCCAGCCGCGCTCGGCGAAGATCGCCCGCGTCTCGGCCGGGTCCTTCGCCAGCTCGGGGAACTGCGGCACCTGCCGCTGGAAGACCGTGACCTTGCCCGCGAGGTACTGCGGCTTCTGCCCGTACAGCCGCTCGACGCCGGGGTGCGCCGTGTCGGTCGTGCGGTAGGCCAGCTCGGCCTCGCGCTCCGTGTCGTAGTCGTAGACGTCCTCGACCTCGAGGACCGCCACGGGTTTACCCGCCTCGTCGGCGAGCGCGACGCGGTCGCCCTGGGGAGGCCCGTCGACGGCCAGGCAGACCGGGAGCGACCACGGGAGGCCGTTGGCGAGCCGCATGCCCTCCAGCACCGACTCGTAGTCGTCGCGGCCCATGAAGCCCTCGAGCGGCGACAGCGCACCCGAGGCGAGCATGTCGAGGTCGGACAGCTCGCGCGAGGTCAGCTCGATCGTCGTCAGCGAGGCGAGGTCGTCGGGCGCCGGCCCGGTGCGGTCGACGAGCTCGCCACCGTGCGGCTTGATCAGCCGTTCCGACGTCGCGGTCACGGCGCTCACGCCGTCACCTGCGCCGGGATCAGGCCGAGCTCCTCGAGCTTCGCGATCACGACCTCGGCCGACTCCTCGGGCGTCCTGCCCTCGGTCTCGACGACGATCTCGGGGCTCTCGGGCGCCTCGTACGGGTCGTCGACGCCGGTGAAGCCCTTGATCTCGCCGGCGAATGCCTTCGCGTAGAGCCCGTTGACGTCGCGCCGGGCGCACTCGTCGAGCGACGTGGCGATGTAGACCTCGACGAAGCGGCCGAACTCTTCGACCAGCTCGCGGGCCTTCGCGCGGGTCTTGCGGTACGGCGAGATCGCGGCGGCGATCACGGCGCCGCCCTGGCGCGTGAGCCGCGAGGCGACCCAGCCGATGCGCTCGATGTTGGTGTCCCGATCCTCCTTCGAGAAGCCGAGACCCTTGGAGAGATGCTGGCGCACCGAGTCGCCGTCGAGGTACTCGACGATCAGGCCGCGGCGATCGAGCTCGGGGCCGATCACGTGCGCGATCGTCGACTTGCCCGAGCCGGACAGGCCGGTGAACCAGAGGGTGAAGCCGCCCTCGCGCACCCGGTCGGACTCGGGGTGCTCGTGGGCGTGGATGTTCTCGGTCATTCCGTTCCTTTCATAGGTACGTGGATGCCGCACTCGAGCTTGTCGGAGCCGGCCCAGCGGCCTGCGCGCTCCTCTTCCTCCGGGCTCGTCGGGCGGGTGCACGGGATGCAGCCGATCGAGCGGTACCCGGTCTCGTGCAGCGGGTTGTAGGGAATCTCGTTGACGTGGATGTACGCCCAGACGCGCTTCTCGTCCCAATCCGCGAGCGGGTGGAACTTCCAGACGCCGTAACGCTCGGACCACTCGACCTTCTGCGTGCCGGCGCGGCTCGGGGACTGGTCGCGGCGGATGCCCGACGCCCAGGCGTCGTAGGGCTCGAGCGCGCGCACGAGCGGCTCGACCTTGCGGATCTCGCAGCAGCGGTCCGGGTCGCGCTCCCAGAGATTGGGGCCTTCGCGGCGGTGCTGCTCGGCGACGGTGATCACCTCCGGCCGAACGAGGTTCAGGCCATAGCGCTCGACCAGCCGCTCGCGCGTCTCGTAGCTCTCGCGGAAGAAGAGCTGCGTGTCGAGCTCGACGACGTCGATCGGCAACCCGAGCTCCGAGACCATGTGGACGAGCACCGACGACTGCTTCTGCCATGAGCAGGTCAGGCAGAACCGGTCACCGAACTGCTCGTAGCCCCAGACGAGCAGGTCCTCGGCCGAGATGGTCTCCTCAGGAAGGAGCAGGCTCGGCGTCGCCAAGCAGAACCTCCCTCAGCGTGTCGCCTCGAAGGCCGAGGCGGAGCGTCTCGAGCGGGATCACTTCGTCGGGCGGGATGTTGCCGAGGTTGACCTCGGGGCCGAAGTGCTTGACGAACCAGGCCTGGCTCGACTTCGTGGGCGCCTCCCAGATCAGGTCGTGGACGTCGATCGAGTGCGCGATCTCGTCGACGAGACCGGTGCGCATCTCGCCGCTCGGGCGGAAGATGCCGGCCGTGCCGCCCTCGCGCGACTCGGTGATCACCTTCCAGGCGCCGGCGGCCAGCTCCTCCTGGATCCACTGCACCCACTCGTACGGGGCGAAGACGACCTCGGAGTCCTTGGAGCCGACCTCGGAGAGGACGGTGAAGTCCCGGGAGAAGTCGGCGATCAGCTCGAGCTTGCGCTCGCGGGGGATCTCGACCGTGCCGTCGGAGATCTCGACGTGCGTGATCCCGCGCTTGCGCAGCCAGCGCTTGTACTCGTCGAGCTTGTCGCGCGCGTAGACGACCTCGAAGAAGGTGCCGCCGATGACGACCGGCTTGCCGCGCAGCACCTCGAGCTTGCGCTCGAGGTTGCCGGTCACCCAGGCGGTGCCCCACCCGAGCTTGACGATGTCGATGTACTGGCCCGCGGTTTCGAGCACGTCCTCCCACGCGCGCGGGCCGAGGCCCTTGTCGAGGACGTGGGTCAGGCCGCCGTCGCGTTCGACGCCGAGGTCAAAGTCGGGCATAGAGCTCCTTCAGCTTCTCCTGGGCGGCGGCCTGGACATCGTGGTAGAGCGAGTTGCCGTGGGCGTCGATCCCGACCGTCAGCGGCCCGAAGTCCTTCACCCGGAACTTCCACAGGCACTCGGGCATCAGCTCCTCCCAGGCGACCTCCTCGATCTCCTCGATCTGGGTCGTCTCGAGCGCGGCGGCGCCGCCGACGATCGCGAAGTAGACCATCCCGTGCTTGCGCATCGGCTCGATCGCCTCGTCCGGGAAGCCGCCCTTGCCGCAGATCGCCCGCACGCCGTACTGCCCGCCGAGCGGCTCGGTGAAGCGGACCATCCGCGCGGAAGTGGTCGTGCCGATGCAGAGCTTCTCGTACTTGCCTCTCCCCGCCGAATCGGTCCCGATCTTGCGGACGTTGGGTGCGGTGTGGAGCAGGAACGCCCCGGTCAGATCCATCGGCGGCTCGACTCCCTGGTCGAAGATCCGGATCTGGGTGCGGTCGCGGATGCCGATGATGTGCCCCTGGACGACCACCTCGTCGCCGGCGCGGAGCTTCAGGATGTCCGCCTCGTCCCGGATCGGGAAGGTCACTTCGTGCGTGGCCATCAGAGCCGTGTCCTTCCTCGTGACGTTTCCAACCCAGTCTCTGAGACTGGGGTTGGAACGTTTGCGTGACGATTCGTCCACAGGGGTCCGGACATCGCTAGGCCTCCCGGTCGTACTCGACCGTTCCGTCGGCGGCCAGGTGCGCGGTCGCGCGGCGGGCCGCCCAGCACTGGTAGTTGACCGCGACCGGGTTGAGGGTCATGTGCGTGTCGGCGTGCTCGATGTGGCAGTTGAGGACGGTGACGTCGCCGCCGAGCCCCATCGGGCCGATGCCCGTCTCGTTGAGGAGCCCGAACAGCTCGTCCTCCAGCTGGGCGACGACAGGATCCTGGTTGCGTGTTCCGATCGGCCGCGTGATCGCCTCCTTCGCCAGGTACATGGCGTAGTCGGCCGAGCCGCCGATCCCCACGCCGACGATCCCCGGCGGGCAGGGCTTGCCGCCTGCGCCGACGATCGACTCCAGGACGAACTGCTTGATCCCCTTCACGCCGTCGGCGGGGACGCACATCTTCAGGAAGCTCATGTTCTCGGATCCCGATCCCTTGGGGACGCACTTGACGTCGAGACCGTCCCAACCGGAGATGAACTCCCAATGGACGATCGGCAGCCGGTAGCCGGTGTTGGGACCGGTGTTCTCGCGGGTGATCGTGTGCACGGCGTTCGAGCGCAGCGGATGCTCGACCGTGGCGCGCTCGGTGCCGGCCTTCAGCGCCTCGTAGATCCGCGCCGGGTGGAGCGGGAACCCCTCGCCGACGCGGCAGGTATAGACGGCGATGCCGGTGTCCTGGCAGACGAGGTTCTTCTCGTCGTCGGCGACCTGGACGTTCTTGAGGATCGTCGAGAGCACGCGCTGCCCCGCCACGGAGGTCTCCCTGCCGGCCGCGTCCGCCAGCGCGTCGCGCAGGTCCTGCGGGATGTCCTTCAAGGCCCAGACGTACAGGTGCGCGGCCGCATCCTCGACCGCGCCGTACAGATCCACGTCGATCGTCGTGCTCATTTCGCCCTTTCCGCCGCTGCCTTGCCCGCCCTGCGCCCGAACACGCAGCACTCGAGCAGCGAATTCCCCATCATCCGGTTCCGGCCGTGCGTGCCGCCGGCGATCTCGCCGCAGGCGAAGAGCCCCTCGAGCGTCGTCTCGCCCTCGATGTCGATCACCAGGCCGCCGTTCTGGTAGTGGAGCACAGGGTAGGTGAGGATCGGCTCGCGCAACGGGTCGATTCCAGCCGCCCGGTAGCGCCGCAGCATGTACGGCAGCGAGACCTCCGCGTCCGCCTCGGCGATGCGCGTCGTGTCGAGCAGCACCGCCGGCCGCCCGTCCGGCGTCTCCACGCCGTTGCCCTTCTCGACCTGGTCGAAGATCGCCTGCGAGACGGCGTCGCGCGGCCCGAGCGAATCGGTGAACTCGTCGCCCTCCTTGTTCAGGAGCACCGCACCATAGGCGCGCGTGGTCTCGGGAATCGAGTAGCCCTGCATGTTCGCCGGCCAGGCGCCGCCGTTCGGGTGGTACTGCAGCGCATCGAGGTCACGCGCCTCGACGCCGAGCCCGAGCGCGGTCCGGGTCACCTCGCCGGTGGCGCCGGGATGGTTGGTGGAGAGCTCGCCGCGCTCCTCGGCCTCCTTGTAGCAGCGGCCTCCCGCCGCCAGAACGACGGCACCCGCGTCGACCTCGTGCTCGCCCACGCGGGCGTTCCAGCCACTGCTGCTCGGCTTCAGATCGGAGAGCGGGCTCTTCGCCAGCGTCGTCGCCCCGCTCGCCTCCCAGGCCTCGCGCAGCCCGGTGGTGATCGCGTGCCCGGTGCGGTCACCGACCTGGAGCAGGCGCTTGCGCGACGCGCCGCCGCATTTCGCGATCCGGTAGCCACCGTTCTCTCGCGTGAACTGCACACCAAGGTCCTCCAGCCAGTGGATCGCCGACTGGGCGTCGCCGGTCAGCACCTCGACCAGCCGCATGTCGGCCGTCTCGTGGCTCGACTTCCAGATGTCCTCGGCGTGGAGCTCGGGCGAGTCGTCCTCGCCGAACGAGGCCTGGATACCGCCCTGCGCCTTGGCCGAGTTGCACGACTGGAGCGACCCCTTCGTCGCGACCGCGACCCGGGCGCCGGCACGCTCGGCGGTGACCGCAGCGGCGAGCCCGGAGGCTCCGCTGCCGATCACGAGCACGTCGAAAGAGAGCCGCTCGCCCACGGGCAGACGATATCAGACCTAATGCGAAGAATTAGCCGCGCGAATACTCAAAACGTCGCAGGCAGGACGTCCGTCGCGATCAGGAGGACGATGATCACGGCGAGGCAGACGCGGTAGACGGCGAAGATCGTGTAGTCGTGGCGGCGGACGTAGTCGAGCAGCACCTGGATCGCGGCCAGCCCGACCGCGAGCGCCGCCAGGGTGCCGACGAGGAACGGCCCGATCGATCCCGCCGGCAGCGGGTTGAGGACGACGTCCCTCAACCCCTTGTAGAGCACCGCGCCGAGCACGACCGGGACGAGCAGGAGGAACGACATCCGTGCGGCCGCGTCGCGATCGAGCTTCCACAGGCGACCGGCGGTGATCGTGATCCCCGAGCGGGACACGCCCGGCATCAGCGCCAGTACCTGCGCGCACCCGATCAGGAAGCCGTTCCTGACGCCGACGTCGTCCAGATGCCGCTCCGCCGGCTGGCGGTCGACGACCCAGAGCAGGACGCCGAAGACGGCGAGCATGATCGCGATCTGCCAGGGCTGGCCGAGCTTCTTCTCGATGAAGCTCTCGCCGAGGGCTCCTGCGAGGGCGGCCGGGATCGTCGCCGCGGCGACGGCCCAGGCGATGCGCTCATCGGCGGTCTCGATGCTCCGTCGCCGCAATGACGCCACCCACGCGACGATGTAGCGGCCGATGTCCCACCAGAAGTAGGCGACGACCGCGATCAGCGTCCCCAGGTGGAGGGCGACGTCGAACGTCTTGTTGAACGCCTCGTGATCCGCCAGGTAGGTCCAGTTCGCCATCCACGGCAGCAGGATCAGGTGCCCCGACGACGAGATCGGCAGGAGCTCGGTCGCGCCCTGCACGACGCCGAGGGCAAGCGCCTGCCAGTCGGAGAGACGGCCGGCCTTCTCGCCGACGCCCAACGCGGCGAGCACGACCGAGACCGCGAAGATGATCGCGGCCGCGAGGTAGACGCGCCGCGACGACATCGGCTCGTCGCGAGGCCCGGAAGCGGACGAAGTGAGAGTGGATTCGGACACGCGCGGCGAGCCGCTGAACCCTATCGCTCCCGGGGGCGACGGTGCGACGAGGCAGCTACCGTGTCCCAATCGACTGGTCGGTCTTCCACTCGCTGAACGGCCTGCTCCGCGGGAACGATTCAGGTCAAGACGCCGCCGTGGCCTTCAACGCCTCGGCGCTCTTCGCGCTCGTCGCGGTCGCCGCGGCGACCTGGTTCTTCGCCCGCCCCGGGGGCTCGCTGCGCTCGAAGCTGGCCGCGGCCTCGGCCGGCATCTCGGCGGTGGTCGCGCTGCTCGTGAACGCGGTCCTCGGGCACCTCTGGTACCACGCGCGCCCGTTCGCCGACCATCCGAAGCAGACGGTGCTGCTCGTGCACCACGGCGCCGACAACTCGTTCCCGAGCGACCACGCCAGCGTCGCCTTCGCCGTCGCCTTCGCCGTGCTGGTCTTCCACCGGCGCCTCGGGATCGTGCTGCTCGCCGTTGCGGTCGGCGTCGGGCTCGACCGGATCTTCGTCGGCGTCCACTATCCGATCGACGTCCTCACCAGCGTCCTCGTCGGGCTGGGAGCCGCGCTGGTCGTGACGATCCCGGGTCGTCCCTATGTCGAGTGGCTCGTGCGGCTGGTCAGCCGCCTGACGGATCCGGTCATGCTCGCCGTGCGCCGGCGGGCAGGTCGCTAGCCCGTCACCAGACCGAGCGGAACAGCTCGGCGGCCTCGGCCGCGCTCACCGGCCTCGGATTCGCCTGCGCGCCCGGTCGCGCCGCCGCCCGTGCACCGAGGTCGTCGAGGTCGGCCTCCGGCACGCCGAAGTCGCGAAGTCGCCGGAACCCCGCCAGCCGGGCGAGCTCCTCGACCCGCTCGACCGGCACGGCCGTCATCGCGTCGGGGACGGCGGGCGCGTTGAAGCGCATCGCGGGCGGCAGGCAGATCGCGTTCATCGCGCCGTGCGGCAGCCCGTACGCCCCGCCGACCGCCTGCGCCATCGCATGCGCGAGGAAGAGCCCACGCTCGGCGAGCGCCCGGCCGGCGTCGCCCGCCGCCTCGAGCAGGCCGGTGCGGGCCTCGAGATCGCGGCCGTCCTCGAGCACGCGGGGCAGCCAGCGGTCGATCCCGGCGGCACCGCGCCTTGCGACCTCGAGCTCGCCCGCGTACAGCGCCTCGACGCAGTGCGCGAGCGCATTCATGGCAGTGCCACCGCTGTCGGCACGCGGCAGGTCGAGCGTCAGCTCCGCGTCGTAGACGATCCCGGCGGGACGAGCGCCGCCGCCGCCGCCGACCTGGCGGCGGTCGGACGTCCGCACGCCGAAGAACGCAGTCCACTCGGCGCCGGAGTAGGTGGTCGGCACCGAGACGAGCGGAAGCGAGGACGCCGCCGAGGCCGCCTTGGCGGTGTCGATCGCGCTGCCGCCGCCGACCGCGAGGATCCCGTCGACTTCCGGTGGAACCGTGATGCGATCGGACGGGATCTCGGTCCAGCGCGCGGCCGCGGGGATCTCGAGCACGTCCCAGCGCGGCCCGGCGACCAGCAGGGGCCGTTCCGTACCGACATCCTCGAGGACGGCCGGGAGCTCTTCGAGGCCCCAGCGGACGATCACGCCTTCAGTCGCTCCCGCGCGAAGGCGACGAACGCCTGCGCGGCGCTCGAGCCCGCCCGCCCCGCTGCGCGGGCGATGTAGATGTCACGCGCGAGGTCGAGCCCGCGGACGCGTGCCTCGGCAAGTGTTCCGGCGGCCAGCTCGGTCGCGACCGCCTGGCGGGAGATGAACCCGACGCCGAAGCCGCCCTGCACGGCACTGCGCACGGACTCCTGGAGCCCGAGCTCGAGCGGAACCTCCAGGTCTCGTAGGCGTTTCCCGCCCTTGCGCAGCTCGTCCTCGACCATCTGCCGGACACCGGCACCGCGCTGCATCAGGATCAACGGGCCGCCGGCGAGGTCGTCGAGGCCCACCGTGCGCCCGGCGAACGGATGCCCGGGCGGGCAGGCGAGGATCACCTCGTCCCGGAAGAACGGCTCGAAGGCCACTGAGCGGTGGCGTCGCGCGGCCCCGACGATCCCGAGCTCCAGCCGCCGGTCGGCGACCAGCTCGACCACCGACTGGGTGTCGAACACCGACAGCTCGACCCGGAGCTCGGTGTTCGCGCGCTGGAACTCGCAGAGCAGGAGCGGCAGGACGATCGCAGCCGGGCCGGTGGAGGCGCCGAGCTCGAGCGTCCCTCGCAGGGGGGCGTCGGGCTCCGCGAGCTCGTCGAGCAGCTGCTCCTCGAGCGCGAGCATCCGCTGCGCGCCGCTGTACAGCCGTAGCCCGGCCTCGGTCGGCTCGACCCGGCGGCCGGAGCGGTCGAGCAGCTGCTGGCCGAGCCGCTGCTCGAGCGCGCGCACCTGTTGCGAGACGGCCGGCTGGGTGACCCCGAGCCGGGAGGCTGCCTCGGAGAAGCTCCGCCGCTCGACGACCTCGCAGAAGGCGGCCAGCTGGCGCGTGTCCATAAGCTGAGCTTATCCAGTCGCGCCGTTAGAGTGGCGCGCGGATGCGTGTCTGGGTCGATCTGACCAACTCGCCGCACGTGCTCGTCTTCCGGCCGCTGATCGCGTTGTTGCGCGAACGCGGGCACGAGGTCGAGGTCACGGCCCGCGAGTACGCCCAGACGATGCAGCTGCTCGAGTTGCACCGGATCGAGGCAACGGTCGTCGGCCACCACGGCGGCGCCTCGACCCTCGGGAAGGCGCGGGCCGAGCTCTCGCGCGTGCCGGCGCTGCGACGCTGGGCGAAACCGCGCCGCTTCGACCTCGCGCTCGCCCACGGCTCGCACGACCTGACGCTCACCGCCCGCTCGCTCGGGATTCCGAGTGCGACCACGTTCGACTACGAGTTCGCCTGGCTCCAGCACCAGCTCGGCTGCCGCGCGGCGACGCGTGTGGTCGTCCCGGAGGCGATTCCGCCGGAGCGGCTGGCCCGGTACGGCGCCCGACCGCCGAAACTGCGCCGCTACCCCGGTTTGAAGGAGGAGTACTACCTGGCCGGCTTCGACCCCGAACCGGTCGAGATCCCTTCAGGGAAGCGGCTCGTGGTCGTGCGCACACCGCCGGAGGTGTCCCTCTACCACCGGCACGGCAACCCGCTGTTCCATGACGTGCTCGGGCTGCTCGGACGGGACGAAGCCACCCATGTCGTCGTGCTGCCGCGAACGGCCGAGCAGCGCGAGGCGATCCTCGCACTCCGTTTGCCCTCGCTCGCCGTTCCCGAGCGCACGGTCGACGCGCAGAGCCTGATCGCCGCCGCCGCCGTGGTCGTCTCCGCCGGCGGAACGATGAACCGCGAGGCGGTCGCGCTGGGAACGCCCGTCTACACGACGTTCGGCGGGAGGCTCGGTGCCGTGGACGAAGGGCTGATCCGGGACGGCCGGCTGATGCGGCTCGAGCACGCGACTGACCTCCACCTCGACTCGCTCCCGCCGCACCGAGAGCGGCTACGGCGCGACCCGAACGTCCTGCTCGACCTCCTGCTGGGCGAGGGCGACTAGCACTTCCTCGCCGTAGCGCTCGAGCTTCGCCGGTCCGACGCCGGGCACCGCGGCGAGTTCCGCGAGGCTCCTCGGCCGCCGGCCGGCGATCTCTGCCAGCGTCGTGTTGTGGAAGATCACGTAGGCGGGCACCTCGTCCGCCCGCGCCCGGCCGAGGCGCCAGGCCTTCAGCGCCCCGAACCCCTCGGGCTGCTCCTCGGCGGGCAGTGCAGCGCCCGTCAGCTCGGCGAGGAACCGGCTCGGCTTCTTCACCCAGGTGA
>Ga0070683_100003809_pt1 | contig 12322 bp, 12 predicted proteins | sample KBSC713LmetaG_FD_64662 | JGI IMG/M metagenome (GOLD analysis project Ga0070683, IMG submission 64662) | Corn rhizosphere microbial communities from Kellogg Biological Station, Michigan, USA - KBS C7.1-3L metaG | ecosystem: Host-associated > Plants > Roots > Rhizosphere ...
AACGACTTGTGCCTGCCTGAAGGCAGGCACGGCGGAACAACCGCTCTCGCGGATTGAGAACCGCCGTTCTCGGCTCTCGTCCATGTTCCCCTTCTGCGGTAACAGTGAGACCCGGCATAGGCGGCAAGCACCCGAAGGTATGCCTCATTCTTGTGCGGGAGAGCTGTCAGTTTCGCTCGAGCGCCGCGGTCCAGCACTGGCGCCGGCACGGTTCGGCACAGCACCGTCGATCATCCCCGTTCGAGCCCCACGAGTCGACTCGACGAGAGTGCGATGACGCCGAGGAGCGCGGCCAGGAGCGGGAGAGGAGCGAGCCGCGGCACTGAAAGCGTGAGTGCTGCACCGGCAGCAGCACCTACCACGAGGCCGAACAAGATCGCCGTGCTGCGGAGCGCTTCCCGCGACGGCTCGCGGCTGGCGAGCGCGACCAGCACGGCCGTCAGGGTGCCGGTGAGGTACGTCGTCGAGAGGCCGCTGATACCGAGGCGGAGGACGGCGCTGCTCTGTATCCCGAGCGCAACGGCGTTCGTCGCCAGCAAGCACAGGCCGAGCCCCGCGCCCGGCCGTCCGTTCGACAACTCCCAGCAGACGGCGAAGACGACGAACAGGCAGAGCTCCACCGTGAGAGCCCGCGTGACGGACGTCGGCCACAACCGGCCATCCGGCGCTGGGCGGCCGGCGACGCGGGCACCGCACATCGCGCCGACGGCGTATGCCACGAACGCGAGCCCGACATGACCGGCGATCGAGAGGCTGTGCTCGCCGGCCGCGGTCCCGAGAAACACCATGTTGCCGGTCATCACGCTCGTGAAGACCCCGCCGAGGCGGACGAGCCCGATTGCATCCGTCATACCTGTGACGAAGGTCAAGGCGACCATCAGCGCGGACAGAACGAAGAAGGGCGAGGGCATGGTGGACGGCGAGAGCTGCTCACTCCGGTATGGGTCGCGGCGGCGCTGCCCGCTGCCTGCGAGCGCGCCGGTAGGACGGCCTCTCAACGCTGCCCGTAGTACGCGGTCTTCCCGTGCTTCCGCAGGAAATGACGGTCGAGCAACGCACCTGGGATCGGCTCGAGGGCTGCGTCGAGAACGACGGCGTTGAACGCCAGCTGCGCGATGACCTCGAGCGCGGCTGCGTGCTCCACGGCCTCCTCGGGCGACGTGCCCCACGCGAATGCCCCGTGCGATGCGACGAGCGCTGCTGGAACGTCGAGCGGATCGCGTCCTTCGAGGGCGCCGACGATCACCTCGCCGGTCGCGCGCTCGTAGCCGTCACCGCACTCCTCGTCCGTGAGCGCGCGCGTGCATGGCACAGGGCCGTGGACGTGATCTGCGTGCGTCGTCCCGAAACATGGAATCGGCCGTTGCGCTTGCGCCCACGCTGTTGCGAATGTCGAGTGCGTATGGGCGATGCCGCCGATCGAGTCGAACGCACGGTAGAGCTCCAGGTGCGTCGGCGTGTCCGACGACGGACGGAGCCCGCCGATGCACTCGCCACTGGCGAGGGAGACGACCGACATGTCGTCCACGCATAGCTTCGTATACGGGACGCCGCTCGGCTTGATCGCGAGCACACCGGCGTCCCGATCGACACAACTGACGTTGCCGAACTGCGCATAGGCCAGCCCTCGTGCATCGAGATCCCGGTTCGCTCCGAGTGCAGCCTCCTGGAGGCTACGGGTAGACATCGTCGGGGACGAGATCGATCGCGTGCCCCGAGCCCGATTCGAGGATGATCTTCAGCGACGGCTCTGTGTCGAGGTAGTAGTACTCAATCGTCTCGCCGATTCGCCCGCCCATCAGCACGCTCGCGCCGACAGCTGCGAACTTCTTCTTCAAGTCGGTCGACTCTTCGGCGTCGTGCAGCATCACGGCGACGTGGTGGAGCCCCTCGCCGCGCGTCTCCAGCCATTCGCGGTAGATGCTCGGCCCCTCCAGCGGCTGCAGCAGCTCGAAGCCCATGTCGCCGACGTGCGTCTCGGCACCGAGCATGGTGTACTCCGTCGGCTCTCCACGCAATTCGGTCGCGTGCAGCCGAGGCGGCTCGTGGCGGTAGACGTTCCAAGGCCCCCAGCCGAGCAGCTTCGTGTACTGCTCCATCGTCTTCTGGAGGTCGTGGCAGACGACTGCGATCTGCGAGATCTGCAACTGCCTCCCGAGCAGTCCGGTCAGCGCCTCGGGGCTCTGCTTCGATTCCATGCTGTGCTTTTCTCCCTTCAGAAGATGGCAAGCGGGTTCCAGGGCGAGCCGGTCGCGCCGGGGAGGCGCAGCGGCAGGCCCACGACCATGAACTCGTATCGGCCTTCCTCACGGCACGCCGTGACGAGCTCCTCGAACTGCAGGCTGTCGGACACGAGCATCCCCATCGCAACCACCTGCAAGGGATGGATGGGGTAGGTGATCCCGTCCACGACGCTCGGGACGGCCTCACCGTCGCCGTCCGGCAGGAAGGCGGCAAGCCGCAATTCGTGCATCCACGGGATCGCGTCGACGTGCAGTCCAGCTTTCCCTTGGCCCACGGGCGGCGGATTGTTGTCCCACGCACCGAGCTCGAGGCGGCGCCGGTGATGGCCGGTACGGAAGACGAGGAAGTCGCCTTCGCAGAGTTCGACACCCTGCGCGTCTGCACATGCCTCGAGCTCGGCACGGCGCACGACGTCTCCAGGCTCGAGCCACGGGACGTCCCGGTGCGCCGGAATGTCGAGCAGCACGCCGCGGCCGACGATCCCCGCGTGGTAGGCGGCGACGTCCTGCGTCGTCGCGCCGTTACTGCGCAGCACCTCGTTGGCAGGCTTGCCGTTGTACGTCAACCCGCCGTACGAGATGTGACAGAGCGCGTCGACGTGGGTGTGACAATCGCCGTGCGCAGCCATCCCGAGCCAGTCGAGCCCGAAGCCGACCTCACTGGCGTCCACGGGGATGTCATGCCCCTGGACGAGCAGCAACGTCGCCGGGTTGGGATTGTCCGGCCCCGGCGCGCGGTTGATCGGGATCGCCATCGAGACGCGGCGACCGGAGCGAACGAGGGACGTTGCCGCCCGAATCTTCGCAGGCGTGACGTAGTTGAGCGTGCCGAGCTCGTCGTCGTCGCCCCACCGGCCCCAATTCTTCACCGACTCGAAGATCTTCTCGAACTCGGCGACCGTCACCTTCGCGTCCTCCGGGCGCGGCGTCACTGCATGCTCGCCGGACCGGGCCCCGAGACCTGGACGTCGATGCGCGTTCGGTCGGTGCGGAGCCACGCCCGGTACGTGTCGAACGGACGGAGTTGCGCGTCCCAGGCCACCGATTGGATGAATGCCACCGGCGCACCCGGCTCCAGCTCCAGCAGCGCCGCCAGCCACTCCTCGGCGACGACGGCCTCGAGCGTGCGCCGGCCGCCGTGCGGGAGGACCCCCGCACGCTCGTACAACCGCCGGTAGAGCGATTCGTCGGAGTCGGCGATCGTCATTGCGGCGTCGGCGAGGACTTCCGGGATGTGGTTGACCACGTAGAGGGCGACTGCGCCGTCGACCGACCTGAGCCGCTCGAGCGTCGCTCCAGTCGAGCCGACCGGGAGGTCGAGCGACTCGCACGCCCACGCGGGAAGCTCGCCGCGCTCCGCGCACAGCGTTCGCGACGTCACTGCGTGGCCGGCGCGGTCGACCTCATCTTGGAAGAAGCCCTCGGACGACTGCAGGAGCCACAAGCCGGGCGCGCCGTCGCAAACGAACGTGCCCTGACCCTTTCGCCGGTCGATGAGGCCCCGTTGCTCGAGGCGGCCGAGTGCCTGTCGCACCGTCGTCCGCGAGAGCCCGAATGCTTTACACAGGTCGGGCTCGGACGGCAGCCGGGCGCCGAGCGCGAGATGGCCCTGGGTGATCTGGTGTTCGAGCAGCTCGGCGAGCTGGAAGTAGAACGGAAGCGGCGAGCGGCGATCGATCGTCATTGCGTCCTCATACGGGCGGAAGATGACTCCTTGTACCGACAGGACGACGTTAAGGTAGTTGACATTCGCTGTCAATCACGGTCGATTCAGCCCGAGTGACTGAGGAAATCCATGCGGCCGCCGTCCACCGTCATGGCTTGCGCGGTCATGAATGCCGATTCGTCGCTGGCGAGGAATAGCGCAGCAGCAGCGATCTCCTCCGGCTCGCCGATCCGCCCGAGCATCGCGCGCTTCGCCATCGCGTCGAGGGCGAGCGGCGACGAGGGATCGCTGCCCGCGGTCGCGTCGGTGCGGATGACGCCGGGACACAGCGCGTTCACGTTGATCCCGTACGGGCCTGCCTCGAATGCAAGCCGCTTCGTGAGCGCGACGATCGCAGCTTTCGTCGCGGCGTACGGGGTATTGCCCGGGAGCGCAGTCCCGAAGGCCGCGACGGACGACAGGTTCACGATCTTGCCCTTGCGGCGCTCCTTCATCGACGGCATGACCGCCTGTGCGCAGTAGAGCAGGCCCCGCACATTCACGCCCACCAGGTCGTCGAAGAGCTCGTCGGTGATTCCCTCGAGCTCCGTCGGCCTGTTGATGCCCGCGTTGTTCACGAGGATGTCGACAGAACCGAATCGATCGTGGGCGGCGCGAACCAGCGCCTCCACCTCGTCCTTGTTCGACACGTCTGCCTGCACCGCCGACGCGCGGCCGCCGGCCGACTCGATCGTCCGCGCGAGCTCGTCGGCGGCGTCAGCATCGGCGAGGTAGTTCACGACGACGGCAGCTCCCTCCTCGGCGTACCGCACCGCGATCGCCCGCCCGATGCCACGTGACGCGCCAGTGACGATCGCCACCTTGCCGTGCAACCGTCTTGGTGTCATCTGCACGTCTTGCCTCCTTTATCCCGTGTTTCCGGCCCCGCCGGCCGCGCCCGCCGAAGCGGTGTGCCGTTGTCCTCCGTGCGCCCCGGCGAGGTGGCACGCGACTGCGTGACCCGGAGTCAGCTCGCGGAGCTGCGGCTCCTCCTCCAGCGACCGCGGCGCCGATTCCTCCGACAGCGGGCAGCGGGTGCGGAAGCGGCAGCCGATCGGCGGGTCGGTCGGGCTCGGAATCTCGCCGTGCAGATGGCTTCGGTCGCGCGTCCGCCGCGCCTCCGGATCGGGAACCAGCACCGCATCGAGGAGCGCCCGCGTGTAGGGATGCTCGGCATGCGAGAACAGCGTCTGCCGGTTTGCCGACTCGACGATCTGGCCGAGGTACATGACCGCGACCCGTTCGCAGAGAAACTCGACGGTCGCGAGATCGTGTGAGATGAACAGGCACGAGAAGCCCATGTCGTCCTGAAGGTCTTTGAGGAGGTTCAGAATCGACGCCTGAATCGAGACGTCGAGCGCGGAAACCGGCTCGTCCGCGATCAGCAGACGAGGCTTGAGCACGAGCGAGCGCGCGAGTCCGACCCGCTGGCGCTGGCCGCCCGAGAGCTCGTGCGGATAGCGCTCCAGGAGCGCCGCGCGGAGCCCCACCCTGTCGGCGGTCTCGACGACCATGCGTCGCGACTCCGTTCCGCGCGCGACGCGGTGGCTGTCGAGCGGCTCCTTGATGATCTGCTCGCAGGTCATCCTCGGGTTGAGCGATGAATATGGGTTCTGAAAGACCGTGTGCATCGTCCGGCGCAGCGGCCGGAGCGCGCGTTGCGACATGTGCGTGATATCGACGCCGTCAAGCTCGATCGAGCCGCTCGTCGGCTCGTAGAGCCTCGCGACGCACTGCGCGACCGTCGTCTTGCCGCTCCCCGACTCCCCGACGAGCCCGAAGATCTCGCGCTCACCGATTTCGAAGGAGACGCCGTCGACGGCATGCACGGTGAGCGCGCGGCCCGTCTGCCCTCCTACCTTGAAATGCTTGACGAGGTCTACGACCCTCAGCACCGGCGTCATACGGGCGCCTGGTACGGGTGGAAGCACGCGGCTGTGTGGTTCCGCTCGAGCGGCTCCAGCTCGGGCCGATACTCGACACAGTCGTCAGCAGCACGCGGACAGCGCGGCGCGAACGAGCACATCGATGCCGGGCCGTGCATGACGGGAACGTGACCTGGGATCTCCTCAAGGCGATCGACGCGGTTTCCGAGCCGGGGCACCGCCGCGATCAGCCCTCGCGTGTAGGGATGATGCGACGCACGGAAGATCTCTTCCACCGGCGCCTCCTCGATCTTCCGGCCGGCGTACATCACGCACACACGGTCGACGATGTCGGCAACCACTCCGAGGTTGTGTGTGATGAGGATCACCGCCATGCCAAGCTCGTCCCGCAGGTCCCGGAGGAGATCGAGCACCTCGGTCTGAATCGTCACGTCGAGCGCAGTCGTCGGCTCGTCGGCGATCAGGAGCTTCGGTTGACACGCGATCGCCATGGCGATCATCGCGCGCTGGCACATGCCCCCGGACAGTTGATGCGGATATTCCGAGAGCCGCCGCGCGGGGTCGGCGATCCTCACGGTCTCGAGGAGATTGACCGCCCGCCGTCGCGCCTCGCGGCGGGAGAGGCCGAGATGCTTGCGCATGACCTCGGTGATCTGCTCGCCGATCGTGAACAGCGGGTTCAACGACGACATCGGCTCCTGAAAGATGAACGACACCTTCCGACCGCGTACTGCCCGGAGCTGTCTCGGGCTCTGGACGAGGAGATTCGTTCCTTCGAACCATGCTTCTCCCGAGACAGTCGCGGTCGGCGGCAGCAAGCGCAGCAGCGACATCGTCGCGACGCTCTTGCCGCAGCCGGACTCTCCGACGAGACCGACGATCTCGCCCGCGCCGACGGTCAATGACACGTCGTCGACCGCCTGGACGCGGCCGTGAGAAGACGCGAACTGGACAGAGAGGCCGCGGACGTCGAGGAGAGCGCTCACAGCCGAAGCCTCGGATCGAGCGCATCTCGCAGCGCGTCGCCGAGCAGGTTGTACGACAAGGTAACCGCGAAGATCGCGGCGATCGGCAGCAGGATCAAGCGCGGAGCGCTCGCGATATACGGCTCCGCGGCGGAGAGCATCGAGCCCCACGACGGCGTCGGCGCCTGCACGCCGAGCCCGAGAAACGAGAGCATCGACTCGCCGATGATCGCGGTAGGGATCGTGACGGTGGCCTGGACGATGAGCGTGCTCGCGAGATTCGGCAGCACGTGCCGGCGCAGGATCGTGTGCGTCGGCGTGGCGCTTACGATCGCGGCCTTCACAAATGTCTGCTCCCGGAGGACGAGCGTCTCCCCGCGGGCGACACGGACGAGGCCTGGAATCGCAGCGATGCCGAGAGCGAGTGTGGCGTTGGTCAACGACGGGCCGAAGATCGCGGACAGGGCAACAGCGAGGACGAGTGACGGGAACGCGAGCATGACGTCGATCAGGCGCGCGATCGTCGCGTCGAGCCGTCCGCGGAAGAATCCGGCGACGAGGCCGACGGGGACGGCGACAGCGAGCGCGATCGCGGTGGCGAGGACGCCGGCCTCCTGCGACGCCCGAGCTCCGTAGATGAGGCGCGAGAGGACGTCCCTGCCGAGATCGTCGGTGCCGAGCAGATGGCGCCCGGAGGGCGGCGCCAGCACCGCGGTGAAGTCCGTCGCGCTCGGGCTGTACGGGGCGATCGCAGGCGCGAGAGCCGCGACGACGATGAACGCCGCGACGACCGTCCCGCTCGCCAGGATGACGGGGCGGCGAAGGAATGCGAGCCGGCGCGATCGAGTGGGCTCGGGGGCGATCGTCGAGCCGGCGATGTCGGTGGCGCTCACGTCTTCCCCGACGCTCGGATCCGCGGGTCGATCAACGTGTAGACGACGTCGACGGCCATGTTGACCGCGACGTACCCGGCTGCCGAGACGAGGACGACGCCCTCGATCACCGGGTAGTCCCGGGCGAAGACCGAGTCGAGCATCAGCTTTCCGAAGCCCGGAATCAGAAAGACCTGCTCGGTGACGACCGCGCCCGAGATGAGCGCTCCCAAGTACAGGCCGACGACCGTGACGACGGTGATGAGGCTGTTCCGAAGTGCGTGCTTGAACACCACGGAGAGCACGCCGAGTCCTTTTGCACGAGCGGTGCGGATGTAATCGGACCCGAGCGACTCGAGCATCGCCGACCGGAGCTGCCGCATCATGACCGCCCACAGCCCACTGCCGAGCACGAGCGCGGGCAGCAGCATGTGCTGGAGGTTGCCCAGCGGATCGTGGCTGAACGCGACGTATCCGGAGGCAGGCAGCACGTGCCAGTGGACGGCGAACAGGAGGATGAAAAGAAGACCGAGGGCGAAATGCGGGATCGAGAGGGCCGTGAGCGCCACACCCGTGCCCACGTAGTCGACGGCGCTGCCGCGTGAGGTCGCCGCGACGACGCCGGCCGGCACGCCGAGCACGAGCGCGAAGAGGACTGCGAGACCTGCCAGCTCGAGCGTGATCGGTAACCGTTCCCCGATCGTCCTCGCAACGGGAAGCCGGTTTTCGAGCGACCGGCTGAGGTTGCCTTGCACGGCGTTCTCGATCCACCGGAAGTACTGGACCGGTAGCGGCTTGCCGAGTCCGTATTCCTGCTCGATGGCGCGAATCGATTCGGGGCTCGCCTCCACGCCTCCGAGGGCGTACGCAGCATTCCCGGGGAGTGCATGCACGCCCGCGAACACGAGGAGGCTCGCGAGGAAGAGCACGATGACGGCCGACGTCAGTCTGCGCAGGATCCAGCCGGCTAACGCCATCGCGCCCTTCCTCCCGCCGATTCGACTAGCGACCCACCGTCACGCCGTACACGCGCGGCAGGTTGTCGGAGTACACGAAGAACCCCTTGACGTTCTTCTTCACGCCGCTGTAGTTCACGGGGTGGAAGAGCGGGATGACGTTGCGCTCCTGCTGGATGATCTTGAACGCCTGCTGATAGAGCTTGAACCGCACGGCGTACGACGTCGCCGAGCGGGCGCGGGCGAGCAGGCCATCCAGCGTCGCGTTCGAAATACCCGTGTGGTTCTGCGAGCCCTGCGTGTCATAGAACGAATACACGTCGCCGTCGGGGTCGACGCGGCCCGACCAGTACGAGTAGATCACCTGATAGTTGCCGCTCGACTCGTTCTGCACCGCCGTCGGGATGTCCACCGGCTGGAGCGTGACCTTGAACCCAACTTGCGCGAGCATCGACTGGATGACCTGCGCCACGCGCTGGTTGTCGCTGCCCTGCAGGTAGGTCATCGTGAACGGAATCGGCGTCGAGACGCCGGAGCGGTCGACAAGCCGCTTCGCAAGCGCCACGTTCGGCTTCGGGCATTTCGGGTTGGCCTTGTGGTACGGGCTGACCGTCGACACCGGAGCGCAGTCCGGCACGGCTGTTCCACCGAGCCCGACGTTGACGATCTGCCGTCGGTCGAGCGCCAGGGCGAGCGCTTCACGAAGGTCCGCGTGTTGCGCAAGCGGCGTGTCCCAGGCGGAGAGCGTATTCCCCGGGCCGCGGTTTGCGAGGTTGATCCGGATCTGGTACGTGGCGAGAGCGATGTTCCAGCGCAGCCTGAGACTGGAATCACCGCGGATGCTCGCCAGGTCGGGACCGGCCAGCGAGAGCGCCGCGTCGACGTCGCCGGACCGGAGAAGCGCCGACCGAACCGTGCCGTCGGGGACGATCTTGTAGACGACCGTGCCGACGTGGACGTTCTTCGCGCCCCAGAAGTACTTCGATTTCGTCAGCGTGATCGACGAACCAGGAACCCGGTTCGTGAAGGAGAACGGCCCGACGCACACAGGAGCGGTGCCGAAGTTGGCCCCAGCGCTCGCGAGCTGCTTCGGGGACATGATCATGCCCGCGCGATCCGCGAGCTGCGCGGTGAGCGGTGCATACGGAGCCTTCAGCTTGATCCGCACGGTGTACTTCCCGACCGTCGAGATCGTGCTGATCGGGGAGAGGTCTGCAGCGCGCGCAGAACCCGTCGTGTTGATGTTCCGCATCAGCGTCTCCTTGACGGCTGCCGCGTTGAACTGCGTTCCGTCGTTGAACCGAACGCCGTGCCGAAGCGGAATCGTCACGACCAAGCCGTTCTTCGACACCCGAGGCATCGCCGCGGCGAGCTGGGGCTGGATCGCAAGCTTGGAATTGATGTCGTACAGCTTCCAGCACATGTTCACGAACACCATGCGGGCCTGCGTGGTGCCGGCGAACGTCGGGTCGAGGGTGTCGACGTCGCCGTCGATCGCGACCGTGAAGGTCGGCAGACCCGAAGCGTGCGAGACACCGCGTGCGGCGCCGAAGGCCGTGGACGCCAGAACGCTTGCGAGCGCTGCGACAACGGATACTACGAACCAGCGGCTTCTGCCCTTCAAGACTGTCCTCCTTGATGCGCGATTGGCGACGAAGAAACGGTCATCCGCCCGCCCGATGCACATCGGCGCCGCGCGAATGACGTGGACGAACGAGCGGCAGACGAGCCTGCGCCGATGCCGGCGCGCCTCCGGCCGCCGTGAAGCTGGGCAGGCTTCCTCCCGAGATCATCGGCGGACGCACTGCGCCCTACGGGTCTCGATGCGCGCTGCGCATCCGACCGTAGCGGGGCTGGACATGTGCGGACGAAGGGCCGTCCTGCTGTGCCGATGCATCCTGCCGCTCCTTGGGAGACCGTTGCTGTACCTGGTCGCTTGCTTGTCCGGACAGGACAACGTTATGCTAGCGACGCGATCGCTGTCAAACACCCCGCAGACCGGCTGCAAATCCTCGCCGTCGGCGACTCCTACATGCCTCCGCGCTACTTCCAGGAGGCGTTCGGCGCCGTCGAAGCCGCGCACGACGTGCGGTACTTCCAGGTCGACGCCGACCGCCCCTTCGCCCCCAGGACCCCCTCCGAGTTCCGACTCGGAGAGTTCCAGGGAGCGCCCGACGAGCTGGTGGAGCAGATGGCCGGGATCGAGGTGCTCGTCGTCCAAGGAGCGCCGGTCACGGACGCGGTGCTCGACGCCTCACCCGCGCTCCGGCTCGTGTGCTGCGCGCGGGGCGGCCCGGTCAACGTCGACCTCGAGGCTGTCAACGCCCATGGGCTTCCGCTCGTCAACACGCCGGGCAAGAACGCCGAAGCCGTCGCCGACCAGGCGGTCGCATTCCTCGTCATGCTCGCGCGCGGTTTCCCCCGCGCGCAGCGCTTCCTCGACGAGGGCAATCAGCTCAAGGACAATTGGGAGGGCGCAAAGTTCATCGGCAACGACCTCCGAACGCACACGCTTGGGCTCGTCGGATATGGCCAGATCGGCCATCGGGTCGCACGTCGCGCACGCGCGTTCGGACTTTCGATTCTGGTCTACGACCCGTACGCGACCGTCGACGATGCCGAGCAGGTCGACACGTTCGAGGAGCTGCTCGCGCGTTCCGACTTCGTCTCTGTCCATGCGCGCGCGACGGCAGAGAACACGAATCTCTTCGACGCCGACGCGTTCGCGAAGATGAGGCGCGGCGCCTTCTTCGTGAACACAGCGCGCGAGACGCTCGTGGACGAGGATGCGCTCGACGCCGCGCTCGCGTCTGGGCATTTGGGAGGTGCGGCGCTCGACGTTGTGCGCACCTCGGCAAACGGCGGCCGCCACCGTCTTCTCCGCCACGACAACGTGGTCATGACGCCGCATATCGGCGGCGCGACACATGAGACGCTGCTCCAGGGCGCCGAGATGATCGCAGAAGAGATTCTCCGGTTCGCCCGCGACGAGCCGCTTGCGTACGTCGTCAACCGCGCGGCGCTGCCGGCGTGACAGATGAGCTGCTCCTGGCGATCGACGCAGGCACCGGGAGCTGCCGCGCAATCCTCTTCGACGTCGCAGGCCGCCAGGTCGCAGTCGGGCAACGGGAGTACAGCCACGACGAGCTTCCTGGGGTTCCGGGCTCGCAGATCTTCGACACCGCAGGCAACTGGCAGCTCATCTGCCAGTGCGTGCGGGAGGCCCTCACGGACGTCGACCCCTCGGCCGTGCGAGCCGTGAGCACCACGAGCATGCGAGAGGGAATGGTCGTGTACGACGCTCGCGGCCGCGAGATCTGGGCCTGCCCGAATGTCGACTCGCGCGCCGGCGCCGAAGCCGGTGAGCTGGTTCGGTCCGGCGCGGCGAAGGAGATCTACGAGCGCGCCGGCGACTGGGTCGCCATCACCGCGCCCGCCCGCTTCCGCTGGATCGCGCGGAACGAACCGGAGATCTTCGCGTCGATCGCGCACGTCGGCATGCTCGGCGACTGGATCTGCACCAAGCTGTGCGGCGTGTTCGCGACCGATCCCTCGCTCGGCTCGAGCTCCGGCATGTTCGAGCTAGCGGTGCGGGACTGGTCGGACCGGATCCTGGAGCTGTGCGGCCTCGATCGGGCAGTCATGCCACCGGTCGTCGAGCCTGGCAGCGTCGTCGGAGCGATCACGACCGAGGC
>Ga0070683_100003810_pt1 | contig 12321 bp, 9 predicted proteins | sample KBSC713LmetaG_FD_64662 | JGI IMG/M metagenome (GOLD analysis project Ga0070683, IMG submission 64662) | Corn rhizosphere microbial communities from Kellogg Biological Station, Michigan, USA - KBS C7.1-3L metaG | ecosystem: Host-associated > Plants > Roots > Rhizosphere ...
CCCGCGCCGTGCCCGCGGCGCCGCGCCCTGCGCCAGAGGGAGCAGCGGGGACCAGCAAGTAGTCACGGCCGTCCAGTTCGTAGAGGATCGGGGATCCGCGCACACCGGGTCCGCCGCCGATTGGCGCCGTCCAGAGGACGCGTCCCGTGTCGGCGTCGTAGGCGCGGACGTGACCGTCGCCGCCGATGCCGAAGAGGAGTCCGCTCGCGGTCACGATCACGCTGCTGCGCATCTGGGTAATGCCGGTGCCGGTCACCCCGCTCGCCGCCAGCGACACGTCGTCGCCGAATCCGACCTGCCAGCGAATGGCCGGCTTGTTCAGGTCGTAGGCGGTAATCGTCGTGTAGGGAGGCTTCATCAGGTTGCCGATGGTTCCATACGCGCCGTTGATCGAGTACTGCACGTAGGGTTGAACGCCCTCGGGATATGCGGGCGGCGCGCCGCGCCGTCCGAAGGCAGGCCCCGCACGTTCCTTGGCCCCGCCGGTCGCGACGACGAGCTCGGCCGGAGGCGCGAACTCCGCGGCGAGTACCGAACCGCGCCCTCCCGGCACGCCGCGTCCCCCGCGACCGGCCGGCGGCGACGACACGAACGTCGTCACCTGCGCGATCTCGTCCTCGGTCAAATGCGAGAAGGGCGGCATCTGGCCTCGGCCGGAGGCGAGCAGGCTCCGAATGGCCTCGGAGTCGAGGCGCCCCGGCACCGTCAAGAGTGGCGGGCCCGCGCCCGCGCCGGCGCGGTCCGCGCCGTGGCACTGCTGGCAGTATTGCCGATAGACCACCTCACCGGGCGATGCGGCTGTCGCGCCGCCCGGCGTCGGCCCTTCGCCCGGTTTGTACAGGCGCAGCACCGACGGATTGTTCTGACCGACCACGTAGACGCGGCCGCTCCTCGGGTCGGCCGAAGTGGTTCCGAACAGCGCGCCCCCGTTGTTACCCGGCGTGTGCACCGTCCATTCGAAGCCGATCGGCGTAAACAGCCCGAGGTTCTTCGCGGTCGCGAGCTTCTCGAGCAGTTGCTGACGAGCGATCGGATTGACGTTGGACAGCGAGCTCACGTCGTCAATCGAAAACGATTGCTTCGCGAAGGGCGGCGGGCTGGTCGGGAACGGCTGCGTCGGCCAGTACTCTTCGCCAGGCATGTCCCCCTTGGGAACCGGCCGCTCCTCGATCGGCCAGATCGGCGTGCCGGTGACGCGGTCGAACACGTACAAGAATCCGGTCTTGCCGGCGAGCGCGACCACCTCGACGTTCCTGCCGTCGTGTTTGATGGTGGTCAGCTGCGGCGCCGCGTTGTTGTCGTAGTCCCAGAGATCGTGATGCGTCGTCTGGAAGTGCCACAGTCGCTTGCCCGTGCGGGCGTCGAGCGCGATCAGACAATCGGCGAACAGATTGGCGCCGATCCGATCCGCGCCATAGAAGTCGTAGGTGGGTGCGCCGGTCGGAACGTAAGCGATGCCGCGCTTCTCGTCGATCGTGATCTCGCCCCAGTCATTGGTTCCGCCGATGTACTTCCACGCGTCCTTTGGCCACGTCTCGTAGCCGAACTCGCCCGGGTGCGGCACGGTATGGAACTGCCAGGCCTGCTTGCCCGTCACGACGTCGTAGGCCCGGATATCGCCGGGCGGCGACATGTAGCCTTCACCGGTCGCGGATCCCAGCAGGATCAGATTCTCGAAGACCTGGCCCGGCGTGCCCGACTGGATCCTCGCTGGCGGCGGAGTGCGCCCCAGCCCGTCACGCAAGTCGACGACGCCTTCGGTCCCGAACGTCATGATCGACTTTCCCGTCGACGCGTCGATCTCCTGAAGATAATCGCTGATGCTGAAGATCAGCCGGCGATCGCGCCCGTCCGCGCTTTCCCAATAGTTCATCCCGCGGGTGGTCATGCCTTGCATGCCGTCGTGGATCCAGAGCTCTTTGCCCGTCCGGGCGTCGAGCGCGACGATCGCGCCGTTGCGCCGGCGGCCGTAGACGGTGCCGTGCGCCATCAACGGGTGAAACACGGACTCGCCGTGCGGGTAGACCCAGACGACCTGAAGGGAGGCGACGTTGTTCCTGTTGATCTGCTTCGAGTCGAAGAATCGCGAACTGTCGGCCGGACCGCCGTAGCCAAGCCACGGCTTTTCGTCGGGCGTCGTCATCCCGGCAAGCGCGACGTAACCGGCCGCCACCACGCATCCGAGCGCGGTCATGGCGCGAATCAAAGGCCAACGGAACACGACCATCGTGAAGCTCCTGTAGAACGCGCGCGGCTCGTCTCCGCGCCGGTGCGCGATCATTTCGACTTCGAAGGTGTTCGCGGCTTTCCGAAGAAGACGAAGGCGCCGAGTTCGGTGCCGGTGACGATGTCGTTCGTACCGTCTTTGTTGAGATCGACGGCGACCAGCTGAGAACCGGCGCCCGAGGCGTTGTGCACGAGCTCGGGCACGAATTCCGCGCCGCCCGGCGCCGTCTTGTTGCGCACGGTCTTGTAGACGTAGAGGACGGGGGCGCCCAGCGGATCGGGATCGGTGTAGCTCTCCTGGTGCGAGAAGAACCGCTTGCCCACGACGAAGTCGGGGACGCCGTCACCGTCCATGTCGGCGCAGGTCGTGCCATGCGGTTCGGAGAAGGTCACGCCGCCGGCGTTCTTCGACGCGAAGTCATCCGCGATCATGTGCTGCACGAAGGTGATGTTCATCGAGGCATCGCGCTTCTGCTCGAACCAGGCGAGGCCGAAGACGTGCGCCTGCAGCGACGTCACCACGTCGTTGAGGCCGTCGCCGTTGACGTCGTAGACGCACATCTCCGCGCCGCCCGGGGCGCCGCGGCCGTTCTGCCGGCCGAACGCCTGCGGATGGTATTTCCAGTTCGGCGTATCCGCGTGCCCCGGGTTCTCCCACCAGCCGTAGGCATTGAGAATGTCCGGCTTGTGGTCGCCGTTGATGTCACCCGCGCCGATGCCGTGCGCGACGTAGGTGCCCGGCTCGCCGACCTGTGTCGACAGCCACGGGCCGGTGGGATTGGCCGGATCCGGCTTGGCCCAGCGGATCGCGCCGCCGCTCATGTAGACCAGATCCGGTTTGCCGTCGCCGTCGATGTCGTGCATCGCCGAGACTTCGGCCACCGTCGGTCCCGGCGGAATGACGTTGCGGACCGCGTCCCAGCGTCGCGGCTCGCCGCGTGGATTGACGTAGAGGATCGTGCTGGAGGTCGAGGCCAGCAGCACATCCGGCCAGCCGTCGCCAGTGAAGTCGCCCGCGAACTCCAGCCAGTTCGACGAGAAGTCGACGCCCGGCCGCGTCGCCAGCGCCAGGTAGAACTCGCGCTTCTTCGTGAAGTCGGGTCCGAACCAGATGAAGGGGCCCGACGCGACGTCCATGTTGCCATCGCGATCGAAGTCGGCCGCCGCCGCTGCGAACGAGTAGTAGAACGGCGTCAATTGCAGCTTGCGGTAATTGGGCGACAGGTGTTCCGCGACGAGGCGCTTGACGCTGAGATCGCGGTAGGACACCTCGCGGAAGCGGACGTCGCCGGCGCCGCCGGCATAGAGCGCGATCGGACCGAACGCGCCCAGCTCTTCGTCGGCCGCCCCGCCGCCACCGCCGCCGCCTTTGTTCACCCACTGTCGCAGGATGTTGGCGTCGATGACGACGTCGACGTCATTCCAGTCGTCCGGCCTATAGCCGCTCGGCTGCGCCAGGTTCGCGAGCTCGGCGCCGGACGGCAGCGTGCCGCGCCCGCGCCCGAATCCGCCGCCGCCGGCGCCAGCCGCGCGGCCGGCCGGCGGTCCACCGGCGGCATTGGCGCCGCCACCGGCCCGCGCGCCTCGCGCGGCGGCGGCCGCCGCGGCCTCGGCCGCGGTCGGCGCGACCCGCATCAGCCCGCCGCCGCCGCGCAGGCGCTCGCGTGTCAACTCATGGCCGTTCGCATCGAGCGTGACGGCGTACGCGCCTTGCTCGCCGTCACCGAGCGACACGTACACGCCCTTCATGCCGCCGGGCGTTTTCTCCGCTCGCACCAGCACGCCGGCCTTCGCGCCCGGCGCGATCTTGAAATCGAATCCGACCTCGACGTCCTGAAACGACTTGTCGAGCACGAGCCATCCACCGGCGGGTGTTTTCGCCGCGCCGACGATCTCGCCGTTGACGGCGCGCCACGTGGCATCGCCGAGGAGGTGCCAGCCCGTGAGCGTGCTGCCGGTGAACGTCCAGTCGGGCATGAACGTCGCGCGGTCGCCTCGGACCCGTCCGGCCGAAGCGGCGGTGACGATCGCTGCCGCAATGAGAACTCGACGCCACATGCTGAGCCTCCGCGAGCGAACAGACGGTTGTCCAGAGCGCCGGTGACCACGCGCGCCGCGGGTCATCGGCGCCCGTGCTGCCAGTGCACCATCGGCAGACCCGGCACTGGCGCGCGAAAGAACGGAATGCGTCGGCCCTTGAGCGAACCGATGTAAATCGTCTGAAGGTCGGGACCGCCAAACGTGACGCTCGCCATCCACGGCGCCACGCCGCGCCCGGTGTTGAACAGGACGTCCGCCGTCACCTGGTTGGCGAGGAACGCGCGCTCGAGGGTCTCGACGGAATCCGGATCGCCCTCGTCGAGCAGCACCCGCAAGTCGCCTTCGGGTGTCAGCACGAACAGCTTGTCCGAGTAGACGAGTGTGCCCCAGAGATTGCCGAAGCTGTCGAACGCGATGCCGTCCGGCCAGGCGCCCGTGCCGAGCCGCGTGGGGCCAAAAATCTCGCGGCTGTGAACGTCGCCCTGGTCGTCGATCCGCAGCCGCGTAATACAGCCGCCCGTGGTTTCGACGACGTAGAGGAACTCTTCCCTGGCGTCGAACCGGATTTCGTTCGTGAAGCGAAAGCCGTCCGCGACGATGCGGAAGGCGCCGTCCTGGTAGCGCGCGAGATAGCCATCCGCGAGATCCGTCCGGAGCGCATGCATCCAGTTTTTCACGCGCGTCGAGACGGTGATCCAGATGCGATTGCGCGAATCGCGCAGCACGAAGTTGACCTTGCCGATGGCCTGCCCGTCGATCGTGTCCGCCAGTACCCGCGATGCGCCGTCGCGCGTCATCAGCTCGAGGCAGTCGGTACCAAAATTGGAAATCAGAAAGTTGCCGTCCTGATCGAACGCCAGCCCGTTGGGGAGCGTCCCCTCGAGATATCTGGCTGTGTCGGTGCCGGCTCCCTGGAAATGACCCGACCGGCGCGGCGTCACGATCTGCTGCGAGCCGTCGGGCGAGAGACGCACGACGCCGCCGCGGGCGTCGGCCGACCAGAGGGTGCCGTCCGGTTCGGCCAGGATGCACTCGGGCCGCTGGAGATCGGATCCCACATAGCCGAGGGCATCGCGGTCGATCCCGAAATCGAGAACCGGATTGGGCTGCACGGCGTGTTTCACCGAGACGACTCCTTGTCCCTGTGCGCGGCCCGACTCTAACAAGTCGCGTCGAGCGAGGCAAGCCAGCGGCGCCGCTTTCGTGTTGAGTTGATTCGTGTTAGCGTATCGCTCGATTATCGATGACGGACCGATGTCCGCGCTCCGTCGACCATGATGCTGAACGCTCGTTCCGCGAGGCTCGCGCATCGCGCGCTGCAGACGCCCGGCGCCGCCTCTGAGTACCTGCTGCGCCGCGGCATCCTGCTGCTGTTGGCCGTCAAGGACTCCGACATCCGGCGGCTGTGCGTCGAGCAGTGCCGGGACGCCGTCGACAAGAGCCTGCACGCCGGCGGCGCCTTCTCCGCGACCATTCCACTCGTGGCGACGTACTACGGCGGCTTCATCGACATCGACGTCGTCGATCCCACGCGACGGGGGCAGGACCTGTTCGTGCTCAGCAAAGGGCACGCGGTGGCGGCGCTCGCCGCCGTCTACGCCGAGCTCGGTTACTTCGACCCGTCCATCCTTCGCAACTCCCGCTCCTATCGCAGCATCCTGAACGGCCATCCCGGTCCGCTGCTGCCTGGCGTCCATGTGGCCACCGGCCCGATGGGCCAGGGGTTCGGCGTCGCCCAAGGGCTGGCGATCGGCGGCCGCAGCGCGCCGCGATTCGACGTCTACTGCCTGACCGGCGACGGCGAGATGCAGGAGGGGCCGATCTGGGAAGCCGTCATGTACGGCGGGCAAAAACATCTCGACAACCTGTGCCTGATGGTCGATCGCAACAACGGACAGCTCGATCTGGCGAACCGGATGGTCTTTCCGATGCCGGAGCTCGAGCGCGTGTTCGCGTCGTTCGACTGGAACGTCCACAGCGTCGACGCGACGCAGTACGATGGTCTCTACACCGCGCTCGAGCACTTCCGCTACGCGCCGCGCAACGGCAAGCCCACCGCCATCATCTGCCACGCCACGAAGGGGCACGGCGCGCTCTCGGATTTCCTGAACAAGCACAAGGTGACCGTGCCTGACGCGATCCTCGATCAGGAACTGGAGTTGCAAGCGTCGCTACGCGGCGAACGGGTCCAGGATTTTCTCCGCTTCCATCGGGCCCTGCTCGATCTGCCGGACGGTCAACTGCTTCACTACGCGCTCCTCGAAATCGCCGCGTCGATGAAGCTGGACGTCGGCCGCACGGGCGAAGGCGAACCATCGCTTCGTCCGGCGCTCGGGCCGGTGCTGACGACGCGTGCGCCGCGACGCGACAAGCGGATCGTCTACGACGCGGCGCTGCTGCCGACGCTGGACCCGGCCAGGCCATACGCGGCCAGCGACGTCGTCACCGCCGCGATGAAAGTCTTCGCGCGCGATCCGCGCGTCGTCTCCGTTGATGCGGATCTGGCGACCACGAGCGGCCTGGAGGCCGGCGTGGCCGCGGTCGATCAACGGCGCGCGCTCAACGTCGGCGTCGCCGAAGCCAACATGCTGCTCATCGGCGAGGCCTACGCCGCGCTCGGGTATCAGACCTGGGTCAGCACGTTCTGCCCGTTCTACGACTGGAAGGTGATGCGGCGGGTCGCCGTCGGACATCAGGAGCGCCTCGAGACGATCGCAGCCCCGGACGGTTGGCTGAGCGACGGGCATGGCCTCGACCTCACCATGCTGGCCACCGCCGCCGATTTCGAGACGCGCACCAACGGGGCGACCCACATGGGCAACGACGACGTGACGGTGTTCGACGGACTGGCGCAGATCAAGATCGTCAACGTCTCGTGCCCGCAGCAGATGCTCTCGCTCATGAAGTGGATCATGGAAGGCAATCGCGGCCTGCTCTACGTCCGCGTCCTGCGAACGCCTTCAGCGGTCATCTACAACGGCGATTACACGTTCGAGTTCGGCCGCGGCTGCATCCTGCGCGACGACTCGAATGCCGCGGCGGTCATCGTCAGCACCGGCCGCGGCGTGCACGAAGCGCTGGCCGCGGCCGATCTGTGCCGCCGCCGCGGTCTCGAGGTGGGGGTGGTGGATATGCCGTCCATCGACGAAGAGATGCTGGTGGCGCTGGCCGCGTCCGGCAAACTGCTGTGCCTGCCCGAACAGAACAACGGCTATCTCCTGCGGACGCTCTGCACGCTGCTCTACCGCCGCGGCGCGCCGGAGGGGCTGTCGCGCGTGTTGGCCATCAATACCCTCGATGCCGACGGGCATCCGCGCTACATCCACTCGGGCACCTACGAAGAACTCGTGGACGCGTTCGGCCTGACGGCGCCGCAGATAGCGGACGCGATCGCGGGCCGCCTCACCGGAGCTTGAGATGACCGTGCCGATCCTTCACGAAGACGAGGCCGAGCGTCTGGATCTGCCAGGCCGGCAGCTGCGCTGGCTGGTGTCCGACAAGCCGCACACGATCGCGGCGCAGTACTGCTCCGCGTGCGTCATTCGTGTGCCGCCGGGAGAAAAGGTGCGCCCCGCGCACTCGCATCCCAACGGCGAGGAGGTGATCTTCGTCATCAGCGGCTCCGGCCGCGTCATGGTGGCAGGAGAGGTGCAACCGGTCGCGGCCGGGACGACCGTGCTCTTTCCGCAAGGCGCGGTTCACATGCTGCACAACACCGGCCGCGAGGAAATGAAAGTCGTCTGCTTCTTCGCTCCCCCGACCGGTCTCGAGAACTACCGCATGCACGAAGACGTCGATTTTCCCGATCAGTCCTAGTCGGCCGGGCGCTCTTGCGCAGCGGCGGCGAAGGCGTCACGGATCCACTCGCCGGGCTCCTCGATGTGCCGGCGCATCGCCGCCTCGGCGAGATTCGGATCGCGCAGACGCAGGGCCTCGAGCACGGGCACGTGGCGCTCGCCGATTTCCTGAAGCGAACGATGGGTCAATTGCGTCATCGAGTGAGTGACGAAGGTGGTCGTGGCGAGCCGCATCGTCTGCCAGACATGCTGCAGCATGCGGTTGCCGGAGGCTTTGATGATGGTTTGATGGAAGGCGTAATCGGCGTCGACGTGCGCGCGATGGTCGCCTGTGGCGGCGGCCTCCCGCATCGCGCCAATCAGCTCCTCCAGACGCGCCAGCGTCTCGTCGTCGATGCGTGTCGCGGTCGCGCGCGCGGCGACCGCCTCGAGCGCCGCGCGGATCGGATAGATCTCGAGAAGATCTTCCGGGGAGATCTCCTTGACGTGCGTGCCGCGGAATGGCGAGCTCGTGACGAAGCCGAAGAGCTCGAGGTCGCGGAGCGCTTCGCGGACCGGCGCCTGACTGACGTCGAGCTCCTGTGCCAGTCGCGTCTCGACGATGCGGCTGCCCGGCGGCAGGCGGCCGCTCAGGATGTCGTCGATGAGCTGCTCTCGAATCTCCTCGCGGAGCACCCGGCGCACCATCCGGCGGGATTTCGGCGCGCGGTGACTTATTCCCACAGTGCGTCGCTATCGGATGCGCAGGCGCGCGGGTGCAACCGACAATCGATTGTCCGCACTTCGATGATAACGTTAGCGTCCCGCTCGTCGGGTTGTCAATCGCCGATGGACATCGGCGGCGTCTCAATGGATTGATGTGACATGTCTTCCGACTACACGAGCTTCGGTTTAGAGGACAAGATCGCCATTGTCACGGGCGCCTCGCAGGGCATCGGCCGCGCCATTGCCGTGGGGCTCGCTCGCGCCGGCGCGCACGTCGTGCTGGCCAAGCATCCCGAAGGCCGGCATGACGAGATTCGCGCGGTGCAGTCGGAGATCGAAGCCCTGGGCCGCCAGGCGCGGATCATCCTCGTCGACGTCAACAGCGTCGGGCAGCTTCAGTCGCTGATGGAGCAGACGACGCAGGCGTTCGGCCGCATCGATATCCTGGTCAACAACGCGGGGTGGACCGGCAACTCCATGGCGCTCGACGTGACCGAGCAGGAGTACGACAAGACGATGGCCGCCTCGCTGAAGAGCGTGTTCTTCGCGTGTCAGGCCGCGGCGCGGGTGATGATCCCGCAGGGTCGCGGCAAGATCATCAACATCGGATCGAATTTCGGCGAGATCGCCTTCAGGTCGCGGTCGGTCTACGCCGCCGCGAAAGCCGGCGTGCACCACCTGTCCCGCGCGCTCTCGCTCGAGTGGGCGAAGCAGGGCGTCACCGTCAACGTCGTTGCCCCGTGCATCACCGAAACCGAGAGTCGAAAGGTCATCCTCGAGCGGCCCGGCTACAAGGAGTGGGCGACGACGCAAATGCTGCCCGTCGGACGGTGGAACCAGCCTGACGATCTCGTCGGCGCCGTGCTGTTCCTGTCCAGTCACCTGTCGGACATGGTCGTCGGCCATGTGCTGATGGTCGACGGCGGCTGGACGATCCAGTGAGCCGTCTCGTCGCGAAGGTCCTGGCCGGGCAGCGCGCGACTCACACCTCGCGCTGCATCGACAGCCCGACGCCAAACAGGGTCTGGACGGTGCCGGTTGTGCGAAAGCCACACGCGCCATAGAAACCCTCCGCGTGCGGGTTGCCGACGACGTGCAGGATGCGCGAGCCGCGCTGCTGCGCCATCGCCGCGCACCGGTCGACCAGCAGGCGTCCCACGCCGCGCTTCCATAGGGCCGGATCGACGAACAGCGCGTCGAGCTCGGCGTCCCCGTCAGGCCGCTGCAGCACCGCGGCAAATCCGAGAATCGCCCCTTCCTGCTCCGCCACGAGCACGTCGCCGGCGGCGATCTGGCTGAGCGGCAGTCCGATCGCGTCGGGATGCGCCAGGATGGCCTCGCGATCGCCGGGATTGGCGAGTGAGGCCCGGCGTTGCAGCGCTTCGAGCGCCGGCCGCTCGGCAGGCGCCGCCAGGCGCACGAAGACGGGAAGGGGGCCGGTCATGACCCCGACACGATACGTCATTGACTCCCGTGACAGGGTGCGGCGGGGACGTAGCCGACCCGGGGAACGAGCTGGGCGCCGCCGGCATCTATATGAGCAGCATGGCTGTGACCGCTCACCTGATCGACCGCGCCACCGTGGCCCAGGGCACCGGCGCCTTCACCTTCCGGCTCGACGGCGACCTGCCGTTCACTGCGGGCCAGACGGTGGACATCACCATTCCCTCGCCCCTCCACTCGGACGAGAAGGGGAACGCGCGCACGTTCTCGATCACCTCGTCGCCCGCCGACCTCCCGTCGATCACGATCGCGACGCGCCTGACCGGCAGCGCCTTCAAGCGGACGCTGCTCGACGGGCCGATCGGGATGCCGGTGGAGGTCGACGGGCCCTATGGCTCGTTCACCCTGCACAACAAGGCGTCGCGGCCGGCGCTCCTGCTGGCCGGCGGCATCGGCATCACGCCGTTCCGGTCGATCGTCAAGGACGCGACCGAGCGTCGCCTCGCGCACAGGCTGGTGCTGCTCTATTCGAACCGGTCGCAGGAGGCGACCGCGTTTCTCGACGACCTGAACGGCTGGGCGCGCGTGAACGCCAACGTCAGGATTGTGCCCGTCTACACCGACACGAGCGGCTTCGTCACCGCCGAGACGATCGCGCGCGAGACGCCGGATCTGCCGTCGGCGATTGCCTACGCCGCCGGGCCGGATCCGTTCGTTCGCGCCATGCGCCAGGCGCTGCTCGACGCCGGCGTCGATCCCGACGACATCCGCACCGAAGAGTTCCCCGGCTACTGACACGACGGCGCCGTCGACGGCGACTGTTTGACTTCGCAGGTATAAACATGTAGAGATAGACACGTGCCTGCACCGATACCGCCGCACTGGTTTCACATCCTGCTGTCGCTCGCCGACGAGGACCGCCACGGGCTCGGCATCATGAACGACGTGCTCGAGCGCACCGACGGGCAGATGAAACTGTGGCCGGGAATGCTTTATCGCAACCTCTCGAAACTGGCCGCGGACGGGCTGGTCGCGGAGATCGACGCGCCCGCCGACGCGCAGAGCGGCGGCGGCCGGCCGCGGTTCTATCGCATCACGGCGGCGGGCCGGCGCGCCTGCGCGGCCGAAGCGGCGCGGATGGCGGGCTTTGTCGAGGCCGCCCGGCGCAAGCGGCTGCTGAAAGCCTGATATGCCGCGACCCTGGTGGGTGGCCGCCGTCGCGTGCCTCTACCCGCGCGAGTATCGCCAGCGTCATGGCGACGATCTCGTCGCGGCGATGCTGGCCTGCGTCGAGCGCGAGCGCCGCGCCGGATCGTCGCCGGTGCTGATCTTCCTCCGCCTTGTCGGCGACGCGCTCGCCACCTCCGCCATCGGCACGGTCGCCGCCCGCACCCGGCGCTCTGCCCCGGTCACTGGAGATCCGCTGATGCAGTCCCTCTTCGACGACATCCGCCACACCGCCCGCACGCTTCGCCGCGCGCCGCTCTTCAGCGCGCTCGTCGTGGCGACGCTCGCTCTCGCCATCGGCGCCAACACCGCCATCTTCAGCGTGGTGAACGCCGTGCTGCTGCGCCCGCTCCCCTACGCGCAGCCGGAACGGCTGGTGATGCTCTATGAGGGGATTGGCTCGATGGACGCGGCCGGATTCTCGGCGCCGGACCTGGGCGCGTTCCGCGACCGCGCCCGCAGCTACGAGGCCCTGGCGGCGTTCCGCAGCGTGGAGTTCGAGCTGTCGGGCGTCGATCAACCGGAGCGGATCCAGGCGGCGCGGATCTCGGCCGCGCTGCTGGATGTCCTCGGCGTCGCCCCGGCGCTCGGACGCGCGTTCACCGGCGAGGAGGACACCGGCGTGCAGCCGGTTGCGATTCTGTCGGACGGGCTGTGGCGGAGGAAGTTCGGCGCCGACCCGGCCATCGTCGGCCGCGCCCTCTCGCTCGATCGCCGGGCCTATACCGTCGTCGGGGTGATGCCGCGGACCTTCACCTTCCCGAACCGCGGTCCGCTGTTGAACAACGTCCCCGCGGATCTCTACGTGCCGATGTCGTTCACGGCGATCGAGCGCGGCGGCTTCGGCATGATGTACAACAACTCGGTCGTCGCCCGGCTGAAG
>Ga0070683_100003811_pt1 | contig 12321 bp, 13 predicted proteins | sample KBSC713LmetaG_FD_64662 | JGI IMG/M metagenome (GOLD analysis project Ga0070683, IMG submission 64662) | Corn rhizosphere microbial communities from Kellogg Biological Station, Michigan, USA - KBS C7.1-3L metaG | ecosystem: Host-associated > Plants > Roots > Rhizosphere ...
CCCGCCGCGCTCGACCTGCTCGCCGACGTCGTGCTGCATCCGGCGTTCCCGCCGGACGAGACCGAGCGGCAGCGCGCCAGCCGTCTCGCGTCGCTGACCGATCAGCGCGCCAATCCGACGGTGGTGGCGACCAACGTCATGAACCGCGCGCTGTTCGGGCCGAAGCACCCCTACGGCTACTCGGAGCTCGGCACGCGCCAATCGGTGGAGCAGATCACCCGCGACGACATGGTGGCGTTCTGGAAGCGGCATTTCGTCGCCAACAACGCGGCACTGGTCGTCGCCGGCGACATCCCGCTCGAGCAGCTGAAGCCCCTCGTCGACAAGACGTTCGGCGGCTGGAAGCGCGGCGTGGTGCCGGTGTCTGCCGCCGCGCTGCCGGTCCCGACGAAGGCCAAGTTGATCATCGTCGACATGCCGGCGGCGGCGCAGTCGCAGGTGCGCACCGCCGCGATCGGCGCCGCGCGATCGACGCCCGACTTTCCGCGGATGCAGGTCCTCAACGAAATCGTCGGCGGCCTGTTCTCGAGCCGCATCAACATGAACCTGCGCGAGGAGCACGGCTACACCTATGGCGCGTTCTCGCAGTTCGTCTACCGCCGCCAGCCGGGCCCCTTCGTCATCGGCTCCGGCATCCGCAGCGACGTGACCGCGCCCGCCGTCTCGGAGATCATGAAGGAGCTGAAGAAGCTGATCGAAAAGGGGATCACGCAGCCGGAGCTGGCGCTCGGCCGCGATTCGATCGTCCGGTCGCTGCCGGCCGACTTCGAGACGAGCGCGCGCGCGAGCAGCGCGCTGTCGTCGATATACCTCTACGACCTCGGCCCTCAGTACTACGCCCAGCTGCCGGCGGCGATGCAGAACGTGAACACCGAGTCGGTGCTCGGCGCGGCGCGCAAATACCTGGCGCCGGCGCGGATGACGCTGGTCGTGGTCGGCGACCGCGCCTCGATCGAGCCGGAGCTGCGCAAGCTGAATCTCGGGACGATCGAGATCCGCGACGCCGACGGCAACGTGATCAAGTAGGGCGCGACGGCGCACCTGCGAGGTCCGCCCGACAGCACGCCGGCCCGCGTAGACCGGACCTCCTCAGGTCCGCCGTCACGCGAGCTCGGGCCGATCGCGGAACTGCTCCAGCGCGTCGGGATTCGCCAGGGCCTCTCTGTTCCTGACCGGACGGCCGTGGACGACGTCGCGCACGGCCAGCTCGACGATCTTGCCGCTCTTGGTGCGCGGGATGTCGGCGACCTGCACGATGCGCGCCGGCACGTGGCGGGGCGTGGCATTGGCGCGGATCTGTCCGCGGATCCGATCGATCAACGCGTCGTCGAGCGCGATCCCCTCGCGCAGCTTCACGAACAGCACGATGCGCTCGTCCCCCTGCCACCGCTGGCCGATGACCAGGCTCTCGGCGACTTCGGGCAGCTGCTCCACCTGGCGGTAGATCTCGGCGGTGCCGATGCGCACGCCGCCGGGGTTCAGCACCGCGTCCGAGCGGCCGTAGATGATCACGCCGTCGTGCGTCGTCAGCTCGCAGTAGTCGCCGTGCGTCCACACGCCGGGAAAGCGCTCGAAGTACGCGGCGTGATATTTCCGCCCGTCCGGATCGTTCCAGAACCCGATCGGCATCGACGGAAACGGCTTGGTGCAGACCAGCTCCCCCTTCTCCTCGCGAACGGGCGCGCCGTGCTCGTTCCACACCTCCACGGCCATCCCCAGCGTGCGGCACTGAATCTCGCCCCGCCACACCGGCGCCGTCGGGTTGCCGCCGACGAAGCAGCCGACGATGTCGGTGCCGCCGGAGATCGACGCGAGGTGCAGATCGGCTTTGACGTGCTCGTAGACGAAATCGAATGACTCGGGGACGAGCGGCGAGCCGGTGGAGGTCATGGTGCGGAGCGTGGCCAGCGAGTGCGTCTCGCGTGGACGCAGGCCCGCCTTGGCGACCGCGTCGATGAACTTCGCCGATGTGCCGAACAGCGTCATCCCAATTTCGTCGGCCAGGGAAAACAGCCGGTTGCCGTCCGGATGAAACGGCGATCCGTCGTAGAGCACAATCGTCGCGGCTGAAGCGAGCACCGTCACCAGCCAGTTCCACATCATCCAGCCGAGCGTCGTGAAGTAGAAGACGCGATCGCCGGCATGGATATCACAGTGGAGCTGGTGCTCCTTGAGGTGCTCGATGAGCGTCCCGCCCGCGCCGTGGACGATGCACTTGGGAACGCCGGTGGTGCCAGACGAATACAGGACGTAGAGCGGATGGTTGAACGGCAGCGGCGCGAAGGCGAGCGGCGCGCCGCGATGCGGCCCGACGAACGCCTCCCATTCCTCGTCCCCCACGACCACCCGCTGCAGCGTCGGCAGCCGCGCCACCACGTCGCGCACCTTCGCGCGCAGGTCGAACCGCTTGCCGCCATACCCGTAGCCGTCGGCGGCGACGAGCACACGCGGCTCGATCTGACCGAACCGATCGAGCACGCCCTGCACGCCGAAATCCGGTGAGCAGGATGACCACACGGCGCCGATCGACGCCGCCGCCAGCACGGCGACGATCGCGCGCGGCGTGTTGGGAAGATAGGCGGCCACGCGGTCGCCCGCGGCGACTCCCTCGGCGCGCAAGGCCGCCGCGCAGGCGGCGACCTCCGCCCGCAGCTCGCGCCACGAGATCGTCCGCGGACCCTCGGTTTCGGTGGCGTGGACGATCGCCGGGCCGTCGCCGTCCTGACGCAGGCAGTTGTCGGCGAAATTCAGCGTCGCATCGGGAAAGAAGCGAGCGCCGGGCAGGCGATCGAGGTCGATCGCGATCCGCGTTCCCATCTCGCCGCGGACGCCGCCGAACTCCCACATCGCGCGCCAGAACTCATCCGGGCGGGCTATACTGGATCGATACAACTCCGGGAAGGACTGCCCGCCCGCCAGGCGCGTCAGGTTCGCGCGCGCGATCCGCTCGTCTGACGGCCTCCATAGCGGCGCATCCATCCTGGCAATTATAGGGGGCCTTTTTCATGCGCAGGCATTCCCTTCTCGTCGTGTTCGCCGCGTTGATCCTCGCCTGCAGCGGCCGCAACACACCAACGGGCTCCAGCACGAACCCAACTCCGACTTCGCCGTCGCCGTCGCCGTCGCCGTCCCCCTCACCCGCGCCCGATCCCGCTCCGTCGCCGACCTGCGCCTACGCACTGACCGCGACCCCGGACGACTTCGAGCGCGACGGCGGAAACGGGACGCTCGCGATCGCCACGACCGCGAGCTGTAAGTGGGCCGTCAAGAGCGACGCGGCCTGGGCGGTGATCGAAGACGTGCAGCAAGGCGAGGGACCGGCCCGCCTGAAGGTGTACGCGCAGCCGAACGAGGGGGCCGACGCGCGCCGCCTGACGTTCACCGTCGGGGATCAATCGGTCGCGATCACGCAGCCCGGACAAGGCGATTGTGTGTACCAGGTCACGCCCGTCAACGATACGATTCCGCGTCTGGCATGGCAGGGACAGATCACGATTTCCACGACTCCTGGCTGCAGCTGGAAGACCTCCTCCGATGCCTCGTGGCTGCATCTGCAGCAGACCGAGGGGCGCAATTCCGCCACCATCTCCTACAGTGCCGATTTCAACCCCGCGAACCAGTACGGCGACAGGCGAACCGCGCTGCTGGCGTTTCGCTGGGCCGCACCGACGGCTGGTCAGAACGTCCGCGTGACGCAGACGGGCGACTGCAACCTGGGCATGTCCCCGGCGACGGGGGGCCTTCCCGCGGGAGCCACGTTTTCGGGTGGCTTCAATGGAGGCACTCTCACCGCAACCGCGGCCGGCGGCCAGGTCCACTTCTGGATCCTCGTCGAACCGGTTTTCGCGGGGTGCGCGTGGGACGTGGAATCGAGCGACAGCTGGGTCGACTTTCAGTCGCCCCGCGTGCGGCAGGTGATGGCGAGCGATGGCGATCTCCACTTCGGGCTACCGCCGAATTCCTCGTCGCAGCCGCGCCAGGCCAGGCTCGTCATGGACGGCCGGGTACTGACCGTCGTGCAGCAGGGACGCTGACCTAGGGAATGATCTGGAATCGCGGTGTCTCGCCGAAGGTCGCGGGGCCTGGCGGCACCGACACGGCTGTCCTGGGCCGCGCCACGGCGGCCTCGCGATCCGACAGCTGCGCGAGCAGCCGCTCGGCCAACTGCCCGTCGCCCGACGGCATGTCGCCATGCAGCGCGCGTGCGACGGCCAGGTGCGCGGTCATCCGGCACAGGAGCGGGCGAACGTCCTCGTCGGCGGTCGCCCGCTGGGTGGCGACGAGGGCCAGCAGCAGCGCCGCCTTCTCGTGCAGGGCCGGCGACCGCGGGTGGGCCTCGAGGAGGCGCGACAGGCGCAGGTTTTCGGCCGCGACCGCCCCCTCCCCCGGTGCCGTCGAGAGTGACGGCGTGTGGTCGGCTGCCGGATCCTCGCTGATGCTCAGGCCGGCGCCGTCCGCCATGAAGCTCCGCGCCAGTCGCACGAAGGCCGTCGGACTCCAGATCTGCCGCCGCACCTCGACGGTAAACACTTCGGCGCGCCGCGTGACGGAGAACTTCGCGATCCCTCGCGTGTCGCTGACGTTCCGCACCTGGAACGGATCGCCGGGCTCGAACCGGTCGGCGAACGCGGCAATGTTCAATATCGATCCAGCGATTTCAGAAACGAGCCTTTCGTCTTCCCGCGTATAGCCCGTCGCCGCGGCACTGATGCCGGAGAGCGAGGGCGCCATCGTGAAGAACGTGCCGGATTCCGCCATGCCGGCCGCGCAGGCCAGCGTCGAGAACACCGCGACGAGGAGAAGTCGTCCCATAACGTGCACTCGCCTTGTGCAAGGCAGCGGCCAGCGGGCGACGCGTGCCGTGACCGCGCGCTACACGTCGTACGTCTCCTGCTTCCACACGCTGAAGCCGCGGGCAAGATAGTTCGGCAGGGCCGACGGATGATCGAGCGACGAAGTGTGCAGCCACACGCGGACGGCCCCCAGCGCCCACGCACGCTCGACCGCCCGCGTCAGCAGGAACTTGCCCAGCCCGCAGCCGACGAACGCCGGCAGCAGGCCGAAATAGGCGATCTCCACCGCCCCCTCGCCGTCACGCCGCAGCTCGAAGTAGCCGGCGACCTCCCCTCCGGATCGCAGGACCCAGAGCTCGAGACCGGGGTCGGCCAGGTAGGCCGCGATCTCATCGTCGGTCCAGGCAAGCCGATCGACCCAGTGGTACGGCCCGCCGACCTCGGTGTAGAGATGCCGCCAGAAGGCCGGCTCGCACCCATCGACCCGTTTGACGGATGCGTCCGGCCCTGGCGCAGTGGCGCCGTCGAGGTCCTCCGGCGCGAGCATCTGCAGATACGTCCGGACCGCGCGCGCCACCCGCCGCTACCCCCGCCCGACAAACGGCATCTTCGTCGCCATCACCGTCATGAACTGCACGTTGCCCTCCAGGGGGAGGCCGGCCATGTAGAGCACGGCGTCGGCGACGTGGCGGACGTCCAGGTAGGGCTCCGGCCGCATCTCGCCGTTGGCCTGCAGCGTGCCCTGCGCCACCTTCGCCGTCATCGGCGTCTCCGCGTTGCCGATGTCGATCTGGCCGCAGGCAATGTCGAAGGGGCGCCCGTCGAGCGACAGCGACTTCGTCAAACCGGCGATCGCGTGCTTCGTCGCCGTGTACGGCGCGGAATTGGGCCGGGGCACATACGCCGAAATCGAGCCGTTGTTGATGATGCGGCCGCCGCGGGGCGTCTGCGCCTTCATCTGCGCGAACGCCTGCTGCGCGCAGAGGAACGCCCCGGTCAGGTTGACGGCGACGACGGCCTGCCACTGCTCGACGGTCAGCTCGTCGAACGGCACCGCCGGCGCCCCGGTCCCCGCGTTGTTGAACAGGACGTCGAGGCGGCCGAACCGCTCGCGGGCGGCGGCAAACAGCCGCTTCACCGAAGCGGGATCGGACACGTCGGCCTGGACCACCAGCGCGCGGGCGGCAGCGCCGGACTCGGCGACGACGCCATCGAGACGATCCGAGTGCCGGCCGGCCAGCACGACGGAATAGCCGTGCGCCAGCATGCCGAGGGTGACGGCGCGGCCAATCCCCGATCCGGCGCCGGTGACGAGCGCGATGCGTGATGTTTCTCCCACGGCCGAACAGTAGCAAATAATGTCGGGACCATGAAGATACTCGTCACCGGCGCCGCGGGGTTCCTCGGCGGACGGCTCGTACGGGCGCTGCTCTCGCAGCCCTCAGGGTTCCCCGCGGTCAGCCACATCATCGCCGCCGATGCGACACCGGCGGACATCGGCGATCCCCGCGTGACCACGCGCGCCGGCTCGATCGCCGATCCCGCGTTCGTGCGCGCGATCGTCGAGCCCGGCATCGACCTCGTCTACCACCTCGCCGCCGTCCTCAGCGGCCAGTCGGAAGCGGAGTTCGACACCGCCCTCCACGTCAACATGGACGGCACGCGGCTGCTCCTCGAGGCCTGTCGCGGCCTTGGGTCCCGGCCGCGCCTCGTGTTTTCCAGCACGGTCGCGGTCTTCGGCGGCGTGCTGCCGGCGCTGGTGCCCGAGTCGCAGGTGCTGCAGCCGCAAACGACCTACGGCGTCACCAAGGCGATCGCGGAAATGCTCGTCTCCGAGTACTCGCGCCGCGGCTTCGTCGACGGCATGAGCTGCCGCCTGGCGACGATCACGGTCCGCCCGGGCCAGGCCAATTCCGCGCTGTCCTCCTTCGTCAGCGGCATCATCCGCGAGCCGCTGGGCGGAATCGACACGGTCTGCCCCGTACCGCTGGAGACACCCATCTGGATCAGCTCTCCCGCGGCGGTGATCCGCAATCTCGTCCACGCCGGACGCATCGCGACGGCCGCGCTCGGATCGGAACGGGCGCTCAACCTGCCCGGCCTCAGCGTCACGGCGGGAGAGATGCTGGCCAGCCTGGAGCGAATCGGCGGCCGTGCGGCGCGGGGCCGCGTCCGGGTGGAGCGCGAGGAGCGGGTCGCCCGCGCGATGTGCGGATGGCCGGCGGCGCTCGACGCGACCCGCGCGCTGGCACTCGGCTTCACCGCCGACACCGACGTCGATGCGGTCGTCCGTCAGTACGTCGACGACATGGGGCTACGGCAGCAGCTCCAGCCCTAGCGCGGCGGCCAGCGGATCGAAGTGGCGGCGGTCGGCGGTCGCGATGCGCCGCACCTTCATGGTTGCACTCAACGCGACGATCGCGGCGTCGACGAAGCCCAGATCGAGATCGGCGAACTGCTGATCCACGGCCGCCGCCCGCGCGTAGGCCTGGCGCGGCAAATCGGCGACGAAGTAGTGACCTTCGGTGATGCCGCGGTAGAAGGCGCGGCGGCTCGACGCGCCGAGGCGGCGGCCAAGCAGGTAGTCGACTTCGGGAATGACGGCTGCCGGCAGGATCAATCCACGGGCCTCGCTGCGGACCAGCGCTGCGGCGCGCGCGTGCCAGTCGTCGCTGCGGTCGTAGTAGGCGTAGACGACGCCCGTGTCGAGGATGACGCTCACCGCCGGCGCGCGATCTTGCGGCGCGTGGGCTTCGGATAGGCGGCGTCCGCGGCAACCCTGCCGAATCCCAGCTCGCCCAGCACGTCCTCGGCCCGCTCGGCGGTATCGGCGTGCCCGCTGCTGAAGGCGCCCGCGCCGGGAGGGCCGTTGTCCGCGCCGTCCGCCAGATAGGCCTCGATCGCCTCACGCACCAGTTCCGCCATCGGCTGCCCGCGCCGCACGGTCTCCCGCTTGAGGCGGACCTCGATCTCGGCGGGCAGATAGATGGTGGTTCGCTTCATATGCTTATGTTAGCATATATACGCGATCACCGTCATCGGCTCCGGTCCAGGGTCGTTCGCCAGCGGCAGGCCGACGTGAACACAGCGTCGATGCCTTCGCCGGTCTCCAGCGAGTCGCGCAGATCCCCCAGCGTGCGAATCAGCTGATCGAGCGCCTCCCGCAGCACGTCCTCGTTCGTCGCGGCGATGTCTTTCCAGATGCCGGCGGGACTGGCGGCGAGGCGGGTCGTATCGGTCAGTCCGGCCCCGGCGATTTCCAGGCCCGCATCCCCCGCCAGCTTGCCGACCACGTGCATCAAGGCGCTGGAGGTGAGCTGCGGCAGGTGGCTGACGACGCCGACGAAGCGATCGTGCAGCTCCGGCGTCATCACGTGCGGCACGCCGCCGATCCCGGTCACGAACGCGTCGAGCCGGGCGACCGCGTCGCTGTGGTTCGCCGGGCGCGGCGTCAGGATCCAGGGGCGTCCGTCGAAGAGATCGGCGCGCGCGCTGGCGGCGCCGCCCCGCGCGGCACCCGCCATGGGGTGCCCGCCGATGAAATCGATGGCGGCATGCCCCGCCGCCGCCGCGCAGATGGCGCGCTTGGTGCTGCCGGTGTCGGTGACCACCGTCGCCGGCGTGAGGTGCGGCTCGATGGCGTCGAGGAGCGCGATGTTGGCGCGCACGGGGGCGGCGAGGACGACGAGATCGGCGCCGGCGATGGCGGAGATCGGGTCACCGTGGTCCACCATCGTGACGGCCAGCGCGGGCCAGGCGCGCGCGACGGCCTGGCGGATCGACGTGCCGATCAAGCCGGCGCCGACGATCGCCAGGCGGCTAAACGGGGGTTCGGTCATATTTGTTCCGCCTGAAGGCGGAAGCTACACGCCCCAGCCGCGGCGGGAAACGGGCTCCAGGCAGATGCTGCGGCCGATCGCGGGGGCGATGATCCGCAGCTCCGCCATCAGGCGGTCGAACTGCGACGGCAGCAGCGACTGCGCGCCGTCGCTGAGGGCGTGATCGGGATCGTGATGCACCTCGATGATCAGGCCGTCGGCCCCGGCCGCCACCGCCGCGCGCGCCATCGGCGCGACCTTGTCGCGGCGCCCGGTGCCATGGCTCGGGTCGCCGATGACCGGCAGGTGACTGAGCTGCTGCACCATCGGAATCGCGGCGATGTCGAAGGTGTTGCGCATGGTCGTCTCGAACGTGCGGATGCCGCGCTCGCACAGCATGACGTCGGGGTTGCCGCCGGCGAGCACGTATTCCGCCGAGAGCAGCCATTCTTCGATCGTCGCGGAGATGCCGCGCTTCAGCATCACCGGCGTCCGCGACTTGCCCAGCTCGCGCAGGAGCGTGAAGTTCTGCATGTTGCGCGCGCCGACCTGCAGGATGTGCGCGTACTTCTCGATCAGCGCGATCTGACTGAGGTCCATCACCTCGGTGATGAGCTTCAGGTTGTGACGATCCGCCGCGGCGCGGAGCAGACGCAGCCCGTCCTCGCCCATCCCCTGAAAGCTGTAGGGGCTGCTGCGCGGCTTGAAGGCGCCGCCGCGCAGCACCTTCGCTCCCGCGCGCTTGACCGCGGCCGCGCAGGCTTCGACCTGCTCCTCGCTCTCGGCGGAACAGGGCCCCGCCATCACGATCACCTCGTCCCCGCCGATCCGCACGTCGTCGATGGTGATGACCGTGTTGTCGGGCTTGAAGCTGCGGCTCGCCAGCTTGTACGGCTCGGTGATGCGATGCACTTCCTGGACGCCGTCGAGGACCTCGAGCAGCGCGACGTCGTAATTACGCGATCCGCCAACGGCGCCGAGCACGGTTCTCAGCGCCCCGGTCGACCGATGCACGTCGAAACCCATCTCCATCAGCTTGGCGATGACGCTCTGGATCTGGTCGTCGCTCGCCCGTTCCCGCATGACTACAACCATGGCTAGCTTTTGTCCTTTTGTTGAGCCTTCAATTGTACTTCTTCGGCAATCCGTTCCAGGTGACGCGCCTCGTCGATGATGCGCTCGAAGAGCCGCTTGATCGCCGACTGGTCGAGCGGGCCGTTGTTGAAGCCCTGCACGTTGCGGAGCACCTCCGCCTCCCGCTCCGGCTGATAGATGGGGACGCCCATCTCCCGCTTGATGCGGCCGATCTCCAGGGCGCAGGCGGCACGGGCGTTGAGCAGGCGGACCAGCGATTCGTCCAGCAGGTCGATGCGCTTGCGCAGATCGTCGAGGTCGGCGTTCACGATTGTCCCTTCAGCCAGCGCACGTACGCGCCGGCACGCGCGGCCACGTCCGCCGCGGCGCCATGTTCGGCAATGACGTTGACGAGGGCGCTGCCGACGACGGCGGCGTCGGCCCAGCGCCCGACCTGCGCGACCTGTTCCGGCGTCGAGATGCCGAACCCGAGCGCCAGCGGCAGCGACGACTGGGCGCGGATCCGGCGCACGAGCGGCTCCACGTCGGCGGCCAGGTGATCGCGCATGCCGGTGACGCCCAGCCGCGAGATGACGTAGAGGAAGCCGCTGCCGAGCTCGGCCGAGGCCCGCACCCGTGCGTCTGTCGTCGTCGGGCTGAGCAGGAAGATCGGATCGAGGCCGTGCGCGACGAGGCGGCCGCGAAACGACCCCGCCTCCTCCACCGGCAGATCGAGCATCAGCACGCCGTCGACCCCCGCGGCGACGGCGGCCTTGACGAAGGCGTCCTCCCCCATGCGCAGAATCGGGTTGGCGTAGGTGAACAGGACGATCGGCGCGGCGATGCGATCGCGCGTGCGCCGCAGCATCTCGAGCGTCCGCCGCAGCGTCGCCCCGGCGGCGAGCGCGCGCTCGGAAGCGCGCTGGATCACGGGCCCGTCGGCCAGCGGATCGGAGAACGGCACGCCGACCTCGAGGACGTCGGCACCGTTCTCGGCCAGCGCCGCGAGTATCTCGCCGCTGCGCTCGATCGTCGGGTCCCCCGCCGTCACATAGGCCACCAGGCCCGGCGTGCCGCGCCGGCGCATCGCGGCGAAGGCATCTGCGATCCGCGCCATCAGCCCTCCTCTCCGAGCGCCTTCTGCACGCTCAGGACGTCCTTGTCTCCCCGGCCGGAGAGGTTGACCAGGAGGATCGCGTCGCGCCCCATCTCCGGCGCGAGACGGACGGCGTGCGCCACCGCGTGCGACGACTCGAGCGCCGGCAGAATCCCTTCCTCCCGCCCGAGCCGCTGGAAGGCCGCCAGCGCGGCCTCGTCGTCAATCCACGTGTACTCGGCGCGGCCGCGATCGCGCAGCCAGGCGTGCTCCGGGCCGACCGAGGCGTAATCGAGGCCGGCCGAAATCGAGTGCGTGAGCTCGACGTTGCCGTCCGCGTCCTGCAGCACGTAGCTGCGCGTGCCCTGCAGCACGCCGGCGCTGCCGCCGGCGAAGCGCGCCGCGTGCTCGCCGGGCGAAATGCCGCGGCCGCCGGCCTCGACGCCGATCAGCTTCACGTGCGGCTCGTCGACAAAGGCGTCGAAAATGCCCATCGCGTTGCTGCCGCCGCCGACGCAGGCGACGATGGCGTCCGGCAGGCGCCCGAGCTGGGCCAGACATTGATCCCGGGCCTCACGACCGATGACGGACTGGAACTCGCGGACCATCAGCGGGTAGGGATGCGGCCCGAGGACCGACCCGAGCAGGTAGTAGGTGTCGCCGACGTTGGTCACCCAGTCCCGCATCGCCTCGTTGATCGCGTCCTTCAGCGTGCGCGATCCGGCGTCGACCTCGATGACCTCGGCGCCGAGCAGGCGCATGCGGAACACGTTGAGCGACTGCCTCGCCATGTCCTCGGATCCCATGTAGACATGGCATTCGAGGCCAAGCAGCGCGCAGACCGTCGCCGTGGCGACGCCGTGCTGCCCCGCGCCGGTTTCGGCGACGATGCGGCGCTTGCCCATGCGGACGGCGAGGAGCGCCTGGCCGAGCGCGTTGTTGATCTTGTGCGCGCCGGTGTGCGCCAGGTCCTCGCGCTTGAGGACGATGCGCGCGCCGCCGGCCGAGGCAGTCAGGCGCGTCGTCTCGTAGAGCGGCGTCGGCCGGCCCACGTAATCGCGCAGCAGCTGCCCGAGCTCGCGGTGGAATCCCGCGTCCTGGCGCACGCGCAGGTAGGCCGCGGTCAGCTCGTCGATGGGCGCGACGAGGGTTTCGGGCACGTAACGGCCGCCGAAGGCGCCGTAGTAGCCCCGCGCGTCGGGGTCTCGCTTGCCGAATGTCGGAATGATGGTGGCGTCCATGTCAGTTACGAATGGCGAATGACGAATGACGAGTGGCGAAGCACGTCGAACAGCTCACGCAGCTTCGCAGGATCCTTGACCCCGGGCACCGACTCGACGCCCGACGACACGTCGATCGCCGTCGGGCGTACCGTCTCGAGCGCCAGCAGCAGATTGCCGGCATTCAGCCCGCCGGAGAGAATCACCGGCCGCTGGCGCGCGATGGCTTCGGCGATCGACCAGTCGATGGGTTGTCCGGTTCCGCCGCGGCGGATCGGATCGTGCGCGTCGAGCAGCACGGTCGTCCGCGCCGGCACCCG
>Ga0070683_100003815_pt1 | contig 12311 bp, 9 predicted proteins | sample KBSC713LmetaG_FD_64662 | JGI IMG/M metagenome (GOLD analysis project Ga0070683, IMG submission 64662) | Corn rhizosphere microbial communities from Kellogg Biological Station, Michigan, USA - KBS C7.1-3L metaG | ecosystem: Host-associated > Plants > Roots > Rhizosphere ...
TGTCGATGAATTGGCGCTCGACAGAGTCCTGGGGATGGCGTAGGCGGCTTGTTCGCGGTTGTGGCGCCGTTCCTGGATTTCCTGGAAAAGGCGGAAGTCCTCCTTGGAAGGCGCGTTGGAGGCGGCGTTCGTAGAGGGTCAGTAAGTTGAGATCTTTGCCGCAGTCGAACCATGCTTGGGTCTGGGCGAAGGCGACAGCGGCTTCTTCGTGGTTGCATGGGTAGGGGAATCGCGCGAGGCGCTTCTGTTTCTGAGGAATAAACGAATGAAACCGCGGCCGTCCACCAAGGACGGAGTAGATTCATGGACTAAACACGCCTAAACATGCGAGTTCCGGCTGAACGGACGGAGTTTAGTAGTTCCACATACCAAAACTCCCGCGCGGCGGTAATAATAAATTGACCCCTGGCGGGGTAGCGAGGAATATCGTAAAGTGACCGACAAAAGCACCGAAGTAGTCATTCAAGCACTGGATCGATTCCAGATTGAGCTGCCTTCGTGGGGATTTGCGAATACCGGGACACGATTCGGCAAATTTACGCAGCCGGCCGCTGCGAGCACGACGGAAGAGAAACTCAGCGACGCGGGCCAGGTGCACCGCTTGACCGGCGTGTGCCCGACGGTGGCGCTGCACGTCTTGTGGGATCTGCCGAACGGAGTTCAGGACGCGGCCTCCGTGCAGACCATGGCCACGAAGTACGGACTGCGCGCCGGGGCGATCAATCCGAATGTCTTCCAGGATCAGATTTACAAGTACGGCTCGCTGGGCAATCCCGACGCGGAGATCCGCGAGGCGGCGATGCGGCACATTCTGGACAGCATCGAGATCGCGACGAAGCTGAACAGCCGCGACCTGTCGCTGTGGTTCGCCGACGGGTCGAACTATCCGGGCACGCAGAACATCCGGCATCGGCGCAAATGGTTCGTGGATGGGCTGCGCGCAGCGCACGAAAAGATGAGCGGCAATCAGCGCATGCTGGTGGAGTACAAGCCGTTCGAGCCGGCCTTCTATCACACGGACATCGCGGATTGGGGCATGGCGATGCAGTTCGCGCGCGATGCCGGGCTGCGCGCCAAGGTGCTGGTCGACACGGGCCATCATTATCAGGCGCAGAATATCGAGCAGATTGTGGCTTGGCTGCTGGATCTGGATATGCTCGGCGGGTTCCACTTCAACGACCGGCGGTATGCGGACGACGATCTGACCATGGGGTCAATCGATCCCTACCAGGTGTTCCGCATTTTCCACGAGATCGCGTTTTTCGAATGGGAGACGGGGGAGCGGGCGGACATCGCGTACATGATCGACCAGAGCCACAATTTGAAGGGCAAGATCGAGGCCATGATTCAGACGGTGACGACGGCCATGGAGTTGTACGCCAAGGCGGCACTGGTGGATCACGAGAAACTGGCCGCGTACCAGACGAGCTGCTCGCTGGTGGATGCGGAGACGTGTTTGAAAGACGCGTTCTCGACCGACGTGCGGCCGGCGATTCGCGAGTGGGCCGCGTCGAAAGGGCTGCCGGCGGACCCGATGGATGCGTTCCGCCAGAGCGGATACCTGGAGCGGATCACGGCGGAGCGGGCGGCGAAGAACGCGGCGAGCGTGTCGAGCTACGCATAACGACATGCCTCGCTACGCTTTCAAGTTACAGATCAAGGCTGACGCGATCGAGGAGTACGAGCGCGAGCACACGCGCGTCTGGCCGGAGTTGCTGGCGAAATTGAAGGAGGTCGGGATTTCGGATTACTCGATCTTCCGGCGGGGTCAGGAACTGGTGCTGGTGCTGCGAGTGGAGAACTTCGACCAGGCGTGGGACGAGTTGGATCGCGATCCAGTGAATCAGAAGTGGCAGGTGTTTATGAGCCGGCTGTTCGAGCCGGTGCCGGGGATTCAGCCGGGCGAGCGGTTCGCGATGATGAAGGAGGTGTTCTATCTGGAGTAGGAGTCAGGAGTTATCCCACCGGCGCTCCCTGACGGTCGCGGCCCCGTTGTGTTAATCGGAGCCGCGACCGTGAAGGAGCGATTTTGGAGTCCTACGCCGAAACGGTCAGCAGGCTGTCGTTGGGGTAAAAGTGGTCGACGTTTTCCGGGGTGATGAGCTGGTGGTTGGTGAAGACGGCGGGCGGGACGGGACGGCGGGCCAGGATGTCGAGGGCGAGTCGTAGGAGTCCGTCTCCGTATTTTTCGGCGAAGTAGGCGACCGAGCCGATCAGGCGGGTGTTGGCGGTGCGCAGTTCGGCGCGGGCTTCGCGTTCTCCGTTTTGGCCGACCACTACGCAGTCGTTGGCGCGGCCGGCTTCCTGAAACGCCCGCATGGCGCCGAGAGCGCTGGAGTCGTTAGCGGCTCCGACGAGGATGCGCCTGGACTTGGTTTCGCGCAGGAATTTGCGGATTTTTTCGAGGCTCTGTTGAAACTGGCCATCGCCATCCAGGGACACCGTGCGGCAGCGGTCGGAAAGCCGGAGGATCTCGCCGATTCCGGTAGAGACTCCGCGCATACGGGCTTTGGGCAGCGACCCGGCTCGCAGAATCTCGACGAGCACGATCTCATCGATTTCCCCGCCCCAGTTTTTCTTGGCCCAGCGGCCGAGACATTGTCCCGCGATGAGTCCGGCCTGGTAGTTGTTGGCGCCGAAATAAGTGGCGCCGGGATGCGGGATGTCGATCGCGATGAACGGAATATTCGCCTCCATGTATTTGGAGGCGATGGCGGGCGCGATCCCTTCGTCGGTCTGAAATTCGATGACGAGATCGACCTGCTCACGGATGAGGTAGTCGGCGCTGCGGAGGGCGATCTTAGGTTGGTAGCGGTTGTCGACCGTGATGAGTTCGACGTGCTCGCGTTCGGCGGCACGGGTGAGGCTGAGGCGGACTTCGCGGTCGAAGGACGTGTCCTGTCCCTGGGCGGCGTAGCCGATACGGTAGAGGCGGCGCCGGCGGACTTCAGATGCCAAGCGGTAATGATTTTCGCCGACCTTCTCGAGGAAGCCGCACTGGTGCAGCGTGTACAGCAGGCGGAAACACATGCCCTTGTTGAAGCCGGTGCGGGTAACCACGTCCCGCAGACGGAGCACATCGCCGGCCGACTGGAATGCCTCCAGAATGCGGGAGGCGTGGACCAGGGATTTGACCATGTACCGGGCGTGGTTGGAAGTCTTCACGTGGACTCGGTTCGATTTGTAGACTGTTGTATCAGTTTTGCTATCCAAAACACAAACAGCGTTAGCATAGGAAACACATGAATCCTGCACTAGGCGTGGTATTTCACTGGCTGGGCGGCCTGGCGTCCGGGAGCTTCTACGTTCCGTTTCGCGCCGTAAAGCGATGGTCGTGGGAAACGTACTGGCTGGTGGGCGGATTTTTCAGTTGGATCATCGTGCCATGGGTGCTCGGCCTGTACATGACCAACGACCTGACGGCGGTGCTGAGCGCCACGCCGGAGCGCACGCTGTTCTGGTGCTACTTCTGGGGACTGTTGTGGGGCTTGGGCGGGCTGACGTTCGGACTGACGATGCGATACCTCGGGATGTCGCTGGGAATGGCGATGGTGCTGGGATACTGCGCGGCTTTCGGCACGTTGATGCCGCCGATCTTCGACGGCGTGTTCGTCAGCAGCGTGCTCGGCACAATGTCGGGACAGATCATTTTGCTCGGCGTGGCGGTCTGCCTGGGCGGCATCGCGTTCGCCGGGAAAGCCGGCATGTCCAAAGAGCGCGAGATGAGCTCCGAAGAAAAGAAGAGCGTCATCAAAGAGTTCAATCTGCGGAAGGGCGTGCTTGTGGCGACGTTTTCGGGCGTGATGAGCGCGTGCTTCTCGTACGGACTGCGCGCGGGCGATCCCATCAAGGCGTTGACTCTGCAGCACGGCACGAGCACGTTGTGGCAGGGGCTGCCGGTGCTGGTGGTGGTGCTGCTGGGCGGCTTCACCACGAACTGTATCTGGTGCGTGATTCTGAACGTCAGGAACCGGACGGGGTATCAGTATACGAGTCCCGTCTCACGCGAGGCGGAGCATAAGAAAGATCCGGCGGTACCGTTGCTGCGAAACTATTTTTTCAGCGCGCTGGCGGGGACGACGTGGTATTTCCAGTTCTTCTTTTACACCATGGGCGAGACGCAGATGGGCAAATACAAGTTCTCCAGTTGGACGCTGCATATGGCGAGCATCATCATCTTCAGCAGTCTTTGGGGAATCGGGCTCCATGAGTGGCGCGGGGCGAGCCGCCGGACGTGGAGCTTTCTGTTCTTGAGCCTGGCGACGCTGGTGGCGTCCACGGTCATCGTGGGGTACGGGAACTACTTGGGGACGAAGTGAAGTCAGCAGGCGAAAGCGCCTGCCTTAACCTTACTCGCGCGCGGCGGGAGCGGGCTCGCCGGTGAGGTCTTCGAATTTCACGGGCGGATTGTAATACAGGATGCGGAGGCAGCTCTCGCACTGCATGAATTTTTCGCCCTTGCGGAGTTCCTGGAAAAACTGCGGACGCATCTGAATCTGGCAGACGTTGCAGCGGCCGTCAATGGCTTCGGCGACGCCGATTCCTTTGCGAGCTTTGCGCACCTTCTCGTACTGCTGGTAGTGGGCGGGAGCGATACCGGAGACGATCTCCGCGCGTTCCTTGTTTAGCTCGGCGGCAGCCTTCTCGTCCTGCGCGGTGCGTTCACGCGCCTGCTGCTTTTCCTTCTCTACCTCTGCCTTTTCGAGTTTGAGCGCAGCCTCGGCGGCCTTGACGTTCTTATCCAGCGGCTCGGATTCGCCCATCAATTCCAGAATCCGGTCTTCGGCCGTTCGGATCTCTTTCTGGCAGAAATCAATCTCGTTCTGGAAGGCACGATACTGGTCATTGGTTTTGGCCTGCAGCATCTGGTCCTTCAGCTTTGAGATCTTCTGGTCCTGCACCTGGATATCGCCTTCGCACTTCTTGCGCTCTTTCTGATTGGCGGTCAGCGCCGCGCGATCAGCCTCGAGCTTGCGCTCGTGCGATACCAGTTTCTTCTCAATTTCGGCGATGTGTTTTGGTAGAGTGGCAATCTCGCGCGCCAAATCCGCAAGACGATTATCGATATCTTGCAGGCGGATCACCAACTTCAAGTCGGGGAGCATTCCTTAAGGAAGTGTAGCACGGCCCTCCTGACGCTCTCCAGTTCTTCCACTCGAAACAGGCTGGCCGCGAAATAAAATACGGCGGCGCCGAATGGAATAGAGACTGCTACATCGGCCAACTGTGCGCCTTTTCCCGAGCCTAGCACTGTGTGCACTGCATAGCTCGACGCGCGGCACGCGACGCCCATAATGAGCGCGGCTGCCAGGATTTTCGCCGCCCCGCGGACGAGCCGCCGGCCATGCAGTCGACCCAAACGCGCACGCATCAACAGGAACAGCGTCGCCGATCCGGCCAGTGCGACCACGGACGTGGAGAGCGCGAGCCCGGCGTGTCCCATGCCGGCCCATTTGACCAGAGCGAACGCGCCGCACAGATTCATGGCGATCGAACCCAGGCTGACCAGCATGGGCATGCGCGCGCTATTCAGCGCATAGAAAGCGGGAGCAAGAACTTTGGTGGCGGAATAGCCGGCCAGTCCGGCGCTGTAACAGGCGAGCGCCAGGGCCGTCTGGTGCGTGTCGAACACGGTGAAGCGGCCCCACTGGTATACGGCGGCGATCATGCTTTCGCCCATGACGGCCAGACCGATCGATGACGGGATGGTCAACAGCAGTACGGTACCGAGCGAGTGCGCCAGCGTGTCGCGGAAATCGTCCATGCGTTCGAGCGCGGCGTTGCGGGAAATGGCCGGCAGGGTGGCGGACGCGATGGCGACGCCGAACAGCCCGAGCGGCAGTTGCATGAAGCGGAACGCATACCCGAGCCAACTCACCGAACCGTTGATGACGTTACCGGCGGCATCGGTAAGGCTCGACGCCAGGTTCGTGTTGACCATGACGTTGATCTGCGTGGCGGCGTTGCCGACAAAGGCCGGCAGCATGAGCAGAAAGATCTCGCGTAGTCCGGGATGGCGGAAGTCCAAGCGCGGCCGGAAGGCGAAGCCGGCGCGGTACATCGCCGGGATCTGCCAGAGCAACTGCAGCGCTCCGCCGGCCACCACTCCGCAGGCCATGCAAACGATCAGGCCCTGGTCGAGTCGGCGTCCGACGGTGAAGCCGAGGGCCAGTCCGACCACCACGGACCCGATATTGAAGAAAGTCGAGGAGAGCGCCGGCACGCCGAAGCGTCCGCAGGCGTTGAGCGCGCCCATGGCCTGAGCGGCAAGAGCCACCAGCACCAGAAACGGAAACATGATGCGGGTGAGCAGGACCGACAACTCGGCTTTGCCCGGGACCTTGGCGTAACCAGGCGCCAGCAGCGTCACGAGCTGCGGGCTGAAGATCATGCCGAGAATGCAGAGCGCACCGACCACGAGGATGAGCGCGGTCGCGACCAGATTCGAAAGTTCGGCGGCCTCGCGCTTGCCTTTGGTGGACAGATAGCGCGTGAAAATGGGGACGAAGGCCGAGGACAGCGCGCCTTCGGCAAACAGATCGCGGGTCAGGTTGGGAATGCGGAAGCCGAGCAGGAAAGAGTCGTAGGCGATGCCGGCGCCAAACAGCCGCGCCATGAGCATTTCGCGCACCAAGCCGGTGACGCGGCTCGCGGCGACGGCGGCCGACACCACGCCCGCCGATCGGAAGAACCCGTGCTTCTCCTGCGCCGCGGGGGTCAAGTTATTCCGCGCGCCGGACTTCCACCTGGCGGTAAATCTCCCGCGTCTCCTCGAGAGAAGCGAAACTCATGCCGGGCAATTTCGCGGACGCGGTCCCCGCCGCGACGCCCCAGCGGAGAGCGTCCGCCGAATTCGCCTTACGCTGCATCGACCATGTGTAAGCGGCGGACAGTGCGTCGCCCGCGCCGATCGGACAGACGGCGTCGACGCGCGGCGGGATGGCTTCCAGGACTCCATCGGCAAACGCACCGATGGCGCCGCGGCTGCCCAGCGACAATACGACCGATTCGGCGCCCATGCGGCGAATCAACTCCGCGGATTCGAGTCCGTGAGTGCGGGTGAGAATCGTGCGGCCGAGCAGGCGTTCGGCTTCCTGCTGGTTCGGGGTCACGACGGTCGGCTTGGCTTCGACGCCTTCGCGGAGGGCCTGTCCATCGGCATGCAGCAGCGTCTTCACTTTGCGATGACGCGCCATAGCGATCAGTTTGGCGTAGAACGACGAAGGAACGCCGGGCGGGAGACTGCCGCAGATCATCAGCCACGTGGCGCCTTCCAGCCGGTCTTTCACCGCGCGCTCCACCCGCGCCACTTCGGCCTTCGTGAGGGTCGGGCCGGTCTCGTTGAGATTGACCGTGAGGCCATGACGATCGGTAACGGTGAGATTCGTGCGGATCGGGTTCTGGATGGGAATGATGGAAATCAGGTAGCCGCAATGGCTCTGGAGCGATTCGAGGCGCTTGCCCGAATTGCCGCCCGATGGAAAAACGGCGGTGGTCTCCGCGCCGAAAGAGTTCAGCACGCACGATGCGTTAATGCCGCGTCCGCCCGGCGACTCGCGATTCGAATTGATGTAGGCGCGGTCTTCGAAGGCCAGGCGATCGACGCTGATGATCCGGTCGATGGCCGGATTAATCGTCAAGGTAAGTATCAAGTTCCTATTATAGAGAGTGGAACAGGCCATCGCTTCTCAGTGGCCTGTTGAGCTGTGCGCCTCGAGCGACCGCTTGCTGACGCGGGCGGCTCCGATCGGAGCCGCGACCGTGAGGGAGCGGTTTCCTCGCGGCCGAAGCCTGCGCCACCTCTACTGAATCGAGATCGTGGTGCCGGCGGGGCTGGAGAGGCCGCCGATCACAATGGAAACCGCAGCCGAGCCGGCGGGGAGACCGGCGGGGATCTGCACGTTGATTTGGATCAGCCCGTTCGGGCTGGTAGGCGCCGCGCCAGCGTAAGCGACAGTGGCCGTCTTGCCGCCGATGCTGACCGTGGTGGTCTGTGTCAGGTTGGCCGGTCCGGTAGCGAGCGCGCCGTCCTGGCTGGCTGGGTTGGTGCCGCCCCCGCCAGTGGCGTAAAGTTGCACGAAGCTGCCGGCGGCCGCGGGATGAGCGGCATCGTTCACCGCGGGGGTCGTACCCTGATTGATGGCCGCGACCTGGCCCTTGCCGGACTTATCCAGCGTGAAGAGCGCGGGCGCGGCATTGGCCACATTGACGGTAACGGGCGCCGACGCCTGACCGTTGTACGAGACGAAGAGTTGGGCCGTGCTGCCCGTGAGACCGAATGGCGCGATCGCCGAGACCTGAGTCGCCGACGTGTAGAGGATCGGAATGGGCGTGCCATTCAGGTAGACGGTGGTGCCGCCGGCCGTGTTCGCGTACGTTCCGTTGACGGGCTGATTCACGACCAGGCCCGCCGGACCGATGTTGGTTCCGTAAAGCACCAGAATCTCGCCCGCCGAGATGGCGCCGGTGGCGTTGCTGGCCGAGTTAGTGACCGCGGCAACGCCCGCGCCCGCACCGGAGGACTGCAGCAGGCGGATCGCGTTGTTGCCGCTACCGGCGACGTAGATGTTGTTCTTGCTGTCGACGGCGAGTCCCGTGGGTCCGTTGAGCGTGGCTGACGTGGCCGGGCCGCCGTCGCCCGAGTAGCCGCGAAGATTCATCCCGGCGATGGTGAAGATGGGGCCGTTGCGGACGATCTTGCGAACGTTCTTGCTGAAGTCGCTGACATAAACCGCGCCGGTGGAATCGACCGCAATCCCGGCGGGCGTGACGATTTGAGCCTGTGTGGCCGGACCGCCGTCGCCGCTAGTGCCGGGAATGCCGGTGCCGGCGATGGTCGAGATATTGCCGCCGCTGGTGACCATGCGAACGCGGCTGTTGAGCGTGTCGGCGATATAAACGTTACCGGCGGAATCCGCCGCCACGCCTTGCGCGCCGTTCAGTTGAGCGAGGGTGCCGAGGCCGCCATCGCCCGAATAGCCCTGGCGTCCATTCCCGGCGATCGTGGTGATGGTACCGCCCGTCGAGAGCTTGCGCACGACATTGTTGCCGAAGTCGGCGATATAGACGTTGCCCGAGCCGTCGACCGCAAGACCGATGGGAGTGTTCAACTGCGCGCTCGTGCCCGCGCCGCCGTCGCCGCCGAAGCCGATCGTGCCGCTCCCGGCGACCGTGCTGATGGTGCCGCCGGAGACCTTGCGCACGCGCGAGTTCTGCGTGTCCGAGATATATACGTTCCCGGAGGCGTCCACCGCGATACCCTGTGGCGCATTCAATTGCGCGCTGGTGGCAGCTCCGTTATCGCCGCCGAATCCCGCGGTGCCGTTGCCGGCGAGCGTGGTGATGGTTCCGTTCGCGGCGACTTTGCGCACCGCGTTATTGCCGGTGTCGGCGATGTAGTAGTTGCCGGCCGAATCGACCGCTACGGCTTGGGGCGAATTCAACTGGGCTTTGGTGGAAGCGCCGCCATCGCCGGAGTAACTGAAGAGGCCATTGCCGGCGATGGTAGCGATGGTGGTGCCGGAAACTTTGCGGACGCGGTTGTTCTGTGTGTCGGCGATATAGATGTTGCCGGAACCATCCACCGTGACGCCGGAGGGCAGCCATAGTTGCGCGCTGGTGGCCGCACCGCTATCGCCGCCGAAACCCGAGGTGCCGTTGCCGGCGACGGTGTTGATCTTGCTGTCGGAAGCGTTGACCTTGCGGATGCGGCCGTCCTCGGGCTCGGCGATATAGATGTTGCCCGAAGAATCGACCGTCACGCTGTACGGAGAGATGAGCGCGGCACTGGTAGCGAGGCCGGTGTCGCCGGAGGTTCCGATCGTGCCGTTGCCGGCGACGGTGTTGATGATGCCATCCGTTGTGATCTTGCGGATGGCGGCGCTGACTGTATCGGCGATATAGATGTTGCCCTTGCTATCGATGGCTACGTCCTGCGGGTGATTGATTTCGGCTTTGTTGGCTGCGCCGGTGTCGCCGCTGAATGCGGGATAGCCATCGCCTGCAATCGAGTTGATAATGCCATCGGGGGTGACGAGGCGGATGAGATTGTCGGCGGTATCGGCGATGTAGACGTTGCCCTTGGTATCGACCGCGACACCCGAGGGGAGTTGAAGCTGGGCCTGATTGGCTGCGCCGCCATCGCCGACTGCGCCGACGTATCCGACGGTGCCGTTGCCGGCGAAGGTGTTGATGGTGCCATTGGGGAAAACAATGCGGATGCGATTGTTAAGCGAATCGGCGATGTAGACGTTGCCCGCGGCATCGACCGCGACACCGACTGGCGTGTTCAGTTGCGCATTGACGGCCGCGCCGCCATCGCCCGAATATCCCGGGCGCGAGTTTCCGGCGATCAGGACGAGATTCCCGCCGGCGATCTTGAAAACCGAGTTGCCGGCGCTCAAGTAGACGTTACCGGCCGAGTCGACGGCCACGCGCTTGGGCTGGCCTATGGAGGTGGCGGTGGGGGCGGCGGGGGTGGCGGGCGGCGCGCCACCGGCTACCGTAGAGATCGAATACTGTTGCCCCGGCGCCACAGAGGCGCACAGCAGCAACAGACAAGACGCACTTCCAAACAGGCTTCCAGATGCCAATCTTTTCATGTACAAACTCAGTCTAACAGGATGGCGCGAGAGCGCGGATCAAAGGATATAGCATCTAGAATGCCACGAGTGGCGGGGGAGAAAGGAACGTCCACCACGGAGCCACGAAGGGCACGGAGTAAGCACGGAATGAAGACTTGATGTTCGGCTTCTCCCTATGCCCCGTGTCTCTCCGTGCTTGCTTGGGACTCTACCAGTTCAACGTGGTGGTCCCGAATGTCTCGGACAGCGACGCCGTACCCCTCACATTCAACCTGGGTGCAGGGGTCGCAAACGTTGTACACGACCGTCAAGCGTTAACGGGACAGCAGAGGCCATACCGATGGGCTTCGTTTGCGTCCACCTCAGGATTTCGGCCTTTGCCGGCGCTGCGTTGGCCGCGACATTCGCGCAGACCAGGACTGCGGCGCGGCCGAAATTCGAGGTGGCTTCGATCAAGCCGTGCAAACCAGGCATGGACAACGGCCGGCGGAGCGGGTGGGCGAGCCTCTCTCCCGGGCAAGGGGCAGGGAGAGTCGTTAGCGATGGAGCATATACAGCGGCCGTCGAAGAATTGAAAACTCACTCCGGTCAGTCCGACCGCCGCCGCGGAATCTTCGTCATCTTGGGATTGGCGCCTCCAAGCGCGGCGAGCCGGCGGCCCGCTTCACGCGCAATCTTCTCCTCAACCGGAGTAAGTTCCCGCGCGGCCGGCGGAAGCTTGGGATCAACCGACTTCATTCGCTCCAATGTATAGCGTGGCGATGTAGTCCAACCGTCGCTCCCTCAGCAATCGGTCGTTCGGGATGATTAGATGGCGTGGTCGGCCGGGAGGTCTTCGCCGCGCCAGATGCGCTTCTGGGTCCAATCCTCGGGCGGGCCGGTCCAGAATGCGTGCGATGGGGGCAGACCGAGGGGGAGGAGGGCGGTCGCGCAAAGGTAGAGACTGCCGGTCGAAATGTAGTTTTCGCCGAGGTGGGGCTGGTGGCCGGCGAGGCCGACGGTGAGCCATCCGGCGTCGAAAGTACCCGGTGCGTCGAGGGTGCGGCGGATCACCATGGAAAGTGCACTCCGCACGCGAGGACCCGTAAGGGGAGGGGCCAACTCGCCCAGGAGCGCCATCTGCGCGAGCAGGTGGAAGGCGCCGCAGCGGTACGCGATGGAGCGTCCGACGGCGGGAAAAGTCCCTTCGGGCGAGATCAGGCGCTCCTGGATGACGGCGTAGCGGCGGGCGCGCGCCATGGTGTCGGCGGCCAGGCTTTCCCAGGTGCGCACACGCGGGCGCATCGTGCGCAGCACGTCCACCAGCATCGGCTGGATCACGTAGCTGTTGTAGTAATCGAAATGAAAGTGCGGGCCGTCGCCGTATACGCCATCGCCGAGATACCACTCCTGGTGCTGGCGGACGGCATAGTCGATGCGCATGTTGTCCCAATGCTCGCCCATGGCGGCGAGGGCGGCCTCGACGGTCGCGGAGAAGAGGAGCCAGTTGTTGAAGCCGGGCGTGATGACGCGCGAGGAGGCGAGGGCGGCGGCGAGGTTCTTCTGTACCGGCAGATCGAGCCTGGCCCACAACTCGCCGGGCGCGCGCAGGATGGCCTGGGCGAGAAAGCCGCAGTCCACCACGGGCTGGCTGCCCTCGTGGAAATTCAGGAAGTCGGGGGAGGCGGGGTCGGTCGCGGATCGCATGGCATCGCGGGCGAGGGTGCGATAGCGCTGCTGGAGGTCGCG
>Ga0070683_100003818_pt1 | contig 12309 bp, 10 predicted proteins | sample KBSC713LmetaG_FD_64662 | JGI IMG/M metagenome (GOLD analysis project Ga0070683, IMG submission 64662) | Corn rhizosphere microbial communities from Kellogg Biological Station, Michigan, USA - KBS C7.1-3L metaG | ecosystem: Host-associated > Plants > Roots > Rhizosphere ...
CCGCGAACAAGATCGTCAAGACGAGACAGGCGAGCACGACCGGCACCGCAATGCTCGAGCGCGACGCTGCCTGCGGCGCTGGGGGAGGAGACGATTCGCCGAACGAGACCGAAGTGAGGGGAATCGGTGCGCGCGGTGTCGGCGGTCCGAGCGGCGTCGGCGGTGTCATGCGCGCGGTGCTGCGGATCGGGTCGTTCTGTACCGGCGTCACGAGCGTCGGCGGCGCCACGATCGCGTTCTTCTGTTGAATCGCCGCGAGCGCCGCGTGGAGCTCGTTCGCATCGGCGAAGCGACGCGTCGGATCCTTCAAGAGGCACCGATCGATCAGCGCGACGACGGCGGCGGGAATGTCGGTACGGTAGGCGGTGATCGGCGTGTGCGGCGCCGACATGACGAGCGCGCCGAGCTCGAGCAGCGTGGTCGACTCGAACGGTCGCTTCGTCGTCAGCATCTCGTAGAGCACGACGCCGAGCGCCCACACGTCGGCGGCGGGATCGACGCTGCGCGTGGACGTCATCTGCTCCGGCGCCATGTAGTGCGGCGTGCCCAACACCGCACAGGTACCGGTGACCACGTCGGCGGCGAGGTTCGGGTCTTCGACCTTCGCGATACCGAAGTCGAGGACCTTCAACAGCGTCGCGCCCGTCGGACGCTTCACGAGGAACAGGTTGTGTGGCTTGAGATCGCGATGAACGATGCCGAGGCCATGCGCTTCACCGAGCGCATCGCACGCTTGCATGATCAGCTTCACCGCGTCGTCGACCGCCATCGGGCCGGCGTCGATGCGCGCGCCGAGGTCACGACCGTCGAGATATTCGCTCACGAGATACGGCGCGCCGCTCGGCAGGACGCCGACGTCGAAGATGCGCGCGACGTGATCGCTCGTGAGCGCCGCCGCGGCGCGCGCTTCGCGCAGAAACCGCGCGCGCACGTCCTCGCGGTGGAGCATCGCGCTCGAAAGAAATTTCAACGCGACGCGTTGCAGGATCTGCGTGTGCGTCGCGAGAAAAACGGATCCCATCCCACCGCGACCGATGAGGCGCTCGATACGATACTTGTCGGCAACGACGTCGCCGGGCTCGACGGGGAGTCCGTGCATCCTTCCCGACGGATCCTATCAGGTGGGCCGGCGCCGCCGCGAGAGTACGGGGGTTTCCGCATCGGAAGCGACGCCGGAGGCGCCGGAGCCCATCGCGACGGGACCGCGAAAATCATGAAGCGCTCGGCACGTTTCACGGAATGCGGCGAGGGCCGCGGACGCATCGGGATACCGGTCGTCGGGCGCGAGCGCGAGCATGCGCGCAATGAAGTCTTCGAGCGCGACGGGCCACTCGTTGCCGGTCCGATCGGAGAGCGACGGCGCATCGAAGCGGCGCTTGAGCACGAGGAGCTGCGCGGGGTTGTTGCTCTCGAACGGGAGCTTCCCCGTGAGGAGGCGATAGAGCATGGTGCCCGCGGCGTAGACGTCGGCGCGGAAGTCGACGCTGGCGGCCGTGTCGAGCTGCTCGGGCGCCATGTAATGCGGTGTGCCGAGCGTCGCGTACGTCGACGTGAGCGGGACCTCGGCGCCGGACACGAGCTTCGAGATACCGAAGTCGATGAGGCGTGCGCGACCGGCGGCATCGACCATCACGTTGGGCGGTTTGAGATCGCGATGCACGATCGCCGCCGCATGCACGGCCGAGAGCCCGACGAGGACATCGTCGAAGATCGCCTGGACCTCGCTCCACGGCAGGGCCTTGCCTCCGCGGGTTTTCACGTCGAGCGGCGTGCCCTCGATGCGCTCCATCACGAGATACGCGCTGCCCGTTTCGTCGATGCCGGAGTCGAGCACGCGACACACGTGCGGGCTCTGCACACGTGCGAGCATGCGGCTCTCGCGCGCGAAGCGCTCGGCGAGCTTCACGTTGCTGGAGTGCATCTGGCGAAGGAGCTTCACCGCGACCGCGCGGCCCGTCGTTCGATCGACCGCGTTCCACACCTCGCCGACCCCGCCCTGCCCCAGCGGCGCGATCGTCTCGTAACGACCACCCACGATCATTTCGGCGTCTTCTTCTTCGGCACGGGAACGAGCCCATGCTCGCGCAGGTAGCGGCGAACGTGTGCGCGCTGGAGGTCGGCGCGTCGCGCGATCTCGACGACGCTCCCGTTGCACTCGGAGAGCATGCGCGAGAAGTACGATCGCTCGAACGCGGAGAGCGCGCGGCGTTTGCCTTCGTGGTAGGTGCTCGCGTCCGAAGGCGCGACGCTCACCGGATCCTGCTCCGCGGGACGGAAGGTCGCGGGCGGGCCGATGTAAGCGGCGATGTCGATGGGGCCTTCGTCGCCGGCGAGCGCGAGTGCGACGGACACCGCGTTGCGCAGCTCGCGTACGTTTCCCGGCCAGTCGTGGCGCATCAGGCGCGTGATCGTCTCGCGGCTCACGCGGCTGACGGCGCGCTCGGCGCCGGACTGCGAGAGCATGTGGGCGACGAGCCCGGGGATGTCCTCGGTGCGGGCGCGCAAGGATGGGATGCTCGTACGCACTTGTGCGAGGCGGAAGTAGACGTCGCTGCGGAAGCTGCCGTCGGCGACCATCGCCAAGAGGTCTCGTCGTGTCGCCGCGACGATGCGCGCGTCGAATGGGCGATAGCCGCTGCCGCCGACGGCCTGCACGCGCTTCTCCGCGAGGGCGCGCAGGAGCTTGGGTTGGACGTCGACCGGAAGCTCGCCGAGCTCGTCGAGGAAGACCGTTCCGCCGGCGGCTTCGACGAACGGCGACTCGCGCTTCGCCATCGCGCCGGTGAAGGCGCCGCGCTCGTGTCCGAAGAGAAGCGATTCGGCGAGGGTCGGGGCAATGGCCCCGCAGTCCACGATGACGAACGGCTTGTTCTTTCGCGGGCTCGCATCGTGGATGGCGCGCGCGACGAGCTCCTTGCCGGTCCCGGTCTCGCCCTCGACGAGAACGGTGAGCTCGGTCGCCGCGACCTTCGCGAGCTGGGCGAAGAGCTGGCGCATGGTGAGGCTCGCGCCCCAGAGGTCGCCGAAGCGATCGCTCGCCCCGACGCGATGCTGCTCGGGCGCGGTCGCCTCGAACCGCGCGTCCACCGAGCCGAACGACAGCTTCGTGCTCGCCGTCAGATAGGCGTCGTCGATCGCGACGTCACCGATCCACGTCCCATTGCGGCTACCGAGATCGCGCACCCGCACGCCCCGCTCGGTCGCGACGAGCTCGGCATGCACGGCGCTCACGTGGCGGTCGGCGACGACGATCGTACAACCCTCGTCGCGCCCGACCACGACCGGCTCGCGTCCGACGACCGCCGAGTGATCGCCGTCTTTCGTGGAGACGACGAGGCGGCCTCCGCGGAGCTCGATCTTGCGGCTGGACGACAGCGTGGCCTGTGAGGAGCTCACGATGGAACGAGACTATCGGAGGTATGATGGGATGTGCATGGTTCTCCGTAGGCTGACCCTCGTGGCCGTCCTCCTCGCTCCCGCCGTTGCCGCGGCGGACGGGCCGAAGCCGCCAAACGCCGCCGAACAGGCCTTTCGCGAGGGCCGCGCCCTGATGACCTCGGGCGATCTCGAAAAAGCCTGCGCGAAGCTGGCGGAGAGCCAACGCCTCGAGCCTGCCGCCGGTACGCTCCTCAATCTCGCCGAGTGCCTGGAGAAGCGAGGCCTGACCGCGAGCGCCTGGGCCATCTACGACGAGGCGGCGAGGGCATCGCACGAGCGCGGTCGCGTGGATTGGGAAAAGCTCGCCCGGGCGAAGGTCGACACCCTCTCGACGATCGCGCCGCGGATCACCTACGACGTCTCGCGAGCCGATCTCGACGCGGGCGTGACCCTCGAGCAGGACGGCGCGCCGATCAAACCGAACATCCCGCTGCCCATCGATCCGGGCTCGCACACGGTGAAGGCAAACGCGACGAACCGCTCGCCGTTCGAAAAGACCTACGAGATCCGCAACGGCGACAAGCTGCACGTCGCCGTGAAGCTCGGTGAGTCGACCGCCCCGCCGGAGCCGCAGCTCTTTCTCGAGCCGCCCGCGGAAAAGAGCGACGGAAGCAGCGTCCGTACGCTCGGCCTGATCATGGGCGCGGCGGGCCTCGCGGGTCTCGCGGTCGGCGGCGTCACCGGGCTCATGGCGATCTCGCGGCACGACGAAGCGGTCTCGAAGTGCTCGAGCTACCCCGATCACTGTCCGCCCGACGGATCGGGCACGCGCGCGAACGACGACGCTCGAAACCTCGCGACGATCTCGACGGTCACCTTCATCGCCGGCTCGGCCCTCCTCGCCGCCGGCGCGGTCCTCTACTTGACGGCGCCGTCGAAGAAGACGGCGATCGCCGTCGCACCCGCGCTCGGCGGCCTGTCGTTCGCTGGGCGCTTCTGACGCTGACGCTTCTGAAGTTCACCACAGAGACCACAGAGACCACAGAGCTAGTAGGGATTGGTCCATCGTTCTCGTCAGCCGCTTCGCGAACACGTAACGCGGTCGATGCATGCCACATCAATTAAATCTCTGTGGTCTCTGTGGTCTCTGTGGTGAATCACCCAGCGGATCAGCGGTCAGCGAATCGCGCACGCAGGACAGGTGGCGGGGGCGGACTTGTACGTGCCCTTCGTGAGGAACCACTGCGTCTCGCCCACCGACGACGGGGCCGTGCTGGTCTGTTCGTTCACGTGGTAGTGGTAGAGCGGCGTGCTCGGGCTGTCGGCGGTGACGCCCTCGTGGCCGCCGTTCTCGTCGAGCGCCGGCATCGAGCCGTCGGAGTCGCGGCGTCCGTACACCGGGATGCCGTCGCGCATCACGCCGATGAAGTTCGGGTCGTCGTACGAGATGGCGAACGGCTCGGAGTGGTAGTGGTAGTACCCACTCATCTGCGGGTGCGCCGCGCAGCGGTCGAAGGTCTTCGCTTCGAGGAAGATGTCGTCGCCCGGTGCGGCGGCGTTCGAAAAGATCGGGACACCGTTCAGCGCGAGGCCCACCGTGCCGCCGTTCATCTTCGCGGAGACGCCGCTCGGCGTTCGCGGGAAGCGCACTTGATAGGCATACGACGCGATGTGGTTCGGGTTCGCCCCCGGATAGCTCTCGTAGCAGGCGTCCGTCGAGAGGAAGTAGTTGCTCTTGTAGTCGGGCAGGCCGTCCGACTGCGCGTCGACATAGCCGTCGCCCACGACGAGCTTCACGCGACACGAAAACTTCAGCCAGAAGCCGTCGAGACCAGCCGCCTTGCGCTCCGCGTCGCACGCGCTCCTGTCGCGCTCGAGGACCGCGCAGCCGGTCGGGCTCGTCACCGACGTCGCCGTCGTGCTCGCCGCCGACGCACAGCCCGAGGCCGAACCGTCGACATCGCCGTCGACATCGACCTTCGAGTCGGCATCACCGCGTCCGGCGTCGCTCGCGGAATCGAGATCGCCAGGCGACGCCGGCGACGTACTACCGCCGCAAGCCACGAGGAGAAGAAGCGCGAGCTTTCGCATATGGGGAGGACGTGTTGCACGTCACGCACCAGGCGGAAATACGCGACTTTCGTTGTGCACCAAGTCGCCTTTGCACATCGCTTGTGCAAACGCCGTTGCACAACGGATTCAGAAGCAACCGGGGACGTTGGCTTCCCGATTGCGAAGCACGGTGAAGGCTTGGCGCTCCCTCGCCGGCATCTTGCAGGCGTCGACGAGCGCCGAGTCGCCGTTCGCGCCCGCCCCGCAGAAGTGCGAGTAGTAGACCTTCGTGATCCGATCGCTGATCGCGAAGAGACGGAGGACGAAGGCAGCCCCGCACGCTTGCGCCTTCTCGTCGGTGAAGCCCTTCGGCCCTTCGTGGTTCACACCGATCTCCGTGATCCACACGCGCGAATTCTTCCACGAGCCGTCGAGGCTCCTCAGCATCGCGCGCGTCGCGCAGTCGTCGGCGGACTGGCAGTGCGCTTTGTGCTGCGTGTAGTTGAACGAGTCGAACCAGGGGTGGAGCGCCCAGTACTCCGGGCGGAAGCTCTTCGGCAGCCCGAAGCGCTCGGCCTTCGTCACGATGGCGTTCTTGTACTGATCGAGGAAGCTCCCGTCCGCGCATCCATCTTCCGGCTTGCCGGGACACTCCTCCTTCAGCGCCGCCATGTTGGTCCACGCGAGGATGTCGCCGGCGGCGACGATGCAGTTGTCCTTCGGCGCGCAGTGTTTGCGGATCGCGAGGTAGTGCTCCGCGGCGCGCTCGGGACCGAGGATCGTCTTGCCGTCGTCGAGACCGTTGCCGGCGCCGTGGTTGTTGTTCGCTTCGTTCCACGCCGTGAAGCGACGCACCTTCGGCCACGCCTTGCGGAATGCGAGGAACGCCTTCTCGTAGGCGTCGACACTCCGCGGAATCTGGTTGTCGTGCATCTTGAACGTGACGAGGAGCTCGCAGTGCTCGTTCGCCGCCGTCGCCCTGTCGTAGATCGCCTGCCAGCTCTCGCGTTGTCCGTTACCTTTCGTGCCCGGGTCTTGGCTCGCGACGTCCCACGCGGGGTACGCGTGACAGATGCGCGAGTGCGCTTCGCCCTTCGTCGACGTCCACATGTCGTCGAACGCCGGGTTCTCGAACGTGCTGGCGAACCCGACCGTCCATCCGACGTTCATCTTCCCCGCCGACAGATCTTCTTCGACCGCGGCGGACTCGTCCTCGTCGAGCGGCTCGTCCGACGCCGCGCATCCGACGATCTCGGTCACGAGCGACAGCGCAGCGAGCGACGCAATGCGCACGAACGACGAAGCGGCCATGCCCAGGACATCGCAAGGCGAGGACCGCGCGAACGATCCCGAGCCATGCGCGACCCTTCGCGCGACATGCGCCATGCGCAACGCCCAGGGCGCATTTCCGGACGCTTGGCACCGGCGTTGCGTCGATCGCACTCAGGAGGAAAAAACCATGAGGAATCCAGGCAAGCTCGTCACGCTCGCGGTCGCGGCCGGGGCGCTGGCGTACGGTTCGCCGGCACTTGCCGACGTGACCTCGACCACCACGACGAACCAAACGCAACCGCAGCAGGTTCAGGTCCAGCCGCTGCAAACGGCGCCTCCGCCGCAGGTCATCATCACTCAGCCCGCGCAGCCCGTCGCGCAGACGACGACGACGGCCGCGCCGTACAACCCGCCGGGAGGCGAGCAGTACAACGAGCACACGGTCGAGCATCGTCCGAACAAGACGCTCTTGAAGACCGGTCTCAGTGTCTTCATCGTGTCGTACGCCGCGTCGGCGGTCGCGGGTATCGCGAGCACGCGCCCGTCGGATGGCTACATGGCCGTTCCGCTCGTCGGTCCGTGGATCGACCTCGGCAACCGCGATTGCGGGAATCGGCCGTGCGGCGATCACGAGAGTGGAAACCGCGCCGGAATCATCACGGCGGGCGTCTTCCAGACGGCAGGCGCGCTGATGGCGATCGGGTCGTTCTTCATCCCCGAGAGCGAGAGCTCCGTCCAGCAGCGCCATGTCGTGGCGGGCAAGCCCGAGGTGCACGTGACCCCGGTCTCGTTCGCCGACGGCGGCGGTGTGGGAGCGATCGGTCGCTTCTGATCAGGTGTAGACGGCCTCGGTCATGATCGCGATGAGCTTCCCGCTCGTCTTCGAGATGCCGACGTACACGTAACAGACGGGGCCGATCTCGTCCTCGTCGCCGTCCTGGTTCGTGCCGAAGGTGAATGCGACGACGCTCTTCAGCTGCGAGCGCATCACCTTCAGCGCGATACCGAGCTGCTTGTCGTGGTGCGCGTACATATAGTCGTCGCTGTTCTTGTCAGCCGGCACCTGCGCGGCGTCGCCGTCGGCGATCGTCTTCGACACGTCGACGCGCTCCGAACGTGAGCTCGCGAGGGCGATGTCGCGATGGCTCGAGCTGTTCGTCTTCACCGCCGCGGCGAGCTTCGCGCGAACGAGCTTCGACGAGAGACGCTTCTCGGTGACGGCGTCACCCTCCATCACGATGTACGGGTAGTCGCTCTCCGACGTGAACGTGACGCCGTCGAGGATGCCCTTCAGCTTTCCCTCGAGGGCGTTGTCCGAGAGCTGCGAAGTGATGTCCTGCTCGTCGGCGGGCTGCGCGGCGCCGTCACCGTCTTGCGGTGCGCACCCGACCGCCGTGGTGGAGAGTCCGAGAACGAGGAACGACGAGAGGAGGAGGGGGCGGATCATCATCGGCCGCGTTTCTAGGCACTTCATGTGCCATGCACACAATGTGGTCTATGTAGGCGAGACCGCTGGAGCGGCTACGGACGATCGATCTTCGCACGCACCGTTGCGCATGGATCCGCGCACCACCATCCGCATCGGGACGCGACCTTGTTACTCTTGTGCCGTGGTGCGCGGGTCTCTCGTCGTCGTCGTGCTCGCGGCGAGCGTGGTCGCGTGCGCGTCGATCGCCGGTCTGCAAGATCCTGATCCGGTCGTGGCGATCGACCCGACGGTCGATGGAGGACCGAGCGACACCGACGGCGGTGGCGATGTCGACAACATCGAGGTCACGCCGGCGGAGATCGACTTCGGAGAGATCCCTTGCGGAACCGAGAGTGGCAACGTTCCCACGTTCCTCGTCCGCAACAAGGGAACGAAGCCGGTGCACTACACCGTGCAAGTGCCGGACGGGAGCGCCTTCGAGGTGCGCGGGCCGGCGCCGTTCACCGGCGATCTCGCCCCCGGCGCGACGGCGACCTTGAGCGCCGTCGTGAAGCCGACCATCCTCGGCGACAACTCGACCGCCATCACGATCAGCACGGCGAACGCCGTCGAACAAATCACGCTGAAGGCGAAAGGCAGCGGCGGCAAGCTCGAGATCGTGCCCAGCATCGCGGACTTCGGTCAGGTTCGTTACCAGAACGACAGCACGCTCGACATCGCGTTCAAGAACACCGGCACGGGCATGATCAGCGTCAACAGCATCGACGGCGCGAACGCCGACTTCGATCTGACATGGACGAAGCCGTTGCCGCTCTTGCCGAACGAACAACAAAACGTGACCGTCAAGCTGAAGGCCGGGACGGTGGACACCATGGCCTCGACGATGCTCGTTCCCCACGTCGACGGCGCGCTCTGCGGTTCTGTGCCGAACGTTCCGGTGAAGGGCGCGCGCGTCAGCCAAGACGTGACGATCTCACCCGCCGATTTCGGGAAGGTCTTCTGCAACAGCGCTCCCAGCCTGCAGAAGGACGTCGTCATCTCCAACTACACGTTGAACATGCTCACGTACGCGACGAGCTTGCGGGCCATGGCGTCGAGCAAGTTCAACATCGTCAACGCCGGCCCGGGCACGATCGCGGCAGGGAACACGACGACGCCGACGACCGCGAAGATCACGCTGTCGATGAAAGCGGTGGGAGCGACCCTCGCGCCGATCAGCGAGGTGCTCGACATCAACATCAGCGGCGTCGCGATGCCGAGCGGCGGAGCTCGCACCGCGGCGGTGACCGCAGACGTCCGCGGCATCGTCCTCACGGTGAACCCGACCTCGGCCAACTTCTATCGCAGTGAAATCAAGAATTATTCGTTCACCAACACCGGCAACGAGACGTTCACCACGTTCGTTACCTACGCGCGCGATCCCGGGAGCACCCAGCACAACGCGTGGGGCATCAGCGCCCCGGCGAGCGTCGGCCCGGGCGCCACCGCCGGGGGCCAGATCCAGTTCTCCCCGTCGTATTGCGGCAACTACGCAGGGCAGTTCACGTTCTCCGATACCGCCGGCACCCCGATCTGCAACGGCGTGCCGGGGACCCACGTCGCCGGTAGCACGTTCAACAACTGCTACCAGTGATCGCTCACTGGCAGGCGACGGCGATGTGGAAGCTCGTCGGCGTCGCGACCTTTCCGTCGACGACGATGTAATACGTCGTGTTCGCCTGCGCGGTGAACGTCACCGAGGTCGTGCCGCTCGCGGCGCATTTCGCGATGCCCGAGCAGTCGCCTTCGAGGATGATCAGGTCGAGATCGGGCGTGCTCAAGGTGACGGTGACCGTCTGCGTCGTGTCCTCGTTCATCTCGAACGCGACCTCCGACGCGAGCTCGCCCGCCGCGCACGCATACGTCGCGACGCGGCTCTTCGTGTAGAGCGCCGTCGACGTGTCACGCTCGGACGCCGTGCCGCCGTTGCAATGAAGGAACTCTTGCGGGCTCTCGCCGTAGCAGCTGTCGAGCTTCTCGCAGACGCCGTTCACGCATTGACCCCAGTTGTTGTCGCAGAGCGTTCGATCGGGGATGCCGGTGCAGTCCTTCGGATCGCGATCGTCGTCTTGCGACGAGCCGGCGTCCTTCGACGGCGTAGGCGCCGGCTTCGCGGGCGTCGGCGCGGGCTCGCTCGCCACCGGAGTCGACGTGGGCGCGCTGTCCGGCTCCTCCGTGGAGGCGCACGCGACGAAGAGGGCGCAGGCGAAGAGGGCGATCGTCTTCATCGGGGCTCCGGGGCGCGCGGGATGCTCGAGTCGGGCTGCACGCACGCGACGAGATCGAAGAGGAGGAACTCGAGCGCGAGCTCCTGCGGCGTGAGCTCGCCGGTGTCGCACGCGCCGGGCACGGCTTTGCTGCCCTCTTCGCCGCTCACGTGGATGTCGGACAGCACCGCGCGGCCACACTGCTGATCCGCGGGCGCGCCCACCGGCGTGTTGAAGGACATGTAGCTCACGCCTTTCGAGCCGTAGATCCAGCGCTGGGCGACGGATGCGTTCACCGACGCGACGTTCGCCGCGACGTTGACCACGTCGAGCTTCCCCGGCTCCTTCGTCGCGCCCGCGTTCACGAGCCATTCGGAGAGCGCGGCGCCTTTCGGGAACGACGTGTCGATCGAGAGGTCCTCCTCACCGTACGCCGACGACGATGGGTTCCACGTCGCGACGCTGCGGAAGTCCTGCTCCGGGCTCTGCTCGAACCAGGTGTAGTGGTAGTGCGTCGCGAACACGCGCCCGCCCTTCTCGAGATAGGCGCGCATCGCGCGTTTCTCGTCGGCGGTCTTGTTGCCGCGCGTGCCGTCGTCCTCGTCGTATTCCCAACCTTCGCACGCGAGGAGAATCGCGTCGTAGCGCGACAGGGTGGCTTCGTCTTTCCAGAGCTCCGTCGCTTCGGGCGCGCCGCCGAGCGTGTAGTCGCCGCCGCCGATGCCGCGATAGACGTGCAGCTTGCCGCCACCGCTCGGCGGAGTCTGCTCGATGGCCTGGATCCCGATGCGCGTCGGGAGGCACGCGAGCTCGTCGAAGCCGCCGGTGACGACGGCGATGTTCGGCATGTCGCCGTCCTGTCGGTTGCCGGGAAGGCGCGCGGTCTTGTCCTTCATCTTCGTCGTCGTACATGCCTCGACGTGCGGGACCTTCACCGTGCGGCGCCACTTGCCGACCTGGAGCACGACCGAGATGTCGTCGCCGGCCGGGACGCCTTCGATGCGAAAGTGACCCTTGGCATCGGAGAGGCTCGTGGCGATCGGCTTGCCGCTCACGGCCCCGCAGCGATCGCACGAGACGCCGTTGGTGAAAGGCTCGAGCGGCTCGCTCGGAACGTACGCGAGCACGTTGAAGAGGCGCGTCTTGCCCGCGGGGTCGTAGACGTCACCTTCGATCGCCGTCGTCTTGCCCGGCTCGCACTTCGGGGTCTGGTTCGTCGTGGAACCAGGCGCGGGGAGCTCGTTCGGCGGCTCCGATGGTTTGGAATCGAACACGGGTCGATCGTTGGACGTCGAGCCGCACGCGAGGAGGAGCAAGGAGAGCCACGAGAACCGCATCGGGTCCCCTTGTTGCGCGCCGGCCCCTTCGCGGCCGCTTAATCGTCGCTTACAGCCACTTTCGGATCGAGGAAGTAGCCGTCGAGATCGCTGACGATGGCGCCTTCGAGACCGAGCTTCCGCAGCCGGGCGATCGAGACATGGAGGCGGTTCTTCGCCGCCTTCGGAAGAATGCGCTCATCGGGCCAGCCCGCGCGAACGAGGACCGGCCCGGCGATCGCGCGTCCCGGGTGGCGCACACGCATCATGGCGAGCTCGCGCACGATGTTCGCGAGGGCGCGCGCGCGACCGAGACGCACGGCGGCGCCGGAGCCGACCCGGACCCAACTTCCGTCTTCCGCCACCGTGATGGGCGCGGCGACGTCGTCGGCACGCACGCGAGGGCCGAGGCGTCGCGCGATCACGCGGCGCGCGAAGCGGACCTCTTCGGGATCGGAGCCCTTCTCTCGCGCGACCCGACGCATCGCTTCGTCGCCGTCGAGCATCGTGGCGAGGACGGCGACCGCATCACGACGCGCGCTTCTTCCGTCGTTGGCGAGGCGCGTGCGTGCGCGACGGAGGCCGTCCTTCGCCGCGCCCATGCGCCCGAGCTCGT
>Ga0070683_100003819_pt1 | contig 12309 bp, 6 predicted proteins | sample KBSC713LmetaG_FD_64662 | JGI IMG/M metagenome (GOLD analysis project Ga0070683, IMG submission 64662) | Corn rhizosphere microbial communities from Kellogg Biological Station, Michigan, USA - KBS C7.1-3L metaG | ecosystem: Host-associated > Plants > Roots > Rhizosphere ...
CTCAAGGCGGGCACCGTCTTCCTCGACCTGCAGGATCCGAACCTGCAGACGCTGAAGCTGTGCCCCAAGTACCAGGCCAAGGCGGACATCGCGAAGGCCACGAAGGACACGATCGACGCGGTGAACTCGGGCAAGGTCAAGCTACCGGCGAACGCGATCAACGCGCGGCCCAACTACCCGTACCAGGAGGGCTTCGACGGTCCCGTGCACAACGCTGGCGCCACGGGATGACGGACGGAGTAGCCACCAAGGATCGGTGAAGGACGAGCACGAGACAGCAGGAATCGCCGAGGCTTCCCGGACAACAGGTCCGGGAGGCCTCTCGGCTTGTTTGGTGACAGCGGAGAAGGGGTGAATGTGGAGGACTCGAGCGTGGCCCAGCAGCCGAGCACGAGCGGGACCGGGGTGGAGTCGCAGAGCGCGCTCCGCCTTGTGGGAATCACAAAGCGGTTCCCGGGCGTGCTGGCAAACGACCGCGTGTCACTCGATGTCCGCAAGGGCGAGGTCCTGGGGCTGCTCGGGGAGAACGGCGCCGGCAAGTCCACCCTCATGAACGTCGTCTACGGGCTCCAGCGCCCGGACGAGGGACAGATCGTCGTCAACGGGAAAGAGGTGGAGATCCGCAGCCCGCAGCATGCCCTCGAGCTGGGGCTCGGGATGGTGCACCAGCACTTCATGCTCATCCCCGACATGACGGTGGCGGAGAACGTGGCGCTCGCGCCATCGGCTTTGCCGGGGCTCAGCCGGCTGAAGGAAGTGGAACGCGAGGTGGACGAGCTCTCGCGCCGGTTCGGCCTCCAGGTCGACCCGTGCGCCACCATCCAGGACCTCACCGTGGGAGCCCGGCAGCGCGTGGAGATCCTCAAGCTCCTCTACCGCGGAGCGGACCTGCTGATCCTCGACGAGCCGACGGCTGCCCTCACGCCCGCGGAGTGGCATGAGCTCTCGCGCTTCCTGCGCGGTATGGCCGACCAGGGCCGGTCCGTCATCTTCATCACGCACAAGCTCGACGAGCTGTTCGGTCTGGTCGACCGCTGCACGGTGCTGCGCGACGGACGCGTCGTGGACACGGTGAACATCGGCGACACCGACAAGCCCGCGCTCGCGCGGATGATGGTCGGGCGTGAGGTGACGCTGCGGGTCGAGAGGCCGATCGTGCCGGCGGGCAAGACGGTGCTCGAGGTGAAGAACCTCTCGCTCGAGGATGAAGAGGGCCGGCTGGTCCTCGACGACATCAACTTCGAGGTGCACGAGGGGGAGGTGTTCGGCGTGGCCGGTGTGGCCGGCAATGGTCAGTCCGAGCTCGTGGACTGCCTGATCGGCCTGCGCAATCCCACGAACGGCGGCATTCACCTCGATGGCGAGCTGCTCACCGCCCAGGACCCCGCGACCTTCACGGCGGCGGGCGGCGCGCTCGTGCCCGAGGACCGCCACCGCGAGGCCGTGGCGCTCGAGCTGAGCGTGCTGGACAACATGCTCATGAAGGAGTACCAGAGCTCGCGCTACTCGACGCGCGGGGTGATCAACTTCGACGCCGCGCGCGAACACGCCGACAAGCTCGTGCGCGACTACGACGTGAAGACGCCGAACACGGACGTTCCGGTGCGGATGCTTTCCGGCGGCAACCAGCAGAAGCTCGTCCTCGCGCGCGAGCTCAGCCGCGACCCGCGCCTCGTCATCGCGTTTCAGCCCACGCGCGGCCTCGACGTCGGGGCGATCGAATTCGTCTACGGCGAGCTCAACGACAAGAAGAAGGCCGGCGGCGCCGTCCTCCTGATCTCGTTCGAGCTCGACGAGATCTTCACGATGGCCGACCGCTTCGCGGTGATGGTGGGAGGCCGCTTCCGCGAGATCCTCGAGGGCGGCAAAGCGGATCCCGAGCGCGTCGGTCTCCTCATGGGCGGCGCGGAGGTGGCAGCCTGATGTCCCGGGCACGCGCGCGACTCGCAGGCGGCGGCACCGACTTCGTGTTGTCGGTGTGCGTGGCGATGGCAGCTCTGCTCGTGGCGATGATCTTCGTGGTCGCGGCCGGCGTGTCGTTCAGTCGCGGGGCGTCGGCGTTCGTCGACGGCGCGTTCGGCAGCCAGCTGAACCTGGCGGGCACGCTGGCGAAGATGGTGCCGCTCACGCTGGTCGCGCTCGGCTGGATCGTGGTCTTCAAGGCCGGTCGCTTCCACGTCGGCTTCCCCGGCCAGATCCTGATCGGCGGCCTGCTGGTATCGGTGGTCGCGCTGAAGATCCACCTGCCAGCCGGCATCCACCTCCCGCTCACGATTCTGGCGGGCGCCGTGGGCGGCGCCCTCTTCGCCGGCATCGCGGCATGGCTATGGGCCAAACGCGGCGTGAACGAGATCCTCTCCACGCTGCTGCTCAACCTCGTGGCGGTGCAGATCCTCGCCTGGTGGGTGCGTGGTCCCTTCCATGACAAGACAACGCCGCTGCCGCTCACGGCGCCGCTGCCGAACACGTCGCGCTGGCCTGAGCTGCTCGTGAACACCGACCTGCACTGGGACATCGTCCTCGTGCCGGTGGTGGCGGGCGCCATCTCGTTCTTGCTAGCTCGCACGCTGTTCGGCTTCCGCACGCGGCTGGTCGGCGCCGGCGAGCAGGTGGCCCGCCACGCCGGCATCTCGCCCGAGGGCGTCGGCACGCGCGCGATCCTCCTGTCCGGCGCACTCGCCGGGCTCGCGGGCGCATCGCTCGTGATCGCCGGCTCCACGGCCCCGATGGGCGAGGACTTCGGCTCCAACTACGGCTTCACCGGGATCGCCGTCGCGCTCCTTGCGCGCAATTCGCCGATCGCCTCGATTCCGGCAGCGCTGCTGTTCGCCGCGCTCGAACAGGGCGGCGGCGTGATGGAGGGGACGGTGGGCATCTCGTCTTCGCTCGTGGACTTCATCCAGGGTCTCATGATCGTGCTCGTACTGGCGGCCACCACGATCCTCTACCTGCTGCGACGGCGGCATCGTGCCTCGCGCGGCGCAGGTCCCAGGAAGCAACCCGCGCCCAAGCCTGAGCTGGAGCCGGTGCGATGACAGTCATCGGCGCCATCGGCATCGGGCCGTTCGATACCGCGTGGCTGGCGGCCGCGCTCGTGCTCACCACGCCGATCCTCCTCGCCGCGATCGGGGAGCTGATCTCGGAGCGCGCGGGAGTGCTCAACGTGGGGCTCGAGGGCTTCATGCTCGCCGGCGCGTTCTTCTCCTACCTGGTGGCCTGGAAGGCCCACAATCTCGCGGCCGGGGCTGCCGCGGGTGTGGCCGCCGGAATCGTGTTCGCGGTGATCATGGGCCTCTTGACGATCGAGGCAAAGGCCGACCAGATCGTCTCGGGCGTGGGAATCAACCTCGCCGCCACCGGTCTCACGAGCTACCTATTCGACCAGGTGTTCGGCAACCGCGCGCAGATCGTGGTGCCCACGATCGGCCCTCTGCGCATACCGCTGGTATCGAAGATCCCAGACTTCGGTCCTGCTCTGTTCAACAACGACTGGACGCTGTACCTGGGCTTCCTGTTGATCCCGATCGTGTGGTTCTTGCTTTACCGCACGAAGTGGGGACTCGCGGTCCGCGGCGCCGGCGAGCTGCCGGCGGCGGTGGACACCGCGGGCGTGAGCGTGCGGCGCGTGCGCTGGATGGGTGTGCTCAGCGCGGGCGGGCTGGCTGGGCTGGGCGGTGCCAACCTCGCGATCGTGCAGGTGGGCATCTTCCATCAGGAAATGACTGCGGGCCGTGGCTTCCTCGCGCTCGTGGCAGTGATCTTCGGCCGCTGGCGGCCGCTGGGCGTGCTCGGCGCGTGCCTTGCGCTCGGCGGTGCCGACGCTCTGCAGCTTCGTCTGGCCGACCAGAACCAGGTGCCCACGCAGGTCTGGGGCGTGCTCGCCGCAATCGCGGCCGCGCTCGCCATCTACTACCTCGCGCGCTCACGTCAGGGAAGGCAGCGGCCCGCTGCCCTCTCGCTCGCCGGCGGCGTGGCGGCTTCCGGCGTGATCCTCGCCGTACTCGCGCCGCACATCGACCTGCCCGACCAGCTCTGGCGCTCTCTGCCGTTCCTGCTGGCTCTCGTGGTCCTTGCCGGCGCGATTACACGCGCACATATGCCGAGCAAGCTCACGATCCCGTATAGCCGGGGCGAGAGTTAGTGCAGGATCAGCCCGGCACGGCGGCGCCACGGGCGCTGGGCGCACGCGTGCTCCGGCGAGAGGACGCCCGGCTCGTAACGGGCCATGGCCGATACGTGAGCGACGTGTCGCCGCCCGGCCTGCTCGAGGCGGCGTTCGTCCGCAGCACACGGGCGCACGCGCTCATCCGGGGCATCGACACGAGCGCCGCCCGCGCCATCCCGGGAGTCGTCGCCGTATACGTATGGAGCGACCTCGATGGCGTGGCCCTGCCGCTCCGCGCCCGCAACGGCGCTCCCGGCTACAGCGAGTGCGACATGCCCATCCTGGCGCGCGACAAGGTGCGTCTGGCCGGAGAGCCGGTGGCGCTGGTGGTCGCAGACAGCCGCTATCGCGCTGAGGACGCGGCGCAGCTCGTGGAGGTCGAGTACGAAGACCTCGAGCCCGTGCTGTCGATCGGCGCCGCGCTGACCGACGGAGCCCCCGCCATACACGACGAGGTGCCGGACAATCTCTTCAACCGCTTCGAGACAGAGACCGGCGACGTGGCGGGCGTGTTCGACTCCGCCGACGAGGTGGTGGAGATCGAGATCCGCCAGCAGCGCTACTGCGCGGTGCCGATGGAGGCCCGGGTGGCGATCGCGAGCTTCGACCGCTCGACCGGTGATCTCACCGCGTGGCTGTCGAGCCAGATTCCGCACATCGCTCGCACCGGTCTCGCCAAGCACCTGCAGCTGCCCGAGAACAAGGTGCGCGTTATCGCCCCCGACATGGGCGGCGGCTTTGGCTGCAAGGTCGTGCTGTACCCGGAGGACGTGGCGATCGCCGCGACATCGAAGCTCCTCGGCCGGCCGGTGAAGTGGGTGAGCGACAGGGGAGAAGACCTTCACGCCACCACCCACGGCCGCGAGCAGATGCACCGCCTCCGCGCCGCGGCCACGAGCGATGGGCGCGTGCTCGCCGTGTCGAGCGAGCTGTACGCCGCCAACGGTGCCTACGCGCCCTGGCCCTACAGCGCTTCGCTCGACTCGGGCCAGGCGTCGGAGAACGTGACCGGCCCGTACGACATCTCGGCGTACGCGCGCAAGGTCCGCGCGGTGGTCACGAACAAGGCGCCGATGGGCCCATACCGAGGCGTCGGCCGCGTGATCGCCTGCCTCGGCATGGAGCGGGCGATGGACGACCTGGCCGACCGCCTGGGAATCGATCCGCTCGAAATCCGGCGTCGGAACCTGGTGCGCGAATTTCCCCACACCACCGCGGTCGGGCTGCGCTTCGAGAGTGGCGACTACGCGCGCATGCTCGACCTCCTCGAAGACGCCATCGAGTGGAAGCGGGTGCGCGATGAGAACGAGAAGCTGCGCTCCGACGGTGTTTACCGAGGGCTCGGAGTGGCGCTGGCGGTGGAGCAGTCCGCCTACGGGCCTCAGGCGCTCGCCGCGCGCAAGCTCGAGCTGACCCTCGGCTACGACTCGGCGGCGATCCGGGTCGAGCCGGATGGGCGCGTGCGCGTGGCGGTGGGACTGCACAACCACGGACAGGGTCACGAGACCACGATCGCCCAGATCGCGGCGAGCGAGCTGGGGATCGCCGCCGACGACATCGAGGTCGTGTGGGGCGACACCGAGCTTGTGCCGTACGGACTCGGCACCTGGGCCAGCCGAAGCACCGTCTGCTGCGGCGGCGCCACGATCCTCGCGTCGCGTGACATCAAGGAGAAGGTCCTGCGGCTCGCGGCCGACGTGCTGGAGGCGAACACGACCGACCTTCAGCTCACCGACGGCTGGATCTCCGTGCGCGGCACGCCATCGCGCGGCGTGACCTTCCGCGAGATCGCCCGGCGTGCGGCGTTCGATCCCGACCTCCTGCCCGAAGGCGAGGAGCCAGGGCTCGAGGTCACGCGGCGGTTCGTGCCGCCTGATCCGGGGACGTTCGCGAGCTCAGCTCACGCGGCCCACGTGGAGCTCGACGCCGAAACCGGCGCGGTGAAGGTGCTGCGCTACGTGGTGGCGGAGGACTGCGGCACGGTGGTCAACCCGATGATCGTCGAAGGACAGGTGCAGGGTGGCGTCGCGCAGGGCATCGGTGGCGCGCTCTACGAGCACCTCGTGTACGACGAGGCGGGCAACCTGATCACCGGAAGCTTCATGGACTACCTGATCCCGACAGCATGCGAACTTCCCGAGGTTCACATCACCCACCTCGAGTCGCCCACGCCGTTCGTGCCGGGCGGATTCAAGGGCATGGGGGAGGGCGGTGCGGTGAACTCGCCCGCGGCGATCGTTTCCGCGGTGAACGACGCACTCCGACCCTTCGGCGTGGCGGCCAACCACACCCCGATCACGCCCGAGTGGGTAGTCGCTGCGCTGTCGGAAGCGAATCCCTCCGGAAGCTAGGCCGATGGGTCAGGATCGCCTGACCCCCGCCACTGAGCGCGCGTTGAGCACGAGCTCCGGGTGGATCGGCAGCTCGTTGATCTCGACGTCGAGGGCGTCCGAGACGGCATTGGCCAGTGCGCCCGGGGGCGCGAGGGTCCCTCCCTCGCCCACGCCCTTGAAGCCGGCGCGAAGGTCGGGCGCGGGAGTCTCCAGGTGGCTCACGCTGATCGCCGGCAGCTCACAGGCCGTCGGCACGAGATAGTCCATGAAGCTGCCGCTCACCACCTGGCCGTCCTCGCCATAGCGGAGCGACTCGTACAGCGTCCCGCCGATCCCCTGCGCGGTGGCGCCGTGCACCTGGCCGTCCACCACGATCGGGTTGATCTCCGGGCCGCAGTCCTCCGCCACCACGTAGCGGACGATGTCGACGTGGCCTGTCTCCTCGTCCACCTCCACGACGCAGGCGTGGGTTGCGTAGGGGTACGCAGTGTGCTCGGGGTCGTAGGGCTCTCCGATGTCGAGGTAGCCGGGGTCGGCCGCGGCGGCCACCTCGGCGAGCGATAGCGCTGCCGACGGAGACCCGCGGACGCCGACCCTGCCGTCCTCGATCACCATGTCCGCCGGGTTGGCCTCGAGGGCCCGTGCCGCAGTCTCGAGGATCCGCTCGCGCACCTGCTTGGAGACCGACATGAGCGCGCCGCCCGCGCTGATGGCGCTCCGGCTGGCGAAGCTCCCGCTGCCGGGCGGCGACTGGGACGTGTCCACGAGCTCCGTGCGCACGCATTCGAACGGCACACCAAGGTGCTCCGCGACTATCTGCGCGAAGGTGGTGCCCACGCCCTGGCCGAGCGCCGGGCAGCTCGTCCACACCGACACGGTGCCGTCCTCGTTCAGCGCCACGCGCCCGGCGTCGAAGCCGCGGACGTTGGTCATCCCTCGCGTGCGATAGGTGTCCGAGTTGGTACCGGTCCACTCGACATAGGACGCCATGCCGAGGCCGAGCCTGCGCCCCTCGCGCGCGGCGGCCGCGCGCTCGTCGTCGAAGCCGTCGTAGCCGATCGCGTCGAGCGCGGCGTCGAGCGCGCCGCCGTAGTTGCCGCTGTCGTAGCGGAGCCCGGTGGCGGTGGCGTAGGGGAACCTGTCGCTCGGGACGTAGTTACGGCGCCTGATCTCCCCGCGATCTACGCCGAGCTCGCCCGCGAGCACGTCCATCATGCGCTCGTGAACGAAGGCGGAGACCGGTAGGCCGACCCCGCGGTAAGCACCCTGCGGTGCCTTGTTCGTGGCGAGCGCGTGGGTGACGTAGCGGTAGTTCTCGAGGTCGTACGGGCCAGGGATGATCGCCGGCGTGCCGAGCGCCTCGAGCAGCTGCCCCCAGGGGAAGATCCCGTAGGCGCCGACGTCGCAGTACACCTCCACGTCCACGGCGACGAGCCGGCCGCTCGAGTCCGCGGCCGACCGCGCGCGGACGATCTGCTCGCGCGCGTGCGTGGAGGCAATCAGATTCTCGCGGCGGTCCTCGACCCATTTCACGGGCCGGCCGAGCTGGAGCGCGGCCCAGGCCACCGCGATCTCCTCGGGGAACACATGCGCCTTCTGGCCGAAGCCGCCGCCGATGTCGGGGCACCTCACGCTCACCCGGCCCTCCAGGCCGAGCAGTAGGGCCAGCGTCTCCTCGAGGATGTGGGGGATCTGGGTACCCGACCAGACCACGAGCCGGTCGCCCTCGGGCACCGCGAGCACGCCGCGGTTCTCCATCGGCGCGGCGCTGTAGCGGGGATTGCGGAAGGTGCGCTCCACCACGACATCCGCCGAGGCGAACGCCGATTCCACGTCGCCGGTCTCCCGCTCCTCGCGGAAGATCACGTTGTCCTCGCCGTGCAGCGCGGGGAGCTCGGGGTTGAGCGCATCGTCGATCGAGGCGATGGGGGCGAGCGGCTCATAGTCGACGGCCACGAGGTCGGCGCCATCCTCGGCGAGGTACGGCGTTTGGGCCACGACCGCGGCCAGCGGCTCGCCGACGAAGCGCGCGCGACCGGCGGGCAGCACCTCGCGCTCCACATGCACCGCCCCGGGACGCGCCAGCGTCGGCGCGAGCGTCTCCAGATCCGCCAGCTCCTGCGGTCCGAACGCAAGCGCCACCCCCGGCGCGCCGGCGGCGGCCGACAGGTCCACGTTGCCTATGCGAGCGTGTGCGTGCTCGCTGCGCGCGAACGCGAGGTGAAGCAGGCCATCGCCCGCCATGTCGTCCAGGAAGCGCGCGCGGCCCTGAAGCAGCGCCCGGTCCTCCACGCGTGGCACCCGACGGCCGATCTGGCGCGGCAGGTCGCTAGCGGGAGACCGGCCGTTAGATTTTTCTGAGCGAGCCTTAGGAATGGCCGGACCCTTCGGGTGCGGGAGAAGGTCCGACATTATACCTTTGTGGAATGGCGGCACAGGGCTCCCAGCAGCCGGAGCGAGGACCGATCGGGCGGCGAATGCTGCGCGTGGAGGATCGGCCGCTCCTCACCGGGACGGCGTCGTTTGTCGACGACGTCGAGCTGGAGGGCATGCTCCACGTTCGCTTCTACCGCAGCCCGCTCGCGCACGCACGGGTCGGATCGATCGACCTGAGCCGCGCCCGCACGGCGCCCGGCGTGTTGGCGGCGTTCGCGGCGAGCGACCTCGAGCTGCCACCGCTGCATCCGCCGATCGAGAATCCGGACGCCTTCTCGCCGCCGCGACCGCTGCTCGCGGGGGAGCGCGCGCGCTTCGTCGGCGAGCCGCTGGCGATGGTGGTGGCGGAGTCGCAGTACCTGGCGGAGGACGCCGCCGATCTTGTGCAGGCTGAGCTCGAGGCGCTGCCGCCGCTCGTCGACCTCGAGGGCGCCATCGAGGCCGAGCCGATCCACGATCACACGAGCAACGTGGCCTTCGACTCGCTGCTCGAGGTCGGCGATGTGGACGCCGCGTTCGACCAGGCGGCCGTGGTGGTGGAGCGCACGTTCCGCTCCCCGCGCTATGCGGCGCTGCCGATGGAGTCGCGCGGTGTGGTCGCGGCGCGCGACGCGGAGGGGGTGCGTTTGTGGGCTTCGACGCAGATTCCCCACTCGCTGGCCAGCTGCACCGCGGACCTGCTCGGTCTCGACGAGAAGCATGTGCGCGTGTCCACCATGGACGTGGGGGGTGGCTTCGGCCAGAAGGCACACGTATACCCGGAGGAGGTCCTCACGGCTTGGCTCGCTCTCCAGCTGGACCGCCCGGTCAAGTGGCTGGAGGACCGGAGCGAGAACCTGCTCGCGTCGAGCCACGCCCGCAACCAGCTCGTCCGGGTGCGCGCGGCGGCCGACGCCGCCGGCCGGCTGCTCGCCCTCGATGCCGACGTGATCTGCGACACCGGCGCCTACGGCGTGTTCCCGCACGGCCACATCCTCGAGGCACTGGGAACGCCCGCGATGATCCCCGGGCCCTACCGGCTCTCGAACTACCGCGCTCGCGCTCGCTCGGTGTGCACGAACAAAGGCCCGGAAGGCGCCTATCGCGGGGTTGGGCTACCCGTCGCGACGTTCGTGCACGAACGCCTGATGGACGTCCTGGCCGCCGAGCTGGGCATCGACCGTGCGGAGATACGCCGGCGCAACTACGTGCAGCCCGGCGAGCTGCCGTACACCACGGTGACCCACCAGCGCTACGACAGCGGCGACTATCCCCAGGCTCTCGAACGGGCTCTCGAAGCGGTCGGCTACGAGGGGTTTGCCGCGGAGCGGGAAAGCGCCGCGCGCGCGGGCCGGCGCCTCGGCCTCGGGATCGCCTCCTATGTGGAGTACACCGGCATGGGCTCACAGGTGTTCCACGGGCGCGGCATGGTGGGCATCGCGGGTCACGACAGTGCCTGGATGCGGCTCGAGGACGACGGTCGCGTGACGGTGTTCACGAGCCTTCCCGCGATCGGCCAGGGCGTGGCCACCACCTTCGCCCAGCTCGCGGCGGCGCGGCTCGGTGTGAACGTGGAGAGCGTGACGGTGGAGCGCTCGGACACGATCGCAGGACCGGGAGGCGGCACCGGCACCTTCGCCAGCCGCAGCGCGGTGAGCGGCGGCGGCGCGGTGCATGCCGCCGCGCGCGAGCTGCGCGAGAAGCTGCTCGAGGCCGCCGCGGACCATCTCGAGGCGGCGCTGCAGGACCTCGAACTGGCGGAGGGGCGGGTGAGCGTCCGTGGCTCGCCGAGCCGCGGCGTGACGCTGGCGGAGATAGCGGCCGAGAACGGGGACGCGAGGCTCAGCTCGTCGGGCCTCTTCGATCCCGAGCGCACCGTGTATCCGTATGCCACGCACATCTGCGTCGTCGAGGTACTCCCCGACACGGGCGAGGTGAGGCTGCTGCGGTACGTGGTGGCCGAGGACTGCGGGACCATCATCAACCCGCAGATCGTGGAGGGGCAGGCGCACGGCGCGATCGCCCAGGGCGTGGGAGGAGCGCTGCACGAGTCGCTCGTGTACGACGCGGAGGGGCAGCTCGTCACGGCGTCCCTCATGGACTATCTCGTGCCCACTGCCATGGAGATGCCGGCCTTCGAGCTGCACCACCTCGAGATCCCCTCGCCCGACTCGACGAACGGCGCGAAGGGGGTGGGGGAGGGCGGCACGCTCGGGCCGCCGGCGGCGATCGCGAACGCTGTCGCCGACGCTCTCGGGGTGGAGATGAACGCGCTTCCGCTCACCCCGGAGCTGATTCGCGAGGCGGCGGAGTAGGGGAATACCCTCGCGGATCTGAGGCCTTCCCCCGATGACGGCGGCGGGCCGGGGCCGGATACTCGGGCGGCGCGGCCTGGCCGCGTTTCGGCGTGGCCACAACGCCCAACGTGGCCCTTGGCGAATGTATTACGATCGACCAATCACCAACGAAACGGTGAGGTCCGCGATGAGGGTCGAGAGGGAGAGGTGCTGAGCAGTTGGCCACCCGGGCACAGGCCTATGTGGGGCGTTCGATCCCACGGGTCGAGGATCACAGGCTTCTAACCGGGACCGGCTGTTACGCCGCGGACTTCGAGCGCCAGGACCAGCTCCACGCGCACATCGTGCGCAGCGGTATCGCGCACGGAATCATTCGCGACATCGACGTAACCGCGGCCGAGGGCCGGCCGGGTGTCGTGCGCGTGATCACGGCGCGAGATCTGCCCGACGTGCACGTACCGGTCCGGCTGTTCCCCACGCCCAACTCCGAGCGTGCGCTGCAGGCGCCGCTGGCGCGCGACCGGGTCCGTTACGTCGGCGACCCGGTGGCGGTGGTGGTCGCCACCAGCCCGTACGTGGCGGAGGACGCCGCCGAGGACATCCGCTTCGACCTCGAACCGCTCCCCGCCGTGCTCGACTCCCTGTCCGCCGGCGCGAAGGACGCCGAGCTGCTCAACCCCGACATCGGCACCAATGTGATCGACCGGGTGGAGGTGAAGCACGGCGACGGCCTTGACGAGCTGCTCTCCAGCGCTCCGGTGGTCGTGCGTCAGCGCTTCCGGATCCAGCGGCACGGCGCGGTGCCGATGGAGACGCGCTGCCTCTTGGCGGAGTGGGAGGAAGACAGCGAGAACCTGACCGTGTGGGGCGCCGCGAAGGTCAAGCACTTCAATCGCCGCATCCTCGCCGACATGCTCGGCATGCCTGAGGAGCAGATCCGCTGCATCGAAGGCGACGTAGGTGGCGGCTTTGGCGCGCGCGGAGAGTTCTATCCGGAGGACTACCTGATCCCCTGGCTCGCGGTGGAGCTGCGCCGCCCTGTGAAGTGGGTGGAGGACAGGCGGGAGAACCTCATTGCGCTCAACCACTCCCGCGAGCA
>Ga0070683_100003820_pt1 | contig 12307 bp, 7 predicted proteins | sample KBSC713LmetaG_FD_64662 | JGI IMG/M metagenome (GOLD analysis project Ga0070683, IMG submission 64662) | Corn rhizosphere microbial communities from Kellogg Biological Station, Michigan, USA - KBS C7.1-3L metaG | ecosystem: Host-associated > Plants > Roots > Rhizosphere ...
GCGATTCGCATCCACTGTGATCGATTCATTCGCGCCCACATGTTCCGTCCGATTGGATCCGATGTCGATGTTCTCGTTAACACCCACGCTTTCCTTACGATTGAGTCCGATGGTGATGGTCTCGTTGTTTCCGACTTTCTCCGTGCGGTCATGGCCGATGGTGATCTTTTCGTCATGCCCGACCTGCTCCGTTCGGTCGTGACCCACCGACACGCGTTCATCGTGCTCGATTCTCTTCTGCTGGTCATACTGGGCGTGGATGTTGACAAGCTCATTGCCCTTCGTATCGTCCATCGAAATTTCGTTATACCCGCCGCTGCCCTTGGTCGAATCGGATTTGAACCCGCTGACCACCTTCTTGGCGGGCAGCCCCCACGGAGGCATGCTTTCGGCGTGGTAAACGCGCCCGATAATAAGCGGCTGGTCGGGATCTCCCTCGAGAAAGTCGACCACAACTTCCTGACCGATCCGGGGAATGTGAATCCCTCCCCAGTTCTTCCCGGCCCACGGATAGGACACTCGGATCCAGCAGGAAGAATCCTCGTTCTTCTTCCCTTCGCGGTCCCAAAAGAATTGCACTTTCACGCGACCGTACTTGTCAGTGTAGATTTCTTCCCCGGCGGGCCCCACGACCACAGCGGTCTGGCATCCCTGCACGTTGGGTTTCGGGGTCACCCGTGGCGGGCGAAAAGGAACGCTGGCTGGAACGCACTCGAACGTATTGGCATAGAAGAAGCCTTCACCCGAGGCGCCACCAGTCGTGTATGCGTCCCCCATCGTGCATTGATGATGGATCTCGGTCAGCATCCACTTTTTGTTCATGTCCTTGCGATAGTGGTCGGTCACGTCGACGGTCGAGCCCGCGGTAAAATTGCGGCAGTTGGATTTCGCGGAAACGCGATTCTTGAAGGCGAGAGTTTCCTGGAGACGCGTCTTGGCCAGCGAATCCCCATCGCTCTTCTTCAGATAAAAACCGGGGTAATCGTACAGCTCGTATTTGCCCTCATCCTTGACGGTCACCATCAGGTTTGTACTGGGGGTTTCGAAGTTGTAATCGGTATGAGACCAAGCGCTGGGGCGGTACTCCTCCTCCAGACGCCAGTCGGTGATCAAATCTTCGCCACGCCATATCCCCGGAGCGAAATCGCAACGAGCTTTTTCCTGGTTAGGGCAGGGTTTGTGCGACGTACCGTCGTTGGCCAGAACCAGGATGTGCTTCGTGCCCTCGGGGTTGTGCTCGAAGAAATAGCAAATTCCCTCTTCCTCCATGAGCCGGGAAACGAAATTGAAGTCGGTTTCACGGTACTGGACGCAGTATTCGCGAGTGGAAAAAGCGCCATGCAGGCGGAACTCGAAATCACTGAATCCCAAGTCCCCAAAAATTTTCTTGATGATGTCCGGAGCGGTTTTGCGCTGAAAGATCCGGCAGTCAGAGGTGCGCGTCAAGAACCACAGCCAGGGAACCATTTCCGCCCGATAGTAGGTAAACCGCTCATCCCTTCCACCTTGCGAGAATCGGCTGATGAATCCGTTGAGACCGCGCTCGGAATCGACGGTTTGAATGTGGACCGTTACACTCTTTCCGACAATGTCGTCGAAGGCTATAGCGTCGTCTTTGGAAAGGAGATCGAGCTGGAACCGAAAGAGTTGCGAGACGCCTTCCTGGCCGGAAAAAGTGCGAAGCAGAAGCGCGTCGGGTCCGAGCGGTGTGTCGATCCTCAGCGCCCGATCCGTTTGGGTGAATCCGACAGTCTCCATGCGTCCTCCAGCGGAGTCTCCAGCCCCTGCTAGGTCAAATTCGTTCTCGATGCCTTGGACCTAGCCCGCACTATGCCGTACAAGACATTGTATCCGAGTAATGGAAGGATTGGCAGCTTCTCCGAAATGACCCATTGGTTAGCCATATTTCGCACACCATCACTTCGTTGCAGGCGCCGGGGTAGGCTTTGTCGCCGTGACGGTTTTGGGAGTCGTGAGAACCATCCAACGAAGTGTGAATGACAATTCTTGAGGAGTACTTTGCTTATTCGCGACACGGATCTGAAAAGAGTTACGACCGGTATCGTCCGCTCCAAGATAGGCAACCTCAATGGGCGGGGCCTCCTTCCCCTTCTCTTTGGTCTTTCCCTTGACAAGCCGGGACAAACCGCCCCGCTTCTCCTCGTCGGCGGTCGATTCTCCGCCCTCCAGATTCGCGCCGAATTGGAGCAGATCGATACTCAGATTTCGGGGAGCAGGCTTGTTGAAGTAGGCCGCCAAAGTGTTGGGTTCTCCACCAGTAACGGCTCGTGTGAACAGGGTGTTGTGCTTAAAAACAAATTCGCTCGTGCTGTTGGCCGGAACTTGGGCCGTCACCTTGAGCCAGCCCTCGGTCGCTGATGTATCGTAGTCCTCAGCGTGTTTCAATTCAAACGTTTTATAGCCGATGAGAGGGCTAATCTTCACTTTGTCATCGGGTATTAGAAAACTCACCAATTGCTCGTTCGCCCCGGCCGCACGCAGGACGTTTGCGTTTGCTTCGCTTATATCCAGGTTTTTGACTCCCCGGGCCCTGACCTCTTGCAAGAGCAAATCCCTATCGTGACTCCGTTTCAGCAATGTCAGGAGGTCCTCCTGAGTCAGTGGCGTCAAGAAGCGCGCGTAGCACTTCTGACAATTATCTAGAGCGGCTGCGATCAACGCAGCCACGTCGGCAGGTGCGCGATGTCCCTCGGCGGCCGCGGTTAGTATCGCCCCGAGCTCTTGGTTCAGATCGAAATCGATTCCGCGTGCCAGAACCTCCTTCGTCAAGCCAGGAACCTCGGCCAACGCTGGGTCCGAAAGTCCTTCTTTCAAGACATCCAGACTGAGCGGCGGTTCGGGTGCCTTAACCTGGGCGAAAACACACACGACACTCAGAAGGGGCAGGAGAAACCTCATTACTTGCCCGCTCCGAGCGGATGTAGCTTCTTTTCGAAATCTTGCCGCTTCTTTTCCGCGTCCTGTGCCTTCTGCGCGTCTTCCTGCGCTTTCCGGTCGCGATCGATCTCTTCCTGGGTCTTGACAGGGGGACTAATTGTCGAAAGAGGCGGATCTGTGGGACTCCTCCCGGTTTGGCTCTTGCCGCCGCCGGCGGATTTGGATTGTTGCGGCACCAAGTATACAAACACTACAGGACTACCGTCGGAACTGGGCCCGACATCGCCGAGGGGGTATCCTCCGGGCCTGACAGCAAAGCTCACAACCTTGGAACTTTCAATCGGGAAAGTTCCGCTAGGTGCTCCGGTAACGGATAAACCATCCACCGTCTGCGTCACCCCGCCGGCGGAGTTTATAGTCTGATAGCTCACCGCGCCTCGGCTGACGGTCGCGAGAAGTCCGACCAACCGACCCTGAAATGTGAAATGCTTCACTTCGGCCACATCGTCAGTTACGACCAACTCGATCTCCGCCGTATCTCCCCGTGGAGTTGTCCATGTGATTGAATGGGAACCATTTGGCACCTTCGCGGTGGCTACAGAATTTTCATTGGGAGCCAGTTCCGTTGAATCGATTTTCAATGACCCTACGGGTATCGAATTCGATCGAGTCTCCACTTTCATTCTTAACTCCGTCTGAAGTGCTTTCCATTGGACATCAATCGACTTCTGGGAATCTGTTTCCGGATTGATGGAGAAGCCAAATGAAACCGGCTCGAATCCCGCTTTCGACGCCTTCAGAGTGTAACTGCCGGCTTTGAGGCCGGTATCCAGATCTACTTGCGTGCCATCCTTGTCGTCCGTCACGCGATATTCGCCTGGATTCGCACCATTCACATGTACAGGAATCGGAGTCTGGGCACGCTTCAGTGCTTGTTCCCTTGCGTTCCGTTGACTGAGGAATCGATTCATTCCCAATATCAGTAGCGCCACGGCGAGGAATGTGGCTCCAGCTAAAGCCCACCTCGGTAGTCTGACGGCGGTCTTACCGCTACTAGCACTTTTCTTGGAACTGGCGACCTGGGGCGCTTTCAGAGGAACCGGCTTCTCGGGCGCACGCGCCGGGAGCACGGCTGGAGCCGGGATGAGGGGGAGAGTCACGGAGACCGTTTCCGCCTGCTGTTTTTGCCGAACGCGCGCTTCTATAGCCGAGAGCGGCTCTCGAAAATCAGCATCGCCTTCGTATCTGCTGAATATCTGGGACCGGTCCAATATCGATTCCAGCTTTTGGAGGTCGCTGGTCTCCTTGGATTGCTTGGCGAGCTCATTCAGCTCCGTTAAATCCCGGGCGCGAAGTTTCTGCCGCTCTTCCGCCGACAAGTTCTGACTCAGCGTGGTGCGCAACTTCACCAGCCGCGCGTCGCGCGCGTAGGTAGCCAGACTCTTGTCCAGTTCCCTGATGGCGTCGCCGATGTTCCCTTTCGCTTGGAGTTCGCGCGCGTTCGATAGCACCGAGGAAACTTCTTCATCCTGACGTTTATCGCGCAGCAGGGTACTTAAGCTCCTGGCCAGTGGATGGCCAGGCTCGAGATCAAGGGCTTCTTGAATCAACGGCTCAGCGGCGCGCCAGTTTTGCTCCAAGTGCGCAGCAGCCTCCTTCAGGAGAATCTCGACAAGCTGGTTTCGAATTACAGAATTCTGGCCCACCGACTTGAAAGCTTCTCGCATCAGCGTGAGGCCTTCCGCGGTGCTCCCCGCTTCATACAATTCTTTCCCGCGGGCGGCGCCTGCTATGGCATCGGCCGTTCGTTGTTGGGATTGCTCGACCTGCGTCTGAAGGGCCAAGAGCTCCGCGTCATTCGGGAATTCGGCGAGTGCCTCCGTGGCGAGTGCGGTTGCCTTGGCGTAGTTATTAACCGCCATCGCCTGTTCCACTTGCGTGACCCAGTGTGCTTTCGCATCGGCTCGCATCTGCTGCTCACGTCTCTTCTTGAGCCGGTCAATCTCAATATCGAGCCCAGGATACTGGGGGTAGATGTTGCGCAGGATCTCCCACTGGCCCAGGGCATCGGAGAACTGGCGGCTTTCTTCCAGCATCCGGGCACGGCCCACCAGCGCGTTCATCTTGTCGCGCCGCGCCCGAACTTGGCGTACGGATTGCTCGAACCGTGGTTCTGAAGGGTATTTTTTCTGTGCTTCCTCGAGAAGCGCGACCTTGCGATCGAGATCGGGTTCGGCGGCGACCTCTTGATCGACCCTGGCTATATAAGCGAAGATTTCCCGTCTTTGGGCTTGCTCTACGTCGTCGCGCAAGACGCCAAACACAACATTATTGGGATAGTTGGCGAGAACGGCATCGCAAGTGGAGAGAGCCCTGGTAAAGTCTCCTTCGCTCAGGTAACGGCGAGCTTCGGCCTCCTGAGAGCCCAGTTGATCACGCTTTGAGCAGACTTCCTCGTAAAATCGTTGATATTCTGCGCCTTGTTCCGGTGAGGTGCTATAGGCCGCGCGACGGTCCAAGTCCAGCACGCGGGACATCTTGTTGAGAGCCGAGTCGATTTCTCCGCGCTGATAAGCCTCGACAGCGGATTTGTAGGCGTGTTGCTTTTCATTGCGAAGCCGAACGTATTCCTGTTCCCGCCGCTCCACTTCGGTGAGCAGCGCATTAGCCCGGCTTTCCTTCGGCCGAATGTCGAGCACCTTTTGTAGCGCCTGCCGCGCGTGCGAATACGCGTGGTTCTCCATGTGCTGATGGGCCAGCCGAAACCATTCCTCGATCTGCGTCCCGCTCCGCTTGCCCTCGATGGCACCCTTGAGAGTGAAGGCTTCCGTATTGGTGGAGTCAAGGTCCAGAACCTCCTGGACTTTCTGCAACGCGCGGACATACTCTTCCTCTTCGAAACGCTTGCGCGCCGTTTCCAGCAGCTGCTTGACAGCCTTGACGCGCCGGATCTCTTCAATCTCCTTGTGCAGTGCACTAATTTCCGGAGTCAGGTAGCTCTGCGATTCCAGTTCGCTCAGAATCTCGGCCGCATCGTCCACATCGCCGGCTTCGAAGGATTTCCGCGCCCGCTCCAGCCGGGGAGTGATCCGAGCCGGATCGAAGGCATCGATAGCTTCACCGCGCAGAGCTTTTTGTAGAGAATCCGCGAATTCGCGAACGCCGGAAAAGCGGAAGAAGGGTTCTTTTGCCAGCGCCTTGTGTATAACCTGGCTGATGGCGCTGTTGACCACCGGATTGAAATCCGAAACTGGAGGAGGCGTGAAGCGCAGGATGGCTTGGGCCAGATCCTCTTCGCCTGAAACGCCGAACGGATGACGGCGGGCGAGCATCTCATAGGCCACCACCGCCAATGAGAATTGATCCGCGAGAGGCGTGGGTTGCTTGCGCTGGATCTGCTCGGGCGCCATGTAGAGCAGCGTGCCCTTCAGACCGGTCACGGATCGGTGGTCCGTCAAATGGGCCACTCCAAAGTCGATGATCTTTACCGAGTCATCAGGAAGGATAAATAGATTGCTGGGCTTCAAGTCGCGATGCACCAGCTTGTGCTCATGGGCCGCCTGCAGGCCCCTGCAAGCTTGGCTAATCATCTGCACGCAGCGTTCTACGGTAAGCCGCGGGCTGGAGGTCCTGATCAAGTCCTGAAGAGTTACCCCTTGCAAGAGGGGCATGACAAAATAAGGCCGTCTTGTGCCCGCCTCTTCCACTTCTCCAACATCGAAGATCTCGACGATATTGGGATGGCTCATGCTTGCCAGGACTGCGCATTCCCGTTTAAAGAGCTCGAGGACCAACTGGTCTTGCGGATCGCGGATGGTCTTAATCGTGACCTCGCGGTTCATGACCGGATCGAAGCCGCGATACACGACACCCATACCCCCTTCGCCGAGGATTTCGCGAATCTCGTACCGGCCGGCTGACTTCATTTCCTGGTCTATAAATGATACAGGACTTATAAGGAAGCCTGGGGGCTTCACTGGGGGGTGTTCAACCGGGTCCGTACCAGTACAAAAAGACTCCATTTTCCGGATGTTTTCACAGCCAGCGCAAGCGGATCTCCAAGTAGCCACTCCAGGGATACGTTGCGCTAAAATAACGCTAGTTATACGGAAAAACGCTGAGGAGGTCGAAGCTGTGAGCGACCCCGAAAGTCAAAGCGGCAAGCAGGCAGGCTCCGGGGTACTGGTACCCGTTTTAGCAGGGGCCGTATTGGCGCTTATTCTCGCCTCCCTGTATCTCTATTACCAGCTAAATGAGCTGCGTCATGACCTCGAACAGGTCCGCGTGGATTCGCGCCGGACCTCGGGCGAACTGGCTCAGGCAAGAAGCCAATTGCTGGCCGAAGTTGCCCGAGCTTATGAAAGATCTACAGCGTCGGCTGAGGCCGGGAAGAGCACAGTTGATTTGCTGAAGTCGGAACTTCAGGCCGCGCGCACTCAGGCGCGGACGCTAGTGGGTAAAGCTCAGTCCGATGCGAATAAGCGCGCCGAGGATCTTGCGGGCAAGCTCGAACAACTGCAGCAGGAGCAGGCCCAAAAACTGACCGCGGTCAGCGAGGCGGTATCCCAAGTCAAGACCGATGCCGACGCCACCAAGACACGCGTGGGTGAGGTTTCGAGTGAAGTCGGAACGGTTAAGACCGAGCTAACCGCCACCAAGTCCGAACTTCAAAAGACGATCGCGGAGTTGAAACGGGCTACTGGGGACCTGGGAGTGGAGAGCGGGCTCATCGCCACGAATGGCAAGGAATTAGCTGCCCTGAAAGCCCTGAATGAGCGCAACTATATCGAGTTCAATCTACCCAAAGAAAAAAACCCGCGCAAGGTGGGAGACATCCAGATACGCCTCATAGCAACCGATCCGAAAAAGAATCATTACACAGTAGAAGTAACCGCCGACGATAAAAAGGTTCCGAAAAAAGACAAGTCAGCAAACGAACCGGTACAGTTCATTCTGTCCCGCTCACCACAGCCGTATGAGTTGGTGGTAAACGAAATCAAGAAGGACATGATCAGCGGCTATCTGGCAGCCCCGAAGGCGCCGGCGTCGCGAAATTAGTCTTACGATGATGTCCTGGACAGGGCAGTTACGGAGCCCTTATGCTGCAAGTGTCTGTGCGGCAGTCACTTCGACTTCCAGGCGGGGGCCAGTGATCAGCGTATTGTGGATCAGACAGGTCTTCACTGCCCGTAACAATCCCTGCTGGTGACGCTCGTCGATTCCCGGAACGTTCACTGCTATGCGAAATGAGGCAAGACGCGCAGGGCCTGTGCCTTTTGCCGCAGAAACGCGAATTCCCAATTCGGCGGCAGACAGCGAGCGGGTATGCAGGTATTCCGCCGCATAGTGGCCGGCGCAAGACCCTAATGACGCAAGAAGCAGTTCCGGGGGCGTAGGTCCAGCGTCTTGGCCGCCTCCAGCCACGGGCTGGTCGGTTATGATTCGATGCCTGCCAACCGCAGTGTCAAACTTCTTTCCATCTAGGTATCGAGTGTAGCTGTGCATTTGTCCGTTTAAAGAGCAGTGCAAGGGCCAAACTGATGTGTACTTAGCGTCCCAGATCAAGACACCCGCGACATTCCATTTAGGCGCTGGCGAGTTTATGATGAATGAGATGTGCTACTGGGGGAGTTCCATGAAAAGACTCTACACAACTGCGATCACAATACTCGCCACGCTATTGCTCGCGAGCGCGGCTAAGGCGCAGGTCACGCTGAACTCGGTGCGAATCGGCGCGAAAGACACTGTGGCGTTAGCGAAGTTCTATCAAGCGGCGTTCGGCATGCAGGAAGTCAATCGGATCGATGCAGCCGGAGGACCGGAGGTCTTCGTGAACTTCGGTGCGACGATTGAGAGCGCCAAGGCCAACAAGAGCGAGCCGATCGTGATCATGCATCGCGACTCCGACGACGTCAAGGACCCGATCGCGCATGTGATCCTCAACGTGAAGGACATGGCGGCGACAGTCGCCTCCATCAAGGCCGCCGGTGGCTCGATGGCCGGCGATCCCCGTCCCTTCGGAAAGACCGGCGTAATGATAGGTATCGCCACCGATCCGGCCGGCAACCGTATTGAAATGATTCAACGGCCGTGAAGGGGAAATAGATATATGAGCTCCGTCGCAGTCCCGGCACAAGAAACCAAGCCGAAGCATTGGATGCTTTGGATCGGCCGCGTCCTTTCGCTCTGGCCCTGCTTTGTGGTAGGGATGAGCGCTACCTGGAAACTGACTAGAAACCCGTGGTATGTAGCGGAGTTTGCAAGAATCGGTTGGCCGGAGATCGCCTTGCCGCTTCTCGCCTTCCTGCAGCTTGGCTGCATTGTGTTGTATGTGATCCCGCCGACTGCGGTGCTGGGCGCGGTGCTCCTCACCGGCTACCTGGGCGGCGCAATCGCCACTTATGTCCGCATGGGCGAGCCTTATCCGGTTCTGGTCCCGCTCTCGACCAGCTTGATCGCCTGGGCCGGAATCTACTTGCGCGACGAGCGCCTTCGATCGCTGCTGCCGCTGCGAAGGCAAGTTCCGCGGTCGTGAAGACTCGCGCCTTCGCTATCGTCACCGTCCTCGCCGCAGCAGTTGTGGCGCAATCCCCTTCCACAATCAGCGGAAGAGTCCTCTTTGTCGACGATGGACTCGCCTTGTCCGATGCGCCGATCCAGGCGAAGAACACATCGTCCGGTGCGATTTTCTCCGCACGAAGCGAGGTTGATGGTACTTATATCCTGCGCGGCCTGCCAGCGGGATCCTACGAGATCTCTGCCTCCTACCCGGGCTTGGTACCCTTCAAAAAATCGGATGTGGCGGTTGGCGATGCGGAATCCAGGCGGCTGGACATTCGGATTGAGTACCCGTACTTAGCCCCGCTTGGGGAAAGCCGAGAGGACGACATCGCTCGCCACCAGCTTGTGCCCCCGAAGGGGCGCACGCCGCGTCTTCCCACCGGCAAGCCGGATCTCTCGGGTCTTTGGCTGAATTTGGAGCTGATGGATCCAGGCCACCCGGAACCCTTGCCGTGGGCCGCCGATTGGAGAAAAAAACAGATCGAGAACCACATGATCGACTGGCCCGAGCTGCGCTGCCTGCCAATCGGCCCCATTCTCCAGGGCGAGGACGGCGACAACACCATCGTTCAGGGGCCAAAAACCATCGCGATCTTCTATGACATCGGCCACGACCTGCCCCGGTTGGTTTACATGGATGGCCGGCCCCATTCGAAAGATCCGAATCCCTCCTGGATGGGTCACTCCGTGGGCAGGTGGGAAGGCGACACGCTGGTGATCGACACGGTGGGCTTCAACGGCCGCGCCTGGGCTACCTTCTCCGGCTTGCCTACCACGGAACGTCTGCATGTAATCGAACGCTTCCGGCGAATCGATTTGGGGCACTTGGAGAAAGAGGTCACCATTGAGGATCCAGGCGCTTATGCAAAGCCCTGGACCATCAAGAAGGCCGCTATCCTCGCTCCAGCAGGGTACGAGATGCAAGAGTACGTATGCAACGAAAACAATCGCGACGTGGAGCACTCCGTGGGCAAGTAGCGGATTCCTATGATTTCACGATGCAGCGAAGTCTCGAACGAAGCGATAGTATATGAGCATGAAAGCACATCGTTGGGCCGTTCCCCTTTTCATGACGAGCATCCTGTGCGGCCAACAATCGCCGGGCAACCTGCCCCAACCGGTGGTTTGGACGGCGGCAGAGGACCATCAAAACATGATGGATCAGCTCGGTATCAAGGCTCTCCGTCCGGGACCGAGTGGAAACGAAACCGCGCCCAATCATGCGAACTACGATGAGTCGACGGCCAATCCCTTCCCAATCCTGCCGGACGTATTGAAATTGAAGAACGGCAAGAAGGTGACCACGGCTGCCATGTGGTGGAACCAGCGTCGTCCGGAGATCGTCGAGGACTTCGAGCGAGAGGTGCTCGGCCGGGTTCCTAAGAACACGCCTAAAGTGACGTGGACGGTCACGAACACGGTCAATGCCATGGTCGGCTCGCGTCCGGTTGTCGGGAAGCAGTTGGTCGGCCATGTGGACAATTCCTCGTATCCGGCGATCAACGTCGAAATTCAGATGACCTTGGTCACGCCGGCCGATGCAGCCAGCCCGGTTCCTGTCATGATGATGTTCGGCGGCGGTGGACTTCCCGGAGTTGCTCCAGCCAACGGAAAAGCTCCACCAACTCCAGCGCCCGGCGCCGATCCGCCCGCGACACAACAACTGATTACCAACGGCTGGGGCTATGCGTCCATCAATCCCGGCAGCATCCAGGCGGACAATGGCGCGGGACTGACCAAAGGCATCATCGGCCTGGTCAATAAGGGTCAGCCCCGCAAGCCTGACGATTGGGGCTCCTTGCGAGCTTGGGCCTGGGGCGCAGCACGCGGACTGGATTATCTGGAAACCGACAAAGCCGTCGATGCAAAGCGCGTGGGCATCGAGGGTGTTTCGCGTTATGGAAAGGCTGCCCTGGTGACCATGGCTTTCGACACACGATTCGCCGTTGTCCTGGTCGGTTCTTCGGGTGAGGGCGGAGCCAAACTGCATCGCCGTAATTGGGGGGAAGCAGTAGAAAATCTCACCGGGTCGGGCGAATACCACTGGATGGCTGGCAACTTCATGAAGTACGGCGCCTCCGAGGCAACCTTTGGCAGTAAGAACGCGGGCGATTTGCCTGTGGACGCCCATGAGTTGATCGCGTTGTGCGCTCCCCGGCTGACGTTTATCAGCTATGGCGTTCCAGAAAAGGGAGACGCGAAGTGGCTTGACCACCAGGGCAGTTATATGGCTGCTGTCGCCGCGGGACCCGTCTTCCGGTTGCTTGGAGCCAAAGATCTCGGCACCTCGGACGATCACAACAAAGAGAAGATGCCTGCGGTGAATGTGAGCATGCTCGATGGCCAGCTTGCCTGGAGACAGCATGATGGCGGCCACACGGATGGCCCTAATTGGAAATACTTTATTCCGTGGGCGGACAAATTTCTCAAACGTCCATGAGAACGGCGGGAGCGCTGATCGTTCTCCTGGGCGCGGTAGCAGCCCTGGCCCAGGCTCCGGCAGACCAGCCCGTCTCCCGTACGGATCAGAATTCGCTAACGGCTCACGCCCAGTTACTCGAAAAAGCGAAGCACGGGCGCATCGACGTCTATTTTGAAGGCGATTCCATCACGCGCCGCTGGGGAGCCACCGACTATCCAGAGCTGCTGGCGAATTGGAACCGGAATTTCTTCGGCTGGAATGCGGCCGACTTCGGGTGGGGCGCTGACACCATTCAAAATATCCTCTGGCGACTCGCGAATGGCGAGCTGGACGGCGTCAATCCAAAGATTATCGTGCTGCTCGCCGGGACAAATAATGTGGGCAGAACCGTTCCGACGGAGGGCGATGAGGCCAAAGTGGCCGATA
>Ga0070683_100003822_pt1 | contig 12307 bp, 16 predicted proteins | sample KBSC713LmetaG_FD_64662 | JGI IMG/M metagenome (GOLD analysis project Ga0070683, IMG submission 64662) | Corn rhizosphere microbial communities from Kellogg Biological Station, Michigan, USA - KBS C7.1-3L metaG | ecosystem: Host-associated > Plants > Roots > Rhizosphere ...
ACGAACCGTCCCGCTTAGGTGTTGGTATGCAACACCCAGATGGGATTGCTGCCCGCCTGGCGTCCTCGACCTACGGCCTGGTCAAACGCGAGCAGCTGCTTCGCGCGCGAATGACGCGCGAGCAGATCCGGACGCGCTTGAAGCGCCAGTCCCTATTCGTCGAGTATCCGGGCGTGTACAGGGTGGGCCACCGCGCGCCAAGCATGGAGTCCTGCTACCTGGCTGCTGTTTGGGCATGTGGAGATGGGGCTTACTTGGTCGGAAGTGCCGCCGGCCATCTGCTGGCGGTGCTGAAGGGCAAGCCCCCTCCGCCAGAGGTGATGGCGCCGACCAAAAGAAGCATTGAGGGAATCACGACCCACCGTTACCGCTCACTCCATCCCGGCGAGGTAACGAAGTGGCGGGGCATCCCCGTCACCTCGGTCGCTCGCACGCTCGTCGATCTCGCGGCGATCCTGTCCCCGGACGAACTAGCGCGAGCCTGCCACGAGGCCGGCATCCGGCACGGCACCACCCCGCGGCAGGTTGAGTCAGTGCTCGCCCGGCGGCGCAACGCCCCCGGCGCCGCCAAGCTGCGCGCCGTCATGAGTGGTGAAGCAGGTGTTCTCCTAAGCAAACTGGAGAAGGGCTTCGTCGCTCTGCTCCGTGAGGACGCACTCCCGCTCCCCCAGACCAACCGGCCCGCCGGCAGCTTTTACGTGGACTGCCGCTGGCCGGAGTACCGCCTGACGGTCGAACTGGACAGCTACCGGTACCACAACTCGCGCCACTCCTGGGAGCGGGATCGCCAGCGCGAGCGCGAGGCCCGGGCTCGGGGGGACGAGTTCAGGCGCTACACCTGGGGTGACGTCTTCGAGGACTCGGCCTACATGCGCTCCGAGCTTGGTCTGTTGCTGAGCAATCCCAGCTAGGTGTTGCCATGCAACAGCCAGATGGGATTGCTTCTCCCTCGGGCCGCCTAGACGGCCTCGTGGATGCGGCCCTTGGCGTCCGACAGCCGGCCGCCGCCGTGGCCGTTCCGCACCGCCACGATCTCCGCCATGATCGACAGCGCAGTCTCCTCCGAGCCGAGCGCGCCGATGTCCAGCCCGATCGGCGCCGATACCCGCTCGAGTTGCTCGACCGGTATGCCGGCGGCCTCGAGCCGCTCGCGCCGCTTGGCCTGCGCGCGCCGCGAGCCCATCGCGCCGATGTATGGCGTCTCCGAGGCGAACGCCACCTGCAAAGCGGCGTCGTCCAGCTTGGGGTCGTGATGCAGGATCGCGATGTAGGTCGCGCGGTCGATCCCGCCCAGCTGCGCCACGGCCTCCTCCGGCCACGCGGCGACCACCTGCTCCGCGTCGGGGAAGCGCTCCGGCGTGGCAAAGCGCGAGCGTGGATCGATTACAAACGGGCGCCAGCCGGTCACGCGCGCGGTACGACAGAGAGCATGCGCGAAATCGACAGCGCCGAAGATGAAGATGCGCGGCGACGGCGCGGTCACATCAACAAACAGCCCGACGCCATTCTCAGTGCTAAGCAGTTCGCTCCGCTCCGTGCCCCACATGAGTTCCTCTGCGTGAGCCCGGGCGGCGTCGTCCAAAGACGAAGAACCGAACGAGCCCTCAACAGCCCCATCGGCACGAACCAACACACGCGTACCCACAGCCGGAGAACCAGAAGACTCCACAACCGTGACGAGCGCCCCGCGCTCGCCCTCGGCCGCCATGCGCGCGAACTCGGCCTGCGCGCTGCTCAAGGCTCGAACCTCTCGACGAACACGTCGATCTCGCCGCCGCACGGCAACCCGACCTCCCAGGCGTCGGAGTCGGCGATGCCGAAATGCAGGAGCCGCGGGTCGCCACCGGCCAGGATCTCCTCGGCAACCTCCACAACCGCGCCCTCCACACAGCCCCCGGAGACCGCGCCAACGACGTCGCCCTTGTCGCTGATAGCCATCTTCGAGCCGGGCGGCAGCGGCGCCGACTTGCGAGTGTCGATCACTGTGGCCAGCGCCACGCGATCCCCGCGCTCAGACCACTTCTGCACCTGGGCGAGAACGTCGCTCATTCGAGTCTCCTCCTCGGTCGAAAGCTACTACCGCCCCTACACTAGTTGCCATGGTGATGCAGCCGGACATCGCCCGGCGCGTCGGCGCGCTGATCGGGGAGAGGACACCGTTCGTGGTAGCGACGGTGGTGCGTGCCCAGCGGCCGACCAGCGTCCGCCCCGGCGACTCCGGCATCGTCCTGGGCGACGGCACGATCGAGGGCTTCGTGGGCGGTGCGTGCGCGGAGACCTCGGTGCGGCTCCAGGCACTGCGCGCGCTCGAGACCGGCGAGGCGCTGCTGCTGCGCATCGTGCCCGACGGCGACGAGACCGCCGAGGCCGAGGGCGCCATGGTCGTCGAGAACCCGTGCCTGTCCGGCGGCGCGCTCGAGATCTTCCTCGAACCCCGGCTGCCCGCCCCGCGCATCGCGGTCGTGGGCAACACCCCGATCGCCCACGCGCTCGCGAGCATCGGCGAGCGGGCCGGATATGAGGTGGAAACGTCCGAGGACCTCAGTGACTCGATTGCTCTCGTGGTCGCCTCACATGGCAGAGACGAGGAAGACGCCCTGACCGCTGCCCTCACCGCTGCCGTTCCGTACGTCGGCCTGGTGGCCAGTCGAAAGCGCGGGGCGGCGGTAAAGGAGGAGTTGCGAATGCGCGGTATGGCCGAGGAAGAGCTCAACCGCGTGCACACACCCGCCGGCCTTGACATCGGCGCGCAAACGGCGGAAGAGATCGCCATCTCGATCCTTGCCGAGATTGTCGCCACGCGTCATCGGCAAATCAGGGGGCCGGAAACAGCAACCGACCCCGTGTGCGGCATGAGCGTGGCCGTCTCGAGCTCGAGTCCGAGCACGCAGCGCGACGGACAGACCATCTACTTCTGCGGTGACGGCTGCCGCAAGGCCTTCGAGGCGGACCCAGCGCGCTATGCCGCACCCCTCGGGTAACCGCTTCGTCACCGGCCTCGTGCTGGCGGCGGGCGGGTCGACTCGCCTCGGGCAACCCAAGCAGCTCCTCCCCTACGGCGACGGCACCCTGCTCGAGCATGTGCTCGCCATCGCGTGCGCGTCGCCGCTCGACCAGCTGATCGTCGCGGTGGGCGGCAGCTCCGACGAGGTCCTCGCGCGCGTGGACATGAGGGGCGCCCAGATCGTGGTCAACGACTCCTACGGCCAGGGCTGCTCCTCTTCGATCGCGGCCTCGCTGCCACTCATCGACGACGCGGCCGACACCCTCGTGCTGATGCTGGGCGACCAGCCCGGCGTGACCGCATCGACTGTGTGCGGGCTCGTGCAGGGACGCGGCGAGGCGCCGATCGCGGTCTGCCGCTACGACGACGGACGCGGCCATCCATTCGCGTTCGGCCGTGATGCGTTCGGCGAGCTCGCGGCGCTCCACGGCGACAAGGCGGTGTGGAAGCTGCTCGAGCAGAAGCCGGAAATCGTGCACGAGGTGCGCATGCCGGGGCGCATCCCTCCGGACGTGGACACATGGGATGACTACGAGACCGTTCTGGCCACGTCTTAGGAAGTTCTTACTGTCCCTTGACGTTCGGCTGACGACCCCCGCTTAAATCAGAGCGAGTGCGTTCCCCCAAGCATCTTTGGTCCGGCGACTGGCGTACGGACGCGGCGACGTCCAGCCAGGAGGCGGCAGAAGCGGCTGCAAAGCACCGCGAGGCGGTTCGCCGCGCGGAGCTCGCGCGCAAGGCCGCCGAGGAGGCGGGGGTCAAGGAGGTGCGCCGCTCGCGGCTCACGCTGATGAGCGCGGCGCTGGCCGTGGCCGCCGTGGCCGCCGCGTTCATGGTCGGCTTCTTCCTCCATCAGGGCAGTGACAACCCGCCGCCGCTCCCGGCCGTGGCGTCCAACCCGGCGCCGGAGAAGGGCGCCCGGACCACCGCGGGCTCGGTGTACGCGCAGGCCAGCCCGGCTGTGGTGTCCATCAAGACGAACGAGGGCTCCGGCACCGGCTTTCTGATCTCGCGCGACGGCAAGCTGGTCACGAACGCCCACGTGGTCGGCGCATCGAGTCGCGTGATCGTGCGCTTCGGCTCCCGCGGCCAGTCGCTCGACGGGAACGTGGTCGGCACCGATCCGTCCGACGATCTCGCGGTCGTCAGCATCGACCAGAACGCGATACCCGACGGCGTCAAGCCGCTGCAGTTCGCCGACTCGCGCACGGTGCGGATCGGCGATCCGACTGTCGCGATCGGCAACCCCTTCGGGCTCGACCGCACCGCCACCGAGGGCATCGTCTCGGCCGTTGGCCGCCACATCGAGGCGCCAAACGGCTTCGAGATCGACTCGGTGATCCAGACCGACGCCGCCATCAACCCCGGCAACTCCGGCGGCCCGCTGCTCGACGCGAACGCGCATGTGATCGGCGTGAACTCGCAGATCGCCACGGGCGGGGGCGGCAACGGCAACGTGGGCATCGGCTTCGCGATCCCTTCCAACACCGTGCGCCAGGTGGTGCCGCAGCTCGAGCAGCGCAAGGTCGTCAAGCACGCGTTCCTCGGCCTGTCGAGCAGCGCACCGACTAACGGCGCGGACGGCGCGCTCGTGGGCCAGGTGGTGGCCGGCGGCCCGGCTGACAAGGCCGGCATCCAGAACGGCGACGTGGTCACCGAGATCGACGGGCGCCACGTGATCGACCCCACTGACATCTCCACCGCCGTCGGGCAGCGCAACCCCGGCGACACCGTGGATGTGACGGTGCAGCGCGCCGGTGCGGAGATCCAGCTCAAGGTCAAGCTCGGCCAGCGGCCTCAGCGCACGCCGTGAGCTTCGCGGCCCCGCTAGTGCTGCTGGGGCTGATCGGTCTGCCCGTGCTCGCTGCCCTCTACATGGGCGAGCAGCGAAACCGCGTTAGCGCCGCTGCCGCGTTCGCTTCACCGCGCGTGCAGGCGTCGGTGGCGCCGCGCAAGCCGGGCTTCCGCCGCCACCTGCCGATGCTCGCGCTGCTTGCGGCCATCGCGCTGCTGATCGTCGCGGCGGCCAAGCCACAGCGCACCGTGTCGGTTCCGGTCGAGCGCGCCTCGATCATGCTCGCCACCGACGTGTCCGGCTCGATGACCGCGAAGGACGTCGCGCCCAGCCGGCTGGAGGCGGCCAAGCAGGCCGCCCGCCAGTTCGTGGCGCAGGTGCCGGCCAAGGTGAACGTGGGCGTGATGGCGTTCAACGACATCGCCAGCGTCCTGCAGAGCCCGACCACCGACCGCCAGGCCGTGAACGCGGCGATCACGAGCATGCGCTCGAGCGGCGGCACCGCGACCGGCAATGCGATCGACACCGCGGTGAACGTGCTGGGCCGCGCACCCAAGCTGAACGGCAAGCGGCCGCCCGCCGCTCTCGTCCTGCTTTCGGACGGCGCGTCCACGCGCGGGCGCGACCCGGTAGCCGCCGCGCAGGCCGCGCGCCGGCTCCACATCCCCGTCTACACCGTCGCCCTCGGCACGCAGAACGGAACGATCACGGTGCCGAAGCGCGGCGGCGGCACCACCACACAGCGCGTTCCGCCCGACCCGCAGTCGCTCGGGCAGATCGCGCGCGCCTCGGGCGGTGCCACCTTCACCGCGCAGGACGCGTCCGGGCTCAAGCAGGTCTACGAGAAGCTCGGCTCGCAGCTCAGCCACAAGAAGCAAAAGCAGCAGATCACGACAGCTTTCGCGGGAGCGGCGGCGCTCCTGCTCTTGGCCGGCCTCGGCATGTCGCTCGGCTGGTTCGGCCGGCTCATCTGACTTCGGAAAGGAGAAGCACCAAGTGGACATAGAGAACCCAAGGGATCGCTCGGCGGCGAGAGAGGAGGCGGGAGCCGCACTCGACGAGGCGCTGCACGAGATCAAGCGCGTGATCGTCGGTCAGGACGCGATGCTCGAGCGCTTGCTGATCGCGCTCATGGCCGGCGGCCACGTGTTGCTCGAGGGCGTGCCCGGCCTGGCCAAGACGCTGACTGTGAAGACGCTCGCCCAGGTGCTGGGCGGCAGCTTCCGCCGCATCCAGTTCACGCCGGACCTCGTGCCGGCGGACCTGGTGGGCACGCGTATCTACCGCCCGGACAGCGGCAAGTTCGACATCGAGCTGGGCCCCGTATTCGGCAACTTCCTGCTGGCGGACGAGATCAACCGCGCGCCCGCCAAGGTGCAGTCGGCGCTGCTCGAGGTGATGCAGGAGCAGCAGGTGACTATCGGCGGCGAGACGTTCCCGGTGCCGCACCCGTTCCTCGTGATGGCCACGCAGAACCCGATCGAGGCCGAGGGCACCTATCCGCTGCCCGAGGCGCAGGTGGACCGCTTCCTGATGAAGGTGCTCGTGGAATACCCCACGATGGGCGAGGAGGCGGCCGTGGTGGGCCGCTCGCTGGAGGCGCAGGCGGACGTGCGCGAGTGCCTCACGCTCGAGGACCTCGAGCGCTTCGCGCGCGCGACGCACACGGTGCTCGTGGACCGCGAGGTGATCGGTTACGCCGTCGCGCTCGCGGACGCCACCCGCGACCCTGGGCGCTACGGGCTCGAGAAGGTTGCCGGCTACATCGAATACGGCGCCAGCCCGCGCGGGCCTATCGGTCTGGTGAACGCGGGACGCGCACTGGCGCTGTTGCGCGGCCGCGGCCACGTGTCGGTGAACGACATCCGCGACCTCGCGCCCGACGTGCTGCGCCACCGCCTCGTGCTGTCCTACGACGCCCTGGCCGACGGCGTGAGCGCCGACGACCTGCTCGAGGACGTGCTGGCCGCGGTGAACGAGCCGCCGTCCGACCACGTGCACCGCACGGTGGCTGCTTGAGCCAGCCGCTGCTCACCAAGCCCGAGGCCCGCCAGGGCCCGGGTCGCATGCCGCAGGGCCTGGTCGAGGCGCTCGACCTGGTGGTGGCGCGGCGTGTGGGCGGCGCGCTGCCGGGCGACCGGCTCGGCTCAGGCGTCGGCTCCGGCACCGAGATCGCGCAGCTGCGCCCCTATGAGGTGGGTGACGACGTGCGCCAGCTCGACGCCGCCGCCACAGCGCGCACCGGTGAGCCGCATGTGCGCCTGCACGTGCCCGAGCGAACACTCACCACGTGGGTCGCGGTGGACGTGTCGCCGTCGATGGCGTTCGGCACGGCCGACCGGCTGAAGAGCGACGTGGCCGAGGGCGTGGCGCAGGTGATCGGCCGGCTCGCGGTGCGCCGCGCTGGGCGCGTGGCGCTCATGACGTTCGGCTCCGGGCGCCCGCGGCTGCTCCCGCCGCGTGCGGCCCGGCCCGGCATCGTGGGGATCCGGCGCGCGCTCGGCGAGGGCGTCGTGCCCGACGGCGCGGCCGACCTCGAGGCGATGTCCACCGCACTCGTGCGTCTCGGCAAGGTGGCGAAGCAGGCGGGGCTCGTGGTGATCGTGTCCGACTTCCGCGACCAGGACGACTGGACCCGACCGCTCGGCGCGCTCAGCGCTCGCCACTCGGTGCTGGCGGTGGAGGTGCGCGACCCGCGCGAGGGCGAGCTGCCAAACGCCGGGCAGCTGTCGCTCGTGGACCCGGAGTCCGGCGACCTGATCCAGGTGGATACCTCGCGGCGGCGCGTGCGCGAGAAGTTCGCCGAGCTCGAGGCCGAGGACCGCGCCCGCGTGGCGCGTGAGCTGCGGCGCCTTCGCGTCGAGCACGTGGTCGTCTCCACCGAGGGCGAGTGGCTCCGCCAGCTCGGAAGGAAGCTGCGGTGAGCTTCGGCAACCCGATCTGGCTGCTCGGGCTGCTCGCGCTGCCGGTGCTGGTCGCGCTTCTCGTTGCGCGGCGCCAGCGCCGCCAGCGCTACGCCGTGCGCTTCACCGGCGTCTCCAACCTCAAGCTCGCGGCCGCGGCGGCCGGCCCCTCGTTCCGCCGCTACATCCCCACGGCTCTCGTGCTGGCCGCGCTCGCGCTGCTCACGCTCGCGCTCGCGCGGCCGCAGCGCACCATCGCCGTGCCGGTCGGCAAGGCCTCGGTCATCCTCGTCACCGACCACTCGCTGTCGATGGAGGCGGACGACGTTCAACCCGATCGCCTCACCGCCGCGCAGGCCGCCGCGCACAGCTTCCTCGACCGGCTGCCGAGCCAGGTGAAGGTCGGCGCCGTGGCGTTCTCGGACACGCCGGACACCGTGCAGGCGCCGAGCGAGGACCACTCCGCCGCGCGCCGCGTGATCGACCAGCTCGAGCCCGGCGGCGCCACCGATACGGGCGACGCCCTGGCAGTCGCACTCCAGGCGCTCACCAGCACCGCCAACAAGGGCAAGCGCGACCCGTCTTCGATCGTCTTGCTCTCGGACGGGCGAACCACGACCGGGCGCGACCCGGTAGGGGTGGCGCGTCAGGCCGCGAAGCTCCACATCCCGATCTACACGGTCAGCCTGGGCACGGAGACCGCGTTGATTCCGAACCCCGGCGGCTTCGGCCCCCCGGTGCCGGTGCCGCCCGATCCAGAAACGCTGCGCCAGATCGCGCGCGCCTCCGGCGGCCGCGCCTTCACAGCCGAGGACGATGCCCAGCTCTCATCGATCTACAAGGCGCTTGGCTCGCAGCTCGGGACGCGTGGGCAGAAGCGCCAGATCACCGCGGCGTTCGCGCTCGGCGGCATCGCGCTGCTGATCGCGGCGGCCGCCACTTCCGCCCGCATCACCGGCCGCCTGCCGTAACAATGGGCCGTGATGGCCGGCGACGAGCGCACCCGCGAGACGCGCACCGGGGAGACTGAGCAGGAGCGGCTCAACCGGAACATGAACGAGCTGCTCCAGGAGCTGCGCGTGTCGCAGACCGGGGTGCAGATCCTGTTCGCGTTCCTGCTCGCGCTGCCGTTCGCGCAGCGCTTCACCGAGGTCACGAGCTTCCAGCGCGACGTCTACTTCGCCACGCTGCTCCTGGCGGGCGCGGCGGCGGCTTTCTTCATCGCGCCGGTGTCGGCGCACCGGCTGCTGTTTCGGCGTCAGGGCAAAGAACACCTGATCAACAGCAGCAATTGGATGGCGATCGCGGGACTCGGTTGCCTCGCGGTGTCGATCGTCGGCGTGATCCTGCTGATCTCGGACTTCCTGTTCAACACCGCCGTGGCGGCGGTCACGACCAGCTTGGCCTTCCTGCTGTTCGTCGTGCTCTGGTACGTGCTGCCGCTCCGATGGCTCTGGCGCCACCGCGACATCTCACCCGTGCCCCCGCGCCACAGCGACTGACTACTCGCTCGTCGAGAGCCCGACGGCCGTGAGAGCCTCGTGGGTCTCCTGGTAGAGGCACAGGCGAGCTATTCGGCCGTCATGAACCTCGAAGACCAGTGCGCTCCGCGCGGTCGCCTCGATGCCGTCGCGCCCTCGGATATGGGCGACATTGGGAACCATCACCAAATCGCCGCTCTCGACGAACCGCTCCGGCTCGATCTCGACGTGGTCCAACGTGTCGAAGAAGGTCCGGAAGAAGCCGAGGACTTCCGATATTCCCGTGTAGATGCCGGCGTCCAGACCCCGGGACGCCGACCAATCCACCTCAACGTCGGTGTGATTTAGCGCTCGCAGGGCCTCAAAATCGCGGCGGTTATACGCGGCGATTGCGCGCCGCACCACCTCGACGTTCGCTTCCGGCATCGTCGCAGTATCTCCGCGCGGGTAGGGCCGTGTCCATGCCCCGGGGACCTGTGGCGCGGGCTCAGGCCGGCGGCTGGCCGAGCGCAAGCTCGTTGCCGTCAGGGTCGCGCACGATCGCCTTCCGCACCTTCCCTTCGTTCACCAGCTCTGGCTCTACCCCGCGCTCGCGCAGCTGCGCGACCTCGGCGTCGAGGTCCTCCACCACCAGCGTCGCGAGCCCGCCGCCCGCCGAACCGGGGTCCTCAACCACGTAGATCCAGCCCGCTTCCGCCACCTGCCACGCCACCTCGCGCTCGTGAGGCACGAGATCCGGCTCGCTGCCGAGCACCCGCTGCCACCACGTTCGCCCGGCGCCGATCTCGCTGACCCTGAACCCGGCGAACAGGATCATGCGCGCCAGGCGAGCATGAGCCCGTCGCCCACCGTGAGCAGCACGTTGTGCACCCGCGGGTCGGCCTGCACGTGCTCGTTGAACGCGCGCACCTCGGCACCCTGGTCGTCGTTTGCCGAGCCGTCCTCCACCACGGTGCCGCTCCAGAGCACGTTGTCAGCCACGATCAGGCCGCGCGGCGACAGCAGCTCCAGCGCGTCCTCGTAGTAGCGCACGTAGTCGAACTTCCAGGCATCGATGAAGACGATGTCGAACGGTCCTTCGAGCCCGGACAGCTCCTTGCGCGCGTCGCCCACGATCAGCTCGACCTTGTGCGCGTGCTTGCTCTGCGCGATGTGCTGCCGGGCGACCTCGGCGGTCTCCTCCTTGCGCTCGAGGGTCACGACCTTGCCGTCGTCCGGCAGCGCCGCGGCCATCGCCAGAGCGCCGAAGCCGGTGAACGTGCCCACCTCCAGCACGCGCCTCGCACCGGAGATGGTGATGAGGGCTTGGAGAAGCCGGGCCTCCGCGAGCCCGCAGATCATGAACGGCCACGGCATCACCTCCTCCGTGTCCTCCACCACCTGTTCCAGCAGCTGCGAGGGCGGCGTGGTGTGGTCGGCCGCATAGGCCGGAATTCGTGGGTCTATGAAACTCATGAGCGTGGTCGTACCGCGATCGTGACTCGCGAAACGGCGCATAGGCGCTCATCGTCGTCAGTCAGGTCCACGTTCCATACCCAGGTCGTGCGGCCTGCGTGGACGCGCCTGGCCCGTGCGCGCACCGTGCCCTCCCTCACCGGCCGGAGGAAGCTGGTGGCGTTCGACTGCCCCATGGCGCTGTTGCCGTCCGGCCACACCTGCTGCACGGTGGCCTCGGTGGCGAGCATCTCGGCAAGCGCCGCGTAGGCCCCGCCGTGCACGACGCCGAAGCGCTGGCGCACCGCGTCCGTGATCGGCACCTCCGCCTCCGCCACGTCGCCGTCCACCGAAAGCATCCGGAAGCCGAGCACGCCGTCCATCGCGCGGCCGGCGGGGACCGGGTACTCGTCGAGGACGTCCGGCATCCCCAGGGTCTCGCGGTGCTCGTTCACCGGGACATACTGCAAGACAAGTGGCTTCGGCGCCATAGCTAGGCTGCGTGGCGACCCATGAGCCAACTGCCGCGCACCGATGACGACGGGCTGCGCCGGCTCACGCCGGACGAGTTCCGCGACGTGATCGGGCACTTCGCGAGCGGTGTCACGGTCGTCACCGTGTTCCACGAGGGGCGCGCATACGGCACCACCGCGAGCGCGGTTTCGTCGCTGTCGCTCGAGCCACCCATGCTGCTCATCTGCATGAATCGCGACTCGGAGACGGGCCGCGCCATCGCCGAGGCCGGGCGCTTCGCGGTGAACGTGCTGGGCGAGGATCAGGCGGACCTCGCCGTGCGCTTCGCGCGCAAGGGCGGCCGCAAGTTCGACGGCGTGGCGGTCGCTCCCGGCGAGTGGGACGAGCCGCTGCTCTCCGACGCTCTGGCCACGCTGGAGTGCAGCGTGACCGAGACCGCGTCGGGCGGCACACACCACGTCTTCTTCGCGGAGGTGCACCGCGCGTCGGCACGCTCGGGGACACCGCTCACGTACTTCCGCGGCCAGTACGGCCGCTTCGAGCCCGTGCTCGAGTAGCGGCCGCGTCTCACGCCAAATGCAGCCGGAGGCGCCAGATTCTGAGACGCTGGCACCGTGGCCTCAACGCGACGCGGTTTTCTCATATCCGGTGCCGGGCTCGCCGGGGGGCTCGGCATCCTGCTCTACGGGCAGTTCGTGCTCGGCGACACCTTCGAGAACTTCGTGGGGAAGAAGCTCGGGATCGACGGCGCGCTCGCGAACGATCTCCTGGCCGCGGCCCGCGACCACTACGGCGAGGCGGAGTACGGGCTGCACGCCGCCGCGTTCGCGCTGGCCATGCGGTTCCCCCTCTCGGCCCTCGTGCCGCAAGGCGCCAAGGGCCGCGCGATCGACGGCCTGGTGTTCCCGATGCTCGGCACTCCCGCGCGCCGCCTGGCATACGCGGGCTACGGCGCGGAACGGGCGCGATCCTCCGCGTGCGCCGGGCTGGTGCGCGAGTCGTGACCTCGCTCTCTGCAGACGTCGCCATCGTCGGCTCCGGCATCTGCGGGCTGCTCGTGGCGCGCTCGCTGCTCCACTCCGGCAGCACGGTGGTGATGGTCGAGCGCGGAGCGCTCAAGACGCACGCGGAGCAGCTCCGCGACGGAGTGCACGCGGCGGACGTGCCCGGCGCGCGCCACAACCACGAAATCGCGCCCGGCACGCCGGGCTACGAG
>Ga0070683_100003828_pt1 | contig 12295 bp, 6 predicted proteins | sample KBSC713LmetaG_FD_64662 | JGI IMG/M metagenome (GOLD analysis project Ga0070683, IMG submission 64662) | Corn rhizosphere microbial communities from Kellogg Biological Station, Michigan, USA - KBS C7.1-3L metaG | ecosystem: Host-associated > Plants > Roots > Rhizosphere ...
ATCGCCTCGCGCACCGTCAGATCGAGCACATCGGCGATTGATTTCCCGTGGAAAAGAATTTCGAGCGTCTCGCGGTTGAATCGCCGGCCGCCGCAACTCGGACACGGCGCGTACGCATCGGCCATGAATTGCATGTCGAGCTTGATCACGCCATCACCCTGGCAGCGCTCGCAGCGTCCGCCGCGCACATTAAAAGAAAACCGGCTCGCCTTGTAGCCGCGCACTTTCGCGAGCGGCACTTGAGCGAAGAGGTCGCGCAGCAGCGTCAACAAATCGACATACGTCGCCGGATTCGATCGCGGACTGCGGCCGATCGGCTCCTGGTCGACCTGCACGAGTTTTTCAAAAAAATCCAGATTTTCGATGTGGCGGTGTTTGCCGGGAATTGTTTTCGCGCCATTGAGCTTCCGCGCCGCGGCCGCCGCGAGGATGTCGTTCACCAACGTGCTTTTTCCCGACCCGCTCACGCCCGTCACGCAGGTGAGCAATCCAACTGGGAAACGTGTGTCGATACCGCGCAGATTATTCGCTTTCGCTTCACGCACCGTGAGCCACGCGCCATCCGGCTCCTTCGTCTTCACTTCCTTCACCACGCCGAGTTTGCCGGCCAGATACGGTCCCGTCCGCGAAAGATTCGCCGGCAAGCGCGCGCACTCCGCCGGCGTGCCTTGAAAAAGCAATTGGCCTCCCTCCACGCCGGCGTCCGGCCCGAGTTCGATAATTTCATCTCCGAGCCGGATCGTGTCCTCATCATGCTCGACCACCAGGACCGTGTTCCCGCGATCCCGCAGCGCGACGAGCGTGTCGAGCAACTTCTGGTTGTCGTGCGGATGCAGGCCGATGCTGGGTTCGTCCAGCACGTAGATGACACCCATCAGGCCCATCCCAAGCTGCGTCGCGAGCCGCACGCGCTGGGCCTCTCCTCCCGACAACGTCGCGTAGTCGCGATCGAGCGTAAGATAACCAAGTCCGGTTTCCGCGAGAAAATGGAGCCGTTGTTCGATGCCCGTCACCACTTCGCGCACCGCGTCGTTCGCACCGAAAATCGCGACCGCCCGCCGGGCGAGGGCGTGCGCCGCTTCGATGTCCAGCGCCATGAATTCGGGAAACGTAAGGTACGCCCTGTCTCCGGCTGGACCGTTTGACGGCGGCTGGTCACCTGACGCCGGCTCGGAAATCCGCTCGACATTCAATCTCACCGCGCCGCTCCGTGCGTTCAGCCGCGTGCCATGACACTCCGGACATTCGCCCGCGATCATGAACGTCGTGAGTCGCGCTCGAAAACCTTCGCTGTCGGTATGACGCCAGCTTTCCTCGAGATCCGCAATCACTCCGGCGAACGGCATCGCCTTCGCTTCGCGCATGCGGCGGAGTTTAAAGGCGAATTGTCTTTCACCGGCGCCGAACAGAATCGCTTCGCGCGTCGTCTCGGACAATTTTTTCCACGGTACATCCGGATCGAAGGGCAGTTGTTCCGCGAGCTGTTTGAGCAGCGCGTTGTGTTTGATGATAAGATTTTTTCCGCCGATCCGCCACGGCTTGAGCGCGCCTTCGCGCACGCTTTTTTCCGGATCGGGCACGATCAGTTCGGGGACAAAACGTAGTTTTCGCCCGAGCCCATCGCAGGTCGGACACGCGCCCTCGCGGTGCGAAAACGAAAAATGCCGCGTCGTCAGTTTCTCGAAGATGTCGCCGCAGATCTCGCAGGCGAGCGACTGGCTCAACGAAATCTCCCGCCACGATTCCTCGGGCGACTTTTGCGCGAGCACGATCACGCGGTCCTTGCCTTCGCGAAAAGCGAGCTCCAGCGAATCCGCGAGCCGGCTCCGTTGATCGGCATTCGCCACCAGGCGGTCGATCACGAGATCGACCGCGATTTCTTTCGCCCCGGCATTCGCGGCGATGAGCTTGGGTTCGTCGAGATTCCTGATCTCACCGTCGAGCCGCACGCGTTGAAATCCACGTTGACGCAACCGCGGCAGTTCGTCGCGCAGCACGCTTGGTTTCGCCCGCAGCGATGGCGCGAGCAATATCACGCGTTCGCCCGCGCATTCGTTCAGCACGCGTTGCACGTTGTCGTCGAGCGACCGCTGCACAACCCGCCCGCCGTCCTTTGGGCAGCGCTGCTCGCCGCACAACGCCCAAAGCAGTTGCGCGTAATCGGCGATTTCCGTCGAGGTCGCGATCGTGCTGCGCGGGCCGCCGCCGCCCGTGCGTTGCTCGATCGCGAGGACCGGAGAGAGGCCGTGGATGAAATCGACGTCCGGCCGCTTCAGCTGCTCGAGCACCTGCCGCGCCTGCGTGGACAGGCTCTCCATGTATTTCCGGTAGCCCTCCGCATAAATCGTGTCGAAAGCGAGCGACGATTTTCCGGAGCCGCTCGGGCCGGTGATCACGACGAGTTTCCCGCGAGGAATCCTTAGCTCGAGATTTTTTAAATTATGTTCGCGCGCTCCTTTGACGTGAATGTGTGTCGCCGCCTGCATGGATGAAACAAGCACCTTATCCGAATCCGCGGCACGTCAAAGCGGTAACTGCAGAAAGCAAAACGCGCGAGGAGCGGACAATATTTGCGGCGAGTTGGTTCTTGAACCACTCCGAAGACGGCATTTCCCTCGCGTGTCATAACTCCGTCCCGAACGGACTTTCCCAGTGCCCAACCTCCGCCTGCCTCCGCGTCATCGAGGTGGCCGCAGCTCCCATCCTTGAAAGCATGCCGATCCTTACCCCGCTTCCGCGCGGCCCGTTTGTGGTTCGTTGGCGCTGCCGCTCTCGCTCTCGCTTTTACGGCGAAAACCTTGAACGCGATTCAATTTTCCGTCGGCCAGTTGAGCGGGAGTTTCGATTCCACGTTTTCAATCGGCGGACTTTACCGTCTCAACGATCCGAGCCCGCGCTTCTACGGAACAAGCAACACCTTTGGCGGCGTTCCCGGCCAGCAGAATTCGGTCAACACGGACGACGGCAATCTCAACTATGGCGCCGGCTGGGTCTCAACGCTTTTCAAAGGCTCCCACGACCTCGAACTTCACTACGCCAACTTTGGCGCGTTCGTGCGCGGTTACTATTTTTCGGATACGAAGACGGACAACACCCTGCGGACTCCGCTCTCCCACGATGCCGAGGCGCGGGTGGTTCGCGGCGCCGAGTTGCTCGACGCGTATGTCCTCGCGAAATTTACCGTGGGCGCCGACCTGCCGGTCGACGTGCGCATTGGCCGCCAGGTGCTCAGTCTCGGCGAAAGCACGTTTATCCCGAACGGCATCAACGTGGTGAACCCGGTTGATCTTTCGAAACTTCGTTCGCCCGGCGCCGAGCTGAAAGAGGCGCTTCTACCCGTCACCATGATCAAGGCTTCGGTCGGGATCGCGAAGAACGTGACTGTCGAGCCGTTTTGGCTGCTCGAATTCCGGCGCAACGAACTGGAGCCGACGGGCAGTTATTTTTCCACGAACGATTTTGCGGCGCGTGGCGGCAACCATGTTTTTCTCGGTTTCGGCAGCCTTTCCGATCGCGGCACGCTTGGGGATATTCCGCGCGGGCCCGATCGTCGGCCTGACCGCGCGGATCAATACGGCGTCGCTGCGCGCATGCTTGCGCCGTCGCTCGCCGACACGGAATTCGGATTATATTTTGCGCACTACAGCAGTCGTTCGCCCGTGGTCAGCGCCATCACGCCAACCGCCGGCGTCAGCTCCGCATTCGTTCAGGCCACGGCGGCCAGTCTTGCTCAACAACAACTCGCGCCCGCGATGCTCGCCAACGGTTATCCCGCGGCCGGCGTCCCCGCGGCGCTCACCCAGTTGCTCGGCGCTGCCTTCACCAACGTCCCGGGCAGCGCACTGCCCGCGGCGTTGCAGCCCTTCTACCCTTCGGCACAATCAATCGTGGCCGGCGCGGGAAAAATCGGCCTCCTGACCGCCGCGGCGAGCGCGCGCTACTTTGTCGACTACCCCACCGACATCTCGATGCTCGGCGCGAGCTTCAACACGTCGATCGGCAACACGGGCATCTCGTGGCAGGGCGAAATTTCGTACAAGCACGACGTGCCGTTGCAGGTTGACGACGTGGAGTTGCTCTTCGCCACCTTGTCTTCACTGACCCCGACGTTCGCCGCGCCGAACAACCAGATTGGAAATTTTCTCGGCCAATACGGCCGGGAGGTTCCCGGTTACCGGCGCCACGATGTGTGGAGCGCGCAAACGACACTCACCAAGGTCTTCGGGCCGATGCTCGGCGCGCAGCAATTCACGCTGGTCGGCGAAGTCGGCGGCATTTGGGCGGATTTGCCCGCGAAGAGCGTTCTCCGCTATGATGGGTCCGGCACCTTTACGGCCGGCGATTTGAACGAAATGGTCCGCACGGGAAATGCCGCATTCGGCTCTTCGCCCGAGAGCGCGTTCGCCGAATCATTTTCATGGGGTTATCAACTTCTCGGCCGACTCGACTACAATAACCTGCTGGCGGGAATTAATGTTTCTCCGAGTTTCGCGTTCACGCACGATGTCACTGGCAACACTCCGCTGCCCCTCGGTAATTACATCCGCGGTCGCAAGAGTGTAACGCTGGCTGCGGAGTTCACTTTTCAAAACGCGTGGTCGTTCGAGTTGCGCTACGTGAATTTCTTCGATGGCGGCCGTTACAATCTCCTGTCGGACCGCGATTATGTAGCGACCACTCTTAAATATTCCTTTTGAAAAAAGCCGGGTGGTTCCGGGACCCGACCACGCTTCGCGCTTCTCCCCTCACGTTCTCATGAAAACCTTTTTTCGCCTCGCCGCTCTCTCCGGTCCTTTTTTCGCCTCACTCGCGTTCGCCGCGATCAGCGCCGACCAGGCGGCACGGCTCGGCCAGGATCTCACACCGCTCGGCGCCGAGCGTGCCGGCAATGCCAGCGGGACAATCCCGGCGTGGACCGGCGGCATCACCACGCCGCCGGCGGGCTACATCGTCGGCATGCATCACCCGGATCCCTTCGCGGAGGATCAGCCGCTTTTCACGGTGACCGCGCAAAATATCGCGGAGCACAAAGACCAGCTTACCGCGGGGCACATTGCACTGCTGCAGGGGTATCCGGATTACAAACTCATCGTGTATCCGACGCACCGCAGCGCGTCCGCGCCACAGCGCGTTTACGACGCGACGAAACAGTACGCGACCACGGCTCAACTCACTGCTGGCGGCAACGGTTTCTCCGGCGCGATTCTCGGGACGCCTTTTCCCATTCCGCAAAATGGCCTCGAAGTGCTGTGGAATCACCTCACGCGTTACCGCGGCGTCGCCGCGACGCGCTATATCGGACAAGCCGCGCCACTGCCGAACGGCAGTTATTCGCTCGTGCAATTCGAGGACGAATTCTTGTTCAACTACGCTCGCCCGGATCTAACGATGAAGGAACTGGAGGACAGCAACACCCTGATTTTTTTCAAGCAGGTGGTCATCGCGCCGCCGCGTCTTGCCGGCACGATTTTGCTCGTGCAGGAGACGATGGATCAGGTGAAGGAAAAACGCCGCGCCTGGGTTTACAACGCCGGCCGCCGCCGCGTCACACGCGCGCCCGACGTCGCGTACGACAGCCCCGGCACCGCCTCCGATGGCCAGCGGACCAGCGATCAGTTCGACATGTTTAACGGCGCTCCCGATCGCTACGATTGGAAGCTTCTCGGAAAAAAAGAAATGCTCGTCCCGTACAACTCGTATCGACTGCACAGTGACAGGGTAAAATACGACGACATCCTCAAGCCGAAGCACATCAACCAGGACCTCGCACGTTACGAACTCCACCGTGTCTGGGTCGTCGACGCCACGCTCAAACCCGGCACCAGTCATCTGTATTCACGTCGCACGTTTTATGTCGACGAGGATAGCTGGCAGATTCTCGTGGCGGACCAATATGACGCGCGCGGCCAGATGTGGCGCGTTTCGGAGGCGCACTGCGTGAACTATTATGAAGTGCCCTGTTTCTGGAGCACGCTCGAAGTTCACACAGACCTTCAATCCGGCCGTTACCTCGCCATCGGCTTGGATAACGAAGGAAAAATGTACGACTTCAGTTTGAAGCGCACGCCCGCCGATTTTACTCCGGATTCGCTCCGCCGCGAAGGCGTGCGGTAATGGTCACGAGCGACGGCCGTCAGACGATATCTCGGGTTATTTTCAACCCGCCGCACTCCGCGGTCACTCGTTTCCATAACGTTGCAACGTTCCCGCGGTTTCGACGACTCGAGCCACCGCCCGCGGGATCGCGCGCGTTTCCCTTCATGGGCGATTCAACCGATCGTTCGGTTTCTCGTTCTTTTTGGCGCAGCCGCCGTCGCCTCCGCGGAATCCCCGCGCGTCCTCCTCCTCGACGCGGCCCTCGCCGGCTCTGAAATCGTCGCGGTCGGCGAAGGTGGCACCATCGTCCGCTCCGCCGATTCAGGCGGATCATGGACGCCCGCTTCGTCGTTCACGACAGCCACGCTCACCGGAATCGCTTTCGCGCCCGACTCGCTTCACGGCTGGGCCGTTGGCCACGACGCACTCATCCTTGCGACGTCGGACGGCGGCCGCACATGGCAAAAACAATGGCAGGCGAAAAACCTCGAGCTCTCGTTTCTCGACGTCTGTGCGCTTGATGCGCAACGCGTTTTTGCGGTTGGTGCCTTCGGACTTTTCCTCGCGACGACGGATGGCGGAAAAAATTGGACAACTCGCCGTGTCCTCGATGACGACATGCATCTCAACCGAATCACACGTGGTCCGACCGGCACGCTCTACCTCGCCGGCGAGCACGGCACGCTGCGTCGTTCAACGGATGCGGGCGCCACGTGGACGCGCCTCGACTCGCCTTACGACGGCTCGTTCTACGGCATCCTGCCGCTGGGTCCGCGCACGCTCCTGGCGTACGGCCTTCGCGGTCGCGTCTTCCGCTCGACGGATGACGGAGACGGCTGGGAGCCGATCAAGATCGATCGACCGATGCTGATTGTTGCGGCGCTGAAAATCAAAAGCGGCGCACTGATGCTTGCCGGCCAGTCACGAGCTTTGTTCATCAGTGCCGACGACGGCGCAACCTTTTCACCTTCGCCGATTAATTTTTCTTCCGCCATCGCGGAACTCGTGGAAGCGCCCGATGGCACCGTGCTCGCATTCGGCGAAGCCGGGGCAACTCGGCTCGGCGTTCGCTCCGACGTAGCCTCGCCCATGAGCGCGCGCTCGGCGCCGTAATTGCGCGGATCACCCCACTCTCGTTTGTGCCAAACTTCGTCGAAAATTTTTCCAATTGGATTTTTCGCCGACGAACTCCGCTCGTTTGCGCCTTCGCCTTGCTTACCGCCGTCATGGGTTGGTTCGCGTTGCGCCTTCACGTGGATGCGAGCTTCAACAAGTCGCTCCCCAGCGACCATCCGTACATTCGCACGTTCGAAAAATACCAAAGCGATTTCGGCGGCGCCAATCGCGTCATCGTCGCGCTCATGGCGAACGACGGCGATATTTTCACGCCTGAATTTTTTCACGAACTGCACGCGGTGACGGACGAGGTCATGTTTCTCCCCGCGGTGGATCGACCGCAGGTTCAGTCTCTCTTCACGCCCAATGTCCGTTACGTTGAAGTCGTCGAGAATGGTTTTTCCGGCGGCAACGTCATCCCGGCTGATTTTAAGCCGACTCCGGAAAATTTTTCCAAAGTTCGCGAAAACATCATCAAATCTGGTAAACTTGGCCAGCTCGTCGCGAACGATTTTAGCGGCGCGATCGTCAGTGCCCAGCTTGTCGAAACCGATCCACGCTCCGGGAAACAGATCGATTACGTTCGCGTTGCGAGTGCTCTCGAGGCGATTCGCCGTCGCGTTGAGCTCGCGAGCAAAGGCGCGATTTCCGTTCACGTCATCGGATTTGCCAAGATCATCGGCGACATCAGCGAAGGCGCCCGCGGCATTCTGGTGTTCTTTGCCGTTTCGATTCTGATCACCTCGCTGCTCGTTTGGAATTATGCCGGGCGCTGGAAACTCGCCGCCGCTCCGGTCGTTTGCTCGCTCGTCGCGGTCGTCTGGCAACTCGGCGCGCTCACGATGCTCGGCTACGGCATCGATCCATTTTCAATCCTGGTTCCCTTTTTGGTTTTCGCCATCGGGGTGAGCCACGGCGTGCAAATGGTCGGCGCGTTTCGCACGGAAGTGTTCGCCCGGGGCACCGACGGACCCGGCGCGGCCAAAGCAGCCTTTCAACAACTGCTCGTTCCCGGTGGCGTCGCCTTGCTCACCGACACGTTCGGATTTCTCACCATGCTCGTGATTAAGATCGAAACGATTCGCGAGCTCGCCATCACCGCGAGCCTCGGCGTCGGTGTCATCCTCATCACGAATCTTTTTCTGCTGCCGATCGCCCTTTCTTATCTTCGGCTTCCCCCGAGTTATGGTGCGTGGGTCGCCGCGCGACGCGCCAAAGTCGATTGCTTGTGGGAACGGCTCGCGCGGGAAATGAAACCGCGTCCGTCGATGGTAATCATCGTCGCTTGCTTCATCGTTGGGGCGCTCGCCGTCTGGAAATCAACCCGTATCCGAATTGGCGACACGCAAAGTGGCGTGCCGGAGTTGCGCCAGCAATCGCGCTACAATCAGGATGCGCGGGCGATCACCTCGAAATTCAGCATCGGCGTGGACATCCTGTCGGTGATCGTCGAAACCGTGCCAAACGGATGCGTGGATCACGACGTCGTGGCGTTGATGGATGATTTCGATCGCCGGATGCGCACGCTACCGGGCGTGCAATCGATCGTGTCGCTGCCATCAGTGGCCAAATTGATCAACGCAGGTTACAGTGAAGGATCGCTCAAGTGGCGCATTCTGCCGCGCAATCCGCAGGCTCTCGCCCAAGCGGTGTCGCCGATCGAAACGGCCACCGGCCTGCTCAACAGTGACGGCAGTGTGATGCCGATCCTGATTTTTCTCCGCGATCACAAAGCGGAAACGCTTTCAGCCGTCGTCGCTGCCGTAAAAGCTTTCGCAACGGAACACCCGTCGCCGAAGGCAACATTCCTGCTCGCAAGCGGCAATGCCGGCGTGATGGCAGCGACCAACGAAGTGGTGGAATCGGCGCAAACGCCCATCATTCTGTGGGTGTTTGGCGCGGTGATTGCCCTTTGCCTGATAACATTTCGCTCCATTCCGGCCACGCTTTGCATCGTCGTTCCGCTCGCGATTGTCAGCTACGTTACCTATGCGCTGATGGTTTTTCTCGGGATCGGGCTTAAAACGTCGACGCTTCCAGTGGTTGCCCTGGGCGTCGGCATCGGCGTCGACTACGGCATCTATATTTTCGCGCGGCTGCAAACCGCCTTGAATGTGGGAGAATATTTTGAGGACGCGATGTGCATGGCCTTCAAGGACACTGGCGCCGCTGTCCTTTTCACCGGGCTTACCCTCGCGATCGGCGTGAGCATGTGGACGTTTTCCGACCTGAAATTTCAGGCGGACATGGGCCTGCTGCTCACGTTCATGTTTCTGCTGAACATGCTTGGCGCGATCATCCTTCTCCCGGCAATGGCGCGCTGGTTCTGGCGTCACCACACCGGGCGAACGCAAGTTCCGTTCCCAATGCGAAAGTAGCGCCGCACCTTCGCGGTCGCTGGCGTCCTCGGTTCCGCATCGAAGCCTTGCGCGGAGGTTTCCCCCTCGTGATTCGCCCTGGCTTCACCGGGAAATGCCCGTAGCTGAAATCAGCGTTCAACGGATACTCGAAACTACTCTGGCAATTCACCCGCCGATTGCGCGCGTGGAACTGTCCGAAGTTTCAGCTTACTTTTTGTCTATGACGAGCGATCAGGAAAGAGTTTCTCCCGCGCCCCTCGCCCCGACTTGGTGCTCGTTTCAAAGCCTTTGCTCGGACGCCGAGGCGGCCATTGTTTCGGCACACTGCCTGTATTCCCTGGCAACCCTCGAGGTTTATTACAGCCCCGACCAAACGTGCTTCGCCATCATCGAGCGGCAGCAATGCGATGTCTGGCGCTGGGCCGCCTTCAGCAACGAGGACTCCACCATCACGGAAGGATGGGAACGCGATCGGGAAGACGCAAAAAAAGCGGCCGAGCAGGCCTTGTACCTTTGTCGGCAAAATCAAATCGCGCGCGACTGACGAGTAGCTTTTTTCTACCACGCCCGATCGCGAATCACCGGGCAAGTCCAGCTCCGGCGGCCTGCGATGCGTCCGCTTCCGACCGGCGCCACTACAATGCGATCTCCTTGAACGACGGATCAGAGACGATTCGATCGAGTTGTTTTTCCTCCACAAAACGGCGCAGCGCTCCATTTTCAGGATGTTTTTTTTGCGCGACTTCGAGCGCGCTGCGCGCTTCATCCGCCCGACCCAGCAGCGCGAGCACGGAAACCTGCTGCAACAAGGCGTCGGCATTTTTCGAATCGTGGTCGAAGTTGTCGCGAAAAGCCGACAGCGCCTCCTCATAAGCCGATTTCGCACCGGATTTGTCACCCAGCCGCCGGCGGCTCATCCCGAGGCCCAACCAATATTCGCCCGTGTCCGGACATAGTTTCGCGGCCTTGGCAAACAGCGGCTCGGCGCGCGCGTAGTCGCGCATCGTCACCGCGAACTGCGCCTCGCTCACCAGATTTGCCGCCTCCTTGCGCTGCAGCTCGGTAATATTTTTCGGGTTCGGTTTGCAGCCCGCGGTGAGACCCACACCGAGGCAAATAATCATCACGGCCGGGAATTTCATGGATTCAGTAACAATATTTTGGTGACCAATTGCCAACTCCATCGGCGGCTGACGCCAGCGTTCCAAGTTCGCAAACGCGAACGGCTGCGCGCCGCCACAAAACCACCACCTGCGAACCGGCTCCTGCGAAGGACCACAGCGTGCGTTCGCACTTCGTCAAGTGATGTCCGGCGGCACCGTCACGATCGCTTCCTCGATGGTCGAGATGCCGTCTTTTACCTTCAGCAGGCTGTCCTGGTGGAGCGTTTTCATTCCTCCGCGCTGGGCGACTTTCTTCAACTCCGACGTCTCGCACTGCTTGTTGATCGCCTCGATGAGTTCCTCGTTCGTCATCATCAGTTCGTGGATACCGACGCGCCCCTTGTAACCGTTGCTCCCGCACTTTGGACAACCTTTCGGGTTGTGTTTAAAAATCTGGCCGCTCCAGCCGATCGCTTTTTCGAGAATATCCTTTTCGCGGCCTTCCGGCACGTACGGCACGCGGCAGGTTTTGCAAACCCGGCGCATCAGTCGCTGCGCACACACGCACAACAGCGAGGACGAAATCATGAACGGTTCCACGCCCATATCGGTCAGACGCGCAACCGTGCTCGGCGCATCGTTCGTGTGCAGTGTGCTGATCAGCAAGTGTCCCGTCAGCGCCGCCTCGACCGCGATGTTCGCCGTCTCCTTGTCACGAATTTCGCCGACTAGAATGATATCCGGATCCTGCCGCAAAAATGCGCGCAACGCCGACGCAAACGTCAGCCCGATCTGCCGGTGCATCTGCATCTGGTTCAATCCCGGCAGCGTGTACTCGATCGGATCTTCGGCCGTGCGGATCACCACGTCGGGCGTGTTGATCTCATTCATGGCGGAGTAAAGCGTCATCGACTTGCCCGAGCCGGTGGGCCCGCAATGCAAAATCATTCCGTAAGGCTGGCGGATGCACTCGCGGTATTTGGCCAGGTTTTGCTCGCTGAATCCGAGCGCGGGCAACGGCAGCGTCGATTTCTGCTTGTCGAGAATACGCATCACCACGCCTTCGCCGTGATTGAGCGGCGCAGTTGAAACGCGCAGGTCCAGATCGAGATCCTTCTTCGTGAATTGCTTGAAAACAATGCGACCGTCCTGCGGCAACCGCCGTTCGGAAATGTCGAGATTGCACATGATCTTGAGCCGGGCGACGAGCGCCGGACCGCTGCGCGCCGGCAGCCGGAGCTTTTCCGAACAGACGCCGTCGATCCGATAGCGGACCACGACATCTTTCTCCTGCGGCTCGACGTGAATGTCACTGGCGCCCGCAAAATACGCATCCTCGATGATTCGATTTCCAAGCTGGATGATCGGGCCCGATTCCTCGCTGACGTCCTCTCCGGTCGTCTCGGCGATCACGCCGAATTCCTGGCCGATCTGGTCGACAACATCCTCGAATCCGGCGATCTGCTGCTCGGCGGTCTTCGTGAATTTCTCGCGGATGTCTTTTTCGCGGCCCAGCAGCCGGATGACCTTTTTTCCGGTCATCTCCTGAATCTTGACCGGAACCGTCACCTCGAACGGATTGGCAAACGCCACGAGCAGAAAATCACCCACCAGCCCGAC
>Ga0070683_100003832_pt1 | contig 12292 bp, 9 predicted proteins | sample KBSC713LmetaG_FD_64662 | JGI IMG/M metagenome (GOLD analysis project Ga0070683, IMG submission 64662) | Corn rhizosphere microbial communities from Kellogg Biological Station, Michigan, USA - KBS C7.1-3L metaG | ecosystem: Host-associated > Plants > Roots > Rhizosphere ...
TAAAGCTGGCCTTCGAGATCAGATACGTTGAGCGGATCGGCGTCGGCCCAAAGCGCAGATGCGATGTCGTCATCGATCCCGACTTCTTCGAGTCGTAAACGAAATAGCCCTGCGCGAAATTGTCGGTCTCTGTGCCGATGATCTTGATGGAGTTCTTATTCGCGCCCACCGTGCCGTCCGATCCCAGACCGTAGAACAGCGCGCGAACCGTGCGCGGATCTTCAGTAGAGAATTCCGGATCGTAGCTTAAGCTCGAATGGCTGACGTCATCGTCGATGCCGATCGTGAAGTGGTTCTTCGACGCTGGCTTCGACAACTCGTCGAAGATGCCCTTCACCATCGCCGGCGTGAACTCCTTCGATGACAAGCCATACCGGCCGCCGATCACTTTGGGAGCCGCAAAGGGCAGGCTTGCCGCATTCTCCGCAAGTACCGTCACAATGTCCTGATACAACGGCTCGCCGGCCCCACCCGGCTCCTTGCAGCGATCGAGAATCGCAATCGACTTGACCGTCGTTGGCAGGGCGCCGAGGAACGCAGTAGCATCGAACGGCCGATACAGGCGAACCTTCAGCACGCCGACCTTCTCGCCATTGCGAGTGAGCGCGTCGACCGTTTCTTCCACCGCCTCTGCGCCTGAGCCCATGAGGATCAAAACGCGCTCCGCATCGGCCGCGCCGTAGTAGTCGAACAGGCGATACGCCCGGCCCGTCTGCGCCGCGAAGCGATCCATCACAGACTGCACGATTCCCGGCACCGCCCTGTAGAACGGGCTGCACGCTTCGCGCGCCTGGAAGAACACATCGGGATTCTGCGCCGTTCCCCGAATAATCGGCCGATCGGGGCTCAACGCGTTTTGCCGGAACTGGATAATGTACTTGTCATCCACCATCGCGCGAATCGTCTCATCGGCGATGGGATAAATCTTGCCCACTTCATGCGACGTGCGGAATCCATCAAAGAAATGCATGAACGGGATCCGCGATTCGAGCGTGGCAGTCTGCGCGATCAGCGCCAGGTCCGCGCACTCCTGCACGGAGTTCCCAGCAAGCATGGCCCAGCCGGTCGAGCGGCACGCCATCACGTCGGAGTGATCGCCAAAGATCGAAAGCGCATGCGTCGCCAGTGTCCGCGCAGTCACGTGCATCGTCGCGGGGGTCAGTTCGCCGGCAATCTTGAACATATTTGGAATCATCAGCAGCAGGCCCTGCGACGCGGTAAATGTCGTCGCAAAGGCTCCGGCCTGCAGGGCCCCGTGCAGCGCGCCCGCGGCGCCGCCTTCGCTCTGCAGCTCTTCCACAATGGGCAGAGCCCCCCAGATGTTCCTCTTCCCTTCCGAACGCCACTGGTCTGCCCACTCCGCCATTGGCGACGAGGGGGTGATGGGATAGATGGCGACCACTTCGGAGAGTCGATAGGCAACTGAGGCCGCAGCCTCGTTCCCATCCATAATGACCATTTTCTTTTCGCTCATTCGTTTCCTCACTGTGCGTTGCGCAATTGTTCACGCGGCGTCGGGAACGCGATGCGTCCGTCCTCCGGCTCAAAAAGCCGCTACGGTGAGTTTCTTCCTTGAACGAACAAGTGGCTGTGATGCGTGACACATGGCGAGGCCATCTCGCGCATAAAGGAAATTTCTACGCGCGATGGTGAAACAGGATGGCGCGAATCAGCGCTCTGTCAGCCCTTCCACCAGCGCATTCCACTCCGCTTCCAGCGCAGGCCGGTAGTAGCTCTTTCCCGAACGCTTGTACCAGTACTCCGCATTCCAGTCGGCCCCTTCCTTGCGGTGCAGGTACGCGTGAACGGCCATGCCATCGGGCGTCTCCAGCTCATCCACAAGCCCATGCGCCCGGCCCCAGTCACCCTTTGCATCCCACCACAGCGCCTCGAGCGTGACAGCAATATCCGCGGGTGGCGCGGTATCCCCAAGGCTGCGGAGAAACTGCTCTGCATGCATGCACCTCTTGTAACACCTAGCCCGCCCGGTCGTGAGCTGAAAGTTGACGCACACGCGGTGATATAGGTCACTTCCAGCCATTTCGAAGGCTGATACAAAGAACTCAACGATTCGATAGGTAGCAGTGAGGGGATCCACGGGGGATGAAAGCGGCCGGCAGCCTGAGGGCCGGGCGGTTTTCCCAGGAGGTCAGGAATGCCCAAGGTGGTGGTTTGCAACTCAGACCGAAATGGTCGTATACTTAAATCCGACCTGAATGGTCGCATTTCGAGGGTCCTGCCCTTTCGGCGGCCCTGCGGAGTCCGGCGGGTGAGTGTGCTGAGCGAATTGACTGTGGGCCAGAGCGCGGTGGTGGTTTCACTCGATCTGCCCGAAGGCGTACAGAACCACCTGATGCACATGGGGTTTGTTCCCGATGCGTCGGTGACCGCGCTGCGCCGCGCCCCGGCTGGGGATCCGACCGTCTATGGCATTGACGGCATGGAGATTGCCCTGCGCCATGAGACTGCCAATGCCATCCACGTGCGCAACGCCGAACTCGATCTCGAGGATGAAGAGCGCGAACTGCTTGAGGCGGGTCGATGAATCCTTGCTGCGAGGCTCCGGCCTTCGAAGCACCTCAGGGGAAATCGCCCGGTTCCCTGCAGACCGTAGTTCTGATCGGTCCGCCGAATGCCGGCAAGTCGACGCTATTTAACCGCCTGACGGGCCTGCGGCAGAAGGTCGCCAACTATCCCGGGGTTACGGTCGAACAGCGCATGGGGCTCATGGCCGGCGTAGGCCGCGACGACCTTACGCTCATCGATCTTCCCGGCGTCTACTCGCTTACTCCCTACTCTGAAGATGCACGCGTCGCGGTCGACGTGCTCAAGGGCAAGATGCCCGGCACGCCGAAGCCCGACGCAGTTTTGCTCGTTCTTGATTCGCTGCACCTCACGCGGCAACTGATGCTTGCCGCTCCCGTGCTGGCCTTGGGATTGCCCACCCTGGTCCTGCTGAACATGAGCGACCTCATGCAGGCGCGCGGCGGATCAGTCGACACATTGAAGCTGGCGCGCGAGCTGGGCGCCCCGGTTGCCCTGATCAGCGCCACCCACGGCACCGGCCTCGACAGCATCCCCCTCTTTCTCAATCAGTGTGCCCTGCCGCGCACAGCGCAGAAAGTTGAGCAGAACCTCACGCTGCCCGTGCTGGGCAATGCGGCGAGTACCCACAAGTGGGCCGCCCAGGTCAGCCGCAAGACGGGATATCGAGCGCCCCTGTCAGAGGAGAAGAGCCGCAAGCTCGACAACATTCTTCTCCATCGCATCTGGGGACCGTTGCTGTTCCTGGTCGTCGTCATCGGCGTCTTCGAGATGGTGTTTTCCGTCGGACAGCCGCTCTCGAATGGCTTCGGCGACGTGCTTAGCAGGATGGGCGAGCTGGCGCGCCCGCTGCTACCGATCGGCTGGCTGCAATCGCTCGTGCTTGACGGCATCTGGAAAGGCATCTCCTCTGTCCTTGTCTTCCTGCCGCAGATTCTGCTGCTCTTTCTGTTCATCGGGATCCTCGAGGATTCGGGATACCTGGCGCGCGCCGCACTCATCGCCGACCGCGTGATGCGCACCGTGGGCCTCAATGGCAAGGCTTTCATTCCGCTGCTTTCAGCCTATGCCTGCGCGGTGCCCGCGATCATGTCCACACGCACCATCGAGAACAAGCGCGACCGCATTGCCACCATTCTGGTCACGCCTTTCATGACCTGCTCGGCGCGACTGCCCGTCTACATGCTGCTGATTGCGGCCTTCGTGCCCCACCGCAGTTACCTGCACGGATTGATCGGAATGCAAGCGCTTGTGATGCTGGGGCTTTACGTCGCCGGCTTTGTGGCGGCCATGACCACGTCGCGGCTGCTCAAGAGCTCGATTCTCAAGTCCAGCGAAACTCCTTTCATCCTGGAATTGCCGCAGTACCGGACGCCCACCGTGCGGTCACTGGCCCTGCGCCTGCTCGATCGCGCCCGCATCTTCGTTCGCCAGGCAGGAACCGTCATCCTGGCGGTCACCATGGTTCTCTGGATCGGGGCGCACCTGCCCATCCTGCACACCGCCGGCGGCACGTGGAGCGCGCCCGAACTCGCCGACAGCCTCATCGGACGGCTCGGCCACTTCATCGAGCCCGCCATTGCGCCGCTGGGCTTCAACTGGAAGATCGGCATCGGCCTCATCTCCAGCGTGGCTGCCCGCGAAGTCATGGTGAGCACGATGGGAACGCTGTACGGAGCCGATCCCGGAACCCAGGCGCTCAACCTGCAAGCCGCGCTGCACCACGACATGAAGCTGGGTGGCGCGCTGGCGCTGATGATCTTCTTCGCCTTCGCGATGCAGTGCACGTCGACCATGGCCGTAGTCCGCCGCGAGACCAACAGTTGGAAGTGGCCGGCGATCCAGTTCGCCTACATGCTGGTGCTGGCCTACGGCGCGGCGTTCGTGGTGAACCAACTGGTGACGGCGCTGCACGGCTAGGCTTTCCCGCAAACGTCCATAAGTGTGGCCCCCGAACCTGCTAAGGACCCTTCACGTCCCCGCTATCACCTGTGATGGCCGGCACAGCCTAGACCCGCAATCCCGCGCACAATCAACTCTCCAGTCATGGTGTACCCGACCCATCTCCGCATCGAATCTCCCAGTTCCTCTTCCTCCAAATCCATCAAAGATGTTTACCAGAAAATTAGTAGGAAAAAAAATTCCCCGGAAACGGATTTCGTCCGTAAAATATGACATAACGTTATGAAATAAAAACAGTTAATATCCGATCGAATTTGTCTTCTAAACTTTCGCCTGAACCCGAAAATTTAGCAAACAAACAGCGAATAAATCGCCCCGTCCGGCAGCCCGCTTTCATAGCCAAAGTTACCTTTCAGTTAACAGTTCAGGACCCGCGCGCAACGGTACCTCTAGTTTCCTGACCGGCGAACACGGCCCTATTCAACGCCCTTACGCGTTTTGCGACGACTCGCGGACTTTTTCAGCAAGCTGTAAAGTCGTGCCCTGTTACAAAACCCGATGCGCGGCATTCTTCAGCAAGTTGTAGAGTCGTGCCCTTGTTACAAAGCCTCAAATGCCTTTCCTCAGCAAGCTGGGAAGTCGTGGCCTATAAAGAAACTTGTGCGGGTGAGGACACCCGCACTACAGCCGGTCTGGAGACCGGCGCTACATTCGCGTGAGAACTGGGTTTGGGCAGCAGGAACGTCCCTCAGGGCGATGAAGAGGAGGCATCCGCTCAGGTTCTTGCCCTCCTCCGCAAGCTGTTGGCCCACGCCGGGTGGCGTTGTGCATCTAGTTGCTATCTCTATTCCCTGCTCGCTGCTGCCTGTATCATCGATCCAGACCGTTTTCACATCGGCGGCTTTATCTCATCCCGGGCGCAACCGGAGGCGCATTGAACGTCTATATCATCTCTGTCATTCTGGGCATTGTGGAGGGTTTGACTGAGTTCCTTCCCGTCAGTTCCACCGCGCACCTGCGCATTGCCGAAGCCCTGCTGAAGATCAACCTCGACGATGCTTACTGGAAGATGTACACCATCGTCATTCAGGCCGGCGCGATTCTCGCCCTTCTTCTTATTTATCTCGGACGCATTCTCGACTTCATGCGCACCTTTCCCGGCGGCGAGCGGCGCGATCGCAACGTCTTCACTCATCCCATTTCGCTGACCATCCTCGCCTTTCTCTGCACCTCCATTCCCGCACTGCTGCTGAAGAAATGGAGCGACCGCAACCTCGGCAGCCTCACCGCCATTGCCATCGCGCTGCTGGTGGGCGGCATCATTATGTGGGCCGTCGATTCCTGGGCCTCGCGCTACGAGCCCCACACCACGCATACGGAGGAGATCGGCCTCGGACAGGCCATCTGGATCGGCCTCTGCCAGACCACCTCCGCGGTTTTCCCGGGCGTGTCGCGGTCGATGTCGACCATCGCCGCCGGACAGCTCGTGGGAATGGACCGGCCCACCGCGCTCGAGTTCAGCTTTCTGCTCTCCATCCCAACCATGCTTGCCGCCACCTGCTACGACCTGTGGAAAGAAGTGCTGCACCACGGCAAGGCGGTTGCCGTAAGCGGCGCCGCCGCGGCCAATGCCGCGACAAGCGCAGCGCCCGCTCCGCACGTGGTCATGAACGCGCAGAACTGGATCGTGCTCGCCATCGGCTTCGTGGTCTCGTTCATTGTGGCCTTCGGCGTGGTGGAGTGGTTCCTGGCGTGGGTACGCCGGCACGGCTTCACGCCCTTCGCGATTTATCGCATCCTGCTCGGCATCGCCCTGCTGATCTGGGGCGCAAAGCTGATCGGATAGCCCCAAAAGCCATCGCAGGGACGGCTTTACACATTTTGATGTGTGGTACTTTACACATCGGAGGGCGCAGCCGTGGCCACCAATCTGGCAATAGAGAAGTTAATCGAAGAAGCTCGCCAGATTGGCCATCACAAGACCAAAAAAGCGGCTGTGACTGCGGCGTTGGACGAGTACATTCGCTTTCGCAAACAACTCCGAATCCTCGATCACGCCGGTACCATCGACTTCGATCCCGAATACGACTACAAGAAGACACGCAAATTGGATCGGATTGAAGTGGACGAATAAAGACGATCGTCGATTCCTGTGTGGTTCCTTGCATTGCGGCGGCGGAACGCAACCCAATTCAGTGACATTGCGGTCTCTTGCGATGCATGGCGGTGTTGCACCGCGATGCCGATGAGCAATTGTGACCAGTATTCGATAACTTCCCTGTCCGATAATCCAAGGGACGGGCGACCGCGTTTCCCTGCTGCATCTCAAAACCTACCATCGAGATCGATACAGCATCCGGATGGCGCGATCCCGCCAAGCTCAGGAGAACCTATGAAAATAACGATCGCAATGCTGGCTCTGCTCGTAATCTGGCCGCTCACTTCAGCCAGGGAATACCACATGTCACCCGCTACCAGTGTTCCGGGGGCGACAGGAACTGTGAAAGCTCAAAAAGCGAAAGACAACGGGAACATCAAGCTTGATATAAAGGTCGATCATCTCGCGAGACCCTCGAGCCTGACTCCCTCAGCGAGCAGCTATCTTGTCTGGATCCAGCCCAACGGCGGTGAAGCATTCAAACAAGGTGCAATCGGGGTAGACAAAAATCTAAGTGGTCAATTGAAACTGGAGACGGTTTCGAAGGATTTCGATGTGTTCATTACCGCAGAACAAAGCGACGGCGTGACGTCCCCATCGAGCCAGGAGGTTATGCGCGCCCACATCAGCATGTGATGAACTGGTCGCCCGGGCTTGTCAGCGCGCCTTTGCGCTTCCCGCCACGAGGCGCCGCGTCGGGGGTCCACAGCATGGTTCCCCCGCCCGCGTTTTGCCGGAACTTCGCCTTGATCCCCCCGATAATGGAATCTGCTCTGGGATTCCCGCGTCCGCCCTGTAGCTCACCGCCAGGCGCTTGGCGGCGCGCTCCGAGCAGGATCTGGCATCCTTATGATCAAGCCCATTCAGATCGCCCTCGCGCCCACGCGTAACCGGCCGCTCAATATGTTTCTGGGCGTGGTGCTGGCGCTCGCTTCCCTGCTCTTTCTGCTGGCCCTCGCCACATGGCACGCCACTGACCCGTCGCTCAACACCTCGGTGGACAGCGCCCCGGTCATCGTGCACAACTGGGTCGGCCCGTTCGGCGCCTACACCAGCGACCTTCTCCTGCAGTCGCTTGGGTTCACGGCGTTTTTCCTTCCGCTGTGGACCGCCGTAGTCGCGTGGGGCTGGATGCGCTCGCGCTACGCGGGCGCGGCCTGGCTGCGCGGCACCGGCGCGCTTCTCTCGTTCCTGTTTCTCCCCACTGTTTTTGCTCTGCTGCCCTGGCACTGGTATTGGCTGCACACCGTGCCCGTGCAAGGCGTGATCGGGCGGCTGATCGCCGGGGTGCTCGTTTCCTGGCTCAATATTCAGGGTGCATGGATCGTCTCTGGCGTGCTGGCCGCAGCGGGCATCTACTTCGCACTCTCCATCAGCTTCCGCGCCATTTTTCAGGCACTCGAAGACCGCTGGATCAGCTTCCAGTCCTGGCACGACCGCTGGCGCAACTGGCGGGAATCGCGCGCCGAAGATCGTGAGGAAGCCGCCTGGGCGCGCGAGGAGCAGAACCATCCCGGCCCATCGCAGCGCCTGTTCACCGGATCGCCTGACAGCGCCGAGGCCGAAGCGGAGATGCGGCAGCCCGGCAGGTTCGCGGCGTTCTTTGGCCGCCGCGGCAAGACAGCCGACGTCAACCCAGTCGACGATATTCCCGCATTTCGCCGCGTAGCCGACACACCGGCGGCGGAAGCACCTATTTCAGACACAGTCCGCCGCCCCAGCATCTGGGAGCGCACAACGGAGATCGCGCCCGAGCGCATGCACGCCGCGGCCCCCGTTGCGGCACCCGCCCATGCGCCCATGCGCCCCATCCCTGTGGAAACGCGCCCGGAAACCGTTTCGGCTCGCGCCGAGATTTCCCCACGGGCTGAAGTTCCCCCGGCGCGCCCCGAGCCGGTTCGCCCGCAGCCTGCCTCGACCGAGATCGCCATTCACGAGCGCGCCGATGTGGACGTGAAGCACGTCACCGTCGCTCCCAAAAATGTGAGCGGCTTCAAGCTGCCGCCCAGCACGCTGCTCACTCCCGGCGGCGGTCCCAGCGCCGTGCGCGAAGACGCGCTGCGCGAAGAGGCCAAGGTGCTGGTGGAAAAATGCGGTGAGTTCGATGTGCGCGGCCAGGTCGTCCAGATCAATCCCGGACCGATGGTCACCACGTACGAGTTCAAACCCGAAGCCGGCGTCAAATATTCCCGCGTTACCGGACTGGCCGACGACCTCTGCCTCGCCATGCGCGCCGAAAGCATCCTCATCGAGCGCATGGCCGGCAAATCCACCGTGGGCATCCAGGTGCCTAACCACGAGCGGGAAACCATTCAACTGCGCGACGTGCTCGAGAGCGAGACCTTCGCCAAAGCCAAGTCGCGCCTCACCCTCGCCATGGGCAAGGACATCAACGGCCGCATCGTCACCGCCGATCTCGCGTCGATGCCGCACGTGCTCATCGCCGGCTCCACGGGATCGGGCAAATCGGTCGCTATCAACGCCATGATCATGAGCCTGCTGTTCCGCACCACTCCGCAGCAGGTCCGGCTCATTCTCGTCGATCCCAAGCGCGTTGAGCTGGGCATGTATGAGGGCATCCCGCACCTGTTCACGCCCATCATCACCGAACCCAAGCTGGCCGCCAACGCCCTGCGCAATGCCGTGCGCGAAATGGAACGCCGCCTCAAGCTCCTGGCCAGCCGCAGCGTGCGGAACATCGACCAGTACAACAAGCTGTTCGAGGGCACCATGGGCTCGCTGTTCGACGATGGCGAACCCGAGGAGCCGCTGCCCTATATTGTCATCATCATCGACGAGCTCGCCGACCTGATGATGCTCGATCGCGCCAACGTGGAAGAGTCGATCACTCGGCTCGCGCAGATGGCGCGCGCCGTGGGCATTCATTTGATCCTCGCCACGCAGCGCCCGTCGGTCGACGTGATCACCGGCCTCATCAAGGCCAACGTGCCCACGCGCATCAGCTTCCGGCTGGCCACAAAAGTCGACTCGCGCACCATTCTCGACACCAACGGAGCTGAGGCATTACTGGGACGCGGCGACATGCTGTTCCTGCCGCCCGGCACCAGCCGCCTCATGCGTCTTCACGCGCCCTTCGTGAGCGAAAAGGAAACCGCAGCCGTGGTCAGGTTCTGGAAAGACCAGGGACAGGCCGAGTATGTGGAAGGCTTCCTCGAGTCTCCCAGGGACGAGCGTGCCGCAGTGGAAGGCGGCAGCGGCAGCGAAGACGAAAACGATCCCATGTTTGACGACGCCGTTCGCCTGGTGTTTGAGTTCGGCAAGGCCTCTACTTCCCTGCTTCAGCGCCGGCTTCGCATCGGCTACGGCCGCGCCGCCCATCTCATCGACCTGATGGAGCGGGATGGCCTCGTCGGTCCGGCAGACGGATCGCGGCCGCGAGAACTGTTGAAGGCTCCAGGATGGCTGCATGAGGTATCGAATGAGGAGTAATCAGGCCAGTTAGCTTGACCGCCACGGTAAGGATTTTTGGATCGCATCCCCAGGCGTTCCGCACCCATGAGAGCCGCTCCGACCAACCTCCCTCCCTCGGTCGGTTCACCCTGACTCGCGCGGCCGTTTTCCCCGTCCACTGCGCACGATCTGCACGTCGATGTTGACCCGAACGTGCCCGATGAGGAACTATGCCAGTGTCTCTGTTCGTCGGAGAGGGAACCATCCGGACCATGGCCGCCATCGAAACCATTCGCAATTTCCCCAGGGTGCTGATCATCGACGATGACATGGTGAGCCGCGAGGTCATGGCCACCGTACTCACGATGACCGGTTACGACGTCCATACCGCCCCCAGCGGGGGCGACTCGCTGGTGCTGCTCGATTCAGACGCCTTTTCTCCGGATGTGATCCTGATGGACACCCAGATGCCGGGAATCAATGGGGCAAGCCTCATTGCGCAACTCCGCGCCCGCACCCACGCAACCATCTACGCCATCAGCGGCAGCCAGGCGCCCGAATCCGTCATCGCCGGCGCCGACGGATTTCTCCTGAAACCCATCGGCCCGGAAGCGCTGCAGCAGGTCCTCGAGCAACATATCTTCGAGCTGCCCGCACATACTGTCGCGTCCGCGTCCTCAGCCCTGCAGCCTCCCGTCCTCAGCCCCAAGACGCTGGCTCGATTCCGCGAAATGATGAAAGAGGACGCCGTGCGGGAAATTTATGTTGCTGTTCTGAACGACCTGCAACGCCGCCGCGCCGCTCTCGACGCGGCTCTGCAGAATGGGGATGGCGCGTCCATTCAGCGCATCGGGCACTCCATCAAAGGCGGCTGCGGCATGGCTGGCGCGCTCGAAGCCGCGCGCGTGGGCGAGCTCCTCGAGGCCAGAGGTAACGATCTAGAGTACATTCGCACGCTTCTTCCGCTTTTGGAATCAGTTACGCGCAACCTGCAGCGTATGCTGAATGCGGAGTTCTCCCCCCAGGGCGAAGCCCCTGCTGTTTGAGAGCTGTAACCCGGCGCAAGGCCCCGGCATCGATCGGGTGGCGCCGGCCTTGAGCACACCTTGGAGGAACATCCATCCCGTGGACCGACCGATTCGAATTGTATTGGCTGATGATCATCCTGTAGTCCGGATCGGCGTGCGCAACATGCTCACCTCGGATGAAGGATTTGAAGTGGTGGGCGAAGCAGCCGACGGCGACGACGCCATCACTCAGACTCTTGAAGTGCAGCCCGACATCCTGCTGCTCGATCTGCTCATGCCGCGCCTTCCTGGCCTGGAAGCCATGCGCGCCATCATGAACGGCAGTCCCACCGTAAAGATCATTCTGCTCACGTCGACCATCACGACGCAGCAGATTATCGAGGCGCTGCACATCGGCGCTCGCGGCATCGTGCTCAAAGACGCCATCGCCGGCCACTTGCAGACCGCCATCAAGACCGTAGCGGCAGGCGATTACTGGATCGGCGGCAAGCGCGTCGTCAATCTCGTCTCTGCACTGCACGACCTGATGCAGCAGGCCCAGACCCCGCAGCGCAAGACCTTCGGCCTCACGCCGCGCGAGCTCGAAGTGGTCGGCTCCATCGTGGAAGGCTGCAGCAATCGCGACATTGCCAAGCAGTTCGGCCTCAGCGAAGAGACGGTCAAGCGGCACCTGTCGAATATTTTCGATAAGACCGGCGTCTCCACGCGGCTCGAACTGGCGCTGTTCGCAATTGCGCACCATCTGGTTACGCCGCAGTAGCAGCGGGCGAGTTGACGCTGTCTCGAACGAAGGGCAGTTTCGCGCCGCGAACCTAGCAGGGGCTCAAGCCCAACTCAATCAAATGGCCAGTTCAGGCGGCCCGGCTAAAGCCGTGCCCTTGTTACAAAGCTCTTGCGCGGCGTTTCTCAGCAAGCGATCGAATAGCTACGTCCTCCAGCAATCTTCCCCCACCTTGCCCGCATCTCACCCCGTCGGTGGGCAATCATCCTTCATGCTGAACGGCGTCCTGATCGCAATCATTGCCCACACTCTCGTGGGCATCTCCCTCGTCTGGGACAAGATTCTGCTCAAACGCACGGGGATGCAGAGCCTAGCCTCCTACGTGTTCTGGCTCGGCGCCATCAGCATCTTCGGACTGGTGCTGATTCCCTTCGGATTCAAGATGCCGTCGGGCAAAATCGCCGCCATCGCGCTGGCCGCCGGCTTCTGCGATTTGCTCGCCACCTGGTTCTACTATGCCGCGCTCAA
>Ga0070683_100003833_pt1 | contig 12291 bp, 10 predicted proteins | sample KBSC713LmetaG_FD_64662 | JGI IMG/M metagenome (GOLD analysis project Ga0070683, IMG submission 64662) | Corn rhizosphere microbial communities from Kellogg Biological Station, Michigan, USA - KBS C7.1-3L metaG | ecosystem: Host-associated > Plants > Roots > Rhizosphere ...
ACGGTCGAGCAGAACATCGTGCTCCGCTGGGTGCGCGACGCGGCGCTCTACGACGTCTGGCTCCGCCTCACCGAGCTCGGACTCGGCGACGCGGGCGCTCACGAGATCACCGACGTCGTGAGCTGCCCCGGTACGGACAGCTGCAAGCTGGGAATCACGAGCTCCATGGGCCTCAACGGGGCGATCCAGACGCGGCTCGAGGAGATGAAGATCGACGACCCGCTCACGCGGCGGATCCACGTGAAGATGAGCGGCTGCCCCAACGGCTGCGGCCAGCACCACATCGCCAACATCGGCTTCTACGGCGCGTCGATGAAGATGGGCGGCCGGCAGATGCCCGCGTACGTGGCGCACCTCGCCGGCCAGTACGACGACGGCGTGGTGAAGATGGGCCAGCGGCTCAAGGTGCGCCTGCCCGCCAAGCGCGTGCCCGACGCCGTCGAGCGCTGGGTCCGTCTCTACGAACGCGACCGCGGCGACGGCGAGGAGTTCAACGCGTTCGTCGAGCGCGTGGGCAACGAGGCGTTCGAGGCGGAGGTCAAGGATCTCGCGCTTCCTGTTGAGTTCGGCCTCGACACCATGAGCCAGTTCATCGATTGGAACCGCCACGAGCCGTACAAGGTCGTACGCGGGGAGGGCGAGTGCGCGGTCTAGCCACAGCCGACGACCTCGTTCCCGACCTCGAGGACGCGAGCCCGCAGGAGATCCTCGCGCACATGGTGGAGGAGTACCACCCGCGCCTGTACGTGGCCTGCTCCTTCCAGAAGGAGGCCTCGGTGATCATGGACATGCTGCTCCGGATCGAGCCCGAGGCGCGCTTCTTCACGCTCGACACCGGGCTGCTGTTCCCCGAGACGTACGAGACCTGGCGCCAGCTCGAGGAGCGCTACGGCGTGAAGGTCGAGGTGTACCAGGGCATGAGCCTCGCGCGGCAGGCGTCGGAGCACGGCGACGAGCTGTGGAACTCGGAGCCCGACACGTGTTGCGGCATCCGCAAGGTCGAGCCGCTCAAGGAGGCGCTCTCCCAGGTGGACGCCTGGGTGTCCGGGCTGCGGCGCGACCAATCACCGAGCCGCCGGCACACGCCCAAGTTCCACTTCGACGACAAGCACGACCTCTGGAAGGCCAATCCGCTGGCGGGCTGGAGCGAGAAGGACGTGTGGAACTACATCGCCGAGCACGACGTGCCGTACAACGACCTGCACGACCGCGGCTACGCGTCCGTCGGCTGTACACACTGCACGCTCCCGGGCTCGGGGCGCGCTGGACGATGGGCGGGCACCGACAAGATCGAGTGCGGCCTCCACGGCTGACGCTGGTCGGTCCGCGCGCGCCCACGATCGCTGCGCTGGTCGACGCTGAGCTGAAGGCGCGCGGCCAGAGCTTCGAAGTTCTAGACTTAGGCACTCGTACCCACCGATTTGGTGGAGAACGGCTTGTCGAGGTTCATCTCGACGACGCTTCCGGGAGGCCTGACCTCGTGATCGACACAGACAGCGAAGACGTTGTGGACGCGGCGGAGGAGGTCCTCGCGTTCATCGACGGCCAAGCGCTGGCCTAAGCGGTTCTCATGGATCCGCTTGTAATCGTCTTTGGGCTCGGCGTGGGCATCCTCGTCGGCCTGACCGGCATGGGCGGCGGGTCGCTGATGACGCCGATCCTGATCATCGTGTTCGGCTACAACCCGGTCACCGCCGTGGGCACCGACCTCGCGTACGGCGCGGTGACGAAGACGCTCGGCGGCTGGCGCCACTTCAAGCAGCGCACGGTGTTCTTCCCGCTCGCCCTGTGGATGGGCGTCGGCTCCGTGCCGGCCGCGATCGGCGGCGTGTACGTGCTGCACATGCTCGAGCACCGCTACGGCAAGTCGTTCGACAACGCGATGCTGATCGCCGTGGCCGCCGCGGTGATGTTCACGGGCGTGGCGGTGCTGAGCCGCCTGCTGTTCATGCGGCAGGTGCTGGAGAGCGAGCGATCGAGCTTCGAGATGAGCACGCGCGACAAGGTGTGCGCCGCCGTGCTCGGGCTGTTTGTGGGCTTCGTGCTCGGCGTGACCTCGGCGGGCAGCGGCACCCTGATCGCCGTCGGGCTGATCATGATCTTCCGGCTGGTTCCCACCCGCGTGGTCGGGACCGACGTGTTCCACGCGGCCGTGCTCCTGTGGGCGGCCGCTTTGGCGCACGTGGTGGCGGGCAACGTGAACTACGGGCTGATGGGCACGCTCCTGATCGGGTCGCTCCCGGGCGTGTGGGTGGGGAGCAGCCTGGCGGTGCGGGTGCCCACGGGATCGCTGCGGCTGGGTCTCGCGATCGTGATGATCGGCTCCGGGCTTGGGCTCTTGTCGAAGGCGGGCGCGGGGATCCCGGGCTGGGTGCTCGCGGCCGTGCCGGTGCTGCTTGCGGTGGCGGTGGGGTGGCAGCAGCTTTCTGAGCGCGCGAAGCGGTTGGCGAGCTCAGCTCCAGCGTCGCCCCGCGGGTTTCCGGCTGAAGGTTCCTGACTTTTGGCCCTTATATAGGGCCACAAAGCAGGACAGCTCCCCTCGACGGCCAGCCCTACCGAACGACGATCGTCTCCTTCGCCTCCACGCCCACCGGGGTGTGGTTGTTGTTGGCGAGCATGCAGACGAGCGTGTAGTGGCCCGGCGGCAGGTGCGAGTAGGTGATGTTCGGCGTCACCGCCGGCGAGTAGGCGCCCGCCACGCCGAGCTTCTTGCCCATCGCGCCGTTGGCGCCCGAGTAGCGCGGATAGTCGAACTTGCCGCCCGCGAGCATGAAGTGCAGATGGCCCATGCCGGGCACGGGCGCCTTGCCCACCATGGTCGGAGCCAGGTGGAAGTGGCTGAGGTCCACAGAGGTCTTGAACGTGCCGTTCGAGTGGATCACGGTCGGGCCGTTGAAGTGAATGGTCGGTTTGACCAGCGCCTGCACCGCCTTCGCCTGCACCGCCTTCGCCTGGCGCACCGGCGCCGATTGCTCGTGCCCCGCGGAGCCACATCCCGTCATCGCGATCGCGGCAATCGCCGCGATTCCCGCTTTCGCCTTCATCGCTAACTCGCTTCCCGCGCTCGCGCGCCGTAGGTGAACAACCACTCCGCCAGGTCCGCGGCAGGCATCGGCCTGCCGAGGAACCAGCCCTGCGCGTAGTCGCAGCCCAGCTCGCTGAGCTCCTCCCACACCGCCTCCGTCTCCACGCCCTCGGCCACCACGTTCAGCCCCAGGTTGCGGCCGAGGTCGATGGTGGAGCGGACGATGAACGCGTCGTCCTCGTCGTCGTCCATCTGCGCGACGAACGAGCGGTCGATCTTGATCTCGTCCACCGGCAGCTGCTTGAGGTATGAGAGCGAGGAGTAACCGACGCCGAAGTCGTCGATCGACAGCCGGATGCCCATCTCGCTGAGGCGAGTGAGGACGCTCATCGCACGGGCGGGATCGGCCATGATCGTGCTCTCGGTGATCTCGAGGATCAGCTTGTCGGCGGGCACGCGGCGGGCGAGCAGGAGTTCGGCGATCTGGTCCGGCAGATCGGCCTCGAGCAGGTTGCGTGCCGACAGGTTCACGGCCACGCAGAGGTCGATGCCGGAGTCGAGCCAGCCGCGGAGCTGGCGCAGCGCAGCATCGAGCACATGCGAGCTCAACTGCTTGATCAACCCGGTGTGCTCTGCCAGCGGGATGAACTCGTTGGGCGGCACCAGCCCGTGCTCCGGGCGCTGCCAGCGCACGAGCGCCTCCACGTGGGTCACCTCGCCGCTGCCGAGCGCGGCCTTCGGCTGGTAGTGGAGGACCAGCTCGTCGCGCTCGATCGCGCGCCGCAGCTCGCCGACCAGTGACAGCTGGCTGGGCGAACCGTGGTCGAGCTCCTCCGAGTAGAAGACGTGGCCCGCGTGGCTCTCCTTCGCCTTGTACATCGCGATGTCCGCGCGCTGGAGAAGGGTCGACACGTCGCCGGCGTGCTCGGGGAAGAGGGCGATGCCGATGCTCGCCTCGATGTCCACCGTCGCGCCGCTCACGCTGAAGCTTTCGAGCAGGGTCTCGCGCACGCGCGTGGCTACCTCGACTGCCGACTCGCGCGACGAGCCGGGCAGCACCACCGCGAACTCGTCGCCGCCCAGCCGCGAGACCACGTCGGAGTCCCGCACCGCGCGGCGAATGCGAGTGGCCGCGGCCTGGAGGAGAAGGTCGCCGGCGTGGTGGCCGAGGGTGTCGTTGACCTCCTTGAAGCGGTCGAGGTCCATGATCATCACGGCGCCCGAGCGACCGCCGCGGCGATCGGCGAGCAGCTCCTCGGTCTGGTCGTAGAACCAGGCGCGGTTGGGCAACCCGGTGAGCGAGTCGTGGCGCGCCTGACGCTGGTTCTCGTCGGCCTGCCGGCGCAGTCTGCGTGAGGCTCCAGCCACGATCCGGTAGAGCGCGCCGTAGAGCAGCAGGAGCCCGATGCCCAGGATCAGGTAGAGGCGGCGGGTGTCGCTCTTGATCGCCGCAGCCACCGGGGCGTAGCGCGTGTAGATCTCGAAGACTCCGTCGGGCGCGCCCGAGCGGTCGAGGCGAAGCGGCGCGTGCGTCTCGACCACCTTCTCGGGGGAGGGACGCTCGTCCATTTCGTCGACCACCTGCGCGCTGGTCCGGCCGAGCAGCGCGTCGCTGAAGGCCTGGTGCACGTGCGCCTTCCCGATCTGGTCGTGGCGGTTGGAGTAGATGACCTTCCCCTGCCGGTTCTGCACCTCGATCTCGAGGATCGTGCCGCCCGCGAGTCCGGCGCCGAGCAGCTCGTCGAGCGCCGACACCGCCTCGGGGCTCAGGCCGTCCTTCAACGCCGCGGGCGACAGCTGCGGCTGGATCCCGAAGCGAGCGACGAGCTGGGCGGACGAGGCCGAGTCGTGGATCGCCCGCTTGTGGATCTGCGACTCGAGCGTGGCAGCGAGCGCCACGCCGAGCAGCAGCGTGACAAGCAGGCTCAGCAGGCTGAACCGGCCGAGCAGGCCGATTCGGGGCAGGCGGGCGCGCAGGCTTTTCCCAGACATCGTCCGAGTAATCGGCCCCTGCAACCGGCGATTGAGTCTCTTGACCAGGCGATCGAGCTCGGGTTAGCGTCGAAGCACCAGCATCGACCTCGCCTCGCTCGGGCCGTGCCGGTCGCAACTCACGCTTCGACGGCCGACAACGCAGCCAGCGCGACCAGCGCGACGAATGCCGACACCGTCGCCGGCCACAACGTGATCACGTTCAGCAAGCTGGTCGCTCGGAACACCACCACTCCGCAGGTCGTCTTCTCGCTTGGTGGCCTCTCGGTGAATCTGGCTTGCGACGCGAGCGGTGAGCCGGACACGCAGGGCATCTCCTCGGCGCCGGGCTCGATGATTCGAGGCATGCGGATCACGGACGCCGGCACGCCGACTCAATTCGGTAGCTCCAACGTGGATGCCGGCGCGGCTGAGACTCTGACCACGGCGGCGAATCACCGTGGCGGAGTTGCCTTTCAGTACGTGCAGCCGGACGGCCACATCGTCAGCGTGAACATGTACGTCGACGACAGCAGCACGATCGGCGGTTTCTTGGGCTGCTCGGTGAGCGGCTCGGCGATCTCCGGTAGCTGAAGCGGCGGCGGAGGGGGCCTTCGGCGCCTCCTCCGCCTGCCGTCGCATAACCTTCCGCGCCGATGTTCGGCAAGGTCCTGGTCGCCAACCGCGGCGAAATCGCCATCCGCGTGATGCGCACGCTCGAGGAGCTGGGCATCGCGAGCGTGGCCGTCTACTCAGAGCCCGACCGCGATGCGCCGCACGCGCGCCGCGCGGACGAGGCGTTCCTGCTCGGGCCCGGCCCGGCCAACGAGAGCTACCTCGTGGTGGAGAAGATCATCGAGGTGGCTCAGAAGTCGGGCGCGGAGGCCATCCACCCGGGCTACGGCTTCCTCGCCGAGAACGCCGCCTTCGCGCGCGCGTGTGAAGAAGCGGGAATCGTGTTCATCGGACCGCCGCCCGACGCGATCGACGCGATGGGGTCGAAGACCAAGGCCCGCGAGCTGATGAGCAAGGCCGGCGTGCCGATCGTGCCGGGAACCACGGACCCTGTGGAGACCGTGGCCGACGCCGCCAAGGTGATCGACGAGACCGTGGGCTACCCGGTGGCGATCAAGGCGGCCGGCGGTGGTGGCGGCAAGGGCTTCCGGGTGGCGGAGTCGGAATCGGAGCTCGAGAAGGCGTTCGAGGGCGCCTCGCGCGAGGGCGAGAAGTTCTTCTCCGATCCCACCGTGTACGTCGAGCGCTACCTGCCCGACCCGCGCCACGTGGAGGTGCAGGTGCTGGCCGACTCGCACGGCAACGTCGTGCACCTGTTCGAGCGCGACTGCTCGGTGCAGCGCCGCCACCAGAAGGTGATCGAGGAATCGCCGGCGCCCGCCGTGTCACCCGAGCTGCGCGAGCACATCGGCAAGATCGGCACCGAGGCCGCGCGCGCGGTCGGCTATCGCTCCGCCGGCACCATCGAGGGCCTGCTCCAGGGCGACGAGTACTTCTTCCTCGAGATGAACACGCGCGTGCAGGTGGAGCACTGCGTGACGGAGATGGTCACGGGCATCGACATCGTGCGCGAGCAGATCAAGGTGGCCGCCGGCGAGGAGCTGGCCTTCAAGCAGGAGGACATCGAGATCCGCGGGCACGCGATCGAGTGCCGCATCAACGCCGAGGACGCGTCCAAGAACTTCGCCCCCGCGCCCGGGAAGATCGGCTCATACATCGAGCCGAGCGGCCCCGGCGTGCGCGTGGACTCGGGCGCCGAGGAGGGCTACGAGGTCCTGCCGCTGTACGACCCGATGATCGCCAAGCTGATCGTCTGGGACGTGGACCGCGAGGCGTCCACCCGGCGCATGATCCGTGCGCTGCACGAGTACAAGATCGGCGGACTGAAGACGCTCATCCCGTTCCACATCGAGCTGCTCCAGACCGACCAGTGGCGAAACGGCGAGACCTGCCGCGATCTCATGGAGAGCAAGGAGTGGCTCAAGCAGCTCCCGTACGAGACCCCCGCGCCCGCGGATGAAGAGGAAGAGGCGAAGGTGGAGCGCGAGTACGCCGTGGAGGTGTCCGGCAAGCGCTTCGACGTGAAGGTGATCGGGGCGGGCTTCGCGCCCAATGGAGCGGCGCCCGCCGCGGCGGGTGGCGTGGCCAAGGCGCCCAAGCGACGCGAGCGCTCGAAGTCGAGCGGCGGCGCACCGGGCGAGCTGATCTCGCCGATCCAGGGCACGGTGCTCAAGGTCGAGGTGGAGAAGGGCGCTCAGGTGGAAGAGGGCGAGCTCATCGCCGTGATCGAGGCGATGAAGATGGAGAACGAGATCACAGCGCCCGCGTCCGGCACGGTCGAGGAGCTGAACGTGTCAGTGGGCGGCGCGGTGTCGACCGGCGACACGATCGCGGTCATCAAGTAGCTCGACGCCGAAGACGTCGCGCAAGCCGGCGGCGCCTTCGTCGGTCAGGTGCACCGCGCGCGTGCTCTTCGCGCGCTTGACCCAACCCAGCTCGAACGTGCGGTCCGCGAGGGCGGCGCCGAGCGCGCCCGCGAGGTGGTGCCGCTGCTCGCTCCAGTCGATGCAGTAGCGCACGAGTCGCCGGCGCGCGGGCAGCTCGTCGATCCGCACGCCGAAGTCGGCCAGCGCGTAGATTCCCTGCTCGGTGAGCCGGTAGTCCACGTCCCAGCCGGGCGCCGACAGCCGGTCGTGCTCGGCGCGCGCGGGATCGAAGATCCCATCGCCGCCGTCGAGCCAGCCGCGCTCGATCATCGATGCCATCAGCTCGGTGCCGAGCTTGCCCGCCAGGTGGTCGTAACACGTGCGCGCGAAGCGAACGGCCTGCGCCCGCGTGCCGTCCTTCAAAGACTTGACCGGCGCGGGCGGCGCCACTCGCGCCAGCGCCTCGAGCAGCTGGCCCACGTGCGGGCCTGCGAGCCGGTAGTAGCGATGGCGACCGTGCTTCTCGACGTTCAGGAAGCCACCCTCCACGAGCTTCTTCAGGTGCGAGCTGGTGGTGGAGGCGGCCACGCCGGCCTCATCGGCGAGCACGCTGGCCGCCAGCGCCCGGTTGTCGCCGAGCGCAAGCAGGATCTTGGTCCGCGCCGGGTCAGCCACCAGTGAGGCGACTTTTGCAATGTCGGTGTCTCCCTGCATGTCGTGGGTACAAGACTAGTACCGAAATATTTCGTCCCGAAACGAAGCGTTCTGGGCCAACAATGCGTCACATGCCCCTCATCGCAATCTGCCTCGGCTATTTCATGGTCATCCTCGACGCCACCGTCGTCAACGTGGCGCTGCCCGCGCTCGGGCACGACCTCGGCGGCGGAGTGAGCGGCCTGCAGTGGGTGGTCGACGGCTACACGCTGGTGTTCGCCGGACTTCTGCTCTCGGCCGGCTCGCTCGGAGACCGCCTCGGAGGGCGGCGGGTGTTCACGCTCGGCCTCGCGCTCTTCACGCTCGCGTCCGCGGCGTGCGCGGCCGCGCCGTCGGTACCGCTGCTCGTGGCCGCTCGCGTGGCGCAGGGACTCGGCGCCGCGCTCCTCGTGCCGAGCTCGCTGGCGCTGCTGCGCGCCGCTTACGAGGACGCGGGCGAGCGCGCCCGCGCGATCGGCGTCTGGGGCGCGGTGGCGGGCATCGCCGCGGCGTCCGGACCGGTGATAGGCGGCGTGCTGGTCGCGGCGCTCAGCTGGCGCGCGGTGTTTCTCCTCAACCTGCCGGTGGGGATCGTGGCCTTGGTCCTGGCCAGGGCCTACCTCCCCGCCTCGGGCGAGCGCACCGGCGGCGGCATCGACCCGGCCGGCCAGCTCACGGGCATCGCGGCGCTGACGTTGCTCACGTTCGGAGTGATCGAGAAGGAGCTCGCGCCGCTCCTGATCTCGGTGGCCTTCTTCGCCGCGTTCGTGGCCTGCGAGCACCGGGCCGCGGAACCGATGCTTCCGCTCAAGCTGTTCCGCAACGCCACGTTCAGCGGAGCGAGCTTCGTCGGGCTCGCGATCAACCTCGGTTTCTACGGCCAGCTGTTCGTGATCAGCCTCTACTTCCAGCACCTGCGCGGCTGGTCCGCGCTCGCCACGGGGCTGGCGCTGCTCCCCGAGGGCGTGTTCGTCGCGCTCTCGTCGGCGCTCTCCGGTCGCGCGATGAGCCGGGTGGGACCGCGACTGCCGATGATCTCCGGGCTCCTGATCGGCGGTGCCGGGCTGGCGGGACTCGCGGCGGCCGGCCAGAGCACGAGCTACGTGCTGCTCGTCCCACCGCTGATCGCCGCGGGCTTTGGCATGGCGTTCACGATGCCCGCGGCAACAACCGCCATCATCGGCGCCGCACCCGCTGAGCGGGCGGGGATCGCGTCGGGAGTGCTCAACGCGAGCCGTCAGGCCGGTGGCGCGATCGGCGTGGCGCTGCTCGGCGCATTCGTTGGAGGCCGCGCGTTCATCCCCGGTCTGCGAGCGGCGATGCTCGTGGCGGGCGGGGCGTTCTTCCTGGCCGCGGCCGTGGCCGCGCTGACGGTGGAGCGGCGGGTAGGGTCTCCCGCCGGTTGCTCACCGGCACGTTCATCAACGTAGGCACAGTCCTGCTCGGCACGCTCATCGGGACGGTGCTCGGCAGCCGACTGCCCGCCGGCCTTCAGGAGCGGGTGATGGCCGGACTGGGACTGGTCACGTTCGTGATCGGCGTGGACCTCGCGCTCGCCTGGCGCACCACCAACCCGCTCTACGTGCTCGGCGGCGTGCTGCTCGGCGGCATGGTGGGCGAGGCGCTGGGGATCGAACGACGCCTCGCGGCGTTCGGCGACCGCATCCAGCGCGCGGTGTCGCGCGGCCGGCACTCGACCGTGAGCGAGGCGTTCGTCACCGCGAGCCTGCTCTTCTGCGTCGGCCCGCTGACCGTCGTCGGCTCGATCCAGAACGGCCTGACCGGCGACTACCAGGCGCTCGCGACCAAGGCCATGCTCGACGGCTTTGCCTCGATCGCGATCGCCTCGACGCTCGGCTGGGGCGTGGCGCTCGCGGCCGGCACGGTCCTGGTGGTGCAGGGCTCGCTGTCGCTGGGCGCGGGACTCTTCAGGCACATCCTTCCCGAGGGCGGCGAGGCGTTGGCGGCGCTCACGAGCGCCGGCGGCGTGCTGATCATCGGCATCTCGCTCAAGCTGCTCGCCCTAAAGGACGTGAAGGTGGGCAACTTCCTGCCGGCCCTGATCATCGCGCCCGCGCTGGTCGGGCTCGTGATGCTGTTCCGCTAGGGAGCGGTTACGGCGCCGGCCAGGTGTGCCAGGTGGCGTCGGGCTGGTGGTTGAACGGCGCGTAGCTTGCGTTCGCCGCCGGGTGCTTGATGCACGCTGGCGATGCGTCGTTCGGGAGGCACGGGTTGAACGGGTTGATCGCCGGATCCTTGCCGTTGGTGGCTGCCCAGGCCATGAAGGGACCCGCAACGAAGCCGGGCATGTCCTCTTCGATGTTCGTGTAGCCGTCGTGGTCCTGGTCGTCAGCACCGTCGAGGATTCCGTCGCCGTCCGTGTCGGGATCCAGCCAGTTCGTGCCCTGGTAGGCGATCGGGTAGGTGCCCTCGCTGGAGGTGCTCGCGTTGGTCGTCCACCAGGCCTGCGCGCTCAGTGGGCCGTGCGTCTCGTCGAAGTTGCTGAGGCCGTCGCGGTCGATGTCCTTCTCGTCGTCCGAGAGGTACGAGTCGAAGAGGCTCTCGTTGTTCCAGTAGTTGGCGTTGCCCGGCACGTCGTCGCCGGCGTCGTAGACACCAACCTGGTCCGAACCGCTCAGCTGGCCGCTGTTGAGATCCACGAAGCCCAACGTGTCGCTGGCGTTAACCGCGCCGTCGCCGTTCACGTCGAAGATGCTCTGAGCATTGGGGTCGGTGGGGGCGGCCGGCCCGGTCTGGTCGTTGGGCGGGTTGCCCTGCGCCGTCGGGTTCGTGGTCTGGTCGCCGTCGCTGTAGGACACGACCATCACGTTGTTGTTCGGGTTCGGGTTGGGCGCGTACGGGATGAAGGTCTGAAGCTGGGTGTGCGTCGGGTCGAGGCCGAGCAGCCACGCGAACGAGGCCGTGTACTCCTCCTTCAGCGTGAGCGAGTCGCCGTCGAAGTCAGTGTTCGCGTCGCTCGCGTCGAGCGGGTTCGGGTACGGGCGCTTGGCAGCGGCCGGCCACGGGATCGCGCTCGAGTTGGCGTTGCGGTTGAGGTCGAGTGCGGACTGGTACTCGTAGCCGTCGCTCACGCCGTCGCCGTCGCTGTCGGCCTTGCACGGGTTCGTTCCGAGCGCGAGCTCGAGGCCGTTGCTCAGGAAATCGCTGTCGCTGTCCGCATTCGCGTTGCTGAAGCCCGGGCACGGCTCGGCCTGCGCGCCGGAGCCGGTCTGAATGCTGGCGTTGGGTGACACGACCGGCGACTTGCGGCGCTTGGTGAACGCGCGGCCGGACTTCTTCGCGATCACGCGGACGAGAAGACGGGTGGGCTGCTGCTTGCCGGTCTTGTCGGCGAGCAGCACGGCGAGCTTGGTGGGCAGCTTGACGGTGAGCGTGTTCTTGCTGGCGGTGTCGGCCTTGACCCACACGACGCGCTTGCCGGCGCCCATGAAGACGATGGTGTCCTTGTGGCGGCCCTTGATGAAGTTCTTGCCGTGGATGGTCAGCCGCTGGCCGATCTTGAGCTTCATCGGCTTGATGGAGGTGACCACCGGCGCGCTGCTCTTGTGCGCCGTCTTCTTCGCCGCAGCAGGGATCGCAGCCACGAGGAAGAGGACCGGGATGGCGAGGAGGGCCAGGAGGGAACGACGACTCATCGAGCACGGTATCGGCGGCTCGGCGCCACACCTTGAGCCCTATCTGGACGATCTACGACAGGAGGGTCAGATTCTCGACATGGATCTCGCGCTGGCGGGCGCTGTCGCGGGCCTGCGGGAGCTTCGGCCGCTCCTCCCCGCGCTCGAGCGCGTCCAGGTATTCGAGGTCCTCGTCGAGAAGCCGGAGCGCCGCCTCGCGCGTATGGGGTCCGCCATGGCCGGGCACCACGGTTTCCGCCCGCTCCACGAGCGGCGCCAGGCGCGCGAGGGTGGCACGGTAGTCGCCGAGACTGCCGCTCGGTGAGAGCCAGGGGATCTCGAGATTCGAGAGGTAGTCGCCCGGCGCCAGCAGGCCCGCGAACTCCGCGAGCAGCGCCGTCCCATCGCTCGTATGCCCGTCCGCCGGGTGCAGCTCGATCTCGATCTGCCCCAGCTCGAGATAGCCCGGCACGGGCAGGGACTGGAGGTTGCCGAGCGTGAGCGGCCCGGGCCGCTGCACGTAGTT
>Ga0070683_100003841_pt1 | contig 12275 bp, 9 predicted proteins | sample KBSC713LmetaG_FD_64662 | JGI IMG/M metagenome (GOLD analysis project Ga0070683, IMG submission 64662) | Corn rhizosphere microbial communities from Kellogg Biological Station, Michigan, USA - KBS C7.1-3L metaG | ecosystem: Host-associated > Plants > Roots > Rhizosphere ...
CCGGTGCCGAAGTACGCGGTCTTCCCGTCGGGCGACAGGGCGCCGCACCAGACGAAGGCGGCGTCGAGCCCGATCGCGCTGGACTTCATCCCGGGCACCACGTCGCCGGTGGGAAGGACCATGCTCGCCGTCGCTTCGCCCTCCTCGAAATCCTTGGCGGTGGTCTGGCGAAACGTCTTGGTGGCGGCTGCCGTCGCAGTGTTCGCGATCAGCAACGTAGCGGTGAGAGCGAGGGCTGCGCGCATGAAGGGGCCGATATTGTAAGGGACATTCGGCGTTTCCGCCTGCCCCTCACCCTAACCCTCTCCCCGCTTTCGCGGGGCGAGGGGACCGGATCAGATCAGATCCTTAACTCTCTAACTCCCTCTCCCGGTTGCGGGAGAGGGTCGGGGAGAGGGCAAGCCTTGCGAGCGCCAGCGCTTCGCGCAAGCCGCTCTCGGGCGAGCGCCCGGCTCGGCTACTTTCCGAGAACGTCCGACTTGACCAGGACCTGGATGTCCTGCTTGCCGCTCACGAGCTGCTTCATCGGGTAGACCGTGCGGTCCGCGATGCTGTACGAGTCGGCGCGCTTCGTCTGGTTCGACGGGCGCAGCGTGTCCATGGCCGAGGCAGGCAGTTCCTGGATCAGGCGTCCGCGCAGCGAGGCGCCGGCGTCCGCCGTCTGCACCGTGGTCACGATGGTGGACGCGCCGTAGTACTTCCGCATGTTGTCGATGTAGACGCGGAGCGATTCCGCCTGCGGCACATCGGGGCGCACCAGCGAGCCGGACGCGACCTCGATCTTGATCGCCTCGCCCGCGACCGTGCGCGGAATGACGACGGGAACGGTCTCGGTGTACTCGGGGCCGGCGTACGGCCGCAGCGTCACGCGCAACGGCACGGTGTCGCCCGCGCGGACTTCCTGGCCCGGCACCGACACGCCGATGATCTCGGCGACGTCACGGCGGTACTCGACGCGCACGTCGACGTCGATGCGGTCGAGCACGATCGGCTCGAACGGGTTGAACATCAGCTCGCCCATCGCGCGCAGGCCGCGCGACATCGACAGCGCGCGGCTGGACACGCCCTCGGGCGAGAAGATCTGATCGCGCAGCTCGAGCGGCTGGTAGCCCTTCACGCCCACCTTCGACGTGACGGTGACGACCATGTCGGTGACGTCGGGCTCGGCGTCGGTGATCGCGTTGCCCACGACCAGCGACGTCAGCATCGGCGTCAGACGCCGGTTGCGCGCGACCTCGGCGTGGAAGTGACGCGGCTCGACGCCGGGGCCGCTGACGCGCACGTCGACAGGCAGCATCGTGCTGCGCGAATCGAGGTCGCCGATGATGCACGACTGACGATCCTGAACCAGCGTGCCGACCTCGTTCAGCGGCGACGACATCTTGAACGACTGCGCCAGGCTGGGGAGGAAGGCGTGGATCTGCGCGTCGACCAGCGGCAGGTAGACCTCGCCGATGCCGAACAGCGGGTGGCCGAACGCGAGCACGCTGCGGCCATCGACGTAGGTGACGGTGCCGGTCGCGACGGTGCTCATGTCACCGCGCACCAGCTCGACGCCGATCGCCGAGCCCGGCTCGACGCGGCCCGCGGCCGGCGGACCCGGCTTGCGGCCGCCACCCGCCTGCAACGGCACGAGGCCGGTCGGCGACAGCTGTTCGCCCAGCTCCGCGACGGTGCGGGGCGTGAAGCCCGAGACGGACAGCGGCACCGACGCGCGCAGCAGGCGCGCCTCGCCGATTCCGGTCGTGGGCGCGATCGCCGGCAGGCCCAGCCCGCGCGCCAGCGCCATCGGCCCGTCGCTGCGAGGCGTGAGCGAGGCGTGCGGCACGCCGGCGCCTTCGCTGGCGCGCACCGCCTTCGCCGACGTGTCGGGCGACGACCAGCCGTCGGCGAGGACTTCCTTGCCCGAGCGGCGCGGACGCGCGCGCTCGGACAGCATCGTCTCGATCGGCGTGACGCCGCCCAGCGGCTCCTTCGCGAAGCTCCACGCGTAGGCGACCGCGCCGACCAGCTTGCCTTCGATGTAGACGGGGCTGCCGCTCATGCCGGCGACGATGCCGCTGTGCTCGACGCGCGGATCCTCGGCGCGGATCAGGATGACGTCCTGCTTCGGCAGGAAGTTCCGCAGCACCGAAACGACGCGGACCTTGAACGGCTCCGGCTTCGTGCCCTGGAAGACGGTCAGCGCTTCGCCGACCATGCCCGCCTTCACGGCCGAAAGCGGCATGATCGCGGGCGGCGGGCCGGACGGAACGATCGCGCGCAGGCGGACGCCGTGGCTGCTGCCGCCACCGGACGCGGACACGGACGCGGACGCCGCAGCGGGCGCGGCCTTCGACGTCCCCGCCAGCAAAAGCAATCCGAGCGCCGTCAGAACAGAAAAACCAGCGCGCCGCACGAAGCCTTGAGCGTAGGGGATGGGTTTGACGCCGTCAACGGCGCGACCCGCGTTCGCGCGGCGCGAACGCCGCCAGCTCGGAAAGGAGGACCGGGGTGGGGTGGGGTCGCACACGTGCTTGACACGGATACGCGGGGCCCACCATCATCGGACGTATGAAGTGGTTTCTGTCGGTCTGCACCTTGGCTGGCCTCGCCGCGGTGCTGTCATCCAGCTGCGGCCCGCAGAAGCCGTTCTGCCCCTCGACCCCGGGACTCGTTTGCTACGACAACGACGGCGGGCAGATGGGCGGCCAGGGCGGCCAGGACCTGGGACCGTGCGACGGCGGATCCGTCATCATCTGCGGCGATCCGGCCCAGACGAAGGTCTGCAAGCAGTCCGACTGCCCGTAGCGGCTACCGTCGAGCTTCGCAGTCGCGACGGCCCGCCTCGCCGTCGGTTACAATGGGGGCGGTGAAGCGCTTCAAAGCCGTCGTCATCGGCGGCACCGGGTACGGCGGAGCGGAGCTGATCCGGCGCCTGCTCATCCATTCCGAGGTCGAGCTGGTCCGCGTGGTCGCGGTGGACCACGTCGGCGAGCCGCTGGGCGCCGTGCACCCGCCGCTGACCGGGCGCAGCCCGCTGCGCTTCGAGAACGTCCCGCCCGAGGAGGCGGCGCGCGGCGCCGACGTCGCGCTGCTCGCGCTGCCGCACAAGGTCAGCGCCCACCACGCGCCCGCGATCGTCGCGGCGGGCGTGAAGGTCGTCGACATGTCGGGGGACTTTCGCCTGCGCGACGCGGCCGCCTACGAACGCTACTACGGCGCGAAGCACCCGCACCCCGAGCTGCTGGGCAGCTTCGTGTACGGGCTGCCCGAGCTGAACCGCGAGGCGATCCGGGCCGCGCGGGCGGTGGCGTCGCCCGGCTGCTTCGCGACGACGATCGAGCTCGGCCTGTTGCCGCTCGCGCGCGCGGGCAAGCTGGCGGGCGCGGCCGTGCAGGTGGTCGGCATGACCGGATCGTCGGGCAGCGGCATCGCGCCGACGGCGGGGACGCACCATCCGGTGCGCGCCGTGAACCTGAAGCCGTACAAGGTGCTCGATCACCAGCACACGCCGGAGATCCTCGAGACGCTGGCGGCGGCCGGCGCGTCCGGCGTCGAGCTGTCGTTCGTCCCCGTGTCGGCGCCGCTGTCGCGCGGGATCCTCGCCACCACCTTCGTGGCGCTGCCCGCTGACACCACCGTCGAATCGGTGACCACGCTTTATGCCGACGCTTACGCGCGCGAGCCGTTCGTGCGGTTCGTGCGCGATCGGCTCCCCGAGGTCGCGGCGGTCGCGGGCAGCAACTACGCCGAGGTCGGCTTCACGCTGGGCGCGCCGAACGCGGCGACGGGGCTGCGCACGCTGGCCATCGTCAGCGCGACCGACAACCTGATCAAGGGCGGCGCCGGCCAGGCGATCCAGAACATGAACCTGATGCTGGGCGTGTCCGAGACCGCATCGCTGGAGGATCCCGGTCCGTGGCCGTAGCCCTCCCGCCATCGCGTCCGATTGACGCGGTCATCAAGCTGGGAGGCGACGTGCTCGAGGGCGAGGGGCTGGCGGCCGCTGCCGCAGAGATCGCGCGTGCGCGCGCCGGTCGCCGGTTGCTGGTCGTGCACGGCGGTGGGCCGCAGGCGACCGCGCTGGCGCGCAAGCTGGGCGTCGAATCGCGCATCGTCGCCGGCCGACGCGTCACCGACGATCCGATGCTGGCGATCATGAAGATGGTCGTCGGCGGCAAGCTGAACGCCGATCTGGTCGCGGCGTTGCGCGCCAACGGCGTGCCCGCGTTCGGCGTGTCGGGCGCGAGCGGCGTGATCCGCGCCCACCGCCGCCCGCCCCGCGTCGTGACCGGCGCGGGCGACACCCCGATCGACTTCGGTCTGGTCGGCGACATCGACGGCTTCGACGTGGAGCTGCTCGATGCGCTGGACGCGCGCGACGCGCTGCCCGTGATCGCCTGTCTGGGCGCGGACGCGAGCGGCACCGTGCTGAACATCAACGCCGACGTCGTCGCCAGCCAGCTCGCGGCGGCGGTGGGCGCGCGCGCCCTGGTCGCCTGCACCGCGGTGGGCGGCGTCCGTCGCGACAAGGACGACCCGGCGACGCGCCTCCCGCGCCTGACCATCGCCGATGCCCGCGCCGCGATCATCGACGGCACCGTGCAGGGCGGCATGATCCCGAAGCTGGAGGAAGCGTTCGCGCCGCTGGAGGCGGGCGTGGGCGCGGTGCATATCGTGGCGCCCGGGGAGATCGCGACGTCGCTGGTGGAGCCGGGGAGCGTGGGGACCCTTCTGGTGCCCTGAGCCCGTTTTCTTTTGGCGCTGCCGCCGTCTCGACGTCTAATGGACGCCCATGGGGGGAATAAAGGGCCACCTCCGCAACAAGATGGTCGCCGGTCTCCTCGCGGCGGTTCCGGTCGCCGTGACGATCTTCATCGTCTGGTACGTCGACAGCAAGGCGCGCGACCTGCTGCACCTGCGCACGCCGTTCGTCGGCATCGCGGTGGCGCTCGGGTTCATCTATGTGCTGGGCGTTTTCGTCACCAGCGTGGCCGGCAAGTTCCTGCTGCACCTGTTCGACGGCGTGCTCCGGCGCGTCCCCGGGCTGCGCGATCTCTACCGCTCGTGGAAGCAGGTGGCGCTGGCGGACACACAGGTCGGAATCTTCGCGCACGTCGTGCTGGTGCCGGACGACGGGGGCCGCGGCTGCGTCCTCGGCTTCACCAGCGGCCATTCGATCGAGGGCGATCCCGGGCTGTCCTGCGTGTTCGTCCCCAGCTCGCCCAACCCGACCTCGGGCAAGCTGTACTTCGTCCCGACCACCCGCTGCATCCGGCTGGACATGAGCCCGCAGGAAGCGCTGAAGCTGCTCATCTCGGGCGGCAACTACGTGCCCGGGTCGGTCGGCAAGGGGACGATCGGCCGCTACCCGATGCCCGGCCAGTGGTAGCGCGTCAGCGGTAGTTCAGCACGACGATCTCGGCGGCCGGGCGCGCCTTCATCGGCGACAGCGCGATCGTGTTCGAGCGCTCGTGCCGCACGTTGCGCTTGCCGTCCAGGAACAGCGCCAGCGGCTCCAGCTCCTTGATCGTGCTCGCGTCCGTCTTGTAGTGCATCGGGATCACCATGATGCGCGGGCGCAGCTGCTCGACCACGCGCGTCGCGGTCAGGCCGTCGATCGTGAACGTCCCTCCGACCGGCACCAGCACCACGTCGACCGCGCCGATCGCCGCCAGCTGCTGATCGTTCAGCACGTGCCCGAGGTCGCCCAGGTGCGCGATGCGCACGCCGCCCACCTCGAAGATGAAGACGGTGTCGAGGCCGCGCGCCGCGCCGCGCTGGTCGTCGTGATAGACGCCGACGCTGCGGATCGACACGTCCTTCAGCTTCTCGTCGACGCGCGTCCAGCCCTTCTTGTCGGCGGTCAGGCCCCGGATCACGCGGGGCTTCCCGGTGACGAAGCCGACGTTGTTGTGGTCGGCGTGCTCGTGGCTGATCGTCACGACGTCCACCTTCAGCCCCTGGGGCACGTCGTAGCCGATGCCCTTCGGGATCGGATCCATGACGATCCGCGTCCCGCCTGCGGTCTCGAGCACGAAGCAGGACTGGCCGTACCAGGTCAGCTTGCCGGCCGGGGCGGCCGCGCGCGCGTGCAGCGGCACAGTCACGAGGAGGGCGCACAGTAGAGCGGCGCGCAGCAGGAAGTGGGGGCGCATTGAGCCCGCCATGATAGCGCCCCGCGGGCGCGGTATGTTCTCGGCGGATGCCGGAAACTCCGCCCCCCTCCGGCGGCGACGAGCCGCAACCGTTGAGCCTGCGCGACGCCGAGGTGGCGCCGCCCCGCAAGACGCTGGCCGAGATCCTGGAAGGGCTCCCGACCCAGCCGGGCGTCTACATCATGAAGGACGGGCGCGGGAAGCCGATCTACGTCGGCAAGGCCGCGGTGCTGCGTAACCGCGTCCGCCAGTACTTCCAGCCGAACACCGGCGACATCCGCGACTTCGTGCCGCTGCTCGAGGGCATCGTCGCCGACATCGAAACAGTCGTCACGACGAACGAGAAGGAAGCGCTGCTGCTCGAGAACACGTTGATCAAGCGCTACCAGCCGCGCTTCAACGTCAACCTGAAGGACGACAAGAACTACCTGGTGCTGCGGCTGGACCCGAAGGCGGAATGGCCACGCCTGGAGGTGGTGCGGCGGCTGGGCGCCGACGGCGCCCACTACTTCGGCCCGTATCACTCGGCGACGTCGTGCCGCGAGGCGCTGCGCGTGGTGAACCGGCACTTCCAGCTTCGCACCTGCACCGATCACGTTCTGCACAACCGGCGGCGGCCGTGCCTGCAGTATCAGATCAAGCGCTGCCCGGCGCCGTGCGTGCTGCCGGTGCCGCCCGAGCAGTACGACGATCAGGTGCGCGACGTGCGCCTCTTCCTCGAGGGCAAGAGCGACGAGCTGCTCGACCGCCTGGGCGCGCGCATGAAGGACGCGGCCGCGCGCACGGAGTTCGAGGTGGCGGCGGAGATCCGCGATCAGATCCGCGCGCTCGAGGTGACGCTGGAAGAACAGCGGGTCGTATCGGCGGACTTCGTCGACCAGGATGTCGTCGGTTATCACCGCGACGGCATCGCGCTGGAGATCGTCGTGATGTCGATCCGCGGCGGCAAGCTCTCGGGCAGCCGGGGGTTCTCGTTCACGGGGCAGGAGTTCCCGGACGCGGAGCTGATCTCGTCGTTCGTCGGGCTCTACTACGACATGGGCGCCTCGGTGCCCGACGAGTTGCTGCTGCCGATCGACATCGAGGACGCGGCGCTCAAGGCGGAGTGGCTGAGCGAGCGGCGCGCCGCGCTGGCCAACCTGCCGGGCGGTGCGCGAAGGAAGAGGGTCGAGGTGCTGGTCCCGCAGCGCGGCGATCGACGCAAGCTGATCGAGCTCGCGCAGAAGAACGCGGCGGCGAGCTTCGCCTCGCGGCGGAACGCGCGCGCCGACACCGAGCTGGCGCTCGGCAAGCTGCAGAAGCGGCTGAAGCTGCCGAAGCTGCCGCGCACCATCGAGTGCTACGACGTCTCGCACATCCAGGGGTTTGCGACGGTGGCGTCGATGGTCGTGTTCGTTGACGGGCGGCCCGAGAAGGCGCGCTATCGCACGTACAAGGTGCGGGCGCCGGCGGCCGCCGGCGGACGCGGTGACCGGAAGAACGACGACTTCGCGTCGATGTACGAGGTGCTGTCGCGGCGGTTCCGGCGCGCGAAGCAAGCCGACGGTGGGAACGACGACGCCGCGTGGAAGCTGCCCGACCTGATCGTGATCGACGGCGGCAAGGGCCAGCTCGCGATGGCGCTGGCGGCGGCGCGCGACGTGGGCGTCGACGTGCGTCCCGGCATCGGTTTGCCGATCGTCGGGCTCGCGAAGGAGCGTGAGGAGGAGAGTGCGTCCGAGTCCGAGGCGCCGCCTGCCGAGGCTGCGCCCGCGGAGGCCGCACCGGTCGAGGCTGCGCCCGCGGAGGCCGCACCGGTCGAGGCGGCGCCCGCACCGGCGGCACCCGCGTCCGCCCCGCGCGCCGACAAGGGCAAGGTTGCGCCCAAGAAACCGGATCGCGTGTTCCTCCCGCACGCGAAGGACGCGATCCCGATTCGCCCGAGCAGCGCGGAGATGTTCGTGCTGCAGGCGCTGCGCGACGAGGCCCACCGCTTCGCGGTCAGCTTCCACCGCGGCCAGCGGCGCCGTCTGACGTTGCGCTCGGCGCTCTCCGACATCCCGGGCATCGGTCCCGGCCGGCAGCGCCAGCTGCTGCGGCACTTCGGCAGCATCAAGCGCGTGCGGCAAGCGACGGTCGACGAGCTGGCCGCCGTCCCCGGGATCAGCCGGTCCGTCGCGGAGGCCGTCGCCGCGCACTGGGCGAAGCAGCCGCTGGACGCGGGCGTCGTCGAGCCGCAGCCGACCGCCGAGGCCGCCGCCGCCGAGGAGCCCCACGCCGAGGAACAGGCGATCGAATCCGCCTTCGGCCCGGGCGACGCGACCGAATAGGCCGCACGAAGCGCGCCAATATTCGCGCAATTCCAGTTAGTTACGGGTCAAAAAGGCAGGAAATTTGCGGGGTGTCGGTCTGGGTGGTCTGATGTAGGTGTAATCCCACCTCAGACCGAGGACCACGAAATGCCCTCCAAGATCCAGTCTTCCGAACCCACCAAAGGCAACGGACGCCATCACCGCCGCCGGGAGATCAGCGGCATCCTGCTGCTGGCGGGCGGCCTGTTCGCCGGCCTGTCGCTGATCTCGATGCACGTCGGCGACAACCACATGATGGGCATCGGCGGCGAAGCGATCGCCGGCGCGCTCTATGGGGTCGCGGGGCTCGCCGCGTATCTGGTCGTCGCCGGGATGCTGGTCGGCGCGGTCCGCTGCTTCCGCGGGCGCCGCGTGGTCGACGGCATGCGCGAGGCGGGCGGCACGCTGATGCTGCTCGGGTCGGTCGCGATCCTGCTGCACCTTCCGTTCGCGGACAGCGGCTTCGCGTCGCACGGTCCGGGCGGGTTGCTCGGGGAGTGGCTGGGCGGGATCTCCGGCGCGTTCATCGGCAGCGTCGGCGCCGCGCTGGGCGCGACCACGACGATGGTCGTGGCGTTGTTGATGGTCACCGAGGTGAGCACGCGCGAGGTGACGGTCGTGCTCGCGTGGGCGGGCAAGCACGCGGTGCGCGGCCTGATCGCGGGTGCGCGTGGATCGTGGCGCGTGATGCGCGCGGCGTTCCCGGAGAAGGATGACCGCGACGATCGTCGCGACCGTCGCGAGCCCGAGGCGGACGACGCCGACGACGAGGTCGAGGCCGATCCGATCCAGATCCATCCCGCGATGGCGGACGCGCACGACGACGAGACCGAAGAGGTCGTCGAGTCGGTGCGTGCCCGCGCCGCCGTCGAGCCGGAGGCGGTTCCCCAGGCTATGGAAGAGCAGGAGAGCGACGGCGTTCGCGTCGGCGAGGCGCAAACCGTCTCCGAGAAGGTCGAGAAGCCCGTGAGTCTCGAGCGCGCCGCGATGGCGGCGATCGTCGCCGAGGTCGCCGCCGTCGAGCGCTTCGCGCCCGAGGTGCCCGACGTCGAGACGACGCAAGAGGACCTGCCGCCAATCGTCGGCGTGGCCGCGGCAGCGGTGGCGCCGCCTGCGGTGGACGGGCCGATCATCGTCGAGTCCGCGTCGATCGCGCGGCTGCGCCAGGAGGCCGCCGCCGAAGCGGCCGAGGCCAGCGCCGAGGACGCCGCGCGCCTGCGCGACGAGAAGAAGGGCTTCATCAAGCTGGGCGACGGCGACTTTCGGCTGCCGGGGACCGATCTGCTGGAGTACATCCCGCCGACCAACCAGGACACCGACAAGCAGCCGCTCTACGACATGGCGGAGCGGGTCGAGCAGGCGATGTCCAACTACGGCGTCCGCGGCAAGGTGAAGGAGATCCACATGGGTCCCGTCGTCACCATGTACGAGTTCGCGCCCGCGCCCGGCACGCGCACCGGCAAGATCGCGAACCTCGAGAAGGATCTCGCGATGGCGCTGGAGGCGCAGGCCGTCCGCATCGTCGCGCCGATCCCCGGCAAGGCGGTCGTCGGCGTCGAGGTCCCGAACAAGACGCGCGAGATGGTCTTCCTCAAGGAGATCCTGCAGGACAGCAGCTTCGCCGGAGCCTCGTCGAAGCTGCAGATCGCGCTGGGCAAGGACATCAAGGGCGCGCCGGTCAGCGTGAACCTGGTGAAGATGCCGCACCTGCTGGTCGCCGGCACGACCGGCTCGGGCAAGTCGGTCGCCGTCAACGGCATGATCACCAGCCTCCTCTACAACGCGTCGCCCGAGGACGTCCGCTTCATCATGGTCGATCCGAAGATGCTTGAGCTCTCGATCTACGAGGGCATCCCGCACCTGCTGCTGCCGGTCGTCACCGACCCGAAGAAGGCGAACCTGGCGCTGCGCTGGGCGGTCGACGAGATGGAGCGGCGCTACGAGCTGCTCGCGAAGACGGGCGTGCGCGACATCTCCAGCTACAACGCCAAGATTGAAGGCGCGGACAAGAAGGAGGAGGTCGCCGCGGCGCCCAAGTCCGACAAGAAGATCCGCGTCGTGATCACGGGTCCGGACGGCAACGAGCAGGAGGTCGATCTCGACGCGGACGCCGAGATCACGCTCGCCGAGGGCACGGACGGCGACTCGGGCGGCATCGTCAACGTCGAGGCGCCGAGCGAAGAGGATCTGTCGGACGTGGCGGCGAAGGTGCAGGCCGACAAGGAGAAGCCGGCCGAGGAGAAGCCGACGAAGCTGCCCTACATCGTCATCGTCATCGACGAGTTCGCCGACCTGATGATGGTCGCGCCGAAGGACGTCGAGACGTCGGTCGCGCGGCTGGCGCAGAAGGCGCGCGCCGCCGGTCTTCACCTGATCCTCGCGACGCAGCGGCCGTCGGTCGACGTCATCACCGGCCTCATCAAGGCGAACTTCCCCAGCCGCATCGCGCTGCAGGTCGCGTCGCGCATCGACTCGCGCACGATCCTCGATCAGCAGGGCGCCGAGACGCTGCTCGGAAACGGCGACATGCTGTTCTCGGACCGCGGCACGAAGTTGCGGCGCATCCACGGCGCCTTCCTCTCGGACAACGAGGTGCATCGCGTGGTCGAGTTCCTCAAGCAGCAGGCGAAGCCCGTCTACGACATGGACATCCTCAAGCCGCGCGAGGAGGACGCGGAGGAGGGCGGCGCGCCCGCGAACGACTTCCACGACGAGTTCTACGACCAGGCCGTCGCGATCGTGTGCGACACCCGCCAGGCGTCGGTCTCGTACATCCAGCGGCGCCTGCAGATCGGCTACAACCGCGCCGCGCGCATGGTCGAGCAGATGGAGCGCGAGGGCATCGTCGGCCCGACCAACGGCGCGAAGCCCCGCGAGGTGCTCGCGCCCGCCGGCGAATACCTGTCCGCCGGCGCGTGATCCATCAGCTAGGATCAGCGCGTGATCGCGACGATTTCGACACTGGTGATGGCGATGGCGCAGCCGCTCGCGGCGGCGCCGCCGGGGGCGGGCTCGCACCTGGACGTGGCGGCGGTGGTCGCGAAGGTGCAGAAGCGCTACGACGAGGCCTCGGACTTCAAGGCGCGCTTCGCCCAGACGCTGACCAGCACCGCGTTGAAGCGGACGACCAACTCATCGGGGCAGGTGACGTTCAAGAAGCCCGGCCGCATGCGCTGGGACTACGAGAAGCCTGACAAGTCCAGCTACATCACCGACGGCGGCGTCCTGTGGCTGTACGAGCCGGACGACAAGCAGGCGTTCAAGCAGGACCTGAAGGCGTCGCAGCTGCCGTCGGCGCTGGCGTTCCTGCTGGGGAAGGGGAAGCTGGCGACCGAGTTCGACATCACCTTCGGTCCGGAACGGGGCTCGGTCCCGATGGGTGGCGCCACGGTGAAGAACTACGTGCTGTCGCTGTCGCCGAAGACGCCTCAGGCGCAGGTGAAGAGCATCCTGTTCGTCGTCGATCCGCGCGACTGGTTCGTGCACCAGAGCGAGATCACGGACGCGCAGGGGAACACGAACGTCATCTTGTTCTCCGACGTCGTGATGAACTCAAAGGTGCCGGAGACGCTGTTCCACTTCACGCCGCCCGCGGGCACGCGCGTGATCGACACCGGGAAGCTCGGCAAGTAGCGCCGGCGCCGGACCCCTCACCCTAACCGTCTATCCACGCTGCGCGGGGCGAGGGGACAAGAGAGGGACCGGACCCCTCACCCTAACCCTCTCCCCGCTGCGCGGGGCGAGGGGATCTGAGAGACCGGACCCCTCACCCTAACCGTCTCCCCGCTGCGCGGGGCGAGGGGAT
>Ga0070683_100003842_pt1 | contig 12274 bp, 10 predicted proteins | sample KBSC713LmetaG_FD_64662 | JGI IMG/M metagenome (GOLD analysis project Ga0070683, IMG submission 64662) | Corn rhizosphere microbial communities from Kellogg Biological Station, Michigan, USA - KBS C7.1-3L metaG | ecosystem: Host-associated > Plants > Roots > Rhizosphere ...
CGCCGCGGCGCTCGCGTCATCTCGTCGAGGTACGTGATCGTCGAGAGCAACAGCGCGTCGAGGTTCGCGAGCACTTCGTTTTTCGGTACCGGGCGACCCGATGCCGTCCGCGACCGGTACGGATTGACAGCGCCGAAATCGTAGGTCTGCAGCATGAGCATTGCCGAGTCGCGCGGCGTGGGGGTGAGACGAATGATTATGAGCAGCTCGCTGTCGAGCCCCTTGGTCAGGTCACTCAAATCGCGCGAGCGCCCGAGCGCCGAGCGCACCGAGTCCGCGTCGACCACCGTGAATTGCCGGACGCGCGGACGCAGGACGCGGCGCAGACTGTCTGCAACGGCGCGGCCGAGCAGCGTCGCTTCCGGCCACTGACGAATTTCCGGCGGCTCGACGATCACCAGGCGTCGCGGCCCAACGGGCGACGCAGCGGCGGTGCCGGAATTTGCGGCGATGATCGAGTCCGTCATTCTGCGCTGCGTCTGCTCGGCAAGCTTCGCCTTCGCGACCGAATCGCGTGCCTTTGCGGCTTCGACCCGACGTCGAACGGCCTCGGCGATCCGCACGGAGTCCTCGTGTGTGATGAGCGGCTTCGCTGCCGGCGTGCGCGCGACGCTGCTCGCCGCCGCGGCGCGTTTCACCAAACTGTCACTGGGCACCGGCGACGGAGGCGGTGGAACGACCGCCGCAGGTGGAAGCGACGGCGAGCGAAGACCTCGGTGGGTAACCGCGTATCCAACGCCGGCGAGCGTCGCGAGCAGGATGGCGACCGCCGCGACACCAAGCCACGGACGCCGCGTCGGCGGCGCCTTGACACCTCCGCCCTGTGGCGTGACGCCGAGCGGCATGGTCAACGAGTCGAGCTCGTGCAGAATTTCTTCGGCGCGCTGTGGGCGTGCGGCCGGATCCTTGGCGAGACACCGCATGATCAGCACAGACAGCGAGCGCGGCACGTCGGCGGAGACTTCGTGCAGCGGTTTCGGGTCGCGCGTGAGTTGCGCCGCGAGCGTCTCGCGAGGTGAGGGACTCGTAAACGGCGACACCCCGGTCAGCAGCTCGTATGCGAGCAAGCCCGCTGCGTAGATGTCCATTCGATGATCGGCCGTCGAGTCTCCCGCCAGTTGCTCGGGCGCCATGTATGCCGGTGTGCCGATCGCGATGCCCGCCGAGGTGACGCCGCTGATCGGAAGCGCGGCGCTAATTGCTTTCGCGACGCCGAAGTCGGTGACGAGTGCGTGAGACCCTTGCGTGAGGATGTTCGCCGGCTTGATATCGCGGTGGATCACACCGCGCTCGTGCGCGAACGCCAGCGCGTCGATGACGTCGTGGAGAATGCGAATGACTTCGCGCGGCGTGAACTGCTTCTTGCGTTCGAGTGCGGCGCGCAGCGACTCGCCTTCGATATACGGCATTGTATACCAAAGCAGGTCGCCTTGTTCTCCCGCCGAGAGCAGTGGAACGATGTGCGGATGCTGCAACTGTGCCGCGACTTGGATCTCGCGACGAAACCGCTCGCGATTGACGCCCGCCGCCAGCTCGGGAGGGAGCACCTTTACCACGACTTTGCGTCCGAGTGATCGATCGATCGCCACGAAGACGCGACTCATGCCGCCGCCTGTCAGCTCGCGGTCGAGTTGATAGTTCGGTCCGAGTGCTTCCTGTAGATGATCGGCGAAGTCGGGCATCGACGACGAGTGGATTTTATCCAATGCTGGGTAGCCGAGCGTTTCGTTATTGACTCATCGCGTCGCCGACGGGGATTGCCGGGGAATCTCCGACGGAGACACGGAATTGGACACAATCAGCATGTAAACCGGCGACGCGTTTAGCAGAGAATTACAATTGGCCCTTTCGCGTCTTGCCAGTTGTAGTAAGATTAAAGCGCTCTAATGTTGGTGAACATCCTCATTCCATTTCACCCAACGAACCGTGGCACGAGCCAAATCGCTTCGCCGCCCTCGGGCGGTTCCGGAATCGGTCATCCCGAAGAATATCCTCGCCAAGGAAATTGCGAGCATTCTCGATGATCAGCAGCTGACGCAGACGGAAGCAGCGTACATCATGCGCGACGCGCCGTCGCAAATCTCCTTGGTCGTGACGGGCAAGCTGCGCGGTTTCTCGACCGAGCGCCTGCTCCGCATGCTCGCCCGCCTCGGACGGGATATCGATATCGTGATTCGGCCCGCCAAGGGCAAGACGGGCAAGGTCAGCGTCGTTAGAAAGTAATTCCAGCCAGTTGTTCCGCGTACGTCACGAGAGTCGGGGGCGTACTCCGCCCCGACTCACTCGTGGTGTATCGCGTCGATCGGCGACAGCCGCGCCGCTCGCAACGCCGGATACAATCCGAACAGTAGCCCGATGGCGACTGATGCGCCGATCGCCGTCACCACGGTGCTCGCCGACAGCCAGGCGCGCACGGGCGCGTTCGCCACTTGGCGCATGATCGCGGTTATGATGAACGCCGCGGCGACGCCCAAGACGAGGCCGATCACGCTGCCGACGCCGGTGATCGCGACAGACTCGCACAGAAACTGCCACAGAATGTGACGCTGTGCCGCCCCGACCGCCTTGCGAATGCCGATCTCGCGTGTGCGCTCGATCACCGAGCTGAGAAGCACGTTCATGATTCCGATCCCGCCCACGATCAGCGAGATGCTCATCAACGCCCCCATGAACAGCTTGAATAACAACAAGGCTTTCTTGGCCTGATCCAGGCGACTCTCGTCGGACACGACGTTCACCCGATCTTTCCAGCCCGGACCGAACTGCGTGGCAGACCACCGTTCGATGCGCTGCCGCGTGGGCGCGACCCCCTCGAGCGTTGATGCCGTGACGGTGAGCGACGCCGGCCGCTCGAATGCTCCCGTCACCACGGCTCCGCTCACGGCGCCGGCCGGCATGAACACTCTCGAGAGCCGTTCATTCTCCTCCGCCTTCAGCACGCCGATCACCACCCGCGGCTGACCCTGGAAGAGCAGCGTGTCGCCCACCACGGCCGGAGCCGAGCGACCGCGCGCGTAGATGTTGGCCAGGCGATACGACACGATCGCCACCGGCGCTCCCGATTCGCCTTCGGACACGGTGAATGTTCGGCCGGCGGTCAGGAGCGAGTCGACAAGAGGTTGCTCCGCTCGCACCATGCCGAGCACTTGGGCGGGATGTGGTGTCGTGTCGGTGGGCGAGGTTACGAGCGACGATCCGCCGACGATCATGTTGACCGAGGCCGAGTCGCCGAGGATTCGACGAAGCGCGACCGCGTCGACGACACTGAATTTCACAGGATTCGGCTGCGGAAATGGCGTCCCGTCGATGATGCGGAATGCCTTGGGCGTCACGGCGATGCGCTGCAGGTCGGTCGTGCGGCCAATCTGATCGCGCGCCAAGCGCTCCATCCCGTCGCCGACAGACAGCACCGAGACGAGCGCGGCGACGCCGATCACGATGCCAAGCGTGGACAGGATCGTGCGAAGCGGATTGGTGCGAAGCGTCTCGAAGCCGACGGAGACGGATGTCGTCAGAATGGGGTTGGCCATGTTCTGACTACGACGAGGCGTTCGTCGTGGTTACATCGACAGCGGATGCGTCGCTATACGCTCACGGCGGGCATTGATCCAACCGGCGTCAGATTCGCGCCAATGTTCGGATTCCAAACGCGCAGTCCATCTCGGCCGCCTCGCTTTGCCGCGTACAGCGCCTGATCCGCGCGCTCCTTCATGTTCATTTCCGCGTAATCCGTTTGAGCACCGTTGGTCGACACGACGCCGACGCTGATGGTCAAATGCAGGCGCTTGCCGTTGACCATGAACGAATGCGAACGCACGGTGTCGCACACGCGGATGGCCGCGCGAAACGCGCCGGATGGGTCCGTATCCGGAAGGAGAATGGTGAACTCCTCACCGCCGGTGCGCGCGATCATGTCGCCCGCTCGAGCCGTTTGCACGAGCAAGCCGCCGAACTCCCGCAGCACGACGTCACCGGCGATGTGACCGTAGTTGTCGTTCACGTCCTTGAAGTGATCGAGGTCGATCGCGAGCAAGGAAAGGTCGCCGCCGGTTCGAGTAGCCCGGGCCACTTCGCGCGCCATCGCCTGGTCGAGCCCGCGGCGATTGAGACAGCCGGTGAGTGAGTCGGTGAGCACCATGCTCGCGAGCTGGAGTCGCACGCGATTGTAGGCGCGGCCCACGCGCGTGACCGCGTCGGGGTTGCTATCGGCCTTGACGTCGTACGCCTTGGTGAAGTCCCCTTCCTCGGCGCCCTCGAACAATTCGACGATGTGCTCGAGCCGGCGGCGGAAGCTTCCGTATTGAATGATGAACGCCACGGCGGCGATCGCGAACAGTCCGACCGACCAGAGCTCCTGGCTCCAACTGATGGCCTGACCGTCGTAATACATGAAGCCGATGGTGACGAAATACCCGGCGACGACGGCGCACAGCGCGGCCGTTGCATGCTTGCGTCCGAAATGGGACTCGGTGAGATGCAGAACGAAGAATGACAGAATGAGAATTCTGCCATAGTACGCCGCGGGCGACGATGCGATCGTGGAGACGAAGATGAAGACCAGGTCCGACAGGACGGTGGTCCCGACAGCCAGATTACCCGCGCGATTGGTCCGACGGATCACCCAGCTGAGGCATCCGACGACGGCGACGTAGCCGACGATCGCGCTGAGGATCCACTTGCCGTGGCCGGCGAACACGCCGGCCTGTACCAGCATGAACGCGACGCCGCCGGCGAGGATCGACACCGCGATCCGAACGCGCCCCTGCCAGAGGAGCACTTCGGCATTTGCGCGCCAGGATTGGGAATCGCGAGTCACGAGGAGGGGAATAGGCCGGAATCGGCGCAGTCGGAGCGTCGATACATGCCGTTCTATAGGTAAGATTCGGGCCAGCGGACCCAGCCGATTGAAAAAGCGATATAAATGGCTAATTGATAACGACTTAGGTTCGACCACCAAGGCCCCGGCAGCGGGGGAAAAACTCTCGCGCCTTGCACGATATTCTGTCGTTTGCGAGAGCCTCCGGAAACGCCCTGACGTTCGTGTCGTCGGGGTGGTATGACCAAACTCTTCGTGTTTGCCGGCGCGACCGTCGGCGGCTATATCGGATGGTGGCTCGGGGCGAATATCGGATTCATGACCGCCTTCATGCTCAGCATGGTCGGAACCGGCATCGGGATGTACGCGGGACGTCGCGTGGCACAGAATTACGAATGATCCCTCGCTGGCGGCGCGCGGCTGTCTACGCCGCGATCACGCTCTGTCCGTATGCACTGGTCGCGCAGCGCGCGACGATCGTCGGACGCGTCGTCGTCATCGGGAGCGATGTGCCGTTGGGATACAGCGTCATCGGGTTCGCGCCGGACGGGCGCGAAATGTTCAGTGACGCCGATGGCCGGTTCGCGATGCGCGGCGTGAAACCGGGTCGAGTGCGATTATGGGCGAAGCACATCGGACATGTGCCGCTCGACACCGCGCTCGACGTCGCGGCCGGCGACAGCATCACTCTCCGGCTCGAGCTCGCCCTCGTATCGATCCAGCTTCCCGCCGTTCACACACTCGCCAAGGAGTGCGCGCATCCCGGCGAATCGAATCCCCGACTGGGCGCCGCGCTGGCAACGCTGTTCGAGCAACTCAAGCAAAACGCCGAGCGCAATCGGTTGCTGTCGCGGTCATATCCGTTCGAGATCGACGTCGAGCGAAAGATCACGAAGCCGGAGCCCGCGCTCGAAGCACGGTTCGTGGCCTTCGACACGATCCACCGGACCAGTCAGCGGAGTTGGCAGTACGCCCCGGGCCGCCTGCTCGGCACCCGCGAATATGACTCCGGCGTGTTCGCCGGCACTTGGACGACCGTCTCGATCCCCGAGCTATCGGATTTCGCTGATGAGACTTTCCTGAACTTTCACTGCTTCGACTACAGCGGGCTCGAGGAGATGAACGGCGACACGCTGCTGCGCATCGATTTCATCCCGGCGCCGTCGGTGCACGATCCCGACGTCAGCGGCGCGATCTTCCTCGATCCGAAGACGTATCAGATCCGCGCCACATGGATTTCTCTCGTCAATCTCAACAAGAAGCTGCGCAGCTTGATCGGCGGGCAATCGATTCGGGTCACGTTCAAGGAGATCGTGCCCGGCGTGCCGATTCTCGACGCCATCTCCTCGATGGTCTACCCGCGCGACGACGCGAAGGCACCGCCGCAGGAGCCGGCAACCGAGAATCAGCGCGCCCTGACGGTGCGTTTTCTCAAAGGCAGGCCCTAGCCGCGCTCAGCCACCGTGCTTGAAGTACTGCACCGCCCGCTCGTGCTTCTCGGCCGCCGCACGCGACTTGAACGTCCCAAGGTTGCGGCGGCGCCCGGTTTTCGGATCCTTCTTTCGAGAATACAGGCGGTATCCACCCGATTTGAGTTTGCGGATCATCGATGCACCCTCCGTCTCTGCGTCTGAATCCCATCGGGCAAAGACGATACCGCCCCATCGCCAATGAGCCTACACTCGCGCTCCGATCACCTCGTCGGCAAAGCGCTCCATCTCCTCGAGCTGCGGACTGCACTGCAACAACAACAGATCGACCCCCGCTGCCGCGAAGTCGGCCACACGCTCGGCGACTTGCTCCGGCGTACCGGCGAGGCCGGCGCGGAGACCGCGATTCGAGACCGAGTAATCCTGCACGCTCACCTGCTGCTCGAGCTTGGTGTTGGAAATCCAGTCGCGATAGTTCCCGTAGCCGGGTGATCCAACGGTGACGTTCGTGATGCGGTCGATCTCATCTTTGACCTCGCGCTCCGAGTCGCGCACGATCGCGTAGGCCGCGACGCCAAACTGCATCGGCGGCAGCTCGACACCGAGCGCTTCGGACGCCTGCTCTCGCCGTCGCCGCATATCGTCGATCTTCGGCGCGATGCGCTCCGGTGGATCGCCGTGCATGACGTACGCGTCGCACTGGCGCGCAATCATCGTTTTGGCGGCGTCGGACTCGCCGCCCGCGTAGATCGTTGGACGCGGCCGGCCGGGACGCGATATGGGCTTCGGCTCGAGCACGAGGTCGTCGTGATCGTAGAAACGGCCATGATGGCTGAACCGCGGCTCGCGCCACGCGCCGTCCACGACATCGAGCCACTCGGTCGTGCGCGCATACCGATCGTCGTGCTCGTCGAACGCGGCGCCGAATCGGCGCGCCTCGTCCTTCCACCACGCCGACACGACGTTGAGCGCGAGCCGCCCGCCGGAGATGCGATCGATGTTCGCCGCCTGCTTGGCGAGAATCGCCGGCGGATGGAACGACGGGCGCACCGCCACCATGAGCTCGAGACGCTCGGTCACGGCGGCGAGGGCCGCCGCCGTCGACCACGCGTCGAGCGACGGCGCCTCGATCCCCTTGATGTCATTGAGCAACAACTCGGCAATGAGCGTTATGTCATAACCGATCTCTTCGCTGCGTTTCGCCAAGCGTCGCACGTAGTCCCACGACGCCGCCATCCCCTCGTCGTCGACGTTCCGCAGCCAGCCGCCAAAGACGGGAAGCCAATATCCGTACCTCATGGCAGCGCCGCGACCGGTGCGCGGTCGCCCCGAGCACGAAGCCCCGCGGCACGATCGACCAAGTAGTCGACGAATTGGCCCCAGGGATTGAATCCCAGCACGCTCTCGGGATCGGCGACGAAATTCGACAGCGCGTTGATGTCGTAGAAGTAGTGCTTCCCATCACGGTCGTCGACCAGATACTCGATGCCGCCGATGTCCAGTCCGGCGCGTCGCGAGATGGCCTCGACTTGCTCGATGATCGCGCGCGGCGGCTCGTACGCTTCGACGCGCAAGCCGGTCTTCGGCGCGTCGACGGCGCAGGCCCCTCGCACGAGCTCGACACCGTTCGTCGTCTGACAGGCGTCGGCCGGGCAGAGATCGAACGATCCGACGGCAGGATGAACTTTGATGCCGTAGAGGTACTTTCCACCCAACGTCTCGACGCGGACGATGTGCCCATCGCGCAGCGGCGCCGACTCTTGCACCAGCGCGACGCCGTCGACGCCCAAGTCGACTTCGTTGCGGGCGACGGCGCCGGCGAGCGCAGCCTCCGACTCGAAGCGAACGATGCCCGCGCCGCTACCACCGATGTTCGCTTTCACCAGCACAGGATAACGCAGTCCGCTCGCCGCCTCGACTGCACGCGACGCGTCGTTGATCGCGCGCGATCGCGGATACGGGAATCCCAGCTCTTCGAGCAAATCGAGCTGCGACGCTTTCGAGAGCTCGAAAGCATAGACCTTCGATCCGTTGACGACCGGGATACCGATGCGCTCGAGATGTCGCAGCCAATGCAGCGTGTGAAACGTCGATTGGCGATGCCCGCGCAGATATGCCGACGGACTCGCTCGATTGACGACGAGCGAATACGGCACGTCGTCTTCCGACGGATCGAACAAGTGCGCCGCGGCGTCGAGCCGCACGTAGGGAAGCCCGCGCCGATCGAGCTCAGCGAAGAGCGGCTTGAACCAGTCCGGGTGTTCGTGGTAGATCGCGATCGGTTGCATTGGTCGTCCGGGTTGAGGGTCGCTGGGGCGACGCAGCTCTCGAATCACCTCGGATCGGCCGGCGCAGGGCAACAAAACAAAGCGCTCCGATCCGGTGAGAGGATCGGAGCGCGTGTCGCGAATTCAAATCGCTGCTACATGCGAACGCCCAGAGCCTCGGTTGCCGGTTGGCAGCAGAGACAACACGTACACATACAGCAGCACATGGTCTGGGCGGACGTCATGCTTGAGAACATAACGCCGGTGGGAATGGCGTCAATGGGCGCGTCTCGAGCTCAGCCGACCAAGATCTTTGATGACAAGAATTAGGATGCTTCGCAACAGCACTCGAACACTCCCCGAGCACTTTCACCCAGGCCGTCAGAACTTCGCCTCGAGATACAGGTCGGCCCGATACTGTTTCCGCGGATAGATCCCGCGAGCGACATCGAAGCGAAAGAGGCCATCGAGGAACGAGACGCCTGCGCCAACTCCGCTCATCGGTCGTCCGACAGCACTCATTTTCGAGCGATCGCCGACCCAGCCAAGATCCGCAAACACGGCCGGACGCACGCCGGCGTCAGCCGACCCCAACTCGGCGCGCGTGAGCCAGAATGCGTTGCCGCTTTGTGCCGTGTCGGGCGACTGTCCCCGAATTGTCTGCGAGCCGCCCAGGTACCATCGGCGTTGCGGCGGCAGGCCGCCGGCGGAACTGCCGCCGGCGAGGGTCAGCGAACCCGCAAGCCGACCGAGTCCGTGAGACGCCGTGACGTCGAGCGCGCCGCGCCCATAGAGCGAATCACCCTTGGCCGCCTCGACACGGAGATCGGTCAGCAGCCGCAATCCGCGCGGATCGAGTCCGTACTCCAGATTGATGCGACCGCCCACACCGCCGTACGCTCCGCGACGCGCCTCGAAGTTCGCCGGAAAGTCCGAGCCGTTCACGGCGAAGTTCGTCTTCACGACAGCGGTGCGCTCTTGTTCCACGAATGCGCGCCATTCCACACGGGCGCCGCCAAACGGTGTGTCGCGCGACGACGTGAGCTCCGCGCCACTCGCTCGATAGTAGAAGCCTTCGTCGCGGCCGAACATCAACGCCGAGAACGAGCTGCCGAAGCTCAGCGGATGTCCCCAGTCGCTCGCCGAGACGAGGTGATTGTAGCCGGTAAGCGAGATCGATTTGCTCAGGTTCGTCCGCGTGCCGGTGAGCTCGATGTTCGGCTCCAGATCAGCGACGCCGAGGCGAGCGAGCGCAGTGACGGTGTAGCCGCCGCCGAGCTCTTGTTCGACGGACGCGCCGGCCGAAAACCCCTCGATGCGATTGTACCGCATGAGTGACGGACCGTACGAGATCGTAGGCGGAGGCAGCAGATTCATTCTGAATTGAAATGGCGCCTGCGCGCTGAGCGACAACGCTTCCGCCTTCAGCGCATCGAGGTCCTTGGCGCCAAACAACTCCTCGCCCGGATCATAGATCGATCCAGGCAGGTCGGGCGAGTTCTCCAGTTTCGAGATGTCGCACGGGACCTTGAGCGCGACAGGCAGTTGCGAGTCGTATCGCGACCGCATCGTGATGCGAACATCGGACGTGTCGCATTGCGACGTCCGTCGCTCGCGCGTTTTGAGTCCACGCCGGATCGAGTCGTTCGCCGCACGCACCTTGGCGCGCGCAGCCGTCCGAACGGAGTCTCGCCATTCCTCTCGTTGTTCGTCGGTCAACGAATCGGGCATGCGCGACCGTGCCGGCGGTTCGGGGACAGTGATCGGCGGCAAGTTGGTCTTGGCGTTTACGCTCGCGTACTTGAAGCTCTCCTCCATCTTGAAGGGCACGTGCATGAAGCTCACTTGCGCGCTGCCTTCAGCCAGGCGCAACCGAGGAAGCCAGAATCGACCCTCGTGCAGCCCGTATTCCACTGCAATCGCCGACACCTCGGCCTTCATTGGTGTGATCATCGGCTTGACCCACACCGGCACGTCGTCCATGGATTTCGGATCGTCCTCGGTCGCCACGGCCCAAATGTCCATTGGCACCGACAAGCGGTACGCCGCGCGGACGAGCTGTCCGGACTTCGTGTCGAACCAGAGTGAGCCGACCGCGAGGTTCCATTTCGGTTGCCGGGGGCGGACCTTGAGCTCGCGAAGTTGGATGACGGTCTTGTTCGGGAGCGTGAAGCTGACGGAGTCGCCGGTCTCGTACGTGTAGTACGCCTCGGCGCCATCGGCGATCGGGTGCACGAGCTCTGTCTCATCCACTTGCGCGCGGGCAATGTCGCCGCCGATCCAGAACGGCTCGTAGCCGGGGAAATACGGAATCGACGCGTTCATATCCGGGTCGTTCATGTCGCTTCGTGCTTCGTCCTGCGCCTCCTTGGGCGCAACCGGAATCGCCGTGCGAGCGCCGCGCGCTTCCATCCAGACACCGACACCCTGCTGCCATTGGATGCGTGCCGCGCTTTCGTGGCGGAACAACAAGCGATCGCGGCCAATCTTGGAGAAGCCCAAACCGGCGGAGATTCGCTGGTACGCCATGGCGTCGTATGCGACGAGCGACGAATCCTGCGTCATGCGCGCCGCGCGCGCGTGTATGAGCGTCGCTTTGGCGGTCTGATCCTTGAACGCCGTCGCGAGCACGTCGGCGGTGACCGGACGTCGAACGCCCTGCCGATGACGACGGCGCGGCGTGCTCGCGGACGAATCGACGGAGCTGTCGCGCACCACGGGGGCGCGGCGGCGGGACGCAGGGACCTGTGCCTGAAAGTTCAGCGCGAACGCAGCGCCGATGAAGAGCAGCATGTTTGGGCCTCGAGGGGCGAACCCGGTGAAGAGTGATACGGCCGGCGCCTGTTTGTGGTTTCGCATGGCGCGGCCGGCGTCCGTTTCGGGTCCGGGTCGATGCCTATTGCGTTCGGTCGTGGTCGAACCCCAACCTTCGACGTCGACTCCGTCTACAGATTCCTGCGATGTCGCTCGCGTATACGATCGATACCACTCGTCGCCTGATCCTCGTGCATGCCGCGGGCGTGCTGACGGAAGGCGACGTCACACGCGTTCGCGAGCTCATTCTTCGCGACGCGGCCTTCGACCCAACGTACGATCAGTTATTCGACGTGAGCGATGTCGAGGATATCGCGCTCTCGAAAGAGAGCATGGCGCGCCTCGCCGACACGTCGATCCTCGCGCCGGCCGTTCGGCGAGCGTTCGTCGCGACGACGACGCTGCAGTACGGCATGGCTCGAATGTTCACGACGATGAGCGAGCAACGGAATCACGTCACGCAGGTCTTCCGTGGACGCGACGAAGCGGAAGCGTGGCTCGCCAGCCCGGACGCACCGCGATGACCGCCGCTTACAGCGCGACTACCGCGTGTCGGGTTTGCGCTTGGCCTTGTCGGGATCGCGCGTCCAGATCGCGATCAAACCACACATCGCGTCGCGCGTTCTGAAATCAGCGGGAATCTCGGAGGCGCTCTTGTATACCTCGATGCCTTCGATCGAAAGCGGCGGGAAATCGTCGACATTGCCGTTTGGGTAGGGCTGCCCGTCGACGTACATCGAGACTGTGCAGTTGGCTTGCGACGTCGATTGCGCCGAGCGTCGCATTTGCACCGGCTGAGGCTCGCCGGCCATCCGCTGTTGCACCGCAACGCCCGGGATGTAGCGGAGCAACTCGCTCACGCTGTTCGCTTGACGCTGTTCGATCTCGCTGCGCGTGACGAACGCACCGATGCCGCGCGCCCGCCGAATGTTGAACGGACCCATCTT
>Ga0070683_100003843_pt1 | contig 12272 bp, 6 predicted proteins | sample KBSC713LmetaG_FD_64662 | JGI IMG/M metagenome (GOLD analysis project Ga0070683, IMG submission 64662) | Corn rhizosphere microbial communities from Kellogg Biological Station, Michigan, USA - KBS C7.1-3L metaG | ecosystem: Host-associated > Plants > Roots > Rhizosphere ...
CCGTTTAGTTTTTCTGCAATTTTAGTGAAGGCATCATCCCAGCTGACCGGCTGATAATGGGTGCCTCCTTTCGGAAGGTACATGGGTTCCGAGATCCTTCCCAACTGGCTGATCTGATAATCCGTCATTTTTGCCAGGTCATAGACTGAATGTTCACTGAAAAATTCGGCCCCGATGGTTTTGGAGGTGGCTTCTTCAGCAAGCGCTTTCGCTCCGTTCTCGCAGTATTCCGCGATCTTTGAACGGTCGTGATCAGGATCCGGCCATGCACAGCTTGGACAGTCGAAACCGTCAAACTGGTTCATGCTGAACAATGCCCTGCCACCGCGGAGTACGGAAGCATCGCGTACCAGCTGCTCCAGCGAATGCATGACTGCCGGGACACCTGCCGCCCATTTCTTAGGGGATTCCAGCTTCAGGCCCAGCAGTTTATACGGTGATTCTGCGGATGGCGACTGGCTGGAGGGATGATCTGTTTTTTTATTCAATCCGTTATTTTCCATACGGCTGTGATTTTGAAGATGTTGTATTTAGCATTTGGCATTCGGATTCGGGTAGTTGTCGCTCTGGTCTTCCAGGGTATTGTCCAGGCACACAAAATCCTTTTCCACCAGCAGGCTGATCTTTCCGGACTGCCCGTTGAATCCTACCTTATCCGTGGCAACCCATTCCCCGACCATAGCGGCTGGCATTTTGAGGACTATCCTGCTGTCTGTGAAATCGGCTGAAATAATTTCATCTTCCGTTCTTTCAATCGCATATACCAATGTGCTGCCCGGAAATTCCGTATAGCCGGAAACCATTCCGTTCTTACTCAGTTCCGTTACCTCCGACTGTGTGAGGCGGAATCTTAAGCTATTGTCTTTAATTCTTATTTTCATTGTGTAAATCCTCAGATTGTAATGGATCAATTATGATGTGTTTTTTTATTGTACTGCAAAGTATCATTCAGATGCTTCATCATACCGGATGGCAGATTTAGCCGCTTGTTCGTTTAATCCTTTCTATCCATCTCTATTTTTATATGGCTGCTTTCATGGTAGATATTGAACCGGTTGTCCCGGAGAAAGCCGATCAGGGTCATATCAAATTCTTTCGCAAGGTCTACGGCCAGGCTTGAAGGCGCCCCTATCGCCGCCACCACAGGGATGCCTGCCATGGCTGCTTTCTGGATCAGTTCAAAACTCGCCCTTCCGCTGAGCAGCAGGATCCGGTCTGTGAGCGGCAATTGTCCCGCCATCAATGCATTTCCGATCAGTTTATCCAAGGCATTGTGCCGTCCGACATCCTCGCGCAAAGCCAAAAGATTCCCGTTTACATCAAACAGTCCCGAAGCATGGATGCCGCCGGTTGCACTGAAATTATTCTGGAATGTCCGGAGTTTTTCAGACAGCTGATAAAGCATTTCCAACGCTATTCTCTGCGGTTTCTTTTCCAGATCCCGAAATGTACTCACGGTCCTGATGGATTCTATAGATCCCTTTCCGCATACTCCGCAGCTGGATGTGGTATAGAAATTACGGTCTGTATTCATGAGTTTGGGTGTATAGCCTTCTGCAAGCTCAACAACAACCGTATTCTCGCCGGTCCTGGAACAGACAGCCGGGGAATGGTATACGTCTTTTACGTTTTCCCGGCCTGCAATAATGCCTTCGGTAAAAAGAAATCCCACCGCCAATTCAGCATCATGTCCCGGTGTCCGCATGGTAACGGAGATATTCCTGGTGATTTTCTGAAGCTCAGCGTCATAGGAAATCCTGATTTCCAGAGGTTCCTCCACAGAAATATCATCGGTACACGGAAAGCCCAGGCTGTCTTTCACTTTGACAATCTCTATATTCTGTACGGAATTATGCTCCAGGATACCGGCTTTCATGTTTACGGAATTTTATCAGCTGCTGCCTTTTGTGATTCTGTTTTGATGACCATGAATCATCAATCTTGATACCACATTAGTAAATATACATATTTTTGTGTCTCAGATAAGATTTTAAAATCGAAAAAGACTGCCCAAAAGGACAGTCTGTATTGTATGCCTGTCACCTGACAGGACTGCAAACTGATTTTACCGCGAAATGTATCACTTAATCAGTATTTTCCCTGGCTTTCAGAAACTGACCTTCCTGATAGATGGCATTATGCTCTTTGCTGTATTCCACCGTTTCAAGGACAACCTTTTTTATGTCTTCCGTAACCCTTGAAAAGCCGAGCATCTTCACGACCAGCGGAACGAGATTATCCGGCTGTATGGCCACAGAATCCGAAACGACTTTTGTAATGGCCAGGCTGATTTCCTCGGGTGAAACCAATGCTATTTTGCGCGAACCGGACGGAAGCATGCTCCTGTTCCGGATGACAGGCTCTTTTTCCGGATCCCATAAAAAATCCCCTTTCCTGAGCAATGCTCCATGTTCAACGGCATAATCCGCCGCACCGGCTAAAGAAGAACGGATACGGCTTCCTATCTTTGAAATCCCGTTAGCTTCCGTGATCCTCCTGGCCACCTCTTCAAAATGAACGGGACTTTCTGCTTTTACCACTTCACAGATCCAGCTGCTGAGTTTTCCTACAGGATACAGGTGGAGCTCCTGACCTGCAATTTCCGCCGGCAGCACAGCCAGCTCATAGAAGGGAAAAGTTTCAGGATTTTCTTCCACAGGCTCTTCACGCACCAGGTTTTTAAGTTCCGCCATCAGTTCTTCTTCCATGCTGTCATTGTGTTCCGCCTGCGTTTTCGCCTTTTCAACAGCGTCTTTAATCAGCTTTAATTCTCCTGCCGGGTTCCTGAACCAGTCCAGGCTCCATACCGACAGGATATTCCACCCCATACCTTCCAGCACAGCATTTCTCAACCGGTCACGGTCACGGGCCGACTGGGCATTCTGATAGGACCTGCCGTCGCAGCTGATGCCCAGCAGGTATCTGCCCGGATGGTCCGGATCTGCTATCGCCAGGTCTATGTAAAACCCTTCAGAACCCACTTTTTCACGGACGATGTATCCTTCTTTGCGTAACGTTTCCGCAACAATGTTCTCAAAAGGCTGAGGCTGGTACGGCTGCTCATCCTTATGGCTTTCGAACTTGCCATTCTCCGCGAAATAAAGGAAGTTCTTCAACGCCCTGATCCCGAATTTGGCATTCGGGCCGATCACCATATCTGCTGCCGTGATATTGGTGAATACCTCACAGCGGCTTTTGGCCCGGGTAATCAATACGTTCAGCCTGCGTTCCCCTCCTTCATTATTCAGAGGGCCAAAGCTCATCGGCACTTTTCCGTCTTCGGTCCTTCCGTAACCAATACTGATGAAGATAACATCCCTTTCATCACCCTGCACATTTTCAAGGTTTTTAACAAAGAAAGGTTCGTCTGCATGACTACTGAAATAGCTTTCCACCTCAGGATTTTTCCTCCTCCGAATCTCTATGGCATTCTGTATGGCCTGCATCTGGGATGTACTGAATGCCACGACCCCGAGACTCAGCTTAGGATTGGTAAGGGCATGCTGAATCACAGCATCGGCCACTTTTTCAGCTTCCTTAGGATTGGTCCGTGTTTTTCCTTTATCATAATACGTATCCGGCAAATGGTTAAAAGCCAAGCCAAGCCTGTTTTTTGATCCCGGGCTCGGGAAAATGATCAGCCTGTTTTCATAAAACTCCTGATTGGAAAGGCTGATGAGGGATTCGTGCCTGCTTCGGTAATGCCACCGCAACATACGCTGAGGAGCACCCTGCGCATCACACATGCCGAGGATGCTCTGCATATCTGCCGTTACATTCTCTTCGTCTTCCGTATCCGTATTCAGCTTATCAAAGAAACTGGTGGGCGGCATCTGCCGGGTATCTCCCACGACCACGATCTGTTTCCCCCTGGCAATAGCACCCAGCGCATCAACAGGCCTTACCTGGCTGGCTTCATCAAAGATCACCAGGTCAAAATCGATGCTGTCCGGAGGCAGGAAATTAGCAATCGACATCGGGCTCATCATGATCACCGGCTTTATGGCCTGGATCGCCAGTCCTGCTTCCTGCATGAGTCTGCGTATCGGCATGTGGCGCGCTTTTCTATTGAACTCGCTTTTCAGGATGTTGACCTGCCCGCCGCCGTCCTGTTTCGGAACGCCTTCCCAATGTTTTAAAGCCACCTTAGCCCTGTTGTAGTATTGTTTAAGCACATCAATCCTCCTGAACCTAGCAATGGTTTCCTCATGGGTAGACCGTTCGAATTTCCTCAGTTCCGGACTGTTCAGCATAGCCTGTTCCAAAAGGTGCTCATACCATGTTTTCCGGAATGCGGTCTTCAGATGGGTTCCTGCATCACCCCAGCCTTCAGCAGCTTTGATCAGAAATCCGGTACCTTGCTTTTCAACTTCTTCTTTCAGCACGTTCCATGATACGATCTTATGGATTTCAGGCAGCTGCTCTTTCCATTGACTCAGTACGGTAACCTGCGCAGACAGTCTGAATTGATCAATCCCGTTTCCGTCAAAATCCAAATGCCTGAACAATGACCGGAACATTTTCTGCTGTTCATCGAACAGGCTGCCTGCATCAACAGCTAAGGACCTCATCGTCTCTGTATTTTTATTCTTTTCCAGCAGTTCGAAAATTGCCGGATCGATATCTCCCTGCCTTAGATGGGTATGGATATCCTGTATATAAGCTGCTTTTTCCTCTAAATTTTCCGGATCGGATTTATGCCCGTTCCAGTTCTGTCCGAAGAGCCTTCTTCCCAATGTATCATAGGCAAGCAAGGCAGAGGACAATCTCTTTCCTTCCATTAAAGCATTGACCAGATCCAGCTTTTTCTCTGCATCGTCCGGCATTGCGCCCTGTAAAAAAGAGGCCAGTTTTTTGACGCTCTTTTTATAGTCCCCGATAATGAATTTATACCATTTCTTCCCATGTTCCATGATGTTCTGCCTGATGTCCAGTACATCCTGTGACCAGGCTTCCGGAATAAATACAGGGTCATAAGTGCTGTGGATCCGGGCTAATTTGCTGATGGTTTCCAACAGGTCTGCAATATCATTCTGATTATTCAGCCATGCCGGATCTGCTACCGGCATTGAGGCGGTTCCCGGATTTTTCGCTGCCCATTCTGCGGTATTCAGAAGCTTTTTGATTTCCGTTCCGTCAATAGGCTCCGGAAAATCCATGTATTCACTGAGTGTCTTTAAGGAATGGATAAGGTTTTCTGTAGTAAGAACAGATTCTGACAGGAGCTCCGCCGCCAATTCTTCATCTTTGGGAAGGAAAATGATTAAACGGCTGCCGTAAAAAAGCAATTTCTCAGGCGGACCGATCTTGGTAAGCCTGGCCTGGACCTGCTCTGCAGCCTGCTCAATGTCCTGCACCCGTGCGGAGTCGAATGTTGACAGGTCAGGGATGGAAACCTTTGGAAATTTATAGCCTGGATTTTCAGTATTTATTTTCAGCATGTTCCCTATAAGGTCATGCACTGACAAACCGCTTTTTTCAACCGGACGGTTAATTTCAGCAGTATAGGCATTCAGCTCATGGACAATAGGTTCCAATAGCCGGATTTCATCTTCAAGATGGGCTACGGTAGGCTTGCCCAATTCAAGGATCCGTTTTAATTCTGCATGGAGCTCTCGTTTGTTTGCTTTGTTGCTGTGGAGTTCCAGGCAGGCTTCTCCCAGCCCTATGCTGTCCAGTCTTCGCTTCACCACTTCAAGGGCCGCCATTTTTTCAGCGACAAAAAGGACCTTTTTACCATTGCCTACTGCATTGGCGATCAGATTGGTAATGGTTTGTGATTTCCCGGTACCCGGAGGTCCCTGGATCACCATATTCCGCCCTTCATGCACCGCGAGCATGGCAATCACCTGTGAGCTGTCTGCATCTACTACCTGTAAGAGCTGATCCGCCTCCGTTTCTTCATCCAGCTGATGTTCTTCTCCTATGGAAGGCTGTGGTTCGGTAAACCCGTTTCCGAAAAGAGACTGAAGAATGGGATGGTCAAAAGGCTTTTTATGCTCCGGCCACTCGTCACTGTCGAGGTCATGGTAAATCATGAATTTCCCGAAAGAGAAGAACCCCAGCTCAATACGGTTATGGTCAACCGTCCAGTTTTCCAGGTGGGCAATATGCTTCTCAATGTCATTGAAATAGGCTGCAATATCGAGGTCTTCCTCGCCCGGAAGATCAGAAATGGTGAGATTGAAATCTGCCATCATTTTGGCCTGAAGCGATAAATTAGCTCCTATTTCACCGCCGGTATACCGCAGGCGGAACCGTTCGCTGGCACTGGAACGTTCAAGGGCTACCGGAACCAGGATCAGAGGAGCCATTCGTACATCATCGTTATTTCCTTTTTCAAACCAGCTGAGCATTCCTAAAGATAAAAACAGGGTATTCACTCCCTGCTCTTCAATGCTCGTTCTGGCAGCGTAATAGGTATTCAGAATTTTAACCTGAAGCTTCTGTTCGGATTCATCGGTCTGCAGTCGGGTATCTTTGTACGCTTCCTGCAGTTCGGTATCAGACAACGGCGGCAGTTCAAAAAGTTCGTCATCATCCTTCTTTCCGGGCCTACCCAAAAATGTCATGGCTTTGTTCTGCCTTACCAGGATATCATAGATGGAAACCGACTGTTCCTGGACGATATGCAGCCCTCTTGCCTTGGGAATTTTATAGTTTAATAATGTGTTGCGCATCCCAAGATCCAGCAGCTCTTTTCTGGCTGCTTCCAGCTTGGGAAATATAACGTCTTTCATAGTTTATGATTATGGAACTTCTAATGTAGAAAAAATTAGGGAGACTTTAATACGGGTTTACGTAAAACCGTTTATGTACAGGAACTGCCCTAATGGTGATGCCGCACAACACTTGATGGTTGAAGGGTAAAAAACAACCCGTTACGGACCGGCTCGAACTTATGCTTTTTAATTCTGCAAAGTTTTCATTTTGTTCGTTATTTTTGTATATCCAATGTTCACCGGCAACCCTGATATTATGAACTACACCTTTTCTGAAAATCCTCAAATAGGAACCGTTTCCAGCTTTACCGAACTGATCCGTACGCAATTCACGGGCAGTATGAATGCGCTGTGCTGGCAACGGAAGGTAACCGGCGATTTTAAAGAGGTGATGTCCAAACTCCGGCTGGAAGAAAATATCACAGAAATTTCTGCTGAAGATTTGCTGAGCCTGCACATTTCGGAACAGGGTAATGCTGCAAGGGAAATCATCCTCAATGACCTGAAGCTGTTGCAGGACTTCGGGGCGCAGCCCTCCCTGAACCTGCTCAAATGCTATGAACGGGATAAAGAACTGGATTTTTTCCCAACCGACGTCTATTCCTACCACGTCGACCGCTCTCCCATCATGACTGATACCTTCCTGTGTACCTATCATGGAGCAGCCAGCGACATCCTGCCGAATGACCAGGTAACCCAAAAAATCCTCATTCCTGAAATCCGTGAACAGCTTAAATCACTGCACGACGGACCGGAATCGGACTTTGAAGCATTCCTGAAAGACGGTTTCTTCGATCTTCATTACCAGCCCAAACCTGATGCGCAGCCGGTCAATCTCGGGACGGGATTTCTCTGGCGCCTGGCGGTAGACCATCCGCAGCAAAAAGTGCTGCCCTGTGTCCACCGGGCCCCTGTAGAAAATGATGGTGAATACAGGCTGCTGCTGATCTGCTGAGGATGAATGTTTATAAATTTGACCGTTACAATCCAATCCCACTTATTGAAAGATTTCTTCCCTAAGCTTTTGCTTAAATCAAAATAACCTCAATACATGAGGCTATTTTGATAGCAGGATTAAATTTGGTTTTCTGCTCTGTGCTGATGCACTTTCTGCATTTCCCGGTTTTTGCTGCCCGGTTTTTTCCTGCGCCTGCCCCACCAGATCAGAAATCCGGTAATTGGCAATGAAGTGGCTATAATTCCCGCCAAAAAAGTGGAGAGTTTCCCTGCCTGTCCCCACCATTGCCCCATATGAAGCTGCCAGATGATATTTTCAGTCTTCTCATGCTTCAGGTATTTTTGATCGACAGAAATTTCCTTTCCGGTATAACTGTCGTACACCTTCACCGAAGCGTGTTCGATGCTTTTAAGTCCCACTTTTCCGGAAGTAAGAATATAGGCTCCTACCTTTTTCTTATCAAAATTCCAGATGCTGACTTCATTTCCGCCATTTTCCTTCAGTATGGTGTACGCAAACGGAACAATATCTTTCCTGCTTTTAAGGGAATCTTCTTTGGGAAGAATATCCGTCAGGTGTTCTGTAGTGCCGCCGGCAGCTTTTACCGTGGCATCCATGAGCGGTTCAAAAAAAATAATCAGTCCTGTAGTTCCCAGGATAAAGCAGACGATGAGTGAATAGAATCCGTACACATTAGGAAGGTCATAGTTGAACCTTTTAAAACGGGCTTTCCATTTGATCGTAAAGCTGGCCTGCCGGGTGGTTTTATTCCATTTTTTAGGCCACCAGAGGATCAGTCCTGTAAGCGTACTCATGACGAAGACGATTGTTGACAGGGCCACAATCCAGCCCCCTGTCTTCCCTGCTAAAAAGGAGGCATGAAAATGGCCCATGACAAAGAAAAACTGCAGCGATCCATCCTTTTTCAGGATTTTTCCGGTGTAAGGATCTGCATACACCATGGCCAGCCTGGGTCCTTGCGGGCTGAAGACCCTTATGCGTATACTCCTTTTGGGATCTTTAAAGAATACCCATTCAGAAATGTCGTATCCCGGGTATTTTTCTGCTACATTCGCTTTCAGGACATCCGAGGAAACCCTGCTTACATATTTGGGAACCTGTACATATTTCGCATCGCCGGCAGTCCAGTCCATAATTTCATCACAGTACACGATGATGGTTCCTGAAAGGGCCACTACCACCAGAATCAATCCGGCCACGATACTCGGCCACAGATGCAGCCAAGCCACTGCCCGGCTGAAAAGCGATTTCTTTTTCTTCCGGGGAGCTTTTGCTTTATTATTTCTATCCATCGCAAATTGTTATCATTGGTTTCTGACTATAGAATCAGAATTTATAGTTCAGGGAAAGCAACAGCTGACGGGGATTCTGTACCGCCACCCAGGATTCGCCCAGGTAATACTGCTGGTTGGTGAAATTATTAAGCTTCAGGGCAATCCTGTAGGCTACCCGGTCATAGAAAACAGACGCATCAAATTTGGCATAGCCTTTAGACGTCACATCGGAAGAATCCACAAGATAGAATTTCGACTGTGCATTTCCTCCCAATCCAAGCCCGAATCCTGCGTATTGCCCGGAAGGAACCGTATAGCTCAGCCAGAAGTTACCGGCGTGCCTTGCCTGTCCCGCAGGTCTTTTCCCCTGTATCTGCGGCGGTGCTTTTTCATACACGCTGTCGTTGTATCCATACCCCATGATGATGTTGAATCCGTGAAAAGGCGATGTGATGATATCCATTTCCACGCCCTGGCTTCTTTGTGTCCCGTCCTGTGTTGTCAGGGTTGGATCCGTAGGAGTGGGTGTATTCCTGAGCTTATCTTTTACCAGAATGTTATAATAGCTTACGGTACCTGACAGTTTTCCTTTCAGCAGCTCATATTTTACGCCTCCCTCCCATTGATTGGCCTGTTCGGGTTTGTAGGTTTTCACTTCACCCAGCGAACTGCTCGGGGCAATATTTTTGAATCCGTTCATATAATTCCCGAATACGGATACTTTATCCTTCACCACCTGGTAGACCAGTCCGAATTTAGGTGACCATGAATTCTGCCTGTAATCATCGGAAGCACTGTTAAAATTGTCAAAGCGAAGGGAAACCATTGCAAAAAGACGGTCAGAGAAGCTCATCACATCTGATATGTAAGCACTGAAATCCCTGTAATCGCGTTTATATCCGCCGTAATTTGTTTTCCCCAGGATATGCTGATAGGCCGCAGCTGAAATGTACGCAGCATAGGCATCATTGAAGGCAACAGGTATAAAGTTGGCTTCATTTCCACCCCGGTCTTTAAAGATCTGCCGGTCTATATCCCGCAGTACGCCTCTTTTATCCGTGGTTTTAATAGTGGTATAATCCACTCCGATTAATATTTTGTTTTTAACCTTTTCGGAAATGGAAAAATTCCCGATGAAGTTCTGCTGGATTTCCGTTAAATTAAAGGTACTCGGAATATGGTAATAATCTCTTCTGATCGTACCTTTATCAGATAGATTCAGGAAAAGGTAATTGGCATTGTTTTCCGTTTTTGAAGATGAAAAGTTGGTCTGGGAAGTCCAGTGGTCTGAAATTTTATAATGAGCCGTTGCATAGGTGTTGAATATCCTGGCCTTGCTCCGGATTTCATCACTTGCATAGGAAATCTTTTTATCCAGGTTGAAATCATTAATGCTTTTCTCCTTGAAGGTATTTCCGGGGATGAGCCCCATGTACGTTGTCGTACGGCTGATATCAAAGTATTCAAAATCAAGATTGATGTCCAGCCTGTCATTCACCTTGAAAGAAAATGAAGGGGCTATGGCCACCGACTGAGATTTGCCGTAATCCTGAAACGTTCCGTCATTACTGTATGCAGCGTTCAGCCGGGCCAGGAAGGTTTTATCGGCATTTAAAGGCGTATTGACATCCACGGTAACCCGGTTGCTGCTCCAGCTTCCGGCAGTGTATCCGATTTCCCCTCTGAAGTGGTTGAGCGGTTTCTTGGTTACCCGGTTAACAAATCCTCCGTAACCCACCAGCAATGCCGAGCCGAAAAGGGTTCCAGAAGGGCCTTTGATGACTTCAATCGATTCAAGGTTAACCGGATCTGACAGGGAGACAAAATTGGTAGCCATCCCATTCCTTAACGCTCCGGCCGAAGCATTGGAACTGAATCCGCGCATCGTGAGGCCCAATCCTATCCCTCCGCTTCCAACATTGACCGAGACATTATTAACGCCCGGCAAAAGGTTGAGTGAACTCTGCAGGTCCGTAGCTACCTGCTGCTGCATCAATTCTCTGGGGAGAACAGTATATACCTGTGGATTTTCGAGATTTTTAAGCGGCATCCTGGCCACATAATCAGATTTCTTTTCCGCATATTTCCTGATCCCGGAAACAATCACTTCATCAATATTTTTTGAGTGGACTGCAGTGTCTTTCTGTTGTTGCGCAAAGGCTAAAATTCCGGATAATAGAACTACCGGACAAAATAATTTCTTCATACTTTGTTTTGCTGCAAAGATATTATTTTTATTGATTCTAAATAAGATTAGTTACTGAAAATATTAAATTATGTTAAAATTTAAGCAACTTCATTTATACTACGAATGATATTAACAAATACAAATTATTCGGCCAACTGTTATCCATTAAATAGATACTTAAAATTAAAACAGCAGTGGGGGCAACAGCATAATCTTTATAACCATACGGCAAAATTCTCTATCTTAGTATCATAAAGACTGTATCATCACTTTAATCTCATGTCAATGAAAACATATGCTTTCCTTCTGGCCTTTAGTATGCTCAGCGTCTGTACTTCATGCCGGAATATCGGTGAACTGGTTAACGAACAGAAATCACGCTCCTATTTTATCGACTCAAAAAAGCAGATTTCCTATTGTATGAACGGCAACTGGTTCAGTTTAGGCATATCGCCGATGCCGGAAGCGGATGCGAAATCGTTTGAAGTGCTGGCAGAGGATATCGCCCGGGATAAGGATGCCGTTTATTTTCGTGCTATGAAACAAAAGCAGGTACACCGCAATTCTTTCTATGTTGACAACCAGATCCCTAAAGACCGTTTTCATGCCTATTACACTGACATGGCTTTAGGCTTTAAAATTATTGAAGGCGCAGATCCCAAGACTTACGAACCGGTAGACCAACATGTCAACTGGGCCAGAGATAAAGACCATTATTTCTATTCCCATGATATGGTTCATGCGGACCGGAAAACATTTGCCTTCGTCAATCGCTTTTTTATGACAGATAAAGATTCTGTGTATACCATTCCTGATATGGGCAAGTTTAAGTCGGTCATGCCTAATCCGGGAAAAGCCGAAGCCATCAATACCTATTACATGAGAATCGGAAACACCATTTATTATCCTTCTTTTCAGCAAGCTTCAGATGTTGCAACCAAGTCATTCGATGGGATACGTACTTTACGGCTGCTTGATGACAATACGCTTTGCATCAATGATGAAACCATACTGGTCCGGGGTAAAAATTTCAAATATACTGATGTTGACGCACCTTCTTTTCAGCTGCTTACTTTTACGGATAAGAATGATACCTACCCTTCCAACTA
>Ga0070683_100003844_pt1 | contig 12271 bp, 9 predicted proteins | sample KBSC713LmetaG_FD_64662 | JGI IMG/M metagenome (GOLD analysis project Ga0070683, IMG submission 64662) | Corn rhizosphere microbial communities from Kellogg Biological Station, Michigan, USA - KBS C7.1-3L metaG | ecosystem: Host-associated > Plants > Roots > Rhizosphere ...
TACCCGGCTCACCGCGCGGCGGCCCTGACCGTGCTGCCCGCCGAGAAGATCCGGCAGCGACCAGCCGTCGACGTCGAGACCGCGGTGCATGCGGCCGGCGGGGCCGCGGCCGCCCTGCGTACCCCCGACGAGTGGGGCAAGCACCCGCAGGGCCAGGCCGTCGCCGCGGAGCCGTTGATCGCCTTCGAACCGGTGCGCAACGGCCGTGCGGCACCCGGCGGTGACCGGCTGAGGGTGCTGGATCTCACCCGGGTCATCGCCGGCCCGGTCGCCGGCCGGGCCCTGGCGGCGCTCGGCGCCGACGTCCTGCGGGTCGGCGCCGAGCATCTCGCGCTCGTGCCGGCGGCCGCCGTCGACACCGGGTTCGGCAAGCGCTTCACCCACCTGGACCTGCGCACCACCGGCGGGCGTGCGGCTCTGCTGGCGCTCGTCAAGGACGCCGATGTGCTGATCCAGGCCTACCGGCCGGGGGCCCTCGAGCGGTTCGGCCTCGGCCCGGCCGACCTGGCCGCCCACAATCCGCGGCTGGCCTATGTGTCCATCAACGCGTGGGGGCACACCGGTCCGTGGGCCACCCGCCGCGGCTTCGACAGCCTCGTCCAGCTCGCGACCGGCATCGCCTCTCCATGGGCAGCGGGTGAGCTCACGCACCCGCTGCCCGCCCAGGCGCTCGACCACGCGACGGGCTGGTTCGCCGCGGCGGCCGCCCTCGAGGCGGTCCGCCGGCACCGGGCGGACGGCGGGGCGTGGCACGCGCGGCTGTCGCTGGCCCGCACGGCGCTGTGGCTGGCCGGGCTGGGCCGGGTGGCCGCGGATCCGGAGCCCGACCCCGCCCCGTACCTGTCCACAATGGACAGCCCGTACGGGACGCTCACGTACGTGCGGTCGCCGGTCGGCGAGTATTCAGGGCCGCCGCACAAGCCGGGCGCCGATCCGCCGGTGTGGCTTTCGTAGGTTTCTTGTCGCCCTTCCGGGGTACCGAATTGTCGGGGAGGGGCCACGATGGAAAACCTGCTACTTGATCCGGACACGCGCGACACCCACCAGACCGACGCTGCGCAGGACCAGGACGACGGGGACGACCTGCTCGCCTGGCTGACGCGGGACAACGTCACCGAGCCGTTCGCCGACCGGCGATTCATCATCTGATCATCACCCGATCTCATCTGACCGATTTGACCCGGTACACGAGGATGCCGCCGAGCGCGGTCACCACGGCCGTCAGCGCGTACAGCGCCGGGTAGCCGCCCACCGACCGCACGATCGGTGCGGCCAGGGCCGGGGCCAGCACCTGCGGGGCGGAACTGGCGATGTTCACCACGCCGAGGTCCTTGGCCCGGTCGCGTACCGCCGGCAGCACCTGCGTGACCAGCGCGTTGTCCACGGACAGGTAGATCCCGTAGCCGCCGCCCATGATCGCCGCGGCCGCCATCGCCACGGTCCACTGTGGAGCCAACGCGAGGAGCAGGGCGGCCACCGCCATCACCGCCCCGGAGATCGCCACGTACCGGCGGCGCCGGCCGGTCCGGTCCGATCGGCTCCCGGCGACGACCGTCGTCGCGATCAGCGCCGCCGTGTAGATCACGATGAGGATGAGCAGCCCGGTCTGCGGGTCGGCGTAGTGCACCCGGTCAGTGAGGAAATACAGCAGGTACAGGGTGCCCAGCGCGTTGCCGAGGAACACCAGGAACCGGGCGGCGAACGTCCACGCGAAGTCGGGGTGGGCGCGCGGGCTGATCCAGAACCGCCGCCACGCGAACCGCGGCCGTTCGTGCTCGCCGAGCCGGTCGTCCGGGGTGACCAGGGTGAACGGCAGCGTGCACAGGACCAGCAGAACAGCGATGGCCAGGTACCCGGCGGCGACCCCGGTGAACACGAGCGTGACCAGGGCCACCCCGAGCACGATGCCGAACACCTGGGGGATGCCGACCCAGCCGGACACGGCGCCGCGCTGGGCCACCGGCACCCGGTCGGGCACGGCCGCGGTCAGCGACGCGAGCATCGCATTGAGGCAGCTCTGCGCCGCGATCCAGCCGACCGCGACGCCGGCGATCGTGTGCTGGGTGGCCAGGAACGCCAAGCAGAGCGCCCCGAGCACGGCGCCGCCGAGGGTCCACGGATGGCGGCGCCCGCGAAGCAAACCAGGCAGGCGGGTTCGATCCGACAGCGCGCCGGCCAGGGGGTTGATGAGCACCGCGGCGAGGGCGCCGAGGCCGGTCACCCAGCCCAGCATGGTCTCCTTGTGGGCCGGGTCGATCGCCGCGATCTGCTCGGGCAGCAGCTGCTGGATCGGCGTGAAGAAGCCCATGAACACGGCCAGGTTGGCCAGCACGAGCAGGCCGATCCAGCGGCCGCGCACGGACTGGACCGGCTCCGCGAGGGCCGGGCTTACCGGACTGACCGGTTGTTGCTGATCTGCTCCCGGTACCAATGGAATGACCTCTTCGGGGTGCGCACGAGGGTGTCCGGGTCAAGATGCACCAGACCGAACCGTTTCGTGAAGCCCTCGGCCCACTCGAAGTTGTCCACCAGCGTCCACACGAAGTAGCCGCGCACGTCGGCGCCCTGCGCCTGGGCGGCCCGCACGGCCCCGATGTGCGCCGCGTGGTAGTCGATGCGCCGCTGGTCGTCGGGGTGATCCGCGTATGCGCAGCCGCTTTCCATGACGTACATGGGCATCGCGTACTCGCGGTGCAGCCGCATCAGCACCTCACGGAGCCCGTCCGGGTCGACCGGCCAGCCGAAGTCGGTCTGCTCGTAGCCGGGCAGCTCGACCAGGTCGAACGGCAGCAGCCCGTCCCCGTCGCCGGGCGCGGACACCCCGGTCGGCATGTAGTAATCCACCCCGATCGCGTCCAGCGGCGCCGCGATCGTCTCCAGGTCGCCGTCGCGGACCGGCAGGTCGAAGCCGTCCGGGTAGCCGCGGCCGAACAGCGGGTCGGTGCACACCCGGTTGTGCAGGGCGTCGTAGAAGGCGGCGGCGGCCCGATCCTCGTCCCGCTCCCCCACCACCCGTATCGGCGAGTAGTGGTTGGTGATCGTGATCGGCGCGCGGCTGCGCTGGCGCAGCGCGGCCACCGCCAGGCCGTGCCCGAGCAGCTGGTGGTGCGCGGCCGGCAGCGCCTCGAACAGGAGCATCTTGCCCGGCGCGTGCATGCCCAGCCCGTAGCCGAACACGGTGTGCACGAACGGCTCGTTGAGCGTGACCCACATCCCGACCCGATCACCGAGCGTGTCGGCGACGAGGGCGGCGTAGTCGGCGTAGCGGTATGCGGTGTCCCGCGACAGCCAGCCGCCGCGGTCTTCGAGGCTCTGCGGCAGATCCCAGTGGTACAGCGTGACGAACGGCGAGATGCCCTGCGCTAGCAGCGCGTCGACCAGCCGGTCGTAGAAGCCGATCCCGGCCGGGTTGGCCGGGCCGGTCCCGTCCGGCTGCACCCGCGTCCAGGCCACCGACAGGCTGTAGACGTCGACGCCGAGCTCGGCCATCAGGGCCACGTCCTCGCCGTAGCGGTGGTAGTGGTCGGCGGCGACGTCCCCGGTCGTCTCGTCGATCACCCGGCCCGGCTCGTGCACGAACGTGTCCCACACCGACGGGCTCTTCCCGTCCTCGGCGATCGCGCCTTCCATCTGGTAGGCGGTGGCCGAAACGCCCCACAGGAAGCTCATTGTCTGATTATTGCTGAGCGAGCCACACATAGCTCAGCGCGGGAAGGTGAGCCCGGCCGTCGTGCACGTCGAGCGGGCCGTCGCTGGACGCGACCGTCTCCAGCCAGCCGTACCCGGACAGCGCCGCGACGTCGATCGACTGCGGCGTCTCGGCGAAGTTGGCCAGGCCGACGAAGTGGCCACTGCGCGGGTGGCGCCGCCGCCACGCGAACACCGCGTCGTTGTCGACCGCGACGATGTGCTGGGCTCCCCCGGTACGCAGGGAAATGGTTTGAGAACGAAGGGCGGCAAGGGACCGCAGGGCGCCGAAGATCCGGCCCTCGACCGTGGCCGGGTCGCACCGGCGGGCGGCCGCCGCCCAGTCCATCGGCGGGCGGTGCAGCCAGCGGTTGTCGTCGGCGCGGGCGGGGTCGGCCGCGTAGCCGTGGTCGTTGCGCAGCCCGAGCTCGTCACCCATGTAGATCAGCGGGATGCCGCCGAAGCCGAAGGCGATCGCGTACAGCAGGAGCAGCCGCCGGATCGCATAGTCCACGGCGACGTCGTCGCCGCGCTGCAGCGCGTCCTCGAGGCCGCACAGTGCGGCGGCCGAGCCGGAGATGCGCGCGTCGCCGGTCTGCACGTTCTCCTGGAAGAGGGCGCCGCGGGCGTACGAGAGGGGACGCCGGCCGCTGTAGAACTCGTTGAGGAACTGCTTGTGGTGCCAGCCGTCCCAGCCGACCGCGGCCGCGTCGGCGTCGCTGACCGCCCAGCCGATGTCGTCGTGGCAGCGCACATACGTCACCCAGGACGTGGCGGCCGGGATGTCGCGCATCCGGCGCAGCGCCACGGCCATCAGCCGCGCGTCCTTGGTGGCCAGCGACGACCACAGCATGACCATGAGCTGGTTGTGGTACGCGAGCTCGCACTCCGGCTGGTACCGGTCGTGCGCGCCCAGGTACTGGACGAGGTCCTCGGGCGCGACGATCGCCTCGGCCTTGAAGATGACCGCCGGGGCGGCGAGCTTTACCAGAGCGTGCAGGGCCTGGACGAGCCGGTGCACCTCGGGCTGGTTCAGGCACGACGTGCCCAGCCGCTTCCACATGAACGGGACCGCGTCCATGCGGAAGATCTCGATGCCGCGGTTGGCCAGCCACAGGATCGTCTCCAGCATCGCGGCGAACACGGCCGGGTTGGCGTAGTTGAGGTCCCACTGGTACGACCAGAACGACGTCCACACCCACCTGTTGTTGACCTTGGTGAAACTCCCCGGCGCCCGGTCGGGGAACACCGGCGTGATGGTCCGCTCGTACGCGTCGGGCAGTTCCCGGTCCGGGAAGGCGAAGTAGAAGTCCTCGTAGGCCGGATCGCCGCTGGCCCAGCCCTGCGCCCAGGCATGCTCCTTGGCGGTGTGGTTGAGCACGAGGTCGATGCACAGGCTCATCCCCCGTGCCCGCAGCTGCCCGGCGAGGGCCTCGAGGTCATCCATCGTGCCCAGCCGCGGGTCGACGGCGCGGTAGTCCGCGACCGCGTACCCGCCGTCGTTCTCCCCCTCGCGGGGCTTGAGCAGCGGCATCAGGTGCAGGTAGGTGACGCCGAGCTCTTCCAGGTAGTCCAGCTTGGGGCCGATCCCGGGGATGGTCCCGCTGAACCGGTCGACGTAGCACACGTAGCCGATCGCGCTTTCTCGCTGATACCAGTCCGGGGTGATCTCGCGGCGCCGGTCGAGCTCGCGCAGCTCGACCGGCCGGTCCGCAGCTGCCTTGAGGGCGATGCGGACCAGCTGGTCGACGTCGACGTCGTTGCCGTAGAGCGCTTTGAGGGGCGCCTCGATGTCGGGCCGCTGCGCCTCGAGCCGGGCGAGGAAACCGACCGCGTCGGCCTTTTCGAGGTCCATCGCCCGATGCTAATCGGGCACGATGGTGTTCATGACGGACCTTCAGCAGCTGCTCGGCCGGTACGTCGAGGACGGCACGATCCCCGGCGCGGTCGGCCTGATCGCCCGCGGCGACGACGTCGCCGAGGTCGCGGTGCTCGGCGTGCAGGCGGTCGGCGGGGCCCCGATGACCAGCGACTCGATCTTCCGGCTCGCCTCGATCACGAAACCGATCACCGCCGCCGCGCTGATGATGCTGGTCGACGACGGCCGGCTGGCCCTGGACGACCCGGTCGCCCGGTGGCTGCCGGAGCTGGCCGCGCCGGTCGTGGTGCGGGACCCGGCCGGGCCGGCCGACGACGTGCTGCCGGCCAACCGCCCGATCACCGTCTTCGACCTGCTCACCAACCAGGCCGGGTGGGGCTTCCCGTCCCGGTTCGACTACCCGGCGCTCCAGCTGCTCTTCCCGGTCCAGCCGGACGGGCGGCATCCGCAGCAGTTCCCGCCGGTCGACCAGTGGATGGCGGCGCTGTCGCGGGTACCGCTGCTGTATCAGCCGGGCGAATCCTGGCTGTACGACACGTGTTCGGCCATCCAGGGCGTGCTGATCGCGCGGGTCACCGGTGTTTCTTTGCCGGAGGCGCTTTCGTCGCGGGTGTTCGAGCCGTTGGGAATGGTGGATACCGGCTTTGTTGTACCGGCTTCCTCGCGGCCCCGGTTCACCAGCTACTACCGTGCTGGGCTGGAACTGGTGGACGGCCCCGACGGCGAGTGGAGCACGATGCCGGCGTTCCCGCTCGGCTCCGGCGGGCTGGCCGGCACCGCTTTTGACTGGCTCTCGTTCGCGCGGATGCTGCTCAGCGGCTCCTTGCTGTCGCGGGATGCGGTCCGGCTGATGACGACCGACCACACGACACCCGCGCAGCGCGAGATCGGCGCGCTGTTCCTCGAAGGCGACGGCTGGGGCTTCGGCGGCTCCGTCAGTCCCGCCACGGGCCGATACGGCTGGGTCGGCGGCACCGGCACATCGGCGCACATCTACCCGTCCAGCGGCGGCGTGGCGATCCTGCTGGCCCAGGTCGGCGTGGACAGCCCCGAACCGGCGCAGTGGCTGCGGGACTTCTGGCGCTACTCGGATCTCGCTCTCGCTTAAGGACGCACATTCCCATATCATCAGATTGTGGTGGGTAGATGCACAGAGTGTGACGGCGGCGGGCGAGGGCAATGACACCCGCGGCCTGGGGCGCGTTGGGGATCGCCGTGTTCGGCGCGATCTGCTACGCGGCCGGGTCGATCCTGCAGGCCGTCGGCGCCCGGCGCAGCACCGGCACCGTCCGGACCCTCGGCCACCCGCTCTACCTCCTCGGCGTCGGCTGCGACATCCTGTCCTGGGCCGGCTCGATGGTCGCGCTGCGCGAACTGGCCGTCTACCAGGTCCAGTCGGTCCTCGCCGGCTCCCTCGCGATCACCGTCGTCATGGCGCGGGTGTTCCTCGGCTCCCGGGTGCGCCGGCGCGACGCGTTCGCCGTCGTCATCACCGTCGGCGCGCTCGCCGTCCTGGCCATGTCGGCCGGCCCGCAGGAACAGGTCGCCGCCTCCACCACGCTGCGCATCGGCTTCTGCGCCGCCGCTTGCCTGACCGTCATCCTCGGCTGGCTGGCCGCCAAGTTCACCACGCCCGGCGTCGTCGCCGGCCTGTCCGGCCTCGCCTTCGGCGGCGCCGCCCTGGCCGGCCGGGCCTTGACGCTCCCCGAGCACCCCACCTCCCAGGTGTCGGCGACGCTGGGGGCCATCTTCACCGAGCCGCTGACCGCCGCACTGGTGGTGTTCGCCGCGGCCGGCATGCTCATGTACACGCATGCGCTGCAGCACGGCCAGGTCGGACCGGTCACCGCGGTGCTGTGGATCGGCGAGGTGGTCGCACCGTCGGCGGTCGGGCTGGCACTGCTCGGCGACACGGTCCTGCCCGGATGGCAACTGCGCGCGGCGGTTGCCGGCTTCATCGTGGTTGCTTCAGCAGTGATACTGGCCACCGCCCCGGCCACCAGCGACACCGCGCAGCCCGCTCAGGAGGCGAGCCCCGCTCCCGCGCGGGTGGCATCGCCTGCCCCTGCGCGTGCCCTGGTTGAAGACGGCCGGCCCTTGGTTGGAGCTGGGCGGCCTGTGGTGGGAGATGCCCGGCCTTTGGTGGGCGCCGGATCGGCCACGGCCTACGGACAGCCCGCGGTCCCGGCGGCCACGGTCTATGCGCAAACCGGGACGCTGGTGCAGTTGACGGCCGCCCGCCACGTCCGACCCGCCTTCGCGGCCGCGACGGGCTACCCGCAACCCGCTGGTGCGGGCTTCGCGGCGGCCGGTTACTCGCAACCCGCTGGTGCGGGCTTCGCGGCGGCGACTGGTCAGGGGCAATCCGTCGATGCCGGCTTCACGGCGGTGACCGGTTACGGGCAAACCGCTGGTGCCGGCTTGCCGCATGCGGCTCCGACCGGTTACGGGCAACCCGCCGATGCCGGTTTTGCGAGCGCGGCGGCACCTGGTCAGGGGCAATCCGCTGGCGCTGGCTTCGCAGCTGGCGCCTACGGCCGTCCGACCACCGAGGGGCGTCCGGCGGTGGGGGCCAGCCCGGCCCAGGCCGCCTACCCGGTCTGGCCGCCGCCGAGCTGGCACGAGCCGACCCCGCCGCCCGGTCGGCTGTCGTCCGGCATGACCGTCTGGTGGGGACCGGCCAACGACCGCCGTCCGATCTTCATCCCACCCGACCGGCCGCGGACGGCCTGGGCTCCGGCCGCACCGACCTCGCCACCCATGCCGGCCCCGAGGCCCGCGCCGGGCTGGGAGCAACACCACACCGGCTACTCCAACGGCCCGGCCCACCAGCCGGGTCCAGCGCCGGCCTGGACACACCACACCGGCGGCGTCCCGCTCTCGCCGCCGCCCGCCGGTGCGTTCCAAACCGGCGGTGGGCCGACGCCGCTGCCGGCCCCTGGATCCTTCCAAACCAGCGGTGGGCCACTCGCGCTGCCGCCCGTCGGTTCCCACCCGACGAGCGGCGTGCCGGTCTCTGGGTGGCCGCACCCGACCAGCGGTGTGCCGACCTCGCCGCCGCCCGCCCACCAGGCGAGCGCTCCGCCGGCGTGGGCCCACCAGACCGGCGGCCTGCCGATGGTGCCGCAGCCGACCTGGGCGCACGACGCCAGTCAGCTCTCGCCGCGGCCGACCTGGGCGCACGAAACCAGTCACGAAGCCAATCAGGTCTCGTCGCGACCGTCGGGTGCGCCGGTCTCGTCGCAGCCGGCCTGGGCGCACGACGCCAGTCAGGTCTCACCGCAGCGGGCGGGGGTCCACGAAACCAGTCGGGTCTCACCGCCGCCGGCCGGGGTGCACGAAACCCGGCCGTCCTGGGCCGACCTGGCCAGCGGCGCGCCGGCGCAGTCCGCCCATCCGTCGAGCCCAGCGCCGGGCTGGGCGGCCCACCAGCCGCAACCGGCCTACCAGTCCCACCCCGCAGCGGCCCGCGCATACGAAGCCGGCGGCGTCCCGGCCGGACGGACCTACCAAAGCCACCAGCCGGCCTACGCGCCGCCCCCGACCTGGACGCCCCAGGCCAGCCCCGAGCCGGCCCCGGCCTGGATCAACCACGGCGGTGTCCCGACCCTGGCCTACCCGTCGGCCCGGGCCGAGCGCCACCACAACACAAGCAACGCCCAACCCGTGTACGCGCCCCGCGAACAAGCTGGCTGGGCGTAGGCTGCCGGGGTGCCGGCCGTCACCGCCCACACCCCAGCGGGCGTAGCGTGGCGCGTCCGCGTCGTGTGGCTGCCCGGCCGACGGCCGCTCTTCCGCCGCATCGGCGGCTGGAAACGCAGCCCGGACAACCCCCTCGCGGGCGTTGAACTCCCGGACTCCCTCGATGACGGCCCCGACTACACGCCCCTCGTCAGCCGCCCCGAACTCCTCGACCGGCCACGCTCGGGCCCATCCTACGCAACCGGCAAACTCGTCATCATCCTGCTGATCCTCGGCGGCGCCGTCATCTGGTTCGGGCTGTTGCCCTTGGGGCTGCTCATCGCCGACGCCGTCATCGTCGGTGTCGGGCTGCCCGTCCGCATCGTGCGAGGCAAGCGCTTCACCGTCGAGGCGACCAGCCCCATCCCGAACCGCACCGGCACCATGGTCATCGCCACCCAGGTACCGGGCTGGCGAGCCGCCCACCGCCGCCGCGACCAGATCGCCGATCAACTAGGCGACGGCGTGCCCGCCCGCAAAATCGGCCGCATCCGGCTCCGCGCATGACGCAGCACAGCGGCCTGCCCGACCAGATCCACCGTACGCGGCGCTTCACCGCCGGCATCCCCACCGACTTCACGCCGAGCGCAACCGACGTGCTGTTCCGGCGCGACCGCGGCCGGTACCGGCTCGACCTCGCCACCGGCGACGAGACGCTGATCGGCGCTGTCCAGGACGGCCGGCACAGCATGCTCGAACCGTACCGCGACCCGCACTGGTCCCCCGACGGCCGGCACGTCCTCGTCACCCAGGTCGACGAGGAGCGCGTCGCCACCTGGTACCTCGACAACCCGGCCGAACCGGCCCAGCCCCCGCGCGCCATCCGCTACCCGGCCGTCGGCCAGCCCAACCCCGCCATCACCCTGTGGATCCTCGACCTCGACCGCCGTTCGCAGAAAGTCGACCTCGAGCCCGAATACGTTCTCGCGACCGGCTGGGACCGGCACGGGCCGTACGCCGTCAGCCAGACCCGCGACCAGCGAACCGTCCGCCTCCACGCCATAGAACCGGGCAGCGGCCGCACCACCGTCCTCCACGAACAGACCGACGACCGCTGGGTCCACCCCGTCCCCGGCCTGCCCGCCCGCACCCACAGCGGCCACCTCCTCGCCCACCACGACAGCGACGGCACCCGCTACCTCACCGTCGACGGCACCAACGTCACCCCACCCGGCCTCCAACTGCGCGAACTGCTCAGCATCGACGGCGACCACGTCCTGTTCGCCGCCTCCACCGAGCCGACCGAGACCCACCTCTACCTGTGGACCCCGCACGACGGCAGCACCCAGCTCACATTCCAACCCGCTCTTCATTCGGGTGTACTGAGGGAAGCCACCCTCGTCGTCGTCGCCCGCCACGGCGACGTCGAGGTCACCGTGCACCGCGACGGGCGACTGGTCGCCACCATCCAAACCCGCGCGGAACGACCGGAGCTCCCGCTGTACGCGGAAAGCCTGAGACTCGGGCCGCAAGAGCTGCGGGCGGCGCTCTACTGGCCGTCCTGGCACCGGCCCGGGCAGCGGCTGCCGGTGCTGCTCGACCCCTACGGCGGCGCCGGGATGCAGCGCGTGACCGCCGCCTGGGACTGGCGCTGCCACGTGTCGCAGTGGTTCGCCGAACACGGGTTCGCGGTCCTCGTCGCCGACGGGCGCGGGACGCCCGGCCGCGGCCCCGACTGGGAACGCGCCGTGTACAACGACCTGTTCGGGCCCGTCCTCGAGGACCAGATCACCGCCCTGCAGGCGGCCGCCGCCACCCACCCCGACCTCGACCTGAACCGCGTCGGCATCCGCGGCTGGTCGTTCAGCGGGGCCCTCGCGGCGTATGCGGTGCTGCACCGCCCCGACGTCTTCCACGCCGCCGTGGCCGGCGCCGGCGTCACCGACCAGCGCCTCTACAACGCCCAATGGCGCGAACGGTTCGTCGGCGAGGACACGCAGTGGTACGAGCGGGGCTCGCTCATCGCCGCCGCCCCGAAACTGACCCGGCCACTGCTGCTCATCCACGGCCTCGACGACGACAACGTCCACCCGGCCAACACACTGCGCCTGTCCGCCGCGCTCCTGGCCGCCGGCCGCCCACACGAGGTCCTGCTCCTCCCCGGCGTCGGCCACCACGCGATCGGCTCGCCGGTCACCCGGCAGCTGCTCGAGCACCAGGCCCGCTTCCTGCTCACCTCGGTCTGAAGGCGTCGAGCGCGTCCACATCGGACGCACTCGAGCGCAGGTACTCCTCGGCGAACGCGCGGGCATCCGGGTAGGCCGACTCGGCCGCGATGCGCTCGATCGCCGCGTCCACGTCGAACACGGTTTTTCGCAGCGAGACCGCGTTGTCCTCCAGCATCGCCCAGTGGGCGCCCGCTCCTCCGTACGGCATGCCGACACTGCCCGGATTGACGACCAGTCGACGGTCGACGAGCCTCGCGAAGGGCATGTGCGTGTGCCCGCACACCACCGTCGACACGTCGGCCGGCAGCCTGGCGAACACCGCCGCCCACCGCTCGACCGGGCTGTCGACGAGCACGACCTCGGTGTCGCTGCGAGGCGTCGCATGGCAGAACACGATGTCGCCGAGCCGGACCGTCAGCGGCAGCGCGCTCAACTGCTCAACCTGGTCCGGGCGAAGCTGGCCGGCCGCCCACGCGTCGACCGGGTAGTCCGCCTCCCCCATGGCCAGCTCACGGTCGGCATTGCCGCGGATCCAGATCGCCCGCTCCCCCAGCGCGCGGAGCACATCGAGCGTCTCGACCGGCTGCGGCCCGGCCGCGAGATCGCCGCACAGGACAATGCGGTCGGCGCCGCTGACGTCCGGCTCGGCGAGCACCGCTTCGAGCGCCGGCAGCACCCCGTGAATGTCCGAGAGGACGGCGATGCGCACGGCTATCCCAGCCGGGTCACGGTCGAGGTGCCGTAGCGCTCGGCCACCGCCGCCTTCAAGCCGTGCGGGAACAGCGCCTTCGCCCGC